>Ga0308156_1000236_pt1 | contig 156452 bp, 151 predicted proteins | sample PhyAR2_FD_201041 | JGI IMG/M metagenome (GOLD analysis project Ga0308156, IMG submission 201041) | Phyllosphere microbial communities from UC Gill Tract Community Farm, Albany, California, United States - DLSL A.R2 | ecosystem: Host-associated > Plants > Phyllosphere > Unclassified | place...
AGCTGGAGGAAACGGTGTGCACCGTCGGCGTGGACGCCTGGGCGGAGGAGATGCCGAACGCGGCACCACCGAGCACGAGCGCACCGGTGGTGGCGAGGGTGATCGAGGTCTTGAGGCTCTTGCGCATGGTGTTCATTCCTTTGCTGTGATCGCGCTCGGCGCGAATTCCCTGAAAGCGCGCCGAACACACCCCGTGCGAGGGTGGAGAACCAGCGATGTGCGGCTGGTGAGCGCTCCGGGTGTTCCCCGGTTGTTGCAGGTGATTCGGCACCCTCGCCCGAGCGGTTTGGTCGAGTTCGGGAACTCGTCCGATCAGAGTTCGACGGACGCCAACGACCGCGCTGCACCGTGCAGTCGCACCTCGACCGACGCGATCGACCCGAGGGGCACGTCCGTCGCCGCCGCGAGCCCCGTCGCACGCCTGCCCGTGGCGCTCCACGACGCGACGGTCTCGTCGGTTCCGTCCTTCCGCACCACCACGAGGTCGTACGTGACCGCGCTGCCCGCGCCCCAGTCACGGCCGCCGTACTCGCACCCCCAGTCGAACCGGGTGCCCCACGCCTTCCCCGTGACGTCGAGGTCCACCGTCAGCCCGGAGCCGGACGACATGGCGTAGCGCTCCCCGGCCTGCGGCGCGGACGAGGACAGCGGCGGCGCCGAGGGCGACCCCGGCGATCCGGCCCCCGTCCCGACCGCGACCCCACCGAGCACCGCCGCGACGACGGCCAGCCCCGCTGTGGACGCGACCAGCAACCGGCGACGGCGCCGACGGGTGCGGACGCGGTGCGCGACCACGGCGAGCGAGTGCTGCGGGGCCGGGTCGGGCCTCCCGTCCGGTTCTGCGATCGCGACCGCGTCCTCAGCAGGCAGCCGCCCCAGGAGCCCCGGCATCCCGGCCAGCTCCGCGACGGCGGCGCGGCACGCGGCGCACGTCTCCAGGTGCCGCTCGTACTCGAGCCGCTCGTCGGTCGGCAGCGAGCCGAGCACGTACGCGGCGTCCCAGTCCCGGTAGCGGTCGTCGGTCATCGGGTCACCCCTCGTTCCTGCAGTGCGAGCCGGAGCGCGCGGAGGCCGTAGTGCAGCCGCGACTTCGCGGTGCCCTCCGGGATCCCGTGGCGTCGGGCGATCTCGGGCACGGTGTGGCCGAGCCAGTACGCGTCGACCACGACCCGTCGGTGTTCCGGCGAGAGGCCGGCGAGGGCGTCCGCGACGACGATCCCGTCGAGGACGGCGTCGGTCCGGTCCGGCTGCACCTCGTCGACGGGCAGGTCGGAGCCGACCTCACGGCGGCGCCGGGCGGACCGCGCATCGTCGACGACGAGGTTCCGTGCGACCGTGAACAGCCACGCGCGGGCCGAGTCGGGCTCACGTTCGAGGACCGCTGGGCGCTGCCAGGCGCGCACGAGGGTCTCCTGGACGACGTCCTCGGCGAGCGCCCGGTCCGTCGTGAGGTGCAGCACGTACCGCCGGAGCGCGTCCCCGTGCTCGGCGTGCAGCGCCGTCAGGAGCTCGTCGGCCGGCCGGGCGTCCACGGTCACCGCGCCAGTTCGACGGAGAACTCGACCGCGCCGTGGTCGTCGACCCGCACGAAGCCGAGGTCCGGCGCCTGCACGCCGAAGTCCGCGAACGTGATCGGCACCGAGCCCGCGACCTGCACGTGACCGGCCCGGTCGACGCCGAGCTGCGCGTCCGCCGTCACGGCCTTCGTGACGCCGTGCAGGGTGAGTTCACCGCGCAGGGCGACGTCGGGGTCCGTCCCGGCGAGCGCCGCACGCACGTCGACGGGTGCGGTCACCCGGAACGTCGCCGTCGGGAAGCGGTCCGTCTGCATCGCGGTCCCGCGGAAGTAGTCGTCGCGGGCGGACTCGGGCGTGCTGATCGCTGCGACCTGCACCGTCACCGTGGCCGCCGTGAGGGATCCGTCCGCCACGGTGGCCCGGGCTTCGACGTCCTTCGTGCGTCCGGTCACGGTCACATCCTGGCCCCGGAGGACCTCGTGCACCCGGTACCCCGCGAACCCGGTGGACGTCGAGGTCCACGTGCCGTCCGCCTCGGTCGCGCTCAGGGTGGCGTCTCCGGTCGGCGCGAGCGAGGGCGCTGCGTCCGCAGCGCTGTTCACGAGGTTCGCGTAGACGATCGGGCCGCCGATGACGCCCGCGGCGCCGACGACGACCACACCGGCGGCGATGCCGAGCAGGACCTTCGTTCGTCTCTTCACACCCGGTCAACGACACAGGTCGCCGGATCGTTCGATCCGGGTCGGCATCGAACGATCCGGCCCGTCGTGCCGTGTCACCTGATGAGCGGATCCGTTCCAGTCGGGAGGCCCGGCCCGGGTCCGCAGGACAGGGGTCACCCCATGCGTTCCACACGTTCCACCCGTTCGGTCCTGCTGGTCGTCGGCGTCGCGTTCGGCGCGTTGGCCCTCGCGGGGTGCTCGACGCAGTCGACGGCGTCGTCGGACTCGTCCGCCGCCTCCGGCTCGTCTGCTTCGTCGTCGGCTTCGCCGTCGTCGTCTGCTTCGTCGTCGTCCGGGGGTCTCTACGGGTCCGACGACCACGGCGGCGACAGCGGTGGCCACGGCGCCGACGACGGCATCGCGACCGCATCGACCTCGCTCGGCACGGTCGTCGTCGACGGCAAGGGCATGACGGCGTACTTCTACGACCAGGACGTCAAGGGCTCCGGGAAGAGCACCTGCACCGGCGGGTGCGCCTCGGCCTGGCCGGCGATCGAGTCCGATGCCGCCACCCCCGCGGTGTCCGGTGTCACCGGCACGGTCGGCACGATCACCGGCGTCGACGGGAAGCTCCAGGTCACCGTCGACGGACGGCCGATCTACACGTACGCGGCGGACACGAAGGCCGGGGACGTCACCGGGCAGGGCGTGGGCGGGGTCTGGTACGCGGTGAACCCCGACGGGTCCGAGCACCGCTGACGCGCCGCTGGGCCCATGATGGGGCGGTGGACATCGTCATCGCCGGCTGCGGCGACCTCGGGATCGAGACCGGCCTCCGCTTCGCCGCGCAGGGGCACCACGTGGTCGGACTCCGGCGCCGGGGCGACCTCGTCCCCGCCCCGCTGGTCGGCCGGTCGGTGGACCTCCGGCACGAGGTCGCACCGATCGACCCCGGCACGGACGTCGTCGTCGTGGCCCTGGCGGCGGGGAGTCGCGACGTCGACGAGTACCGCGCGACCTACGTCGACGGGCTGCGGAACGTCCTGGACGGCGTCGACGCGTCGGGGTCGGGTCCGCGGGTGATCGTGGTGTCCTCCACCGCCGTGTACGACGTGGACGACGGCAGCACCGTCACCGAGGCGACGCCGGCAGTCGCCGCCACCCCGACCGCGGGTGTGCTGCTCGAGGCCGAGGCGCTGCTCCGTTCCCGCGTCCCGGACGCCGTGCTCGCTCGGCTGTCCGGCGTGTACGGGCCCGGGCGGGAGCGGCTCATCGAGCAGGTCAGGGGCGGCACGGCTCGGCTCGCTCCGGTCGAGGGCTCGTCGTCGCACACGAACCGGATCCACCGCGACGACGCCGCCGCCGCGCTGGTGCACCTCGCGACGCTGGACGACCCCGCACCGACGTACCTCGTCACCGACGACGAGCCCGCGCGGCTCGACGACGTGTCCGCGTTCCTCGCCGCCGAGCTCGGCGTCCCGGAGCCTCCCCGCGCCGAGTCCGCCGGCCGGCAGGGAGCGGGTGACAAGCGCCTGTCGAACGCCCTGCTCCGCTCGACGGGCTGGGTCCCGCGCTCCCCGTCGTTCCGCGAGGGCTACCGCGCCGTGATCGCCGGCGAGGGCACCCGCCACCCCTGACCACGGGTGCGGCACGCTCACGCACAACCAAAGTCCATCGGAACCACGCCGATCCGCGGTTCGGACCGACTTTGGTCGTGCCGCACGAAACCGCGGGCGGCGGCCCGCTAGTGGAACCGGTGGTCCTGGATCGTGATCCGCGGCCCGAACGCCGGCTTCCGGAAGCCCGAGCCCCCGATCAGTCGCACGACCCGCTCCCGGTGCCCACGCCAGGGTTCGAGCAGCTCGAGCATCCCGTCGTCGTCCACCGGCCCGCCGGTGAGTGCCCACCCGACGAGCGCCGGCACGTGGAAGTCGCCCACGCTCGGGGCGTCCGGGTCGCCGTGGGCACGCTGCGCGGTCTCGGCCGCCGTCCACTTCCCGATGCCCGGCACCGACTGCAGCCGCTCGGACACGACGGGCCCGCCGCGGCCCAGCGTCAGCGTCCGCTCGAGTGCGGGCGCGACCCGCATCGCCCGCATCACGGTGGCGGACCGCCCGGGTTCGATGCCGGCCCGGTGCCACTCCCAGCTCGGGATCCTGGACCAGGTGGCAGCGTCCGGCGGGACGAACATGTCCGACGGAGCCGGTCCTGGCGCGGGTGTGCCGAACCGGCGGAGCAGGTACCGCCAGGCGCGCCAGGCCTGGCGCGAGGTCACCTTCTGCTCCATGATCGCCGGCACGAGCATCGCGACGACGGTGTTCGTCCGGAGCAGCCGGAGCCCGGGCTGCCGGTGCCGGGCGTCGGCGAGGAACGGGTGCCCCGACACGTCCAGCGAGGACCAGTCGTCCCCGCGGCCCAGCAGATCCGGCGCGTGCTCCACCGCCCACGACGCACCCGATCCCCAGGCGGACACCGCGATCGAGGACGACCCCGCACGCCGCACGAGCACCGAGGCCGGGCCGGAGGGTGTCCGGACCGCGAGCCACGTGTCGGCGCCGACCACGCGGAAGGCGGGGTCACCGGAGCCGCGCTGCAGGGGCCGGAGCGTCGCGCGGACGTCCACCGCGCCTCCAGGCCGGTACAGCGTGTCCACGCGGGCCGCACTGCCGGACGCGTCGACGGACGACGCGGCGGCAGCATGCAAGGACACACGGGGATGGTAATGCGGAACCACCGTCAGTCATGATGGGGGCAGTCCCCCACCACCCGACGACGGAGTTCCCATGCGCATCGGCATCCTCACCTCCGGAGGCGACTGCCCCGGCCTGAACGCGGTCATCCGCGCGATCGTGCTCAAGGGCATCGCGATCTACGGACACGACTTCGTGGGGTTCCGTGACGGTTGGCGCGGCGTCGTCGACGGCGACATCGTCCCGCTCGGCCGCAAGGACATCCAGGGCATCGCGAAGCAGGGCGGCACGATCCTCGGGACGAGCCGCACGAACCCGTTCGAGGGGCCGAACGGCGGCGTGGAGAACATCGAGAAGACGCTGGAGCGGCACGGCATCGACGCCATCGTCGCGATCGGCGGCGAGGGCACCCTGGCCGCAGCGAAGCGCCTGACCGACGCCGGCCTGAAGATCGTCGGCGTCCCGAAGACGGTCGACAACGACCTCGGCGCGACCGACTACACGTTCGGCTTCGACACCGCCGTCGCCATCGCGACCGAGGCCATGGACCGCCTCCGCACGACGGGCGAGTCACACTCGCGCTGCATGGTGGCCGAGGTCATGGGCCGCCACGTGGGCTGGATCGCCCTGCACTCGGGGATGGCCTCGGGCGCGCACGCGATCCTGATCCCGGAGCAGAAGACGAGCATGGAGCAGATCGCGAACTGGGTGCGTGCCGCGTACGACCGCGGCCGTGCACCCCTGGTCGTCGTCGCCGAGGGCTTCGTCCCCGACCACGAGGACAACGCGCACACCGAGCGCGGCCTCGACGCCTTCGGTCGTCCGCGCCTCGGCGGGATCGGCGAGCGTCTCGCACCGCTCATCGAGGAGATGACCGGCATCGAGACCCGCGCCACCACGCTGGGCCACATCCAGCGCGGTGGGACGCCGACGGCCTACGACCGCGTGCTGTCGACGCGCCTCGGGCTCGCCGCCATCGACGCGGTCGTCGAGGAACGGTGGGGCCGGATGGTCGCGTTGAAGGGCACGGACATCGTGCACGTCTCGTTCGACGAGGCGCTCGGCGAGCTGAAGACCGTGCCGCAGGCCCGGTACGACGAAGCCGCCATCATGTTCGGGTAAGCGCGGCCGGGAGGCGCGGGGTAGCGTCCGTCACGTGACCCGCGCAGTCCTCGTCTCCAGTTCCACCCCGCCCGCCGTCACCGAGGTCGACCTCGCCGACCCGGCCGAGGGCGAGGCCCTCGTCGACGTCACGTACTCGAGCGTCAACTACAAGGACGGCCTGGCGCTCGCCCGGAACCCCGGTGTGGCGCGGGTGGACCCGCTCGTCCCGGGGATCGACGTCGTCGGCCGGGTGTCGGCCCTCGGTCCCGGCGTCCACGACGTCGCGATCGGCGACCGTGTCGTGCTGAACGGCGCCGGGCTGGGCGAGACCCGGCACGGCGGATGGGCGGAGCACGCCGTGGTGCCTTCCGGTTCGCTCGTCGTCCTGCCGGAGGGACTCGACGACTCGTTCGCCGCCGCGATCGGCACGGCGGGGTTCACCGCGATGCTCAGCGTGCTCGCGCTCGAGCGGTTCGTCTCCCCCGGGGACGGTCCGGTGCTCGTCACGGGAGCATCAGGTGGTGTCGGCACCGTCGCGATCGCCGTGCTCGCCGCCCGTGGGTACGAGGTCACCGCGTCGACCGGACGGCTCGCCAACGAGGGCTCGCTCCGGACCCTGGGGGCGACGGCCGTCGTCGACCGCGCCACCCTGTCGGAACTCGGCAAGCCCCTGCAGCGCGCGGCCTGGGCGGGCGCGGTCGACAGTGTCGGTGGCGCGACCCTGGCCAACGTCATCGCGGCCACCCGCTGGGGCGGTGCCGTCACGGCGTGCGGCCTCGCACAGGACTCCGCGCTCCCCACGACGGTGATGCCCTTCATCCTGCGGGCGGTGTCGCTGCTGGGCATCAACTCGGTCGACGCACCGCTGCCGCTCCGCGAGCAGGCGTGGGAGCGGCTGGCGACCGACCTCGACCCGTCGGTACTGGCGGGGGTGGTGCGGACCGTGTCACTCGAGGAGGCGGTGCAGGTCGGGCCGGAGGTCGTCGCGGGCCGGGTGCACGGCCGGACCATCGTCCGTACACGCGGCTGACATTCCATCATACTGAGATTTCACAAGCGTTTGCATATTGACACGTTAGGATTGGAGTACAGAACACCTGACCCTGTGAGGAGTCCGGCATGCCGGTGCCCAAGTCGACCGTCGAGAACTCGCCGCGGAAGCTCCTGCGGGACGTCGTGCTCGAGAAGATGCTCGCCGCGATCCAGGACGGCACCCTCCAGGCCGGCGAACGACTCAACGACGACGAGCTCGTGCAGTGGCTCGGAGTGAGTCGTACCCCGATCCGCGAGGCGATCGCGAAGCTCGTCGACTACGGCCTGGTGGAGATGGAGGCGAACCGCTACACCCGGATCGCCACCCCGAACGCCAAGCAGTTCGACGACACCCTGCAGGTCCTCGGCGGCTTCACGGAGCTCGCTGCGCGCTGGGCCGTGCCGAAGCTCGACGACGCGTCCGCGGCGGACGTCGTCGACGCCCTCGAGGACATGCGTGCCGGAGCAGAGCGCGAAGACCTGTCGAGCACGAACGCCGCGCTCGATCGCGTCGTCCGGCTGCTCATCACGCACTCGGACAACGAACTGCTCGCGAAGATCTCGGAGTCGGTGCTCCCCCGGGCGCGATTCCTCGCACTCTCGCAGTCGCGCGGCGTGTTCTGGGACGTCCGGCACTTCATCGATCCGCTCCGCGCTGCCATCACACGGCGGGACGGCGAAGCCGCGAGCGCGACCATCCGTTCCCTCACCACGACCATCGACGACGCCTCGGCCGCGGTACGGGCCCGACGAGACGCCGACGTCTGACCTGCGCCACGATGGAGTCGTGAGCAGTACCGACGACGTCCTGATCCAGGCGACCGGGGTCCGCGTGACCCGGTCCGGCCGCGACCTCCTGCACGACATCGACCTGACGGTCCGGCGCGGCGAGCACTGGGCGCTCCTCGGGCCGAACGGCGCCGGGAAGTCGACCCTGCTCGCGGTCCTCGGTGCGAACAGCCACCCGACGGCGGGTTCCGTCGAGGTGCTCGGTCGTCGACTCGGTCGGGTGGACGTCCGAGAGCTCCGCGAGCACATCGGGCACGTCGACCCACGACACCGGATGCTCTCGCCGCTCACGGTGCTCGAGACGGTGCTGACCGGGCTCACCGGGACGACCGACCTCATGATGCGGTGGACCCCGACGGACGCCCAGGTGGCCACGGCCGAGCGGCACATCGCCGACGTCGGGCTGACCGCCCGGCGGGACACCCGCTGGCCCGTGCTCTCCCAGGGCGAGCGGGGGCGGGCACTCATCGCCCGTGCGCTGATGTCCGAGCCGCAGCTGCTCCTGCTCGACGAACCCGCCACCGGTCTCGACGTCGCCGCCCGGGAGCACCTGCTCGAGACGGTCGACGCACTCCGGCACCGGCACCCGGAGCTCGGCAGCGTGATGGTCACCCACCACCTGGAGGACCTGCCGGCATCGACGTCGCACGCGATGCTCCTGCGGGACGGGGCGTCCGTCGCGCAGGGCACCTCCGACGAGGTCATCACGTCGTCCGCGGTCTCCCACGCGTTCGACTTCCCGCTCGCCATCCTGCGTGCCGAGGGTCGCTGGGCCGCACGGCGCGCGTCGTAGCCGACCCGCGCCTCCACGCCGCTGCCCGCGACTGCGCAACGTGACGACGACCGCGCGGTGTGGACCACGCGCACTCGACGTCCCGGCGGCAGATCGAGCGCACGCCGCACGCCGGACGCCCCGCGCGCGTCCGGCCACGGGGCGGTGGTGTCCCCTGTCCCACCCTCGGTGGTCCGGTCGGTACGCGGTTGTGCGTGGTGCTGCGTGCACCGTCGCCGGTGCGCGGTGCTGGGCTGCGTTGTGCCGGCTCGCGCCACGGCGCTGCCCACTGCGCCACATGAGGACCGGATTGCCCGCCGGTCCGTCGGGTCCGTACCCGCCCCGGTCCGCCTACCGACGCACCGCCCCGGTCGTTCAGTCGGTCGGCTCCAGGAGCGCCACCTCCCAGTTGCTGCGCTGGATGGTCGCGTCGAGCTCGCGCAGTTCCTTCGCCAGGAGGTCCGCGCGACCGCGCAGTTCCGCTGTCGGCAGGGCCGCGAACGTCCGGAGCTCGCTGCGGAGCTGCCGGTAGCCGCCACCCCCGCCCGCGGTCGCGTCGGCGGCACCGGTCACGAGCGAGTGCCGGAGCCGCAGGGCGTCCCGGCGGGCGAGGAGCGTGGTGACGGTGTCCCCGGAGGCCAGCACGGTGGACGCGTTGGTCGCGTTGATGCGCGCGACCAGCACCTCGAGCGCGTCGACCGCCTGCTCCGCCTCGGCGAGCAGGGCGGCGGCGTCCTCGTCGGGCTCCTCGCCCTCCTGGTAGCGGGCGTTGGCGGCGATCCGCGATCGGAGCTGCTCGACGCGCTTCTGCAGGTCCGCACGTTCGATGAGCGCTTCGGCGAGTTGCATGTCGCCATCCAACCAGCGGACGGGAGGCACGGGCCGGGTCCGGAGCGCGCCTGCCGTCGCGGGGATGGCCGGGTCTACGGCGTCGCGCTCGCGGCCGCCTTGGCAGCGGCCGGCAGCGCGTCGAGCACCCGGCCGACGGCACGGTCGTCGTGGGCGGCGGTGACGAACCACGCCTCGAACACGCTCGGCGGCAGGGTGACGCCGGCGTCGAGCATCGCGTGGAAGAACGGCGCGTACCGGAACGCGTCCTGCGCCCGGACGTCGTCGTAGTTCCGCGGCGCGGTCTCGGTGAACGCGAAGGAGAACAGGTTCCCGGCGTGCTGCACGGTGTGGGCGACGCCCTCGGCGCGCAGTGCCTCGCTGGTGGCGGTCGCGATGACCGAGGCCGTCCGGTCCAGGTGCTGGTACACGTCCGGCGTCGCGGCCCGGAGCGTGGCGATGCCCGCGGCGACGGCGAGCGGGTTCCCGGACAGCGTGCCCGCCTGGTACACGGGTCCGAGCGGGGCGAGGTAGTCCATGACCGCACGACGACCGCCGAGTGCGGCGAGGGGCATGCCACCGCCGATGACCTTGCCGAACGTGATGATGTCGGGCTTCCAGCCGGCACCGTCGGGGACGACCTTGGAGGCCTCGAGCCCCCACCAGCCGGCGGAGCCGACCCGGAAGCCCGTGAGCACCTCGTCGACGATGAGCAGCGCACCGTGCGACTGCACGATCTGCGCCAGGGCCCGGTTGAACCCGCGCTCCGGTGCGAGCACGCCCATGTTCGCGGCGGCGGCCTCGACGATCACGCCGGCGATGCGCTCGGAGTGCTCGTCGAACGCGCGGCGCACGGCGTCGAGGTCGTTGTACGGCAGCACGAGGGTCTGCGCGGCGGTCTCGGCGGTGATGCCCGCGCTGCCGGGGAGCGCCAGGGTGGCGACACCCGAACCGGCCTCGGCGAGCAGGGAGTCCGAGTGCCCGTGGTAGTGCCCGGCGAACTTCACGAGGAGGTCGCGGCCGGTGTACCCGCGGGCGAGCCGGATCGCGGTCATGGTGGCCTCGGTGCCGGTGGACACCATGCGGAGCTTCTCGATCGGCCCGTCGCCGTCGACCGACACCCGCTGCTTCACGAGCTCGGCGAGCTCGGTCTCCCCGGGGGTCGACGCCCCGAAGCTCAGGCCCCGGGCCGCCGCCTGCTGCACGGCCTCGACCGTCGCGGGGTGCGCGTGCCCGAGGATCGCGGGGCCCCAGGACGCGACGAGGTCGACGTACTCACGACCCTCGGCGTCGGTGACGTAGGCGCCCTTCGCGGACGTCAGGAAGCGGGGCGTCCCGCCGACGGAGCCGTAGGCGCGAACCGGGGAGTTCACGCCGCCGGGGATGCTGTTCTTCGCGCGGCCGAACAGCTGGTCGTTGGTGGTCATCGTGCGGCCTCCTGGGTGAGCGTGCGGGCGATGTCGACCGCAAAGTAGGTGAGGATCGCGTCCGCACCGGCGCGCTTGATGCCGACGAGGGCCTCCATCGCGGCGGCGTCCCGGTCGATCCAGCCGTTCTGCGCGGCTGCGGTGATCATCGCGTACTCGCCGGAGATCTGGTACGCCCACACCGGCACCGGCGAGGTCGCAGCGGTCTCGGCGAGCACGTCGAGGTAGCTCATCGCGGGCTTCACCATCACGATGTCGGCGCCCTCCTCGATGTCCTGCTCGACCTCGCGCAGACCCTGGCGGCCGTTCGCGGCGTCGATCTGGTAGGTCCGACGGTCTCCGACGAGCGAGGAGTCGACGGCCTCGCGGAACGGGCCGTAGAACGCGGAGGCGTACTTCGCCGCGTAGGCGAGCAGGGCGGTCCCGGAGTGGCCGGAAGCGTCGAGGGCCGCACGTGCGGCGCCGATCTGGCCGTCCATCATCCCGCTCATGCAGACGAGCTCGGCGCCCGCCTCGGCCTGCGCGACGGCCATGTCGCGGTAGCGCAGCAGGGTCGCGTCGTTGTCGACCGATCCGTCGGCCGCGAGGACGCCGCAGTGCCCGTGGTCGGTGAACTCGTCGAGGCACAGGTCGGACTGCACGACGAGCGCGTCGCCGACCTCCTCCTTCGCGATCCGGATCGCCACGTTGAGGATGCCGTCCGGGTCGGTCGCACCGGAGCCGACGGCGTCCTTGCGTTCGGGCACGCCGAACAGGTTCACGCCGCCGATGCCGACGGACGCGGCCTCGACCAGCGCTCGGCGGAACGAGTCGAGCGAGTGCTGCTGGACGCCGGGCATGCTGGAGATGTCGATCGCGTCGCGTGCGCCCTCCCTGATGAACATCGGCAGCACGAGCTCGGCGGGGTGGAGCCGGGTCTCGGCGACGAGTCGTCGCATCGCGGGGGTGGCGCGGAGTCGACGGGGGCGGACCTGGGGGAAGCGGCCGGTCACTGAGGTGCCTTCCTGTTCGGGGGCGGAGTGGTGCAGGGTCTCGACGACGGCGTCGAGGAGGGCTTCGGCGGACCGGGTGCGTCCGATCACGTGGACGGGCAGGCCGGCCGCGCGGGCATCGGCGGCGGTCCCGGGTCCGATGCAGGCCACGAGCGTGCCGGGGTCGAGCGGGGCCATCCGGCGGGCGATCTCGCGGGCGACACTGCCGCTCGTCACGAGCACCGCGGCGGGCACCGTGTCGAGGGTGATCGGCTCGTCGCCGGTCCCCACGGTACGGTACGCCACCACGTCGACCACGTCGATCCCGCGGGCGCGCAGGCCGTCGACCAGCGTCGGTGCGGCCAGGTCGGACCGCGGGAACAGGACGGACCGAGCCGTGTCCGGCAGCGCCGCGACGAGCGCGGCCGCGGAGGCGTCCGGCGGCACCAGGTCGACGACCCAGCCGGCGGCACGCGCGGCTCGTGCGGTCGGCTCGCCGACCGCCGCCACCAGCAGGTCGGCCGGGAGGCGCGCCACCAGTCCCGCGATCACGCGCACCGCCGTCGCACTGGTCACCACGAGCCAGTCGGGGCCGGCCACGCGCGGACGGTCACCGACCGGAGACGGTGAGCCGTGCCTCCCGGCCGCCCCGGAGGCGACCAGACGGCGGACCGCAGCCGCCAGGGGTGCGGGGTCCTCCGGTGCCTCCGTCCCGATGAGCGGGACGATCCGCGGGTCGAGGCCGCGGTCGCGTGCCGCAGCGGCCACACGGTCGCCCCAGTCGCCACCCCGGGGGATGACGACGACGGGCGACCGCGTGTCCGTGACGGGCCTACTCGGCGGAGGAGGCGATGTCGGCCAGCTCGGCCGCACCGTTCTCGAGCAGTTCGGCGGCGACGCGCGCGCCCACCTCGAGCGCCTCGGCCAGGCGGTCCTGCGCGGATCCCTCGATCACCGACGCGTGCGAGGCGGTGCGGTACTCGGAGCCGTCGGGACGGTAGACCGTCGCCGAGACGAGCAGGAGTTCGGCATCGACGATCGCCGTCGCACCGATGGGCGCGGAGCAGCCGGCCTCGAGCTTCGCGAGGACTGCACGTTCGGCCGACACCGTCAGACGGGTCGGGGCGTGCTCGATCCTGCCGAGCGCGGCGAGCAGGTTCCGATCGGTCTCGTCCGCCCGGATCTCGACCGCGAGCGCACCCTGGCCGGGAGCGCTCGGCCAGAAGCCGAGGTCCAGGAGCTCGGTCGCCTCGTTCAGCCGGTCGATCCGACCGAGGCCGGCGGCGGCGAGCACCACGGCGTCGAGGTCGTCCTCGACACGGCCGAGACGGGTGTCGATGTTCCCGCGGATGTCGACGACGTCGAGGTCGGGACGCTTGGCCTTGAGCTGCGCCACGCGGCGCGGCGACCCGGTGCCGACCTTCGCGCTGTCGGGCAGGGTCTCGAGCGTCGCGGCGTTCCGGGCGACCAGAACGTCACGGGCGTCGGCGCGCTTCGGGACCGCGCCGATCCGCAGGCCGGGGTACGGCGCGGTCGGCAGGTCCTTCAGCGAGTGCACGAGCACGTCGACCTCGTTCGCGACGAGGGCCTCACGCAGCGCACTGGCGAAGACGCCGGTGCCACCGAGGCTCGCGAGCGAGGCACGGTTCGTGTCGCCCTCGCTCGTCACCGTGACGAGTTCGACCGCACGGCCGGACGCCTTCGCGAGACGGTCGGCGATGTCCTGGGACTGCGCGACCGCGAGCCGGCTGGCGCGGGTGCCGAGGCGGATCGGCCCCGGGCCGTCCGACACAGCTGCGTCCGTCACGGGGCGAGCCCTGCGGCGGCCGGCTTGAACCCGGCGCGCACGTTCTCGCAGCAGCCGGGACGGCAGACGTCGTACCAGGGGCCGAGGTCCGTCTCGTGCGGGCGCTCGCTCGTCGGCGTCCCGTTCACGCGCTCGAGGACGAGGTCCACCAGGCCGGCGACGTAGGCCGGGTCGACGCCGGGGGTCTGCGTGCGGACCGACCAGAAGCCGAGTTCGCCGGCGGTCTCGGTGGCTTCTTCGTCGAGGTCCCACATGACCTCCATGTGGTCACTCACGAAGCCGAGCGGGACGATGAGGACCGCACGGGTCGGACCGCCCTTGAGCGTCTCGTTCATGTAGTCGTTGATGTCCGGCTCGAGCCACGGCTGCGACGGCGGGCCCGAACGCGACTGGTAGACGAGCTTCCACGGCGGCGTGCTCGTGCCGCGGAGGGACGCGTGCTCCGGGAGTTCGAGGAGCTCGGCCCACGCCTGGTCGAGGACGACCTGCGCCACGGCGAGGTGCTGGGCCTCGTAGGCGCCGTGCTCGTCGAAGCCGCGGGAGTCGGGGCCGGACTTCGCCGCGTCGGTCGACGGGATCGAGTGCGTCGAGAACAGCACGTGCAGCTCGGTCGCGACGTCGAGCCGAGCGTTCTCGGCGATGGCCTGCGCGATGCCGTCACGGACACCGTCGACGAACGGCCGCACGAAGCCGGGGTGGTCGAAGAACTGCCGGACCTTGTCGACCTGGATGGTGTCGATCAGACCGGTCTCGGTGAGCACCCGGGCGTAGTCCTCGCGGTACTGGCGGCAGCTCGAGAACGACGAGTAGGCGCTCGTCGCGATCGCGATGAGCTTGTTGTAGCCGTTGTCGGCCGCCTCGGTGAACGCCTGCTCCAGGTAGGGCTCCCAGTTGCGGTTGCCCCAGAGCACCGGCATGTCGATGCCGCGCGACGCCAGCTCGGCCTCGAGCGCTGCCTTGAGCGCACGGTTCTGCGCGTTGATGGGGCTCACGCCCCCGAAGTGGCGGTAGTGGTGCGCCACTTCCTCGAGCCGCTCGTCCGGGATGCCGCGACCACGCGTCACGTTGCGGAGGAACGGGATGACGTCGTCCTGGCCCTCGGGTCCACCGAAGCCGGCGAGCAGGATCGCGTCGTACGCGACCGGGACCTCGACGTGCTCGGGGCCGTCGGCCGCTGCGGGCGTCGCTGCGAGGACGGCCTGACCGTTCGTGATGTTGGTCGTGTCGGTCATGACAGCACCTCCGGCAGCTCGGCGGTCGTCACTCGACGACCGGTGAAGAAGGGGACCTCCTCGCGCACGTGCAGGCGCGCCTCGGTGTAGCGCAGGTCGCGCATCAGGTCGACGAGGTCCACCAGGTCGGGACTCTCGAGCGGCAGGATCCACTCGTAGTCGCTCAGCGCGAACGTGGCGATCGTGTTCGTGAGGACGCGGCGGTACTTCGCACCGGCGATGCCGTGGTCGCGGAGCATCTTCGAACGCTCGTCCTCTGGCAGGAGGTACCACTCGTAGGAGCGGACGAACGGGTACACCGTGATCCAGGCCTCCGGGTCCTTGCCGCGGAGGAACGCCGGGGTGTGCCGCTTGTTGAACTCGGCCTCGCGGTGCATGGCCATCGCGTGCCACACCGGCTCTGCGTCCTGGAACAGGCCGGTCCGGCGGATCTCGCGCAGCACGGACTGGATCGCCTGTGCGTCGTCGCCGTGCAGCCAGATCATCACGTCGGCGTCGGCGCGGAAGCCGGACACGTCGTAGAAGCCGCGGATCGTCACGCCGCGCTCGGCGGCGGCGGTCACGACGGCGTCGAGCTCGGCCACGGCGTCGTCACCGACGGTGTGGATCGGGCCGAGGGGCCGGCGGAACACGGCCCAGAGGGCGTACGCGGTGAGCAGGTTGGGGTCGATGCCGTCGGGGGCGGTCTCGTGGGCGTCGTGCGCGGACGAGGGCGCGGTGGAACTCATGGAATCCATTGTCCTATCGGTTGCCAGGGTGTTGGCCGCCCCGCATCCTGTGGACCGCGCTCGGGCGGTCTACCGCCGTCGGAGCACCGCTACGACGATACCCCCGACCACCACCACGCCCGCTGCGAGCCCGGCCAGGTACGGCACCGGCTTCTCGTCGATCCCGCGCTTGACCTTCGACGCCGCGATCCCGATCTGCTTCGGCACGTTGAGCTTGTCCTCGATCGCGTCGAGGGTGTCGAAGAGCTGGGCGCGGGTCGCTGCGACGCGGTCGGCCAGGTCGTCGTGCTGATCGGTCACGTGGTTCCTCCGAGGGGGTGGTGCGGGTCCGAGCCGCTAGAAGCGGCCACCGACGTCCGGCTTGCGGGTGCCGTACTGGGTCGGCGGGGTCGGCTTCTTGCCCAGGCCCTTCACCGCGTTGACGTCGTTCTTGACGCTGTCGATCGTGCGCTTCGGCGTGATCGGCAACCCGGTCTTCAGGCGCCTCCAGCCGAGGAGCCCGAGGATCGCGGCCACGAGCAGCATCGCGACGGCGATCACCAGCGCCGCGAGCCACGCGGGCATCACGGTCGCCAGCCCCATCACGGCAGCGGTCAGCAGGACGCCGATCGCGTACAGGACGATGACGAGCGCGCCCACGAGCAGACCGGCGGCGAGACCGAAGATCTTCGCCTTGGTCAGCATCTCGGCCTTGAGCAGGTTCAGCTCGCCCTTGACCAGCTCCTTGACGAGCTTGGGGACGTCGCCGACCAGGCCGAACAGCGAACGCGGCTTGCGGTCGCGGGTGTCCGTCATGAGGTGGCGTTGTCCTTCTTCTGGCCGACCTTGCGGACGACCTTCTTCGTCTGCTCACCGACGAACTCGGCGACGTCCGGGGTCTTGTCGGCGATGAAGTCCTCGGCGACGTGGACGCCCTTCTGGACGCCGTTGCTGTTCCAGATCTTGCCGCTGACGGTCTTGATCTGCTCGTACCGCGCCCGTCCGGCTCGCGATCCCAGGACGTACCCGAGTGCGGCGCCGGCGACGAACAGGAGCTTGCCTCGCATCTGCGATTCCTCCGTTGGGTCAGTGTGCGGTGGTCATGCGCCGAACGGAATACGTCCGGCGTTCCTGCAACAGTAGCCCTCCACCGGGGTGGGGTCCGCTCAGGAATCCAGGATGTGCTCAGCGGCGGCGCGCGATGAGGCGACGATCCCGGCGAGCCCCCGGCCGGTCGAGGCCTCCCCGATCGCGACGACCCCCTCTGCCAGACCGGCTGCGGTCGTGTCCGGACCGTGCCAACGGACCCGAGCGGCACCGACGACCGAGCCCGGTGCGACCGGCACGCCGAGCAGGGCGGTCGCGTCGCGGGTCGCGCGGGTCCCGGTGGCGTCGGTGGGATCGACCGGGAGGCTCGTGGCGACGTCCGCCCCGCCGGTCGCGTCGGTCGCGTAGCTGAGTCGCAGGACGTGTCGGCCCGCGGCCGCCTCGGCGAGCCACGGCCACTTCACGGTCGCGTGCGTGATCGCCTTGGCAGCGACCCCGGTGGCGTCGGGGTGCACGAGCATCCCGGTCCCCCGCGGCGCCGCGTCCAGCTCGGGCTGGTCGACCACGAGGGTCACCAGCTCGATGCCCGTGCGCGCGGCCGGGGTCGTGCGAGCGGGATCCGGTGTCGAGGCGAGCACGTGCTCGGCCGGCAGACGCTCGGTCAGCCCGTCAGCGGAGACGATCTCGACCGCGTGCTCCTCGATCGCGGTCGCCCGGGTGTGCAGCCGGACGTCGACGCCGTACGTCTCGAGGTCGGCGACGAGTTCGTCCACGAGCCGGACGATGCCGCCACGGAGACCCTGCACCGCCGACCCCGCGGTCGCCCGGGCCCGGAGCGCGAGGACGGCGCGGGCCAGGGAGCCGTCGCGGAGCAGCGCAGCCCGGAGCCCGGGCGCCACGCGGTCCGGGTCGAGGCGGTCCGGGTGCGTGGAGTGCACGCCCGCGACGATCGGCACGACCAGGTCGTCGAGGACGCGTTCGCCCATGCGCTTCCGGACCAGCTCGCCGAGTGTCGTCGCCTTCGCACCGACGAGCGACGGCAGCAGGGAGTCCATCTGCGCCCGGAACGCGGCCCGCTGCCCGACGACCGCGAGCACGTCCGCCGCCATCGGGCTGCCCGGGATCCCCAGCAGGCCCGTCGCGGGGATCGGGAAGGTGCGGCCGTCGCGGGTCATCAGCCAGGCGCCGCGGGGATCGGGGGTGGTGACGTCGTTGCCGAGCCCGAGCTCGATCGCGAGCCGTCCCACCGCGTCGTTGCGGGTCGCGAAGGAGTCGGCGGCCATGTCGAGGTCGAGTCCGGCGACCGTGTGCCGCCGGACCATCCCGCCGAGCACACCGGAGGCCTCGACGAGCACCACGTGCGCGCCGCCCTTCGCGAGGTCCCGGGCGGCGACGAGACCGGCGACCCCGCCGCCGACCACGACGACGTCGGTCACGCTGCGGCTCCGTCCGTCCCGTCGCCGAGCTCGTGGACGAGCGCCACGATCCGGGTGAGCACGGCCGGGTCGGTCTCCGGGGGCACCCCGTGCCCCAGGTTCACGACGTGCGCACGGGCCGCACCACCGCGGCGGACGACCTCGCGCACGTGGGCCTCGAGCACCTCCCACGGCGCGGAGAGCATCGCCGGGTCGACGTTGCCCTGCACGGTGACGCCCGTGCCGACGCGGCGGACGGCCTCGTCGAGCGGCAGGCGCCAGTCGACCCCGACCGCGTCGACGCCCACGGAGTCGGTGCCGAGCGTGGTCATGTCGCGCAGGACCTCGCCGCTGCCGACGCCGAAGTGGATGCGGGGGACGCCGAGGTCGGCCACGTGCGCCAGCGCCGCCGCGGAGTGCGGTGCGACGGACTGCACGTAGTCGGCGCGGGACAGCGAGCCGACCCACGAGTCGAAGAGCTGCGCGGCCGAGGCACCCGCGAGCACCTGCGCCCGGAGGAACGCACCGGACACGTCGGCAGCCCAGGCGAGCAGGCGCGACCAGGTCTCCGGGTCCGAGTGCATGAGCGTGCGGGCGCGGATGTGGTCCTTCGACGGGCCACCCTCCACCAGGTAGGCGGCCAGGGTGAACGGGGCACCCGCGAACCCGATGAGCGGGGTGTCCCCGAGCTGTTCGACGGTGCGTGCGACGGCCTCGGAGATCGGGGCGAGCGCTGCCGGGTCGAGCTGCTCGAGCGCATCGACGTCCGCCGCAGAACGGATCGGGGAGCCGAGGACCGGGCCCCGGCCGGGGACGATCTCGACGTCGACGCCCGCGAGCTTGATCGGGACGACGATGTCGCTGAAGAAGATGCCGGCGTCCACCCCGTGCCGGCGCACCGGCTGCAGGGTGATCTCCGACGCCATCGCCGGGTCGAGGCAGGCGTCGAGCATGGCCGTGCCGACACGGAGTTCGCGGTACTCGGGCAGCGATCGACCCGCCTGGCGCATGAACCACACCGGGAGGGTCTCCGGACGGTCACCGCGGAGCGCACGGACGAGCGGCGAGCCCGACGTGCGCCCGGAGACGAGCGGGTGCGAGGCGGGGAGGGAGCTGGTCGGTGCGTCGGTCACCGCACGATTCTCCCATCGGCGAACGGAACGTATCCCGTGCACGCATGATCCGAACCGGAGCCGGGCGGAACGCGGGTTACCATGGAAGACGTGCTCATCTGTCTCACGGCGTCGCACCGCAACGCCAGCTTCGATCTCCTGGAGCGACTGAGCATCGGCGCACCGACCGCCGCGAGCCGTCTCGTGACGGACTCCGACGTGCTGGACGGGGCCGTCGTCCTCGCCACGTGCAACCGCTTCGAGGCCTACCTCGACATCGCGGGCGACGACCGCGACTCCGCCGTCTCGGCCACCGTCGACGCCGTCGCCACCGCCAGTGACCTCGACCCCACCGAGGTCCTGCAGTCCGTCAACGTGCTCGGCGGCAAGGACGTCGTGCAGCACCTCTTCGCCGTCTCGAGCGGCCTCGAGTCCGTCGTCGTCGGCGAGACCGAGATCTCCGGGCAGGTCCGTCGCTCGCTCGAGGACGCCCGCTCGAACGGCACCACCACCTCGGACCTCGAGCGCCTCTTCCAGGAGGCAGCGCACACGTCCCGCGGTGTGAAGACCCGCACCAGGATCGGCGCCGCCGGCCGCTCGCTCGTGCGCCTCGGCCTCGAGCTCGCGTCGTCCCGCATCACCGACTGGGCGCACACCCGGGTGCTCCTCATCGGCACCGGCAGTTACGCCGCGACCACCATCGCCGCACTGCGCGACCGCGGAGCCACGACCATCCAGGTCTTCTCGCCGTCCGGTCGCGCCCCCTGGTTCGCCGCGAAGCACGACCTCGTCGCGGCCCACGACCTCCGCCGGGCCATCGGCACGAGCGACGTCGTCATCACCTGCACCTCGAGCGAGGTCCCGGTCGTCCAGGCCTCCGACCTCGACGACGGTGTCCGCCGCATCGTCATCGACCTCGGGCTCCCCCGCAACGTCCACCCCGACGCGGCAGCCGTCGACGGTGTCGAGATGCTCGACCTCGAGACGATCAGCATCCACGCCCCGGTCGCCGAGCTGAACGCCGAGTCCGAGGCCCGCGCGATGGTCGACGACGCCGTGTCCCGCTTCCGTGCGCAGGCGCTCGAGCAGTCGACCACGCCCGCGCTCGTGGCCTTCCGCAAGCACGTGTTCGACATCCTCGACGACGAGATCGACCGCGCCACGCGCCGCGCCGACGGTGACGACGCGGCGGCCGAGCAGACCGAACGAGCCCTCCGGCACCTCGTCGGCGTCCTGCTCCACCGCCCCTCCGTCCGCGCACGCGAACTCGGCCGCGCCGGACGTGGCGAGGAGTTCGTCGGCGCACTCGACGCCCTGTTCGGCGTCCGACCCGAGCCCGAGGCGGAACTGCCGTCGCCCGTCGTGCCCCTCGCGGAGCGCACCGCGCCCGAGCGATCCGACCGGGACCGAGCCGACGAGGCGGACGCGAGCTGAGCCTCCCGTCCGACCCGGTGACCCTGCGCGTCAGTGCGCTGCTGCTGGTGCGTGACCGGCGCGTGCTCATGGTGCGCGCGCGAGCGCGCGACGTGCTCTACCTGCCGGGCGGCAAGGCCGAGCCGCACGAGACCGACGTCGAGGCCGTCATCCGCGAGGCGTTCGAGGAGACCGGCCTGCGGCTCACCGCCGACGACGTCGATACCTTCGGCACCCTCACGGAGCCCGCACACGGGCAGGCTCCGGGGACGATGGTCGCCATGGCCCTGTTCCTCGTCCGGCCTGGAGGCACGCTGGACTCCGCCACGCCCGTCGCCTCGGCAGAGGTGGACGAGGTCGAGTGGGTCACCTCCGCGGACGCGGACCGGTGCCCGCCCGCGGGCGTCGAGACGCTCCGACGGCTCGTCGCGGCGGGACTCGTCGACTAGTCGTCGGACCGGGGCGGCGCATGATCGAGCTTGTGGTCACAAGCTCGATCACGGCCCGGCATCAAGAAGGATTGGAACCGGTCTCGCTGTCCGTGTAGTGGCCGACCTCGCCGTCCGGGGAGGGCTCGGCCTCGCCGGGGATGTCCGAATCGACGTACTCGCCCTCGCCGTCGCCGCCCTCGGGACGGGTCTCGCCGGGGATGTCGCTCGAGACGAACTCGCCGGCCGGCTCGTTCGACGCGACCGGGGTCTCACCGGGGATCTCGCTGTCCGTGAAGGAACCCGCGCGCGGCTCGACGCCGTCCGAACGGCCCTCGTCGCCCCGTGCCTGTTCGTGCTTGCCTGCCATGTCGACCTCCGTTGCTCGTGCGCTGGTGTTGCTCGTGCGCTGGCGCGCGTGCTCCGGAGTGTGCTCGTGACGGCTGGGTGCCACCCGAGTCGTGTACCCCGGGACGGTGATTGCGTTGGGACATGCAACGTCGTGTTCGTCCGGTCCTCTTCGTCGCCGCCGGCCTGGCCGCGGTCGGGCTCCTCGCCGGGTGTTCGTCGGGTGGCACCGCGACGCCGACGGCGACGGCCACGAAGACCGTCACTGCGGCACCGTCGTCGTCCTCGCCGTCCGCCACCACGTCGACCCCCGCGGCGGCGACGCCGACACCCGCGGGTGGTGCGGGCGCCGGGACGGCGGTGTGCCCCGCATCCTCGTTGACGGGGAGCATCGCTGCCGGCAGCGGCGGTGCGGCCGGGAGCACGTACGTGCACCTCGTCCTGCAGAACACCGGGTCCGCGACCTGCACGCTGCAGGGCTGGCCCGGGGTCTCGTTCGTCGGCGAGACGAACGGCACCCAGCTCGGGAACGCCGCCTCCGAGGACCGTGCCTCCGCGCACCCGACCGTCACCCTCGCAGCCGGGCAGAAGGCGGTGGCACCACTCAGGATCACCAACGCCGAGAACTACCCGTCCGGGCAGTGCGACCCGATCTCGCCCGACGGCCTCCGCGTCTACCCGCCCGGGTCGAAGCAGTCCCTGTTCGTGGCCGCGACCGAGTACACCGCGTGCCGGTCCACCGCCGTCACCGTGCTGAACGTGCAGGCGCTCGTGCCGGAGGGCCAGGCCGCCGACTGACGTCTGCGACGATGACCGCATGGTGACGATCACGGCGGAACTCCCGGGACGGGACGAGCTCCTCGGCATGTACGACGGCGTCGGGTGGACGACCTACACGCGGGACCCGGACGCGCTCGTCGCCGCGGTCGCCGGGTCGCACCTCGTGCTGACGGCCCGAGACCACTCGGGTGCACTGGTCGGGCTCGTCCGGACGGTGTCCGACGGTGTGACGATCGTGTACGTGCAGGACGTGCTCGTGCTGCCGTCGCGCCAGGGAGCGGGCATCGGCGGGCGCCTGCTCGATGCTGTCCTCGAGCGGTACGCGCACTTCCGCCAGACGGTGCTCCTCACCGATGCCGAGCCGGGCCAGCGGGCCTTCTACGAGTCGCGGGGGCTCGTCGAGGTGCACGACGTGGAACCGCAGCCGCTGCGGTCGTTCGTGCTGCTCCGCTAGGACTCGGGATCGTCCAGGAACTCGCGGACCTCCTGCGCGCACCGGCACGCGACCGCGAACTTCGCCGCCCACCGAAGGGCCTCGTCCCGGGTCGGGAGGTCGAGGATGCAGAAACCCCCGATGAAGGTCTCCTTGCCCGGTCGGACGGCTGGATCGTGGACGGTGCCGTCGACGTCGACGACCGCACCACCCGCAGCCTCGGGCAGTCCGCCGCCGAACACCCAGACACCGGCGGCCTTCGCCTCGCGCAGGACGGCGTGCGTGGCCTCGGACACGGCGTCCAGCTCGGCCATCGGGAACACCATCGTTCCCTCGTCGAAGGAGATCAGGTACTTGCTCACGGGCGCGACAGTACGCTCGTCGGCGTGGACCAGCTCACCTCACCGGCCCTCGTCGCCGCCGCGGCGGACCTGCTCGGCCGGCCGCTGACCCTCGACCGCGAACTCACCGGCGGCCAGCACGCCCGGACCCTCATGGTCGTCGACGGCGACACCCGGGTCGTGGTCCGGATGTTCCCGCGCGGCGACGACGCGGTCCGGCGGGAGCGCGAGGTGCTGCGACGGCTCGGCCCCCTCGGACCGCTCGCACCGCGGCTCCTCGCGCATGGTGCGGCGCAGGGACACCCGGTGATCGTCACCGACGCCGTACCCGGTGGTCCGCCGGCGCCGGACCTCGACCCGGTCGTGATCGGCGAGCGGATGGGCGCCGCCCTCGCCGCCATCCACAGCCTCGATCCGGTCGGGCTGCCCGACGAGTCACGCCAGCCCACACGGCGCGCGGGACGACTCGCCACGACCGCGCACGAGGCCTGGCGCGAGGTCGACCTCGACCGGGTGCTCACCCACGGTGACTTCTGGAGCGGCAACACCCTCTGGGAGGGTGACCGGTTGACGGGGATCGTCGACTGGTCGGGTGCCATGTCCGCCCCGCGCGGCGTGGACGTCGCCTGGTGCCGGCAGGACCTCGTGCTCCTCGGGTCCACGGTGGCCGCGGACCGGTTCCTCGACGCCTACGAGCGCGCGACCGGCAGACGTGTGCGCGACGTGCGCGCCTGGGACGTCATCGCCGCGGCTCGGGCGGACGCGTACGTCGAGACCTGGGCACCGAACTACGCCGGCATCGGGCGGCCCGAGGTCGACGGTCGGGTGCTCCGGTCGCGCTTCGACGCCTGGGTCGGTTCCCTCATCGGCACGCGGCTGCAGCGCTGACGTCAGCGCACGGCTGGCTCGTGCACGACCTCGAGCACCTCGGTACCCAGGGTCCGCATCGCCTCCACCACCGCGAGCCGGCGCTGCAGCGAGGCGTCGTCGAACGTGACGGTCACGGCGTAGCTCACGGACGATCCGGGCCCGCGGAGGATCCCCGCCTCGGCACGGACCCCCGTGCTCGACCCGGTGACGGCCACGACCTGGAGCCCGTGGTCGAGTGCACGGTGCGCGAGCGGGTCCAGCCCGAACGAGCCCGCCACGAGGCTGAGGTCGCTCGCGAGTGACAGCCACCCGAGCACGCGGTTCGACACGGCTTCGTCCACGACCTCGCCGAGGGCCAGCCCGCGCATCAACCAGGCGAGTTCACCCGTGGGCGCGACGGACGCGTCCGGGGCGTCGTCCGGACCGCGGCGGTCACGGACCCGGTCGATGAGGGCGGTCCGCTCGATCCCGAGCGACTCCGCGCGCTCACGGACCGCGTCGATCCCGACGGTCGACAGCAGGGCGTTCATCGCCCACGCGTCAGCGTTCGCACCGACGAGGGTCGCGAGGTCGGGCACCTGCATCGTCGGCTCCTGCAGGAACTGCCAGAGCCCGGCACCCGTCGCGGTGTCGCGCGCCATCCGCTGCAGTCGGTCGCCGTGCAGTCCGCCGTCCTCCAGGCGCGCGGCGACCTCGACGAGCAGCAGCACCCGACCGAGACTCGCCACCGGCTGGACGAGCGTGTCGTCCACCGCCAGCAGCGACTTCCCGGTCGAGGTGTCGATGACGGACGCACTGACGGACGCACCGTCGCGCGCGATCGTGCCCAGTGCCTCCAGGGTGGACGCGAATCGCTCGTCGACGCCGCCGCGGTGCCGACCGCGTGCACGACCGTCGGCACCGCCGACGTGCTGTCGTCGACGCGACCGTCGAGCCGCTCCCGGTTCCGACGACGGAGCCGCGTCGGGCTCGGCCATCACCAGATCGAGACCCGCTGGGCCGGGTCGAGGTACATCGCGTCCCGCTCCGTCACGCCGAAGGTGTCGTACCAGACGTCGATGTTGCGGACGACCTGGTTGCAGCGGAACTCGTTCGGCGAGTGCGGGTCGATGCTCAGGAGCCGGGCTGCCTCCTCCGGGCGGATCGCCATCCGCCAGGCCTGGGCCCAGCTGAGGAAGAACCGCTCGGCGCCGGTCAGACCGTCCACCACCGGCGGCTCCTGTCCGTCGAGGGACAGCAGGTACGCCTTCCACGCGATCGACAGGCCGCCGAGGTCACCGATGTTCTCGCCGATCGTCAGCGCACCGTTGACGTGACCATCCGGGACCTCGGTCGGGACGAGCGCGTCGTACTGTGCGATCAGTGCCTTCGTGCGCTCCTCGAACGCGACCCGGTCGGCCTCGGTCCACCAGTCCGCGAGCCGCCCGTCGCCGTCGTACTGCGAGCCCTGGTCGTCGAATCCGTGGCCGATCTCGTGCCCGATGACGGCTCCGATCGCCCCGTAGTTGGCGGCGGCGTCACGCCCGGCGTCGAAGAACGGGAACTGCAGGATCGCGGCCGGGAAGACGATCTCGTTGAAGCCGGGGTTGTAGTACGCGTTGATCGTCTGCGGCGTCATGAACCACTCGTCGCGGTCGATCGGCTTGCCGATCTTCCCCAGCTCGCGGTCGACCTGGAACGACGCCACGGCGCGGACGTTGCCGATGAGGTCGTCGGCCGTCACCGGGAGTGCCGAGTAGTCGCGCCACTTCACCGGGTAGCCGATCTTCGGCGTGAACTTGTCGAGCTTGTCGAGTGCCCGCGCACGGGTCTCGTCGGTCATCCACTCGAGCGCCGTGATGCTCTGCCGGTATGCCTCGACTAGGTTCGCGACGAGGACGTCCATCGTCGCCTTCGAGGTCTCGTCGAAGTGCTCCTGCACGTAGATGCGCCCGACGGCCTCGCCCATCGCGCCCTCGACCAGGGAGACGCCACGCTTCCAGCGCTCGCGCTGCTTCGGCGCACCGGTGAGCGCGGTGCCGTAGAAGGAGAAGTTGGTCGCCGAGAACGCGCTCGTCAGGTACGCCGCGGAGCCGCGGATCACCTGCCAGCGGAGCCAGTCCTTCCAGACGTCCAGCGGTTCGGCGCGCAGCAGCTCCGCCAGGCCCGTCACGAACGAGGGCTCCCGGACGACGACGGTCGAGAAGGCGCCGGCGGGGGCGTCGATGGCCTCCCACCACAGCTGCAGGTCGATCCCCTCGGCGAGCGCCGCGACCTCGGCCCACGGCAGCTTGTTGTAGGTCTTCTGGCTGTCACGCGTGGTGACGTTGTCCCAGTGCTTCGACGCCAGCGCGGTCTCGAGGGCGATGACGTGCTCGGTGCGGTCGCCGCCGTCCTCGAACCCGGCGAGGGGGAACATCGCGGCGACGAACTCGCGGTACTTCGTGCGGATGTCTGCGAAGCGGTCCTCGCGGTAGTACGACTCGTCGGGCAGCCCGAGGCCGGACTGCTCCAGGAACACGACGTAGGACTCGGGGTCACCCGGGTCGTTGTCGACGAAGAGCTGCAGGAAGCTCGGCAGACCGAGCCGCTCGAAGCGTCCGACGATCCGGATCACGTCGTCGGTCGAGTCGATCGCGGCGATCTCGGCGAGCAGCGGCTCGATCGGCGCGGTGCCGAGGGCCTCGAGCCGTTCCTCGTCGGTGAAGGACGTGAAGAGGTCGCCGACCTTGCGCTCCTCGGTCCCCGGTGCCGCCTGCTGCGAGCGCTCGATGATGTCCCGCACGGCGATCTCTGCGGCTTCGGCCAGCACCGTGAAGGAGCCGTACCGCGCCTTGTCGTCCGGGATCGGCGTCGCGTCGACCCACGAGCCGTTCACGTGGCGGTACAGGTCGTCCTGCGGGCGGACCGTGGCGTCCAGCTCGTCGGTGTGGATCCCGGAGGTGCTTGCGACATCGGTCATGCGGTCCACGATAGCCACCGCCGCCACGATCGAGCAGGACGACCGCCGTCACCGGTGGAGACGTGCCGGTACGGTCGTCGCATGGGACTTCCGTGGAAGCTGCACGGGGACGGCGCGACCGTCTCCTCGACGACGATCGTGGCGCCGGACGAGCGCCTCACCTGGGGCCGGACGATCGGCCTCGGCGTGCAGCACGTGGTCGCCATGTTCGGGGCGACGTTCCTCGTCCCGCTGCTGACCGGGTTCCCGCCGTCGACGACGCTGCTCTTCAGCGGCATCGGCACGATCCTGTTCCTGCTGATCACCGGGAACCGGCTGCCGAGCTACCTCGGCTCGTCCTTCGCCTTCATCGCGCCGATCGCCGCCGCGACGAAGATCGGCGGCATCCCGCTCGCACTCTCCGGGATCATCGTGGTCGGCGCCCTGCTCGCGATCGTCGGTGCGGTCGTGCACCTCGCCGGTGCCGGGTGGATCGACCGGCTCATGCCGCCCGTGGTGTCCGGTGCGATCGTGGCACTCATCGGGTTCAACCTCGCACCGGCGGCCCGCGACAACTTCACGAAGGCACCGGTGGTGGCACTCATCACCCTCGGCGCGATCATCCTCGTGACGGTCCTGTTCAAGGGCCTGATCGGACGGCTGTCGATCGTGATCGGCGTCGTCGTCGGGTACGTCGCGGCGCTCATCGCCGGCGAGGTCTCGTTCGCCGCCGTCCACAAGGCAGCGTGGATCGGCCTGCCGGAGTTCACGGCGCCCGCGTTCGACCCGTCGCAGCTCGCGATCTACCTGGCGTTCGTGCCGGTCGTCCTGGCGCTCGTCGCCGAGAACGTCGGGCACGTGAAGGGCGTCGGACAGCTGACCGGCCGCGACCTCACCCCGCTGACCGGTCGGGCGCTCTTCGCCGACGGCGTCTCCACCGTGCTCGCGGGCCTCGGCGGCGGCTCGGCGACCACCACCTACGGCGAGAACATCGGCGTGATGGCCGCGACCCGGGTGTTCTCGACGGCGGCGTACTGGGTGGCGGCGATCGTCGCCGTGCTGCTCGGGCTCTCCCCGAAGATCGGCGCCGTCATCTCGTCGGTCCCGCCGGGGGTCCTCGGCGGCGCGACCACCGCGCTCTACGGGCTCATCGGCGTCATCGGCATCCGGATCTGGGTCGAGAACCGCGTCGACTTCTCGAAGCCGAAGAACCAGCTCACCGCGGGCATCGCACTCATCATCGGGATCGCGGACTTCACGTTCTCGTTCGGCGAGGCGAGCTTCGGGGGCATCATCCTCGGCACGGTGGCCGCGATCGTCGTCTACCACCTGATGGACCTCGTCGGCCGGGCACGGGGCACCGACGAGCCGACGCCGACGGCGTCCGACGCCGCGCACGCGGCGACCGGCGGCATCCCAGCGGATCCGCGACACGACTGACCCGGCCGTCTCGTCCCGGCACCCGACGTGTCGAGGCGGGTCGCGCCTCCAGGCCGACGCTCAGCGCAGCCCGGTCAGCCCGATGACGAGCTGCACGACCCCGAGGACGACCAGGACCACCACGAGCGCGTGCGCACCCCACCGCGCGATCCACGAGCGCATGGCCTCGAGCGGCCGCTCGGCCCGCGGACCGAGCGCGACGGCGAGGACGACCGGCAGCAGCACGACGACGCCGGACGCGAGCACGAACACCGCGCCGACCCCGACCGTCGAGGCGGCCCGCGGGTCCGCGTCGCCGAGCGTCAGGCCGGCCGCGAACGCCAGGACGACCGACTTCGGGCTGACGAACAGGAGCGCCCCCAGGCCGAAGGCGCGCCCCGGACCGAGTGCCTCCATCGCGTCCGACCACCGCGTGCTCGCCGGTGAGCCGTCCGGCAGACGGCGGCGCACCCACTGCCACGCGGCGAGCACGAAGAGCACCACCGAGGCGACGAGCGCGACCAGCGCCTGCACCGGTGGGCCGTCATCCGTCGCCGCCGGGAGCTGCTCACCCACGGACACCGCGACGACGAGGGCGACCGCCACCGCTGCCATCCAGCCCGCCGCACACGCGACGGCCGAGCCGTAGCCACGCCGGTGCCCGAGCAGGAACACGACCGACGCCACCGGCAGGGGGCTGAGCGCGATGCCGACCGCTCCCGGAACCAGTGCGGCGATGTCCACGCTCGGAGCGTATCCCGGCCTGGAGGCGCGGGTCGGCTCCGCCCCGTCCGCGCGGCCAGCGGGGTGGCCGGCCCCAGTGCCCGTGCCGCGCACGCTCCGCAGCACGGCCAGAATGGGTCGGTGCCCGGACCGATGCGACCCGCAGTGACCACCGAGCGACGCGCGGTCGACCGCGACATCGTCCGCCTCGCGGTGCCGGCGCTCGGCGCACTCGTCGTCGAGCCGCTGTTCCTGCTGACCGACACCGCACTCGTCGGCCACCTCGGCGCGACGCCCCTCGCTGCCGTCGGACTCGCTGGCGCCGTGCTGCAGACGGTGACCGGACTGCTCGTGTTCCTGGCGTACTCGACGACCCCGGCCGTCGCGCGGGCGCTCGGGGGCGGGGACCGACGCGGCGCCGTGCACGCCGGCATCGACGGGATGTGGCTGGCCTTCGGGTTGGGGGTCGTCCTCGCGCTCGTCGGCTGGCCGCTCGCCGGACCGCTCGTCGACCTGTTCGGTGCGTCGCCCGACGTCTCGGCGGCCGCGACCGCGTACCTGACGGTCTCGCTCGTCGGACTCCCTGGGATCCTGGTCGTGACCGCGTCCACCGGGCTGCTCCGCGGGCTGCAGGACACGAGGACCCCGCTCGTCGTCGCGACCGTCGGGTTCGTCACGAACGGGCTGCTCAACGCCCTCCTCATCTACGGCGCCGGCTGGGGCGTCGAGGGGTCGGCGGCCGGCACCGTCATCGTGCAGTGGGCGATGGCGATCGTGTACGTCCGCATCGCCGTCCGGGCGGCCCGTGCCTCGGGAGCACCGCTGCGCCCCGGCGCCTCCGGTGTCGCGCGGGCGCTGCGCTCGGGCGCGTGGCTGTTCCTCCGGACCGCGTCGCTGCGCGTGGCGATGCTCGCGACCGTCGGGGCCGCCGCCGGGCTCGGGACCGCCGGACTCGCGACCACACAGGTGGGTCTCACGGTGTTCTCGACCCTGGCGTTCGCGCTCGATGCGCTCGCGATCGCCGGACAGGCGCTCGTCGGGCACGGCCTCGGCGCGCGGGACCCGTCGCGTGTGCGGTTGGTCACCCGCCGGCTCGTGCTGCTCGGGATCGCCGGTGGTGCGGTGCTCGGTGTGCTCACCCTCGCCGTCAGCGGGGTGCTCGGACCGGTGTTCTCGGACTCGTCCGCCGTGCGGGACGCGCTGCCCGTCGTGCTCGTGCTCATCGCCGTCGGGATGCCGGTCGCCGGGTACGTGTTCGTGCTCGACGGCGTGCTGATCGGTGCCGGCGACGCCCGCTACCTCGCGATCGCGGGAGGTGTGAACCTCGTCGTGTACCTGCCGTTGCTCTGGTGGGCGGGAGGGACCCTCGCGGGGCTGTGGGCCGCGTTCGCGCTCGGGTACATCGGTGTCCGGGCGGTGACGCTCGGGGTGCGGGCGCACCGCCGCGGATGGATCGAGGACGCACTGGCGCGGTGACCACCGAGGTCGGAGGTGGTCTGCGTCAGCGTCGCGTCAGCGCGGCGTGAGGGGTTCGGACGAGGGTGGTGTCGTGAACGTCCTCCTCGTGGTCCACCTCGTCCTCGTCGGTGTGCTCGCCGGCGAGGAGTTCATCGTCCGCTGGGGCGTGCAACCCGCGATCGCCGCCCTGCCCGACGACGCCCGCGTGCGCACGCGCATCGCGTTGGTGCGGTCCCTCAAGGTCGTGGTGCCGATCGTGATGGTGCCGGCGGTGCTGTCGTCCGTCGCCGTCCTCGTGACGGCCGGGGCGGGCGAAGGACTCGGGTGGCGCATCGCCGCGATGGCAGCGCTGGTCGTGTTCGTCCTCGCGTCGTTCCTCGGGACCGTGCCGATCAACATCGGCGTGAACGACTGGGACCCGGCTGACCCTCCCGCGGACTGGAAGGACGTCGTGCGGCGGTGGGAACGCATCGACGTCCTCCGGTCGAGCGCCGCGGCCGTCGCGTTCGTCCTGTTCACCATCGCGCTCGTCGTCACGTCGAGCTGACCCCGCTGCCGCCGGCGAGGGCACCGCTCCGGTGGCCGGACAGCAGTCCCGCGTCGGCCGCCAGCACGGAGGCCAGCGGTTCCCCGGCCGCACGCGGCCGGGGAACCGCTGTTATCAGTTGTAGGACGCCAGCCGGTTGGGGGCGGTGTTCCCCGCCGGCGTCGGCACCGCGCCCCCGACCCCGTTGACCACACTCGAGATCGTGCCAGTGTCGCCGAGGGACACCGTGACGAGCCCGTGCGCACGGACGCCGGCGGTCTGTGGGACCTCGAACGCCCGGTCGGCGTGCACCGCGGGGTTCGTGTTGAAGAAGCAGTAGACACCGCCGCCCCAGATCTCGTGGCTCGTGACGTTCGCGGCGACCTTGTAGGCGGCGTAGCCGGCGCCGGTCGGACTCTGCCACGACGCGTTGTCCGGCACGTCGTAGGGCATCTCGTTCTGGAAGAAGATCGTCCGACCGTTGTTGCCGTTCCACTGCACTTCGTACTTCTGGTAGTGCTCGACGAACAGCCCCGTCGCGAGGACGTCGTTGCCGTTCACCTCGACGCCGGTCGCGCCGGTGTTGACGGTCCAGCCGGTGGCGGCTCCGCCGTGGTCGGCGCGCCAGGCCCAGATGTGGTCGACCAGGGTGTCGTCGGCGTTGACCTGCAGGGTCGTGGTCGCCTTGCCCTGGATGCTCGAACCCACGCGGAAGAAGACGTCCTGGATGCTCTGCGGGTCGGCGGCGTGGTCGACGTGCGAGCCGCTCGTGCCGAGTCGGACCAGTTGGGCGCTGTTCTGCGAACCAGCGTCGACGACGAGGTTCGACACGTTCACGCCGGCGACGTCCGTCGAGGTGAGCACCGCGTTGCCCTGCGTCGGCACGAGTGTCGGGAAGCCGATCCCGGTGACGACCGTGTCGGGACGGGTGACCGCGATGGGTGCGTTCAGCTGGTAGGTGCCCGGCGTGAAGAACAGGTTGAGGCCCTGCGACAGCGCGCTGTTGATCGTCGCCGCCGAGTCGCCCGGGTGTGCGACGTAGAAGTTGCGCATCGGGATGTCCGTGCCGGCGGTGTCCGGCCAGGTCACGCCCGACGAGTTCTGCCGGAGCGAGGGGACGAACACGTGGTACTTGTTCGACGAGTCGACGTACAGGTAGGGCTTCTCGCGGGTCGTCGGCGTGGTCGCCAGGGTCGTGTAGCTCTTCGAGAAGTCGTTCGCGGGAGCGCCCTGCACGCCCGAGAACGTCATGTTCCAGTTGCCGCCCTGCCAGGACCCGATCGACGAGTTGCGGGTGTACCACTGCTGCTGCGAGCCGGAGGTGACCGTGCCGTCGACCTTCGTGTCCGCGATGTACCCGCCGGACGAGTACCCCTGGCCGCCGTCCTGGTTCGAGGGCCCCATGGTCAGGTTGCCCTTGACGTGGACCCGGCGCATGGGCGCGGCCTGGGACACGGCCCAGCGGTCGGTCCCGCCCTCGGGGACGATCGCCACGTTCTCGACCGACCGCCAGAAGTTCTGCGTCGCGTTCTTCTCGTCACCGGCGTTCCATCCGGAGTCGACGTTGACGGCGCCGTTGATGGTCACGTCGTCGGGGTTCTTCCCCAGGCCGGCGACCGTCGTGTAGAAGCCGAGGTTGGCCCACACGCGGCCGTAGCTCCCCGGCTTGAACAGGAAGGCGGAGCGCTGCGTCCCGAACTGCGCGGTCGTGCTCCGGAGTTGCGCGTTGAACGCCGCGTCGACGTCGGCCTGGATCGTCGAGGTCGGCGTCGATGGGCTGTAGATCTTGACGTTGCTCCCGAAGTCCGGGGTGTCGCTCGTCGTGACCGCCTGGGCGGCGACCGCGGGCAGCAGTGCCCCCACGACACCGGCGCTCAGCGCGATCGCGACGAGGTGCTTCATCCGTCGTTGCATGATGCTCGATTCGTCATCGTGCGGCGTCGTTGCCGCACGCAACAGACGGTAGACCCGACCGGTCCCGTGGGCAGTCCGACGATCGGAGGACCGGAACGTGCCCCGAGAGCGCAACCGCAATCGTGTGGTCCGCGGGTCACTCGCGGGATCCCCTCGACGTGGCTAGCGCTCTCCGCGGAGGCGCTTGATCACAGCGAGGGCGTCGGCACCGAGGTCGACAGGACACCCCCAGTAGTCGTAGACGCCGCCGCGCGCGCTGTTCTGACCGCACACGACGAAGACACCGGTGCCGAGCGCACGTTTGAGCTCGCTGGCGAGCCAGCCGACGAAACCGCTGTTGTCCAGACCCGCGGGGAAGTGGAACGAGAAGAGCGCGAACTGTTCGTGCGCCGAGTCGCCGGCCGGTGCCAGCCAGGACCATGCGTCCTCGTCCCTGACCACGGCGAGGACCTCGGGAGTGAGTTCCGGAGGCTGGTGGATCGGCGACTCCTGGAACGACCAGGCACCGTCGAACACCGTGAGCTCCGCTGCAGCGATGACTCCTCGCAGGCGCCCTGCGGTTTCGTCCGGTGTCTCGTTGCTCACACTGACCATGCTGCTGACCCTAACGATCCGGTGGCGCGTCGGGTACCGGCCCGGTGGTGTCGCCGATCCGCAGCTCGGACCGGAACGCCGCCGGCACCGGCTCGTCCCCCTCGAGCATCGCCAGGGCAGCCCGCGCGGCAGCGCGGCCCTTCTGCTCGAACGGCTGCACCAGCGTCGTGAGCTGCCGGATCGGGGTGCGGTGCAGCAGGCTGTCGTCGACCGTGATGCCGTCGAACCCGACGACACTGACGTCCTCCGGCACCCGGAGTCCGGCGTCGAGTGCGGCCGAGATCACCCCGACGGCGAGCAGGTCGCTCTGCGCCACGACGGCCGTCGGCGCGGTCGATCCGGGAGCGAACAGGGCCTCGCCAGCGATGCGCCCCTCCTCCACCGAGCTGCCGGCGGTCTCCACGGCGACGGCGTCGGGGTAGACCCCGCGGACGCCGCGTAGCCGTTCGAGGGTCGTGTGGGCGACGCCCTCGGCCTCGCGAGCCTCGTCGACGGCACCTCGACGCCGGGCGGCGTCGAGCGGGAGCGTCACGATCGTCACGTCGGCGTGGCCGAGGTCACGGAGGTAGGCGGCCGCTCGTCGGGAGGCCTCGCGGTTGTCGAGGTGGATCGGCACGGCACCCTCGATCTCGTCCGCCTCGATCGCGACGACGGGGATCTGGCGTCGGCGGAGGACCGCGACCGCGGGGTCGATGCGGACGTTGCAGCCGACGAGCACCACGGCGTCCATCGGTGCGTCGACGATGGGTCCGGCACCCTGTTCGTCGTCGAGCGGGCTCCGGACGAGCAGCAGGGACGCACCGGCGGCACCCGCGACCTCCGCGATGCCGTCGAGCGTCAGGACGTTGACCGGGTCACGGAAGGCGTCGCTCAGGCGTTCGTCCATGACGACCCCGATGACGCCCGAGCGGCCGCGGCGCAGCGAGCGCGCACGTGGGTCGGGGCCGCCGTACCCGAGGTCGGCCGCTGCCGCGAGGACACGGGCCTTCGCGTCCTCCGACACCGGGCCGAGCCCGCTGAACGCGAGCGACGCGGTCGACGGTGCGACCCCGGCGGCACGCGCGACCGCTGCCAGCGTGGGACGCGCCCGCCGGGCCGGGCGCGACTCGCCGAGTCCTGTTGCCGGTTCGTCCATCGCCCGTTAGCGTAGCCGGAAACAGCGGTCGAATCGATTCGATCCGACCGCAACACGCGCCCCAGCAAGGATCTCCGATGACGTTGACCCCCTCCCGGACCACCCCGACCACCAGGGCCTGGATCACCGCGGTGTTCGTCGTGTTCACGCTGTCCGGCCTGGACATCGCAACCTGGCTCGGTCGGATCCCGAGCGTGCGCGACTCCCTCGGAGCGAGCACCTTCGAGATGGGCCTGCTCGTGCTCGGCATGGCGGTCGGTTCGATCGGCGGCCTGACCTTCGCCGGGCACGTCGTCGCGAAGCTCGGCGCACGTCGAGGCGTCCAGGTGGCCGCAGCGTGCCTGGCCCTCGGCATGGTCTTCGCCGGACTGGCCGTGAGCCTCGGGTGGGGCTTCGCCGCCATCTGGATCGCGCTCATCGCGTTCGGCTTCGGCAACGGACTCTGCGACGTGTCGATGAACGTGTCCGGTGCCGCTGCCGAGAAGGCCGGCGGACGCACGATCATGCCGCTCTTCCACGCCGCGTTCAGCCTCGGCACGCTCGCCGGCGCCGGTCTCGGAGCCCTCGCCGAGGCGCTCGAGGTCCCGGTCGCGTGGCACTTCATCGTCCTCGTCGTCGTCACGAGCGCTGCGATGCTCGTCGCCGTCACGAGGTTCCAGGACGAGCACCGGTTCGAGGAGCACGTCGTCACGGACACCAGCCCGGTGCCGATGCCGGTCAGCCGCTGGCAGGTCTGGGCCCAGCCGTCGACCCTGCTCATCGGCGTCATCGTGCTCGGCATGGCGCTGGCCGAGGGCTCGGCGAACGACTGGCTGCCGCTCGCGATGATCGACGGACACGGTCTCGACAACGCGGCGGGCGCCGCCGTTCTCACGGTCTTCCTCGCCGCGATGACCGTGGGCCGGGTCGCCGGCAGCCCGCTCATCGACCGGTTCGGCCGCGTTCCGGTGCTGCGGATCAGCGCCGCCGTCGCGGTCGTCGGCCTCGGCATGCTCATCTTCATCGACAACGTGCCGCTCGCGATCGTCGGAGTCGTGCTCTGGGGTCTCGGGGCGAGCCTCGGGTTCCCGATGGGCATGTCCGCCGCCGCAGACGACCCCCGTACCGCCGCCGCGCGGGTCAGCGCCGTGGCGACGATCGGGTACGTGGCGTTCCTCGCGGGCCCGCCGCTCATCGGGTTCCTCGGCGAGCACGTGGGACTGCTCGGTGCGCTCCTGGTGGTCTTCGTGTTCATCATCGCGGCGGGACTCGCGTCCGGCGCCGCCCGTGAGCGCGGCGCCGCCGCCCGGCCGACCCGCCGGGGTGGCGACGTGGACGGCGGCGGTGAGCCGCGCCTCCAGGCCCGGAACGCCGACGTGACGGACAGCACCGACCGGGCGGACAGCACCGCAGGCGGTCGCGACGCCGGTTAGGCTTCCCGGGTGCGTCTCGTCATCGCCCGCTGCTCCGTCGACTACGCGGGGCGGCTCTCAGCCCACCTGCCGCTCGCGACCCGTCTCCTCATGTTGAAGGCCGACGGCTCCCTGCTCGTGCACTCCGACGGCGGCAGCTACAAGCCGCTCAACTGGATGAGCCCGCCCTGCTCGATCGAGATCACCGAGCCGGACGACGAGCAGTCGAGCGCCGGCATCACGCAGGTGTGGACGGTCACGCAGAAGAAGACGCAGGACAAGCTCATCGTGTCCCTGTACGAGATCGTCACCGACGAGACCCACGACCTCGGCGTCGACCCCGGTCTGGTGAAGGACGGGGTCGAGGCGCACCTGCAGCAGCTCCTCGCCGAGCAGATCGAGCTCCTCGGGGACGGCCACACGCTGGTCCGCCGCGAGTACATGACCGCCATCGGGCCGGTCGACATCCTGGCGCGGGACGACGCCGGCGCGAGCGTCGCGGTCGAGATGAAGCGCAACGCCAACATCGACGCGGTCGAGCAGCTGACGCGGTACCTCGAGCTGATGAACCGCGACCCGCTGCTCCGCCCGGTGCAGGGCGTGCTCGCGGCGCAGACCGTGGCACCGCAGGCGCGCACCCTCGCCGAGGACCGCGGCATCCGCGTCCTCGTGCTCGACTACGACGCGATGCGCGGCATCGAGGGCGGCCACACCCGCCTGTTCTGAGCCGGCAGCGGGCGGGGCTGCACCCACCGCCCCGCCTGTTCTGAGCCGCCAGCGGGCGGGACTGCACCCACCGCCCCGCCTGTCCTGAACCGCCAGCGGGCGGGACTGCACCCACCGCCCCGCCTGTCCTGAACCGCCAGCGGGCGGGACTGCGCCTACCGCCCCGCCTGTTCTGAGCCGGCAGCGGGCGGGACTGCACCCACCGCCCCGCCTGCTCTGAGCCGGCAGCGGGCGGGGCTGCGCCCACCGTCCCGCCTGTTCTGAACCCGGCCTGGAGGCGCGGGTCGGCCCCGCCACGTCGGTCCCGGGCCGCGCCGGTAGGGTGGGCAGGACATGACCAGCCCGTTCAGCGCCATCCTCTTCGACCTCGACGGCACCATCAGCGACTCCGCGCCGGGCATCCTCGAGAGCCTCACGTACACGTTCCGGAAGGTCGGCGTCCCCGTGCCGGACCACGCGACGCTGATGTCGTTCGTCGGTCCCCCGATCATGGACACCTTCACGACCGCGATGGGCATGGACCAGGTGCAGGCCGAGCGCACCCTCGCCGTGTACCGCGAGCACTACTTCTCGCACGGCGCACTCGACTCCGCCATGTTCCCGGGCATCGACGTCGCGCTCCGTACCCTGCACGAGGCCGGACTGCCGATCTCCACGGCGACGAGCAAGCCCGAGACACCGGCGACGTACATCCTCGAGCACTACGGCCTCACCGGTGACATCGACATCATCACGGGCGCGAGCGACGACGAGGTCCGGTCGAGCAAGGCCGACGTGGTCGAGGAAGCGCTCAAGCGCCTCGACGCCCGCGGGTTCGACACGAGCCGGCCGGTGCTCGTCGGCGACCGGCTGCACGACGTCGAGGGCGCGACGGTCCACGGCGTGCCGGTGGTCTTCGCCGAGTGGGGCTACGGCTCCCCCGCCGAGGCCGAGGGCACCATCGCGCAGGCGGCGACCCCGCTCGACCTGCTGCCGATCCTGCTGCCCGGCACGGTCGTCCCACGGTGAACGCCGCCGCTCGCACGGGCTTGCGCGGAGGCGCCTGGCTGCTGCCGGCCGCGATCGTCCTGATCGCGCTGAACTTCCGCGGCCCGATCGTCGCGACGGCTCCGGTGATCGGGGACATCCGGCTCGACCTCGGCCTCACCGCGACGATCGCCGGCCTCCTGACGACGATCCCGGTGCTGTGCTTCGCCCTCGCGACGCCGTTCGCCAGCTGGGTGATCGCCAAGGCCGACCCCGAGCGTGCGGTGTCCCTGTCGCTCGTCATCGTGCTGGCCGGCACCGTCGTCCGGTCGATGCCCTCCGCCGCCGCGCTGCTCATCGGCACCGCGATCATCGGCATCGGGATCACCATCGGCAACGTGGTCATCCCTGTGGTGATCCGGCGGGACACCTCCCCCGAGCGCGTCGGGCTCGTGACCGGCGTGTACACGTCGGCGCTCAACGTCGGGTCGATGCTCACCTCGCTCGGCACCGCACCGATCGCCGAGCTGTGGGGGTGGCCGATCGCCATCGCGGTCTGGGCGGTGCTCGCGGTCGTGGCCGGGTTCGCGTGGACCTACGCCGTCGGGGCGCGGGCCGCCTGGCTCCGACCGACGACGAACGAGGAACCGCTTCCGGTCACCGGCCCGATCGACCAGGTCCTCGACACCGGCGCGATCCGGACCGTCCGTGCGCAGCAGGCGGCTGCCGAGCCGGTGCGTCCCGCCCGACGTCTCATCACCTGGGGCCTGACCCTGGCGTTCGGCGGCCAGGCGTTCTCCTACTACGCCCTCACGGCCTGGATCCCGACGCTCCTGCACGACGAGATCGGGTTCTCGAAGGCATCGTCGGGTGCCAGTTCGTCCGTCTTCCAGATCCTCGCCGTCGTCGGCGCACTCGGCGTGCCGGTCCTCGCATCGAAGTGGCGGCCGCGGGCGATCATCTCGCTCGTCGCGTTCCTCTGGCTCGCGATGCCCCTCGGGCTGCTGTTCGCACCGCAGCTCTGGTTGCTCTGGTCGGTGCTCGGCGGCGCTGCCCAGGGTGGCGGCATCACGGTCATCTTCATCGTGATCGTCCGGATCGTGTCGAGCGACGCCGACGCCCGTCGGATGTCCGCGTTCGTGCAGGGCGGCGGGTACCTGATCGGCTCCGCGGGCCCGCTCGTCGCCGGGTCCCTGCACGGGGCGACCGGGGACTGGACGGCACCGCTGCTCGTCGTGCTCGTCGCGGTGCTCACCCTGGGTGTCGTGGGGACCGTCGCCGCCCGTCGCGTGTCCTGACCACCGGTCGGACGCTCGCTGCGGGACGGGCGCACCCCGTGCCTCCAGTCCGGGCGTCAGCCCTCGAGCACCTCGCGCAACGAGAGCGGCCGGCGTCCCGTGACCCGCTCGACGTCGCCGGAGACCCGCGCGAGCGCCCCCTCGGCGATCGCCGTGTAGGTGCTCACCCAGGCGTCCGCCTGCCACGGTTCCGGGTTCCAGCGCGCCCGTGAGGCGTACGCCTCCTCCAGGGTCTCCGGGTGGTACGTGACCGTCCGGCCGCGGACCTCGGAGACCGTCGCCGCGGCCTGCTCGAGCGTGATCGCCGCCGGCCCGGTCAGCTCGTAGGTCCGGTCGAGGTGCGCCGCCGGGTTGCGGAGCACCTCGGTCGCGACGCGGGCGACGTCCGCCCGGGCCACCGCTGCCATCGCCCCGTCGCCGGCCGGGCCGCGGATCACGCCGTCCTCGCCGACGAGGTCCTCGACGAAGTCCAGGTAGAACGAGTCCCGCAGGAACGTGTGCGCCATCGAGGTCGCCCGGATCGCCTGTTCGGTCGCCCAGTGGTCGCGCCCGAGCGTGAACGTCGCGTCCGCCGCGGCGCCCACGAACGACGTGTAGACGACGTGCTGCACCCCGGCGGTCGCGGCGGCGCCGACGAAGGCGCGGTGCTGGGCGAGGCGGTCCTCGGCCTCGGCAGCCGAGACCATGAGCAGCACGTCCACCCCGTCGAGGGCGGCGCGGTTCGCGTCGACGTCGGCGAACGACGCGACCGCGACCTCGGTCCCCAGCAGTTCCGGGGCGCGGGCAGCGTCGCGGACGATCATCCGGAACGGCACGCCGTCCGAGGCGAGCGCGCGGGCGACGGCGCCGCCGATCTTGCCGGTGGCGCCGGTGATGGCGATGGTCATGGCAGCTCCTGTTCGGTTCGTGTCGTGCTGGTGCGCAGCGCTTCGGCCCGCGTCGGTCTCGGGGTCACGTCCGCACCGTCCTGGAGGCACGGATCGCCGTGGGTGCGACCCTCGCCGCGTTCACGCCGTCGACCTCCACCGCCCAGCTGCGGGCCGCCTCGTGGTCGCGGCCGTGCCGCATGTGCCGGCCGACGAGGCGGTCGACGCGGACGTCGTCGTCGACGGCGCAGAACCAGGTCTCGGTGAACAGGTCGGCCAGCGCGGCCCAGGGTTCGGTGTCGTCGAGGAGGTAGTTGCCCTCCGACACGACCAGTCGGGTCGTGGCCGGGACGGCGATGCTGCCGGCGACGGGTTCGTCGACGCGCCGGTCGAAGTCCGGAGCCCACACGACCGGGCCGTCTCCGCGGTCCACCGGGTCCGCCGCCGCGAGCCGCCGGACGAGGGCCACGTAGCCCTCGCCGTCGAACGTGTCGATCGCGCCCTTGCGGTCGTGGCGTCCGAGGGCGGCGAGGGCGGCGTTCGACAGGTGGAACCCGTCCATCGGGACCTGCACGGCGGTGCCGGCGCCCAGTGCCGCGTCGACGGCCGCCACGACCCGACGGGCGAGCGTCGACTTGCCCGCGCCCGGCGCTCCGGCGATCCCGAGGACCGTGCGTCCGCCACACCCCGCGAGCTCGACGGCGCGCTGCACTGCCTGGTCGACGGACAGCTCGTGCGGGGTCACGCGTTCATCCTGGCAGAGCGCACCGACAGCGCCGGGCGGTGGTTCACTTGCCGCATGGTCGATGCGACGAAGGCGTTCAGTGGGTTCTCGGTCCGGGACGTGGCCGAGGCGAAGGCGTTCTACCGGGACGTCCTGGGGGTCGAGGTCACCGAGGACCACGGCATGCTGTTCCTGCAGCTCGGCGACGGCCACGGCGTGCTCGTCTACCCGAAGGGTCCCGCCCACGAACCAGCGACGTTCACGGTGCTGAACTTCCCGGTGGCATCGGTCGACGACGCCGTCGACGAGCTCGCCGCGAAGGGCGTCGAGTTCCTGCACTACGACGGGATGACCGACGAGAAGGGTGTGAACCGGAAGGGCGGCCCGCTCATCGCGTGGTTCACCGACCCGTCGGGGAACGTCCTGAGCGTCATCGAGGAGTAGCCGTCAGCCGCGAAATTCTGTATGCAGAAAACTCGCACAGCGCTCCGGCCAGGCCCTAGATTCGGCCTCCCGACGAGCGGAGGGCCGGCCATGACACCACCGAAGATGCGCACCTACACCCGTGACGAGCTGCACGCGCAACGAACGGAGATCTATCGCGAGTGGAACCTCGACGAGCGCGAGTTCGCGCCTGTCGAGGAATGGCGCGAACTGTTCTTCGAGGAGTACGTGGCGCAGGAAACCCTCAACAACATCTCGTTCCTCCTGGGAGAGCGATGACAGCCTCGGTATTCTCCACGGCCGCGTCCAAGTTCGTCGAGCGTTCCCAGTCGCTGCTCGATCAGGCCCTTCCGGACCATCGAGCGGAGCTCACGACCAGCGACAGCCCGACGGGCGACTCGACCCTCTTGGTCGCGACACCGGCCGGAGTGCTTGTCACGGTCGAATTGTTCGCCGGCGGACACCACGTCGGGAACCTCACCATGTCGATGCGGCTCCGTTGGCGCACGCACGAGCAGGCGCTCGTGGTCGACGAGAGCCGCTTCGGCCTCTTCCTCGCCACCGATCGGCAGCCACTCGTCCGGTTCGAGTTCCAGGACAAGCTGACCGCGACCCCGCAATCGCACTGGCACTTCCACGCGGAGCGCGGGTCGTTCAGCGCACTGCTCGCCCGAACAGGCGACCGCGGTACGGGTCGTCGTGACCCGACGCGCCTCGCTTCGCTGCACTTCCCGCTCGGCGGCCCGCACTTCCGGCCGAGCCTCGCCGACGTGATCGAGTTCGTGATCGTGGAGTGCGGAGTCGATGCCCTGCCCGGGTGGCGACGCGCGGTGCACGACTACCGGACGCACTGGCGGCGGGACGAGGCCGCAGCGACCACCCGACAGTTCCCGGCAGAGACCGCAGAGGCGCTCCGGCGGCTCGGATGGGTGGTCCGACCGCCAGCCCCACGAGCCATCCCGCAGCCGTTCGTCACGGTGGTGGCTCGATGAGCGGGCGGCTGGACCTCAGCGGGTGAGGGCGCCCGCCCAGCCGAGGGCGATCGGCACGACCAGGCCGTGACGGTGCCGGGGCAGGTCCGCGATCGGCAGCCAGTCGGCACGCTCGGTGGACCCGTCGGCCTCGTCCCGGAGCGCACCACCCGTGATGGACACCCGGAAGACCACCTGCACTGCCTTCATCGGCCGACCGTTCGCGTGCATCCGACGCTCGGCGGGCACGACGTGGTGGCGCACACCGAGCAGGCTGCCGACGGCGACCTCGTACCCGGTCTCCTCCATGAACTCGCGGACGACGGCCTGCTCCACGCTCTCGTCGAGTTCCACACCGCCGCCGGGCAGTGCCCACGTGCCCGCTTCGGGGTACCGCTGCATCGCGAGCAGGACCCGACCCTCGTGCGTGACCACGCCGTAGGCGGCGAGCCGGGTGTCGTAGTCCGTGTACTCCATCTCCCGACCATGCCAGGAAGCCGTGCGTGCGTGGGCGAGCCGCGCCGCGCCTCCAGGCCGGTCCGTCCGCAACGTGCGGACGGCGTCGTCAGACGGTCGCTGCGGCCGCAGCCCACCCCGCCCGCATCCGGGCCACCGCGCGGTCGAACCCGGCGAGGGGCTCGGCGTCGTCGCGGAGCATCGACTGCAGCTGGAGTCCCTCGTAGAGCGCGACGAGCTGCTCGGCCGCGTGCCGGGGTGAGGTGCCGCGGGGCTCACGCCCGGCGACGACGTCACGCACGAGGGCGAGGGTGACGTCCTCGAACGAGCGGGTGTACTGCCCGCGGAACCACCCGGCGGCAGGGTGTTCGGGGCTGGACGCCGCGCTGAGCAGGGCGGTCCGGAGGCGCACGAGGGCCGGTTCGTCGCGGCCGGCCTCGAGTCGTGCGCGCAGGTAGGCGACGGCGCCAGAGCGTTCGGCGACGACCCAGAGCGCCCGTCGGCTGCCGTTGTTCCACCGGTCCATCACGGCGACGACGAGGAGCTCCCACAGCGGGAACACCCGCCGCACCGTGTCCTCGGGGACGCCGGCGTGCTCGGCGACCTCGGCCGGGCCGACGGTGTGGAAGTCGGCCACGCGGTACGCCTCGATCGCGCCCGTGACGATGCGGGCGCGCAGGTCGACGTCGGACTCGGGCATGCCGTCGATTCTCCGGGCCGGGTGGCGGGCCCGCGAGCCGCCAGTTCTGGGGTCGTGCCGGTGCCGCCACAGCGACAGCGTGCCGGGACGTCCGGCCGTCTCGTGCGCCAGGGCGACAGGTCCCCGCGGGACTCCGGCGGCAGACTGTCGCTTTCGCGGAACCTGCACGCGCCAGCCCGCGCCCAGCGCGCGTGCGTCCGGTCAGCCGCGGTCGAACGTCAGCGTCTCGTCGTCCGGCGCCGTGACCCGTCCGGTGCGCGCGAACTCGGCCCAGATCGCCCGGAACGCCCGGCCGCGCCGTTCGACCTCCGGCCAGTCCCGCTCCGGCACGAACCGCGAGCCGGCCCACGCCGCACGACCGCCGAGCAGCAGCGGCAGGTCGCTCATGTGGACGGCCCCGGTCGGCTTCGTCGTGACGCCCCGGATCAGCCGGTACGAGGTGGCACGGCCCCCGGCTGCGCGGTGTCGTGCGGTGAAACGGCGGACGTCCCGCCCGTAGATGACGTCGGAGAGGGGCCGGACGAGCAGCCACCGCAGGAACGGCCGGACCAGCCGGGAGCGCGCGATCGTCCGGAGGACCGGGACGAGCGGCACGTACATGCCGGCCTCGTCGGTGCCCGAGCCGATCAGGACGTCGATGTCGGGTGCGACCGCGGACCACGCTGCGTCGAGGGACCGCTCGGCGGGCAGGGGCGCGTGACCGTACTGCGTGCCGTAGGGCATGCCGCCCGGCAGTCCGTACGGGGCGGCGGCGCGGGTCCCGACCGCCTGGCGTTCGAGCAGGTCGTCGAGCGGGGTGTCCGGGTGCAGGTTCCCGACGGCGCGGACCATGGCGGCGTTCATCCGTGCCCGCCCGCGGGACAGCCCGAGCGGTGCGCTCTGGATGATCGCCCGCCGGAAGAGTCCCGCCGTGCCCTCGCTGATCATGAGGTGCGCTGCCGCGTCCCCGCCGGCCGACTGGCCGAACACCGTCACCAGGTCCGGGTCGCCCCCGAACGCCGCGATGTTCGTCCGGACCCAGCGGAGCGACTCGACGAGGTCGAGCAGCCCCAGGTTCGCCGGCACGCGCTCGCCGTCACCGAGGAACCCGAGGATCCCGAGCCGGAACGTCACCGAGACGAAGACGACGCGCTGCTCGGAGACGAGGTCACGGGCGTCGTAGATCGGCACGTCCCCGCCGCCGATGACGTAGGAACCGCCGTGGATCCAGACCATGACGGGCAGTCGCTCGCCGGGCTGCACGTCGGCGGGTGCGGTGATCGACAGCCGTTGGCAGTGCTCGTCGACGACGAGGCCCTCGGCGGGCCGCAGCAGCTGGTCGACGAACGTCGCCTGGACCTGGGGTGCGACGGGTGCGGGCGTGGTCGCCGGGTACGGCTCGTCGAAGGGCGGCATCGGCTCGGGACGCCGGAAACGTGCGGCCCGCGCGTACGGGATCCCGAGTGCGCGGACGACGTCCCCGTCGACGACGCCGGTGATGCGTCCGGCAGGCGGGTCCCAGGTGAGCGAGTCGGCGTCGAGCATGGACCCCACGCTATCCAGCGTGACCACCATGCGGACTGGAGGCACGGTGCGGGCCCGCCCCGTGCCTCCAGTCCGTGGTCAGTCGCGTCCGGCGACCGGACGCAGCGAACCGGACGCCGTGAACGCCGCGACGAACAGCACCGCGACGAGCCAGAGCGCGCTGAGCGCGCCCACGTGCTCCGCGATCGCCCCGATGACCGGCGGACCGGCGAAGTTCGCGAAGTACCCGATCGACGCGACCACGCTGACGCGGGCGGCCGGGTTCGGTCCGCTCTGCGCCGCGGCCGACATGCCCAGCGGGAAGCCCATCGAGACGCCGACCGCCCACAGCACGACGCCGATGAGGGTGAGCCACCAGCTGCCGCCCACGATGAAGAGCACGGCGCCCACGATGCCGAGTGCGGTCGTCCACCGGACGGTGCGGACACGGCCCATCCGGTCCACGACCGGTCCGGCGAAGACGCGGGTGGCTGCCTCGGAGACGGCGAACACGGTGAAGAACAGCGCGCCGACGGCCGCCGTCTGGCCGTGGCCGTCGGTGGTGGCGAGGGCGAGCCAGTTGTTCGCCGAGCCCTCGCCGAGCTCGACGCCGAGCATGACCACGCCGATGAGCAGCAGGCGCACGTCGGCCCACCCTCTGGCCCACTGGCGGAGCCGCTGCCGGGGCGTGAGCGACGTGTCGTGCTCCTCGGCACGGGTGCCGTCCGGGATGCCGCGCATGGCTCCGACGCCGACCACGAGGATGACGACGGCCTCTCCCAGCAACTGTGCCGAGGGGGTGATGCCCAGCCACGCGCACAGGGCGGCGAGTCCCGCGCCGAGGGCCGCGCCTCCCGACCAGGCGGCGTGCATCAACGGGAGCAGGGTGCGGCCGGCGCGCGCCTCGATCGCCGTGCCCTCGACGTTCGCCATGACGTCGAGCGAGCCGATGCCCGCCCCGGCGACCACGAACCCGACGGCGGCGAGCGGCACGGAGTGCAGCGCAGCGGCCGTGCCGATGACGGCGATCGCCGCCGGGACGAGCACGACGACCGCGGTCAGTGCCCGCCGACCGCCCAGCCGCCGGAGCATCGGGGCGGCGCTGAGCAGACCACCGATCGAGCCGATCGTCACCCCGCCGAGCATGAGCCCGATGGTGCCGACGTCCACGCCGAGTTCGACGCGGAGCTCGGGGAGGCGCGGTCCCCAGGCAGCGAGGCTCACCCCGCCGATGGCGAAGGCGATGATGATGGCGTTCCGCCACCCGGCGAGCTGTCTGCGGTCGTCATCGACCGACCCTGTGGTCATGCGACTAAAACTACACAGCGGGTGGTTTTTGGGGTAGCGTCGTACCCGATCTCGCCGCGGAGCATCGCTCCTCGACGGGCCGCGACACCCAGACAGGACCGAAGGAGCCTCTGCAATGCCCATCACCTCTGTGCAGCTGTACTCGCTGCGCGACGCCATCGCCGAAGACCTCGACAAGGCCATCGCCCGCGTCGCCGAGATCGGCTACGAGAACGTCGAGCCCTACGCGTTCGTCGAGCGCGCCGCAGACCTCGAGCGCGCCTTCGCCGCCACCGGCCTGAAGGCCCCGTCCGGTCACGTCGCCGTGATCGACGCCGACGACACGACGCCGATCTGGGACGCGGCCGAGCGCCTCGGCATCAAGACGGTCATCGACCCGTTCATCCCGACGGACCGCTGGCAGACCGCCGACGACGTCGCGAAGATCGCCGAGCGCGTCAACGTCCTCACCGCCGAGGCAGCTTCGCGCGGCCTCGAGTTCGGCTACCACAACCACCAGTGGGAGTTCACGAACAAGGTCGACGGCCGCACGGTCTACGACCTGTTCGTCTCGCAGATCAGCCCGGAGACCGTGCTCGAGGTCGACACCTTCTGGGCGACGGTCGGCGGCGCCGACGCCCCCGCGGTCCTGAAGTCCCTGGGGGACCGCGTCGTCGCCATCCACGTCAAGGACGGCAAGGTCGACGGTGACATCCGCACCGCCCTGCCCTCGTCCGAGAGTGCCCTCATCGTCCCCGAGGCACTCCAGCGCGCCTTCGAGAACCAGACCCCGGCCGGCCAGGGCGACGTCGACGTGGCGGGCATCCTCGCCGCCGCGCCGCAGGCGATCCGCGTCGTCGAGTTCGACGCGTACAAGGGCGACGTCTTCGAGGGCATCACCGAGTCGCTCGCGTGGCTGAAGGACAACGACAAGTGACCCGTGTCGGGATCGGCATCATCGGTGCCGGCAACATCTCCACGCAGTACCTGGAGAACCTGACCAAGTTCGCCGACGTCGAGGTCCGCTTCGTCGCCGACGTGCTGCTCGAGCGTGCCGCCACCCAGGCGGCGGAGTACGGCGTCGGCGCGTCGGGTTCGGTCGAGGAACTCCTCGCCCGCGACGACATCTCCATCGTGATCAACCTGACGATCCCGGCCGCACACGCCGAGGTCGACCAGCAGATCATCGACGCCGGCAAGCACGTGTGGAGCGAGAAGCCGATCGCGACCGACCACGAGTCGGCCGCCGCGGTGCTCGCCTCCGCGAAGGCCAAGGGGCTGCGTGTCGCGACCGCTCCGGACACCGTGCTCGGCGCGGGCATCCAGACGGCGCTGCGTGCCATCGCCCGCGGCGACATCGGCGAGCCGCTGACCGCGACGACGCTGTTCCACGTGCCCGGACCCGAGGCATGGCACCCGAACCCGGACTTCCTGTTCGCCGAGGGCGCCGGTCCCCTGTTCGACATGGGCCCGTACTACGTGACGACCCTCGTGCACGCGTTCGGGACCGCCTCGCGCGTGCAGGCCGTGTCGTCGAAGTCGCTCGACCGTCGCACGATCGCGTCCGGCCCCCGCGCCGGCGAGACGTTCCCGGTCGAGGTCCCGACCCACCACGCCGCCCTGATCGAGTTCGCCGGTGGGCAGTCCGCCCAGTCGACGTTCTCCTTCCAGCACGCCCTGCCGCGCATGGGCTTCGTGGAGATCAACGGCACGCTCGGCACGATCTCGCTGCCCGACCCGAACACGTTCGAGGGCGCATCGCAGCTCTGGCGCTACGGGCAGGAGGAGCCGGAGACCCTCGAGGCGGTCGGCTCCACCTGGGGCCGTGGCACCGGTGTCGTCGAGCTCGCCCGGGCCATCGCCGAGGACCGCCCCGAGCGCGCATCGGGTGCCGTGGCGTTGCACGTCCTCGACGTGCTGCTCGGCATCCGTGACGCCGCGGCCTCGGGTTCGGCCGTCGACATCACGTCGTCGGTGGACCCGATCCCGCCGCTGCCGGAGGACTTCGACCCGGCGGCCGCGGTGCTGACCGCGTAGACGTCGTCTGACCACTCGGTGAGCAGAAGTGGTCGGGTCCCGTTCGGGGATCCGACCATTTCTGCTCACTCGATGGGCGCGCTGGCTACTGCAGCTCGTACGTCACGGAGCCCAGATCGTCACTGAAGAGGTTCTCCTTCGCAGTGAGCTTCACCGGGGTGGTCTCGTCGTCGAGCTCGTACGCGACGGCGTTCTCGACGGTGCCGCCCTGCTTGATCTTCTCGGTCTGCGAGTCGAGGTACTGATCCCCGGGAGTCGAGCCGATGTTCAGTTCGTTCACCGCGTTGGGGTCGTTGTCCTGGAACGCCTGGAACGAACCGATCCACGCTGTCGTCGGGTCGATCGCCTCGCTCGTCAGGTTGGTCGTGGTGTAGACGATGGCGATGACGGGCTTGTCGCCGTACTCGTTGCCCGGCTGGCCGACGGGGATCAGCCGGTGACTCGTGATCGTGACCTTCATCTTCGGGGTGGTGAGGACACCGTCCTTGAACGACGCCTCGGATGTGTCACCAGCGGCCGCCGACGAGCTCGAGGTGGCCGCCGGGGGAACCGTTTCGCTGCTGCTGATCGCCTTGGCCGCGCCTGCGAACACCGCCGTGTAGACGACGGCGAGGATGATCGACAGCACCAGACCGAGGCCCGACAGGATCACACCGGCAACCGCGGCCTTGCGCGGTCGGAACTTCACCACGAGCCCCACGATGCCGAGGATGAGGCCGACGGCGCCGACCGCGACGGTCACGTAGTTGAAGAACGGGATCGCGAATCCGACCATCGCGACGATGCCGAGGATCAACGATGTGATGCCGAACGGGTTGCCTGCGGCCCGCTGCGGGGGGCGGGGCTCGGCTGGCTGGGTGGGCGCGGCAGGGTACGGGGCGTCGGACACGGGTTCTCCTGGAGTTTTGAAATGAGCACTGCTCGGGTGACAGCGCGATGGTGATCGTATCCGACTGTGCGTTCTCTCACTGACCCCAGGACGGGGCGTCACGCAGGAGTCCCGCGACGCCTCCGGCCGTCGGCACCATCTGCTCGTGCGCTGTCGTACCGGCGGCTGGAACGCCGAGTACGAGACGATCGCAGCGCGCCTGACCGGCGGGACCCACGTCACGCCGGTCCCGGTCATCGCCCGCAGGAACACCCGGACGCAGCGCAGGTCGTGCTCGACTTCGTGGCCGCCACCACTTGGTGAGCCCACCGCCACACGAGCCTGCGACTCAGTCGGCCGCCGGCACGATCTGCTCGAGCAACCGCAGCACCTTCTCGCCGTCAACGGCCTCCGGGTCGAGCAGCCACTGCACCTGCAGCCCGTCCGACGCCGCGATGCTCAGGCTCGCCAGGTCCACCGGGTCCAGGTCCGCGCGGATCCGCCCCGATGCCTGGTCCGCCTCGATCAACGCCGCCAGGTCGGCCCGCAGCCGCGTGAACCGCTCGCGCATGAACTCCCGCGTCGCCGGGTGCCCTTCCTGCACGGCATCGGCCGCGAGCGTCGTGTAGAGCTGCACGAGCCCGGGGACCGCACGGTTCCGCGAGGCGCTGTCGCGCATGTCGCCGATCGCCGACTTCATCCGGTCCGGGGCACCCTGCTCGCGCACCTCGTGCTCGCGGTACACGGCGAGCAGCAGTTCGTCGCGGTTCGGGAAGTAGTGCCGGAGCGCAGCGTGGGTGATCCCGAGCGCGTCCGCGACCGAGCGGAGTGACGACGCGTCGACGCCGTGGTCGGCGACCATCCGGATCATCTCGTCGAGGATCTGCGTCCGGCGCTCGGCACCCTTGCGGTACCCGCCGCGTCGCGGCGCGGCCGCTTCGTCGTCGGCGGGGTGCGTCATCCTCCCAACTTACCGCTGGAAGGTTTTTTCCGGGAGGCGCGTGGGGACTCGTTCCTCCGGGTCCCGATCAGGCGTCGTGCGGCTCCGCCACGCCCTCCGGGTCGACGGTGTACTCGTCGACCGGCGCAGGTCGCCCGTCGGCGAGCGCTTCGGTGATCTGGGAGAGGCAGCGGGCGAGGACGCCGTTCTCCTCCGAAGACAGGTGGTCCATCACCTCGACCACGGCCTCGTGGAACCGGGCGTACGAGGCGTCGATCTTCTTCGCCGCCTGCACCGTCGGCTCGAGCACCTGCGCCCGGCGATCGGTGGGGTGCGGAGCACGAACCAGGTCACCCTTGTCGACGAGTCCGTCGACGATCTTGGTCACCGAGGCGTTCGACACGTTGAGCATGACGGCGAGGTCCTTGGGTCCCATCGCCCGTCCGTCCCGGTGCGCCTGGAGCATGTACCGGACGGCGAGGAACTCGTTCTTCGTGAGTCCGCTCTCGCCGCGGGCCTGCTCGAGCTGCTGCTCCTCGGCGTGCTGCAGCCGGAGGAGGGCGTCGACCGCGACCTTCGCGGCACGCGACCGGGGCTCCCGGGCGTAGAGGTGCATGTGCTCACGACGGACGACGGTCAACGGCATGTGGTCGAGTGTTCTCTCGTGCAGGCGGTGTGGGGTGGGACGGACCCGAGACTACGCGGCGGGGACGCTGAAGAAGTCTGCGTAGGACGGTTCGGCGCGACCGGACAGCAGCGACGGGTCCTGGATGCGTCGCTCGACGTAGGCGTCGATGACGGCCGGGTCGGTCAGGCCGACGCGGGTGTGGGTTCCGCCGAGCCGTGTGTGTCGCGGCATCCCGGTGTACGTGCTGTGCATTGCGATCCCGCCTTCCTGCTTCCTGGTGTCCCGTGCGGACGATCAGAAGTCTTTCACGAATTGAACGATCAGTGCAACGAACTATTTCTGTTCTGTACGGTTCACGCACCGAACTGTTAGCGCTGTTGAACTACATAGGTGTCATTCGGCCGCTCAGCCGAGCGATGCCACGACGAGTTCGAGCAGCCGATCAGCCTGCTCCAGCCCCTCCGGCGTCTCGGGCACCCTCCACAGCGCCCCGAGCATGATCAGCACGTCCGACGCCCGGACATCGGGCCGGACGTCCCCGGTCGCCACTCCGGCGTCGAGGAAGCGCTGGATGGCGCCGGTCACGGGCGCGTACGTCGAGTCGATGAGCGACTGCGCCGAGGCCGTCGTCAGGGCATCGCCCAGACCGTGCTTGATCCGGACGTACCCCGCCAGCCGTCTCGCCCAGTAACGGAAGGCGTCGAGGGGCGACTGTTCCGCGAGCGAGTCCTCGACGGACGCAGCGAGCCCGTCGATCTCGTGCGCGTACACGGCGAGCAGCAGGTCCTCCCGCGTCGGGAAGTGGCGGTAGGACAATCGGTCGACGCCACCGGAACGCCGTGCACACGAGCGAGTCATCGGTGACGAACGAACTCGCGCTCAGCCAGCGCTGCCATACCCCGGCACACTACGGCCTCCAGGTATGCCCAACGACACCGACCTCCCCAGATGATCCGTGCATGAACACCGGTGCTAGCGGTCTTTTCGGCCCAGCGCCCTTTTATCCGTGCGCGCAGACCATTACCATCTCGACATGAGCAGCGACCGGCCCACAGACAGCGGCAGAGCGCGGGCAAGACGACGCCGATCGCGTCCGACTACGGATCCCAGCACGAGGACCAGGCCTGCCGTACCATTCATGTCTTTGTATTTCGGTCGCGCGGCGGCCGAGAATGAAGTTCATGAAGATCCAGAACGATTCTTGGCGAGCTACCTTGACAGATATAACCTACCGCAACGCGTTGAGAATCACGAGCTATTCCTCCTTCTCGGCCCGAAAGGCTCGGGCAAGAGCGCATCTGCATGGTTCGTGGCCCTTACCTGGGAGAGGTCACTCGGCCAACATGCCCTGTTTCACAAGTATGTGGATTTCGATGAGCTGAATCGGACGGAAACACCTCTCGCATCACTCGACAAAAAGCTCGTCAGCGCTGACATCGCTTATCTGACAGATTCTGCATGGCGACTCTTCATCGGCATACGACTTCTCGAGTCTCTCGCCGATGACCCACTCAGCGGCGTCAACGTCGACGGGCGCGCGCAGAAGCTCCTTGCAGGGCTGCGGGACGCGGGGCTCGCCTCAAACGACTACCCCAAGGTATTAAGACGCGTTCGTGAGAAGAGGGGAATAGCCGGACTTGGCTCCTATCTCGGCGCCAGCGCGACCTCAACGGAAACCGACAGCCTCAGCGCCGCGCAGATCGCAGAGGCCGTAATGAAACTGGTTGCCGACGACCAAACGCCTAATCGTCACCTACTTTCGATTGACGGCCTCGACAAGGCGATTACGCAAAACGATGCTTACTGGCAGACGCTTGCTGCACTGATACGCGTGGGCGATCAGATCAATCGACAACTAGCTCGAACGCGCCATGCCTACGTCATGATCATGTGTCGGAGCGACGTGTTCAGACGGGTCGCATTCGCAGACGGCCCCAAGATTGCAGCCGATTCCTCAGAGACGATCGAGTGGGCGGCGGAGGCATCGAAACCACAAGATGTCGAACTCTGGGCATACGTTGCAAAAAAGGCGAACATCACCACAGGCGAACTATTCGCCTATCTGCCGCGCGCGGTCCGAGTCGGCGACTCAGGCGGCATCGCGACCGACGAGTACATGCTGCAATTCACTCGCTACACGCCGCGCGACATGAGCGTGCTGTTCCGTCAGCTGCAACGCACGGGGGGCAATGAAGTAATTCAAGGCTCCACAGTTCGATCCGCCGCCGACCAATTCGCTCGAAAACACCTCTTACAGGAGATATTGGCAGAGGCGACCGGACTCCTTCCACAGAGCGTGATCGACCGAATACCGAGTGTCCTCTCGTCGTTGAAGCACACGTTCTCCCGGGAGCGCTTTGAGAAGGCCATTGCTGATGCGGGAATTGCCGACAAGATAACCGCGTCAGAGCTCGGTGAGTATCTTTTCTTACAGGGAGCCATCGGTAATTACCGCCCCGACGAGGGATACGTCCAGTTCTATCATCGTCGGGACGCATACACCTATTCTGCTCGCGGACCTTGGATTCTGCACACTGGGCTAACTTATGCGTTGAATGTTCCCTGGTCCGGCCGATAACAGAGTCCTTGCGTGATTTCCGATCCAACCGCTCCTCGTCGCCGATGAGCTCCGCCCTCAAGGCACAGAGACGCCGCGGCGCCTTCGGTGATGCTGCACTCGAAGCGATCCGGACCGCTCTCTCCATCACAATCTGATGGCCGACACGTACTCGCCATCGCACGGCAGGATGGGCCCGCAACAACGAAGAGTAGCCTCGCCGATGACCTACACCGCAAAAGACGCCGACGGGCGGCTGCATCATCGTCCGCGCCGGTTGTTCCGAGAGAAAGTTCGGCGACCCCTTGCACGGCGATGCCTGCTGGGAACGAGAAGACCCGGCCCCAAAGGGGCCGGGTGGTGTGCTGGAATATTACCACGCTGCCGGCCTACGGATCTGCGCGATCCGATCCGGCAGTTGAGACGCTCTGAGGTCGACGTTGGTCAGCTGGTACGACCAGTGTCCCCTGACGCCGTCGCCGGACTGGCCGGCGAGCTTTCCGGCCCGGTAGCCCGGTGTCGGGCTGACCAGACCGATCGGCACGATGGCGCGTAGGCGTCCACTCAGCAACAGGTCGCCGGCGTCAAGTGTAGGCAGACGCGATGTTCCGGTGTGGCCAGCAACGCGGCCACCACACGCGTAATGAAGTTGCCCATCGCGAGTTCATCGACAGCACCGCCCCATTGCTACGCCTGGAGGTAGATTCCGGACGCGACGCCTCGCAGGGGAACCCTGTGTAGACCACCGGACGCCGTTGCCCGACAGGCATAGCGTGGCCTCGTGGACCTCGAACTCAAGAACCGTGTCGCGCTCGTCGTCGGAGGGAAGGGCTACATCGGTGCCGCCGTCGCCGATCGCCTCCGCACCGAGGGAGCAACCGTCGTCGTCGCCTCCCGGAGCGCCGGCGACTCCCCCGACAGCGTCGCCATCGACACCGCCGACCAGGCCTCCGTCGACGCCGGCATCGCCCGCGTGCTCGAGCAGCACGGCCGCATCGACGCCCTGGTGGTGACGGCTGCCCCGAGCGCGGGGACGCTCGACCCGGCGAAGAAGTCCGACCCGGACCAGGTGCTCACCGCGATCGACGGCAAGGCCCTCGGGTTCCTCCGGGTCGCCAACGCGGTGCTGCCGGCGCAGCGGGCGGCGGGCTTCGGACGCATCGTCGTGGTGAGCGGCCAGAACGCGTACCTGTCGGGCAACATCACCGCCTCCCTGCGGAACACCGCCGTGAGCGTCATCGCGAAGAACCTCGCCGACGAGGCCGCGGGCACCGGCGTCACCGTCACGGTCGTCAACCCGGGGACGGTGACCGACACCCCGAGTCCCGAGGTGCGGCCGGGCGGCCCCGGGGACTCCAGCCCGCAGCAGATCGCGGACCTCGTCGCGTTCCTCGCGTCGCCGCTGTCGGTCGTCTCCGGCGAGTCGATCTCGATCGCCCACCGCGTGCTGGGCCAGATCACCGTCTGACGGACTGGAGGGACGTGGCGGCCCCGCCCCGCGCCTCCAGTCCGACGACCGGTCACCACGGACGACGCGGGTTCACCCGGCAGGGTGACCGCCCTGGGTCCCGCGCCCGATGCACGATGACGGCGATGTTCCACATGCTGGAGGCATGCAGAAGTCACGCCTCCACCTGATCGCCACCGTCGTGGTCGCCTGCGCCGCGCTGACCGTCGCAGGATGTGCTGCCGCCTCGATCTCGGCCGACGGGCGAGCCGGCGCCCGCGCCGGCCGCACGACCGTGTCGGTCGGGCCGCCGTCCGGCGAGTCCGCCGAGGTCGGCGGTCACACCGTCAGCACCGCGGACGGGTACGCCGCCGACGGGGCTCCGATGTCCGAGATCGCGGACACCCCGGCGATCGCGAACCTCGACGCGGACCTCCGGCACGCAGTGGCCCGCGCGACCGAGGCGGCGGCCGCGGACGGGGTCGAGGTGCGCATCAACTCGGGCTGGCGGAGCAGGGCCTACCAGCAGGCGTTGCTCGACCAGGGCGTCGAGGAGCACGGTTCGCTCGAGGAGGCCCGCCGCTGGGTGAACACCCCGGACCGGTCGTCGCACGTCCAGGGCCGCGCGGCGGACGTCGGCGCGATCGATGCCGCGGCGTGGATGCAGGAGCACGGGCGGCAGTTCGGACTCTGCCAGACCTACGAGAACGAGTCGTGGCACTACGAGCTCGCGACGACCGCGGGTGGCGAGTGCCCACCGATTCGCCGCGACAGCTCCGCGGGGTGACCGACCACGGTTCAGCCGGTGGGATGAAGGCCTTCCACCTCGCGCCCGATGCCGTGCAGCCACCGGGACGCGAGGCTGGTGGCATGGAGTCCTCGACGAAGCACACGATCGCCACGCTGCTGCTCTGCGCCGCGATCGTCGCGGTCACGGCCACCGCCCTCATCGCGATGTCGCCGGTCCCGTGACGATCCCGACACGCCCGCGTGCGATGATCGAGCCGTGACGGAACGGCGCACGTTCATCCGGCCGCTCGCCACCCGTTCGATCGTCGTCGACGTGGCCTGGGCGGTCTTCGCGGCGTTCGTCTTCCTGCTCCCCATCGACCTCGAGCTGGAGCACGCGAGCTTCTTCGCCGTCCTCGCCGCGTCCGGGGCGATCGCGCTCCGTCGAGTGTCGCCGTCCGCGGCGATGCTCATGGTCGTCGTCCTCGGGATCGTCCAGGTCGGCGGTGGTGAACGCCCGTCCCTGGTGGACCTCGCGATCTTCGTCGTGATCGGCACCGCGGCCGTGGTCGGGTCCCGGACCGAGGTCATCGTCTCCGGGCTCCTGGCGTTCGTCGCCGGGATCGGTGCGACCGCGTACCTCGCCCTGACCGGCTTCCGGTTCCTGGTGCTCATCAACGGCCCGCGCGACCAGGCGTTCCTCGCGATGGCCGCCCCGGTCACCGCGCTCCTGGGCGTCTGGGCCGGCGGTGTCGCCGTCCGGGCGTTCCGGTCCCGTGACCGCGAGTCCGAACGCCGAGCAGACGCCGAGGCCGCCGCGTCCCGCGCCGAGGCCGTCGCCACCGAGGCCGAGGCGACCGCCACCCGCGCGATCGACGAGGCCGAGTCGGAACGCATCCGCGCGGACATCGCCCGCGACGTGCACGACGTGGTCGGGCACTCCCTCGCGGTGATCATCGCGCAGGCCGACTCGGTGCCGTTCCTCGACGACGAGGCCCGCATCCGCGAGGTCAGCGCCACCATCGCCAGCACCGCCCGGAGCTCCCTCGTCGAGGTCCGGCAGGTGCTCGGGCACATCGACGGTTCCGGCGCCGCGACGGACCCGGGGTCGCTCGACGAGATCGTGCAGGGCATCCGCGAGGCCGGGGTCGACGTCGACCACGCCGTCCGCGGGACCCCGGTGCCCCTCGGCCCGGAGAGCGGGACCGCCGCACGCCGCGTCCTGCAGGAGATGCTCACGAACGCCCTCCGGCACGGTGCCCCCGGCATGCCCGTCACCGTGCGGGAGACCTGGCGGTCCGCCGACCTGGTCCTCGAGGTGGAGAACGTGGTCCCGGGGACGACGGACGCCACCGCGGGCACCGCCGTCGGCACGGGACCCGTCGCGCTGCCCGCTCCGACCACCCGCGGTTCCGGTCGCGGCCTCGCCGGGATGCAGTCCCGGCTCAGCACGCTCGGCGGGTCGTTCGACGCCGCCGTCCTGGACGACGTGTTCGCAGCACGCGCCCGCATCCCGTTCGACGTCCATGGGGGGACCAACCGATGACCGATCCGATCCGCATCCTGCTCACCGACGACCAGGCGCTCTTCCGCGCCGGACTCCGTGTCGTCCTCGACGCCCAGGACGACATGGTGGTGGTCGGTGAGGCCTCCGACGGCGCCGAAGCCCTGGCTCTCGTTCCACAGCTCCGACCCGACGTGGTGCTGCTCGACATGCGCATGGCCGGGATGGACGGCGTCGAGACGGTCCGGCAGCTGTTCTCCGGCGCGGTCGACGGGCCGCTCCCGCGCGTGATCGTCCTGACCACGTTCGGCCTCGACCCGGCGGCGGCCACCGCGATCCGACTCGGCGCCAGCGGCTTCCTGCTCAAGGACACCACGCCGCCGTTCCTGTTCGCGGCCGTCCGGGCCGTGCACGAGGGCAGTTCGGTGATCGCGCCGAACGACCTCTCCCAGCTGTTCGGCGCCGACGTCGAGCGCGCGCCGGCCCCGCAGCCGCCGGCGTTCCAGACGCTGACGGACCGGGAGCGCATCGTGTTCGGCTGGGCCTCGCGCGGCCTGTCGAACGCGGAGATCGCGGCGAAGGAGTTCGTCACGGAGTCGACCGTGAAGACGCAGATCTCGAGCATCCTCGGGAAGCTCGCGCTGCGCGACCGCGTGCAGCTGGTCGTGTACGCGCACGACCACGGGCTGGCCGGCGCCCGCGACGACTCCTAGCGAGCCACGGCCACCCGGTCGAGCCACTCGGCGAGCATCGTCCGCTCGGCGGGGGACAACGCGCCGAGGCGCGACATGGCGTCGAGGTCCGACGCCGCGGCACGCAACGTGATCGCCGCGCTCCGCACCGCGCCCATGTGCTCGTCCGTCGAGGACGGACCGGACCCCGGCACGAGGATCCGACCGAGCACCGCCTCCAACGCGTCGTCGGCGAGCGTCGTGTCCCGCTCCTCCGCCGGCGCCGACAGGATCGCGAGCACCGCACCGGTGCCGGCGGCGTGCACGAGCTGGAGGGCACGACGTTCCGGCACGGCCAGCCGTCCGGCCTCGGCGACCCGGCGGATCCGCTCTGCGAGCAGCTCGGTGCCCGCTCGCGCGGCGGCGGAGCGACGCCCGCGTTCCGGGTCGCTGAGGAGGACGAACAGATCGGGGTTGGCCAACCCGAACCCGATCGTCATCGCCCAACCGGATCGCAGGTCCTCGACGGGATCGGTCTGCTCGTCGCGAGCGACCCGGATCGCATCGGCCTTGACCGCCGCGAACGACGTCATCTCGTGCTCGGCCACCGCTTCGAGCAGGCCGTCCTTGTCGCCGAACAACCGGTAGATCGTCGGTGCCTGGACTCCGGCTCCCTCGGCGACGGCGCGGGTCGTGACCGCGGCAGCACCGTGCTCCCGGAGCATCGCGCCCGCGACCGCGACGATCCGTGCTCGGGTCTCGTCGCGCTGGGTTCCCTGGTCGATCACGGAACAACGGTAACGGAGTCCTGCTACCACTGTGTTACCTTCGATATCAAACGTACGTTTCCATCGATACGGAGATCGCATGATCATCATCACCGGCGCCACTGGAGCACTCAACGGCGCAACCGCAGAACACCTCCTCGACCAGATCGACCCGGGCGACCTCGCCGTCGTCACGCGTGACCCCGCGAAGGCCCAGCGGTTCGCGGACCGCGGCGTGGAGGTCCGCCGGGGCGACTACGCCGAGCCGGCCACCCTGCCCGAGGCGTTCGTCGGGGCGGACCAGCTCCTCCTCGTGTCGTCGAACGACCCGGGCGCCGATGCCGTCGCGTTGCACCGGACCGCGATCGACGCAGCCGTCGCGGCGGGAGTCGGCCGCGTCCTGTACACGAGCCACCAGGGTGCGACGCATGACTCCCCCTTCGTGCCCGCGGCCCACCACGCCGCCACCGAGGACCTGCTCCGCGCTTCCGGTCTCCCGTGGACGAGTCTCCGCAACGGCTTCTACGCACACAGCACCGCCTGGATGATGGGTCCCTGGCAGACCACGGGCGTGGTGTCCGTACCGGTCGACGGCCCGGTCTCCTGGACGGCTCGGGAAGACGCCGCCGAGGCAGCCGCGCGCATCCTGCTCGCCGACCAGCCGTACGACGGCCCGGTCACGCTCACCGCGCCGCAGGCGCCCACCTTCGCCGACCTGGCCGGCTACGCCGCCGAGCGGTCCGGCCGACCGGTCCGGTTCGAGGCGATCGGCGAGGACGCCTGGACGGAGCGCGCGGTCGCCGCCGGTCAGGACCCGCGGATGGTCGGGTTCCTGCTCGGCATGTACCAGGCCGCGGCGCAGGGCTTGTTCGCGGGGACCGATCCACTCCTCGGCGAGCTGCTGGGACGAGCGCCCCGTCCGGTGCAGGACCAGCTCAGCTGACGGCCAGCGCCTGGACCTCGTCGAGGATCGTTCCGATCGCCGCGGGGTCGTGCGCGAAGCGGCCGAGGAACAGGCCGCCGATGCGTCCACGTCCACGGGTGAGCAGCCCCGGCCCGGCACTGCCGCCGTAGATGACGGTGCTGCCCGCCAGCTCGGGTCGCGACGCCAGGTGCTGCTCGATGCCGGCGAGCACGTCGACGACGTGCTCGCCGGGCGCCGGCGCCGGTGCACCGATGGCCCAGACCGGCTCGTACGCCACGGTGAGCGGACCCGCCAGACCGTCGGCGACGGCCGTCGACACGGCCCGGTCGAGCTGCGCCGTCACCTCGGCGATCGTCTCCGGCCTGGAGGCACGGCTCGCCTCGCCGACGCAGAGCAACGGACGCAGGTGGTTGCGGAAGGCGGCGTGCACCTTCCCCGCGACCTCGTCGTCCGTCTCGTGGAACAGGGAGCGCCGCTCCGCGTGCCCGATCTCGACGAGGTCGACCCCAATCTCCCGGAGTTCCGCGCCCGTGACCTCGCCCGTGTACGCCCCCGCGTCGGCCCACGACAGGTCCTGCGCGCCGAGCAGCACCGGCGCGTCCCCGAGCACCTGGCGCACGGGGACGAGCGCCGGGAAGGTCGGCACGACGAACAGCGTCGCCGCGCCGGACCGGAGCGCGGGGTGCCGCCGGGCGGTGTCCGCGACGTCGGCCGCCCACGCGAGCGTCCGCGCGTGCGAGAAGTACGTCTTCAGCGACACCCCGATCGTGATCACGGCGCGACCGTCTCCACGATCAGCGCGAACGACACCGCACCAGGGTCCGGCGTCCCGACGGCGTGCTCGGCGTGCGTGCGCGCCCGACCCATCCGCGGGAGCAGCTCGGCGGTCCCGTCCGCAGCGGTCCTGGCCGCGACGGCAGCCGCACGCCAGGCCTCGGCGAGCGGAGCCCCCTCGTCGATCCGCGACCGGAGGGCCTCGTCGAACGGGACCAGCGCGTCCACCATCGTCTTGTCGCCGACGGTCGCACCGAAGGCGAGCACCGCCTCGGTGGCCGCACCGACGGCCTGCGCGACGGTGGAAGCCGACGGACGCTGGTCGTCCCCGAGGACGCGACCCAGTGCCTCCAGGGCGGCTCCCCAGATCGCACCGGACGTGCCGCCGGCCTTGTCCGACCACGCGTCACCGGCGATCCGCAGCACCGAACCCGCTCCGGCACCGCGTGCGACCGCACCGGATGCCGCGTCGGCTGCGGCGTGCGAGCCGCGCTGCATGCCGATGCCGTGGTCGCCGTCGCCCGCGACCGCGTCGATGCGGCCGAGTTCGTCGGCCTGCTCGTCGAGCAGCGCTCGGACGGCGGCGAAGCCGGCGGCGATGCGTGCGGCGACGGCGCGGGAGTCGTCGCTCGCCGCGCCGACCGCGTCGGGTGTCGCCTCGGCGGCCGCGACGGACGCGGCGACGCGTTCCTGCGGGACGGCGCCGCCCTTCCGGTACGCGGGGGTGTCGGCTGGTGCTGCCCAGAGCTCCTCGAGTTCGTCGTCCAGCCAGAACAGCGTCAGCGAGACCCCGGCCATGTCGAAGCTCGTGACGAGTTCCCCGACCTCGGGTTCGACGAGCACGACGCCCGCGTCACCGAGCAGGCGCTGGACGGACCGGTAGACGACGAAGAGTTCCTCGTACTTCACGCTCCCGAGCCCGTTGAGGATCGGCACGGCGCGGGACCCCGCGGCGGTGACCCCGTCCGGCAGTTCGTCGAGCAGCCGCGCGACGAGCAGGGTCGCCAGCTCGTCCGCCGTCGGGACGTCGGTCTCGTCGATGCCCCGTTCGCCGTGGATGCCCATCCCGACCGCCATGCGGCCCTCGGGCACCTCGAACAGCGGCTCCTCGGCACCGGGCAGGGAGCACCCGGAGAACGCGACGCCGAAGGACCGGGTCCGGTCGTTCGCGCGGTCCGCGACGGCCGTCACCGTGTCGAGGTCGTCGCCGCGTTCCGCCGCGGCTCCGGCGACCTTGAAGACGCAGAGGTCGCCCGCGATGCCCCGACGCTCGTGCCGGCGCTCGGCCGGTGCCGACGTGACGTCGTCGGTGACGCGGACCGTGCGGACCGGGATCCCGTCCGCCTCGAGCGTCCGCGCCGCAGCGTCGAAGTTCAGGACGTCGCCCGCGTAGTTGCCGTAGCTCAGCAGGACCCCGCCGCCGTGCTCGCTCGCCCGCGCGACGGCCGTCACCTGCTGCGCACTCGGACTGGCGAACAGGTTCCCCATCGCGGCGCCGGCCGCCAGCCCGTGCCCGACGAGGCCGCCGAACGCCGGGTAGTGCCCCGATCCGCCGCCGATCACCAGGGCGACCGTGCCGTCCGGCGACGTCGTCGACCGCGCGACGCCGCCGTGCACCCGCCGCACCCACCGCTCGTTCGCGGCGACGAAGCCGTCGGTGGCCTCGTCCGCGAAGTCCGCCGGGTCGTTGAACAGCCGCGTCACCGCTCGTCCCCCTGCGTGCGCACGTGGGTGGTGTCGAGCAGCTCGTCGGCCTTCGCACCCCGGAAGAACTTCGTGCAGAAGATCATCACCGCGGCCACGAACGCCAGGACCCCGAGCGACACGATGCCGAACGCCCCGCTGTCCGTCGGGACGACCTCGTTGATCGCGGTCCGCATGATGGGTGCGACGAACCCGCCGAGGTTGCCGAGCGAGTTGATCAGACCGATGCCAGCGGCCGCCGCGGCGCCCGTGAGGAACGCCGTCGGGTACGCCCACGTGATCGGCCCCACCGCGAGGAAGCTCGCCACCGCCAGGGTGATGAACACGATGCCGAGGATGGGCTGCCCGTTCGCCCCGGCCCACGCCGACCCGAGGATCGACAGCCCGGTCGTGACGTAGAACAGCGTCCCCCAGCGTCGGCGGCGCCCGACCGTGTCGGCCTTCGAGCCCACGAGGTAGCAGGCGACCAGACCGACGAGCCACGGGATCGCCGCGACGAGGCCGACCTGCCAGCCGACGTCCTGCCCGAGCAGCGCGGAGACCTGCTGCGGCAGGTAGAACGTCGTGCCGTAGACGGCGACCTGCAGGCAGAAGTAGATGATCGTGAAGTACCAGACGCGCCCGCTCGCCATCGCCTTCCAGATGCCCGTCGGACCGTCAGCAGTGCGCGCCGTGTCCTCCCGCGCCATCGCCGCGGTGAGCGAGTCCTTCTCCCCCGGTTCCAGCCACTTCGCCTGCTGCGGACTGTTCGTCAGGAACACCAGGGCGGCGATGCCGGCGAGCACCGCGAGGAGGCCCTCGCCGAAGAACATGACCTGCCAGCCGTGGAACGGCGTGGCCTGGTCGCCGAAGCTCAGCAGACCGCCGGACAGCGGCGCTCCGATCATCTGCGAGAACGGCTGCGCCAGGTAGAAGATGGCGAACATCCGCACGCGCACCTTGTTCGGGAACCACTCGGACAGGTACATGATCACGCCGGGGAACAGTCCCGCCTCGGTCACACCGAGGACGAACCGCAGGACGATGAACATCGTGTCGTTCGTCGTGAAGGCGAACAGCGCGGCGACGATGCCCCACGTGACCGCGATGCGGGCGAGCCAGAAGCGCGCACCGAACCGCTTGAGGAGCAGGTTCGACGGGATCTCGAAGATCGCGTAGCCGATGAAGAAGATGCCGGCGCCGAGCGCGAAGGCGGCGTCGGAGATGCCGCGGTCGACGCTCAGGGCCTCCTCGGCAAAGCCGACGTTCGTACGGTCGAGGAACGCGACGAAGTACAGGATGACGAGCATCGGCATGAGGTGCTTCGTCGCCTTGCCGATGGCCGACTTCAGGGCTGGGTCGTGGGTGGACCCCAGGGCGGGCAGGGATGAGGACACGGTCGCTCCTTCGCGATCATGGTCGGTTCTTCGGGTCGGCCGGCGTCGACCGTCGGGTCGGCGGTCCGGCCTGGAGGCGCGGCTCGGCTCGTGCTGTCGGCACGCGAACCGCAGGCGGTTCCGTCTAGTGCATGTACAGGCCGCCGTCGACGTTCAGCGTCTGACCGGTGACGAACCCGGCGTCCTCGCCGATGAGGTAGGCGACCGCGGCCGCGATGTCCCGCGGCGTCCCGATCCGGGGCAGGACCCCGTCGGCGGCCAGCTCGACCTTCCGCTCCTCGGACAGCGTGCCGCCCATGATGTCCGTGTCGATCGGCCCGGGGGCGATCGCGTTGACCGTGACGCCGTGCGGCCCGAGCTCCCGGGCGAGACCGCGGGTCAGACCGATCACGCCGGCCTTGGCGACCGTGTACGGCGTCTTGCTGAAGGTCCCGCCGCCGCGCTGGGCGGAGACGGACGACAGGTTCACGATGCGTCCGTAGCCGTGCTGCACCATCGACTCCGCCGCTCGCAGGCTCGCGAAGTGCACGCCGTCGAGGTTGATCGACAGCACGCGGTGCCACTCCCCCTCGGGCAGATCGAGGTAGGCGTGCGCCGAGGACACCCCGGCGAGGTTCACGAGCGCGGTGACGCGCGGCAGCTGCGCCTCGATCGTGTCGAAGGCCGCACGGACGGCGGACTCGTCGGCGACGTTCGCTCCAGCGCCCACGGCCCGGACGCCGTGCTGCTCGCGGATCTCCGCGGCGACCTGCTCACTCGCGGTCTGGTCGAGGTCGATGATCCCGACGTTCCAGCCCGCCTCGGCGAGGTGGTGTGCGGTCGCCCGGCCGATGCCCCGCGGTGAGGCCGCTCCGGTGAGGACGACGGTGTGGTCCAGGTTCTGGTCGCTCATGGTCGTTCCCCTCAGTGGATCGGTGCCGGGCCGAGCTCGTCGAGGAGCTTCTGCATGGCGACGTACGCCTTGTTCCGGTAGGCCACGAGCTCCGGCGTCCGGTCGGCGGGCACCTCGAGGTACCCGGCGCCGGACTTCGTGCCGAGCTCGCCCGCGTCGACGTGCTGCTGCAGCGACGCCGGGGTGGCGAAGCGCTCGGGCCAGCGGGTCTGCAGCGACTCGAAGCAGAACGCGTAGACGTCGAGCCCCGCCATGTCGGCGATGGCGAAGGGGCCGAAGAACGGCAGGCGGAACCCGAAGGTGGTCCGGACGATCGTGTCGATGTCGTCCGGGCTGGCGATGCCCTCGTCGGCGATCTTCGTGGCCTCCTCGAACAGCGCGTACTGCAGCCGGTTGAGGACGAACCCGGTCGAGTCCTCGACCCGCGCGGACTGCTTGCCCGTCGCGGCGACGACGGTCTCGCCGACCTCGATCGCGTGCTCGCTCGTCGTCGGGTGCGGGATGAGCTCGACGCCGGGGATGAACGGCGCGGGGTTCGAGAAGTGCACCCCGAGGAACCGCTCCGGTCCGACCACGGCCTCGGCCAGCGACGCGATGAGGATCGTCGAGGTGTTCGACCCGATCACGGCGTCGGGGCGGGCGGCCTCGCTGATCCGGCGGAGGGTCGCGTGCTTGATCTCGAGCTTCTCGGGCACGGCCTCCTCGATGAAGTCGGCCGTGGCGACCGCTTCCTCGATGGAGGTCGCGGCGCTGAGGTGGGCGTCGACGCGCGACACCGCGTCCGCGGGGAACAGGCCGTCCGCGACGAACTGCTCCGTCTCCGCGATGAGCCGCGCGCGGTTGGACGCGGCGATCTCGGCGGAGACGTCCGCGATCCGGACGGTGTGGCCGGCGAGGGCGAGGACCTGGGCGATCCCGCCGCCCATGTAACCGGACCCGACGACGGCGATGTCGAGGGTGCTCATCGTGTTGCTCCTTCGTGCTTCGTGCCCACGCTCGTGGTGGCGAGCACGGAACGGATGTACTGCTGGTTGGTGGCGCAGACGCCGAGGCTGTCCCCGCCGTACTGCTCCGTCATGACGATCCCGCGGAAGCCGTCGGCCACGGCGTCGCGGAGGACCTGGCGGTAGTTGATGAGCCCGGCCTCCATCGTGCTCGGCGCGCTCGTCGCCCAGCTGCCGTCGCCCGCTTCGTCCCGCGTGTAGTTCTTCACGTGCAGGTAGTTCGTCAGCGGCATGGTCTTGGCGAACAGCTCCCGCCAGTCCTCGACCGGGCGGTGCAGGCGGATGAGGTTCGCGACGTCCGCGTTGAGCCCGACGTTGTCCAGGCCGATCTCCTCGATCAGCCGCACGGCACTGTCGGCGGTGCCGAGGTAGGTGTCCTCGTACAGCTCGAGCGCCATCGGCAGCCCGACGGAGGCGGCGTGCTCCCCGAGCTCACGCAGTCGCGAGACGGCGGCCTTCCGGACCTCCGGGTCGTCGGGGTCCTTCGGGCCCTGCGCGGTCCAGAACCACAGGGCCGCGCGCTGGGCGTCGGTGAACGGCTGGTGCAGTCCGGTGGAGAAGACCTGCATGCCCCACTCGGCCGCGGCGTCGATCGTCCGGTGCGCGTAGGCGAGGTTGTCCTCCTCGTGCCCGGGCTGGATGACGCTCTTGCGCTGCAGGTGCACCGACGGGATCCCGACGCCGTGGGCCTTCGCGATGGCGAACAGCTCGTCCCGACGGGACCGCTCGAGGTCGGCGGGGCGGATGTGGCTGTCGGCGAGCTCGGCGAGCGAGAACCCGACGGCCTCGATCTGTGCGAACACGTCGTCCCAGACCTCGGGGGCGGCGTCGTGGAACGCGGTCCCGTCACGGGTGACCGGGGGGAACCCGTGCAGACAGGTGGCGATCGGCCAGGTGTCGGACGTCCAGGTGGCGGGGTTCCAGTCCTGGTCGACCCAGTCCTGTGGTGTGGTCACGGAATGCTCCCTCGCATGTCTCGGTTCGGCGATGAACCTCTTTCCTATAGGAAAGATACTCGCGCAGCGCCGAAACGCAACCCCGACCGCGCTACCCGGTGTGCGAGGCGTCGGCGCGGGACCGCAGTCGGACCGCGTCGATGTGGTGCCGCATCGCCGCCACCGCTTCGGCAGGCCCCTCGGCGAGCGCGTCGAGGACCGCCCGGTGCTCCTGCACGGCCCGGTCGGTGTCGTCGCCGCCACCCTCCACGATCTGGCGCATCCGGTGCACCCGCGTCGTGATGATCTCGGACATCTCCTCGAGGAACGGGTTCCGCGTCGCGTCGAAGACGAGCTGGTGGAACTGCCAGTCGCTCCGGAAGAACCGGGCCATCAGCTCCTCGGACGCGTCCGCCGCCCCGACGGCGGCGATCTCCTCGGCGACGGCCGCCTGCTCGGCGAGCGCACCCTCGAGACGGCTCCGCAGCACGTCGACGTCCCCGCGGGCGGCGAGGTCGACGGCGCCGCTCTCCACGATGAGCCGGGCGTCGAAGAGCGCCTCGAGCTGGTCCCCCGCGAGCGGCGGGGACACCCGGTACCCCTTGTTGGCCTCGCGCGTGACCAGGCCCGTCCGCTCGAGCTGCACGAGCGCCTCGCGCACCGGGGTGGGCGAGACGCCCAGGGTCCGGGCGAGGCCGTCGATCGACAGGCGCATGCCCGGTTCGACGTCGTGGCCCATGAGCACCTCGAGCACCCGGTCGTAGACGCGGTCCCGCAGGCCGAGCTGCGTGATGCGTTCGCTCCCGAACCCGGGCATCGTGCTGGACATGCCTCGATCCTAGAGAATCGACGAATCAGTACAGGGCGTCGATGCCCATCAGGTCGCCGAGTCCGAGCGTGCGCTGGCCGACCTCGCAGGTCGTCGACGCCGGCTTCATCACGAGGCCGCTGTTCTGCGCAGTGTGCCCGAGTCCGAACGCGTGACCCCACTCGTGCGTCGCGACCCCGCGCAGGTCGAACCGGGCGCCGGAGCACGCCGTGGACGTCGACCAGGCCACCGCGGTCGAGTAGCGCTGGTCGACCTCGATCGCCGTCCCGGACCGCGACCAGACGCACGTCACCGCGAGGGTGCCCGAGCGCAGCGAGCCCCACCCGACGACGCTCGTCCCGCTCGACGCCCCGCACCCACCGGCCGCCGTGACACCGGTCGCCTGGGTGGTGGTGCCGACGAACCGCTCGGCCGCGGTCGTGGTGGCCTTCCTCCCGCACACCGACACGGCACCCGTCCACGCGTCCGCACCGGAGCGGATCGTCGATGCGCCGGAGACCTTCTGCCCCGTGGCGTTGTAGCTCCAGCTGACGGGTGTCGTCCACCGGAAACCGAGCTTGGTGTACGTCTTGTTGCTGCAGCTCGACGCCGGCTGCGTCGTGGTCGCGGTGGCGGCGCGCGCCACGACGGCGGACCTGGCCCGCACGGCCGCACGCTCCTGCCGGACGGCCGCCGGCGAACCGGACCACACGTGGTCGACGACCACCGCGATGCCGGCCCGCCCGGTGTTCGTGATGGACACGTCGCCCGGGTCGTGCGCACCGGCTGCGCCCACCGGCAGCGCGGACACCGTCGTTCCGGCGCGCGGGACGCCGAAGCGGCGGCCGTCGGGCAGGACGACCGTCCCCGTCGCCACCGCGCACCCGGTCGTGAGTTCGGCGACGGTGATCCGGTCGCCCCGACACGTCGGCGCCGCGTCGGCCCGCCCCTCGTCGATCGACGTGACGACGACCGCGGTGACCACGATCCCGAGTACGACCGCCCCTGCGGTCACGGAAGACATGCGCACGATCCGACCCTCCTGGTCCCCTGTGCCCGGGCAGTCCCTTGCCCGACGCAGTCAGTGTGCGGATCGGCCGCCAGCAGGGTCAACCCCCCGAACTGGCCTGTGCGCGCGTGCGTCGGATGTGCCTTCCGGCAGGATCGGTGCATGGGATCACGCTCCGCCGTCGTCATCGGGTCTGGCATCGCCGGCGCCGCCACCTTCTTCGCCCTCGCCCGTCGCGGCGTGGACGTGACGCTCGTCGACGACGGTGCGGTCGGGCAGGCGACCGCGGCGAGCGCCGGGATCCTGCAGCCGTGGTCGTCGGCGATCGACGGCCCGTTCGCGGACCTGTACGTCCGTGGCGCGGCGTTCTGGCCGGAGGTCCTGACGCGTCTGGCGGACGTCGGCGTCACGCACACCGGTCACCGGCGGAGCGGTGCCCTCGTGGTGAACACCGACCCGTCGGCGGTCGACGCGGCCGCGGAGCGGGTCGAACGCCGGCGCGCTGTGGAGCCGGACGTGGTCGGCCGGGTGGAGCGGATCGGCGGCGACCGCGCTCGCGAGCTGTTCCCGCCGCTCGCACCCGGTCTCGACGCCCTCTGGATCGAGGGCGGCGGTCGGGTCGACGGGCGGACCGTCCGCGACGCGCTCGTCGAGGCCGGCCGGCGGCACGGTGGGACGACCGTCACGGCGCACGCCACGCTCGTCGGCGACGGACGGGTGCGCGTCGGGGACCGGACCGTGGAGGCCGACGCGATCGTGCTCGCCGGCGGCGCGTGGACGAACGACCTGCTCGGGGCCCTCGGGCTGCGGGCCCCGGTGGCGCCGCAGCGCGGACAGATCACGCACCTGAGCCTGCCAGGGGTGGACACCACGCACTGGCCCTCGGTGCACCCGCTCTCGCACCACTACCTCGTCGCGTTCGACGGCTCGCGCGTCGCCGTCGGTGCGACCCGCGAGACCGGGAGCGGCTTCGACCCCCGTGTGACGGCGGCCGGGCAGCTCCAGGTCCTGCGGGACGCGCTGTCGATCGCGCCGGGGCTCGCCGACGCGACGTTCCTCGAGACCCGTGTCGGACTCCGCCCGCTGGCCGACGACACGATGCCGATCGTCGGGGCCGTCCCGGGCCACGAGCGCCTCTTCGTCGCCACCGGCTACGGCGCAGCGGGACTCACGATGGGCCCGTTGCTCGGCGACGCCCTGGCTCGCTGCATCGTCGGCGACCCGGCCCCGGAGCTCCACGCCCTGCACCCGACGACGTCCGCCGCGACCGCCTGAGCGCTCAGGGCACCTGCACGAACCGCGGCGCCCCGCGGTCCCGCAGCCGGAACCCGAGGTGCTGGTACAGCCCGATCGCCCCGGTGTTCCCGGCGGCGGCGTGCATGAGCGGCGTCTCGCCCCGCTGGCGGATGCCGTACGCCACGTCGAGCACCAGGCGCCGACCGAGCCCCTGTCCACGGAACTCGGCGTCGGTGCACACGGCGCTGATCTCGGTCCACCCCGGCGGGTGCAGGCGCTCCCCGGCCATGGCGATCAGGCGACCCTCGCGCCGGATGCCGACGTAGCGCCCGAGCTCGATCGTGCGGGGCAGGAACGGCCCGGGCTTGGTGCGGGCGATGAGCTCGAGGATCTCGGGGACGTCGTCGGGCGTGAGTTCGACGACCTCGGGATCAGGGGCGCCCTCGATGTGCTCGCCCGTGAGCTGCACACCGCCGGCGCTCTCGACCGCGGGCCACCCCTCGGGGACCTTCGCCGATGCACCCACGCCGAACACCGCACCGGATCCGAGCAGCACACGGACGTCCTCCCAGTCCTGCGCGGTGGGCCGTTCCGGGATCCCGGTCCACACCGACACGTCGGGCAGGTACCGCGCGATCTCCCCGCGGCGTTCGGCGAACCGGGCGTGCGCGCCGTTGAGCGAGGCCAGCGCGGGGTTGTCGAGCAGCCGGGTCGGGGTGCCGTCGTCGGCGATGGTGAGGTCGAGGACACGGACGGCCTCGCCGCGCGCGTCGCCCCCGCGGAACCCGAGGTCCTCGAGCCGGCGTCGGTCACCGTCCGCCCACCCGGCGGTGTCGGCGACCACCGCGGCGGCGTAGCGGTTGCGCGCCCGGTCCACGACGTCGCCGACGTCCGCGGCGGTGGTCAGGAGGACCTCTCCGGGTCGCGTCAGGTCGGTCGTCGGGGCATCGGTCGTCATGCGTCCATCCTGCGACGCCGCGAGGGCCCCGCGGCGCATCGTTGCACCACGTGACGCGGCGCCCGCACCTCGCACGCTGCGCGGAACCTCGCACACTGCGCGGCGCCCGCCCGCCGCGCGGAGCGCCGCGCCCGCCCGCACTACCGCAGCCGGGACGCCAGGAACCGCACCATCCGGCCGACGAGCTCCGCCCGCGAGGACGCCCGCCGGTACTCGTGCCCCTCGCCCGCGAGCTCGAGGTACTCCACGTCGTGCGACCGTCCCCGCAGCGCCGCGACGACCTGGTGCGCCTCCCCGATCGGCACGTTCGTGTCGAGTTCGCCGTGCACGACGAGCAGCGGCGCGGTGACGTCGTCGATCGCCCGCATCGGCGAGAGCGAGTCGAGCAACGCGGCGTCGTCCACGGGGTGCCCGTACTTCGTGGCGGCCGCCGACGCGATCCACGGCTCGGTGTCCCGGTAGAACGTCGCGAAGTCGCTCATCCCGCACACCGCGACCCCCGCCGCGAACACGTCCGGGGTGAACGCCAACGACGCGAGGGTGGCGTACCCGCCGTACGAGCGACCCTCGACGGCGACCCGGGAGCGGTCCGCGTACCCGTTCGACACCAGGAACCGTGCGCAGTCCACGACGTCGGCGAGCGCGTTCCAGCGCAGCGCGAGGTCGTCGGCGTGCACGAAGTCCCGCCCGTACCCGCTGGACCCGCGGATGTTCGGCGCGAACACCGTGATCCCCGCGGCGGCGAGGGCCTGGTGCTGCGGGGAGAAGGTGGGCCGCTCCTGCGACTCCGGTCCGCCGTGCAGGTGCAGCATCGCTGCGCGGCCGGGAGGCACGGCACCGGCATCGGGGTCGCCGCCGGTCGACGAGGCGGTCGGCTCCACGGCCCGGTACAGCCAGCCGGTGAGCTCCAGTCCGTCTCGTGCGGCGAACCGCTCGAGGGTCGGCTCGACGAGCGGCACGTCGGGGAGCTCGGGGACGTCGGTGACCCGGCTCCAGGTGAGCGCGTTCGTGTCGAGTCGCCAGAGTTCGCGTGGCCGGGCGGGGCCCTCGACGGCGAGGATGACGCTCCGCCCGTCGCGGCTGAGGACCGGGTCGGTGACGACGTACCCGGGCAGGTCGGGCACCGGGGTGCGCGATGCGTCGTGCGTGTTGATGAGGTCGAGTTCGCTGCGGCCGTCGACGTTCCAGACGAGCAGGAGGGTCCGTCCGGCGTCGTCGGCGTCGAGGTACTCGAGCTCCGCGTCGGCGCGCTCGATGATCCGTCGGGGCTGCCCGCGCCACCCGTGCGGTCCGACGGGCTGCGCGACGAGCTGCCGACGCGGCAGGCCTGCCTCGGTCGCGACGTAGGCGACGAGCGGGCTGGTCTCGCCCGCGGGCGATGGACGGAGGAACGCGATCTCCGCCGAGCCGTCCGGCGGGTCGGTCAGGAGCGCCTGGCTCTCGTCGGTCAGCCGGTCGACCACGACGACGAACTCGTGGCCGCGCTGACCGTCCCGGAGCACGACGAGGCGTTCCTCGACGGAGAGGTCGAGGATGTGGATGAGCTCCCCGACGGCGAGGTCGTCCCGGTCACCGGAGACGGGGTCGACGAGGTACGAGCGTGCCGGCTGCTCCGGTTCGGTGGAGGGCAGCGTGATCACGACCCGGTGCCCACTGCGGCTCCACGGTCCGAGTTCGGCGTGCTGGTACCGCGAGCCGGCGATCTGCGCGGCGTCGCTGCCGTCCGGGCGCACCACCCACACCTGCTGCTTCACGCCGCCGTCGGTCGCGATCGCCACGGCCAGCCACTCCCCGTCGGAGGACCACGTGACCCGGATCACCGGGTCGTCGGACAGCCGGATCCGGACGGGTTCGGACGGAGCACCGTCGACGACGACGTCCTGCACGAAGACCTCGGGGCTGCCGTGCCGGTCGCTGACGAACGCCACCCGGCGCGCGTTGCGCGTCATGGTGGGCCCCCACGATCCCCAGGCCGCGACGAGGCGCTCGCCCAGGTCGACCGCCTGCTCGACGCGGGCCGACGACGCGACGGGTGCCGCGCCTCTCCCCACGGGCTCGGCCGCCACGTCGCTCCGCAAGCTCCGCGACGCGTCGGAACCGGCCCGCGTGGGCCCAGGCCCGCTCACCGCACCCCCTGGTGCTGCAGCCACATCTCGATCAGGCCGAGCTGCCAGAGCGCGTTCGCGCCGATCTCGGTCCGTGTGCTGTTCGGGTCCTGGAGCATCCGCTCGACGGTACCCGGGTCGAACAGCCCGCGTTCCCGTGCCTCCGGGGCGTGCAGCGCCTGCCGGACGCGCTCCAGGTAGGGGCCCTCGAGCTGGCGGATCGCCGGCACCGGGAAGTACCCCTTCGTCCGGTCGATGACGGCGTCTGGAACGATGCCGCGGGCCGCACGCTTCATGACGCCCTTGCCGCCGTCGGCGAGCTTGAGCTCGGGCGGGATCGCTCCGGCGAACTCGACGAACTCGTGGTCGAGGAACGGCACGCGCGCCTCGAGTCCCCACGCCATCGTCATGTTGTCGACGCGCTTCACCGGGTCGTCGACGAGCATCGTCATCGTGTCGCTGCGGAGCGCCGCGTCGACGCTGGTCTCCGCTCCCGGGACCGCGAACGAGGCGTCCACGAACGCCGACGGGGTGTCGTCGTCGCTCCGCCAGCGCTCCCCGAGGAGTGGCTGGAGCGCCGGCCAGCGGCGGTCCATGAACACCGAGCGGTAGACCTCGGCGGCCTGGTCCCGCGGGACGGACGCGAGCGGCGGGTACCAGCTGTACCCGCCGAGCACCTCGTCCGCACCCTGGCCGGACTGCACGACCTTGACGTGCTGCGAGACCTCCTGGGAGAGCAGGTAGAACGCGACGCAGTCGTGGCTGACCATCGGTTCGCTCATCGCCTGGATCGCACCGTCGATGCCGTCGAGCAGGCGCGACGACGGGATCCGGATGCGGTGGTGGTCGGTGCCGAAGTGGCGCGCGACCTCGTCGGAGTACTCGAACTCGTCGCCGGACTCCCCGCCGGCCGACTCGAAGCCGATGCTGAACGTGGCGAGGTCCTGCTGCCCGGCCTCGGCGAGCAGCGCCACGACGAGGGACGAGTCGATCCCGCCGGAGAGCAGCACGCCGACCGGGACGTCGGCGACCATGCGGCGCTCGACCGCGGTGCGGAGCTTCGCGGTGAAGGCCTCCTGCCAGTCCTGGTCGCTCCAGTCGGCCCTGTCCGGGTCGCGCTCGAAGCGGGGCTCCCAGTAGGTGGTGTCGCGGAACGCGCCGGACGGTTCGACCACCCGGACGGTGGCGGGCGGCAGCTTGCCGACGCCGGTCAGGATCGTCCGCGGTGCCGGGACGATGGAGTGGAAGGTCATGTACGACGCGAAGGCGACCGGGTCGATGGACGTGTCGACGCTGCCCCCGGGGCCGCCGTTGCCGGCGAGGATCGCCGGCAACGAGCTCGCGAAGCGCATCCCGCCCGGGACCTCGGCGACGTACAGCGGCTTGATGCCGAGCCGGTCGCGGGCGAGCACCAGCCGACCGCTCGCGTGCTCCCAGATCGCGATCGCGAACATCCCGATCAGGTGGTCGACGAACGCCGTGCCCCACTCGGCGTACGCGGCGACGATCACCTCGGTGTCCGAGGTCGAGTCGAACGTGTGCCCCTTGCCGTGCAGCTCGTCGCGGAGCTGCCGGTAGTTGTAGACCATGCCGTTGTAGGCGATCGTCAGCCCGAGCCGCGGCACCACCATCGGCTGGGCCCCGGCCGTGGACAGGTCGACGATCGACAGCCGGCGGTGCCCGAGCGCCACCGGCCCACGCGCCCACAGTCCGTCGCCGTCGGGGCCGCGGTGCCGCAGGCACCCGGTCATCCGGGCCACCGCGCCGACGTCCGGGGACGTCCCGTCGAACCGGATCTCGCCCGCGAGTCCACACATCAGCTGTCCCCTGCCGTTCCGATGATCCAGGTGTCCTTGGCGCCGCCACCCCGCGAGGAGTTCACGACCATGCTGCCCTCCGGGGCGACGCGGGTGAGCGCGACGTCGGCGAGGTGGGTGTCGTCCGGACCGGTCCCCGTGACGTACACGAAGGCACGGAGGTCGACGTGCCGGGGGTCGAGCCCCGCCGGCCCGATGGTCGGGTGCGACGAGAGCTGCACGACCTCCTGGCCGACCCAGCCCGCGGGGTCGGCGGCGATCGCGCGCCGTCGCTCGGCGACCTCGGGGGCGCTCGCGCTCGGGCCGATGAGGACGTCCCGGCCGCCCTCGCCGTCGACCGGCTTCGTGACGAGTTCGCCGACGCGGTCGAGCACGGAGAGCCGTTCGCCCTCGATGCTCGTGCGGTAGGTGGGCACCGAGTCGAGCAGGGGTTTCTCCTCGAGGTAGTACCAGATGAGGTCGGGCACGTTGACGTACATCGCCTTGTCGTCGACGAGCGCGTTGCCCGGCGCGTTGGCCAGGTGCACCCGCCCGGCCTCGGCCGCGTCGAGGATCCGGGCGCCCAGGTCCGGCGTGCGCTCGGTGGTCAGGGCGCTCGCGTCCCGGTCGATCCGCAGGTACAGCCCGTCCAGGACCTCGCCGGTCGCCGCGACGACGACGCGGCCATCGCGGACGTCCAGGTCGGTGTCGGCCAGGAGGCGCAGCCCGGCCCCGTCGGCCAGCCTGCGGTGCTCGAACCACGCGCCGGCGGCGGGGCCGTCGCTGACGAGCGCGATCACCGGGTCCGGGTTGCCGGTGACGGCGGTCGCGTTGGTCCGCAGGGTGTCGCGGAGGCGCGCGGTGACGCTCGCCGGGTCGCGCAGGTTCGCGGGACGCGGGGCGTCGGGCACCACGTCGTCCATGAGCTCGCGGAGGGCGATCCCGTACGCGACCCCAGAGGGCGACCGGACGTTGTCCTCGAGGACGCGCCACCCGCCGAACTCGTTCCGGACCAGGTCGAAGCCCATCACCGGCGCACGGACGGCCGACGCGGGGAGGCGTTTCGCGTCCGGGTCCCAGCCGTTCGCACCGACGAACTGGTGCGCGTCCATCGCGCCGTCCGCGACGATCCGCTGCTCGCCGTACGCATCGCGCAGGAACAGCTCGACGGCACGGGCCCGCTGCGAGAGCCCTGCGGCGAGCTGGCTCCACTCGTAGGCGCTGATCGTCCGCGGGACGAGGTCGCACCCGAACGCCTGGACGCCGCCGTCGACGACGAACCCCACCTCGTGCTCGCGGGTCCAGGCGTCGCGGGCGGCGCACCGGTCGATCGTGGTCTCGGCGTCCCAGTCGCGGAAGAACACGGCGAGGTCCCGGAAGGCGGGGCGCGGTCGGGCACCGGGGCCGACCGCCTCGTCGCCGGCGCGGACGCGGTAGGACGGCAGTGTCACGGTCGGGTGCTCGCTGCGGCCGGAGGGCGTCCCGGCGGTGTCCTCGACCACAGAGGCCACCACGTCGTCGAGCTCGCCGCGCTCGGCGTACGCGGTGCGCTGCCGGTCGGTGGAGTTGCCGCGGGCGAGGGTGTCCTCGGCGAGTTCGGCCACCGTGCCCCAGTCCCCGAGCTCCTCGAGCTCCGGACGCAGGCGGGAGACGAGCTGCCGGACGGCGGTCTCGGCGGGGAGCCGTTCCGGGTGCTGTCCGAGGCCGAGCAGTTCGCCGGTCAGTCCGCCGCGCGCCGCCTGCCACATCGCGGCCCGGTGCAGGGGTTCGCTCCGGGGGTGCCACTCGGCACCGGACTCGACCGCCTTCTCGGCCTTCCGGACGGCCGCCCGGAACAGCCCGGCGATGAGGACCGCGTCGTCGACGATCGGCGTCGCGTCGCAGACCCGCAGCTCGAGCGTCGGCGCGTGCGACGAGGGACGGACGTCGAAGTACGCCATCTTCTTGTCCGCGATGACGCCGGACGCGATGAGGTCGTCGAGCACCTTGTCGTACTCGGCCGCGTCGGACACCCGCCCGAAGCTGCCGGCGGACGGCCAGCGCTGCCAGATGATGCTGCGGAACGACGAGTACCCGGTGTCCTGCCCGTTCCAGAACGGACTCGAGGCGCTGAGCGCCAGCAGCACGGGCAGCACCGGGGCCACCCGCTGGGCGATCTGCACCGCCAGGTCGCGGTCGCTCACCCCGACGTGCACCTGCAGGCCGCAGATGAGCTGTTCGTCCACGAGCATCCGGTACTGCTCCTGCATGCGGCCGTAGCGGCCGCCGCTCGTCAGCTCGAAGTCGGCGTACTCGGAGCGCGGTGCGGTGCCGGCCGCCGCGATCGTGACACCCGCGGGGGCGATCGCGGCGCTCAGCTCGGTGCGGAGGTCGACGATCACGCGTCTGAGGTCGTCGAGGGTCCGCACCACGGGGGTGTTCGTCTCGATGGTGGTCCGCTGGAGTTCCGCGCCGAAGCGATCGGCGGGCAGCTTGGGCAGAAGGCGCGGGGCCTTCGCGGAAAGTCGGCCGGACTCGAGGTCGATGAGGTGCAGTTCTTCCTCGGCGCCGAGCGTCAGCTCTGCACTCATGGCTGGAACCTACCGTCGCCACCATCGGTTCCGCCCGGGCCGCCGCCGATCTTCGCATGTTCGAAACACGGGGTACAGCGGTGCTGTGAGCGTCGGCACGTCGGCACGTAGGAACGAAGGATGCCCACCACCGTGTTCTGCCTGCACGCCCTCGGCTCGAGTTCCGAGGAGTTCGTGGGTCTCCGCACCCGTCTCGCCGGCACGCTCGACCTCGTCGGGATCGACCTGCCCGGCTTCGGGACGAGCACCGCTGCGACCGGCACCACCGTCGAGGAGATGGTCGTGCTCGTCGAGCGGGCGATCGGTCGCAGCGGCGTCACCGAGTGGGCGCTGCTCGGGCACTCGATGGGCGGCAAGGTCGCCTCCGTGGTGGCCTCCCGCACCGTCGACGGGTCCAACGGCCTGTTCGGGCTCCGGGCCGTGGTGCTGCTCGCCGCGTCGCCGCTGTCGCCGGAGCCGATGGACGACGAGCGCCGCGCGACCATGCTCGGGTGGGCGGCCGACGGCGAGATCGGACCGGACGAGGCCGAGACGTTCGTCGACGCGAACACCGCGTCCCGCCTGGCCGCCGAACCGCACGCCACCGCCGTGCACGACGTGCAGCGCGCCCTCCCGCAGGCCTGGACCGACTGGCTCGTCCGCGGCAGCCGTGAGGACTGGTCGACCGTGTTCCCCGCGAACCCCGTCCCCGCGCTCGTGCTCGCCGGCGCCGAGGACGGCGACCTCGGCCCGGACGCCCAACGCTCGCTGAACCTGCCGCACTGGTCCGCCGGCGAGTTCGACGTCGTCCCCGGGGCCGCGCACCTGCTGCCGTGGGAGCAACCGGACGAGGTCGCCGACCGCATCCGCGACTTCTGGCGCCGACGCGTCGACCACGGTCCCGTCGTCCCCGCCGACACCGCCCGGGTGATCGCCTCCCCGCGCGTGAGCGCCCGCACCCGGGGGATCCTCGCGGTCCGCTCGCTGCCCGACGCCCCCGACCGCGAGCCCCGGGCCCTCACCCGAGGCCAGCTCGACACCCTCCGCGCCCTGGCCCGGGTCGTCGTGCCGCAGCCCGGTGACCGGCCCGTCGACCTCGCGCTGCGCGTCGACGACCAGCTCGCCGACGGACTCGGGGACGGCTGGCGACCGGACGGACTGCCCGCCGACGTCGACGCGTACCGAGCCGGGCTCGACGCCCTCCAGGCGGATGCCACCCAGGGCGACGAGCACCTCGCCGCCGTCCTGGGGTCGATCACCGCGGGCGAGTACACCCGGGTGTCGGGTGGCCTGGACTCCGGGCAGCTGCAGGCGTGGGCCGAGGACGCCGCCGTCGACCTGGCGAAGCAGTGGATGGCGCACCCCGCGACGATGGCCGCGGTCGACTACGACGGGTTCGCCAACGGCGGCGACGGGCTCCGCAAGCAGGGATTCCTGCTGCTCGGTGCCGACGAACGCGAAGCATGGGAACCGACGGGAGCCGCACGATGAGACTGGACCACCAACGCCACCACAGCGAGGACGAGGTCGTCGACGTGGTCGTCGTCGGCACCGGAGCCGGCGGCGCACCGCTCCTCGCCAGCCTCGCCCGACGTGGCCTCAGCGTCGTGGCACTCGAAGCCGGCCGGAACACCGAGCCGGACGACCACACACCCGACGAGGTCGAGGCCCCCGGCGACATCAACTGGATGGACGAGCGGATCAGCGGCGGGACCGCACCGACCGCGTTCGGCCCGAACAACAGCGGTACCGGCGTCGGCGGCTCGACCCTGCACTGGGGCGCGTTCACGCCGCGGCCGAACGCGCACGACATCCGGCTCCGCACCGACTCCGGGCAGGGCGAGGACTGGCCGATCGACCACGCCGAGCTCACCGGCTGGATCGAGCAGGTCGAGCACGACGTCGGCGTCGCCGGTCCCGCCCGCTACCCGTGGGACCCGGCCCGCCGCTACCGGATGGGACCGCCGGCACGGAACGCCTCGTCGGACATGATGATCCGCGGCGCCGCGGCCGTGGGCATCACGGCGACGGACGCCCCCGTCGGCCTGACCACCGAGGACCGGCACCAGGAGCACCACGGCCTCCGCCAGGCGTGCGTCGCGTGCGGGTCCTGCCACCAGGGCTGCCGGAACGGCGCGAAGGTGTCGATGGACACCACGTACCTGCCGGCCGCGGTGGCGTTCGGTGCCGAGATCCGCGCCGAGGCGTTCGTGCACGGCATCGAGCTCGACGCCCGCGGCGAGGTCGAAGCGGTCGTGTACCGCCAGGGTGGTCGCGACCACCGGCAGCGCTGCCGCGCGCTCGTGCTCGCAGCCGGCGGGATCGAGACCCCACGACTGCTGCTGCACACCGGGCTCGCGAACAGCAGCGGCCAGGTCGGCCGGAACTTCACGGCACACGGGGCGACCCAGGTGTGGGCGACGTTCGACGAGTCGATGCGGTCGTACCGCGGGTACCCGTCGTCGATCATCACCGAGGACTTCGTCCGGCCGGCCGACGCCGACTTCGCGGGCGGCTACCTCATCCAGAGCCTCGGCGTGCAGCCGCTGACCCTGACCACCTCGCTCGTCCGGGGCGGTGGGCTCCGCGGCGCCGAACTCGTCCGCGCCCTGCAGGACTACCCGCGCATGGCCGGCGTCGGCATCAACGCCGAGTGCCTGCCGTACGACGAGAACCGGCTGGTGCTGTCCGACGAGCTGGACGAGAACGGCGTGCCGAAGGCCCGCGTGACGTTCTCGCCCGGGTCGAACGAGGAGGCCATCACGAAGCACGCGGTCCGCACCATGACGGCGATCGTCGAGGCCGCAGGGGGGAAGGACGTCCGGGTCCTCGACCGCACGGCGCACACCGTCGGGACCGCCCGCATGGGCACGGACGCGGGGAACTCGGTCGTGGACGACGCCGGTCGGTCGTGGGACGTGCCGAACATGTGGATCGTCGACAACTCGGTCTTCCCGAGCTCCCTGATCGCGAACCCGGCGCTCACGATCATGGCGCTGTCGCTCCGCACCGCCGACCACCTGCTCGGCACTGCCTGACAGCAGGCCCGTTCTGCTCGGCCAGACGACGACTGCGCGTGGTGGACCATGCGCAGTCGTCGTCGGGGCGAGCACTAGCCGCGGGTACGGGTCAAGCGCCGGTTCAGCGCCCCGTTCAGCAGCGCGACGAGCAGCCCCACCGCGAACACCAGCGTCCCGAAGCAGAGCACCTGCGGCGGCATCCCGGCCTTCGCGGCGCCGTACACGAACAGCGGGAACGTCACGGAGGGCCCGGCGACGAACGACGTGATCACGTAGTCGTCGATCGACATCGCCAGCGCCAGGAGTCCCGCGGCGAGCATGCCCGGCGCGAGCAGCGGCAGCGTCACGAGCCGGAACGCCTGGAACGGTGTCGCCCCGAGGTCCCCCGCGGCCTCTTCCAGCGCTCGGGAGGTCCCGGCGATCCGCGCCCGGAGCACCACGACCACGTAGGCGACGTCGAACGCGACGTGCGTCAGCAGCACGGTGAGGAACCCGGTGCCCAGGCCGATCGACAGGAAGAACGACAGCGACGCCGACCCGACCACGATCGACGGCGCCGCGATGTCCGCGAAGACGACCGCGTTGACGGCACCGCGCCCGAAGAACCGGTACCGCTCGAGCGCCAGGGCCAGCGGGAGGCCGATCGCGACGGAGATCAGAGCGGCGAGGAACGCGATGACGACCGAGGTGACGAACGCCTGCCCGAGCCCGGAGACGTTCACGAGGTTCGCGTACCAGTAGGTCGTGAAGCCGTTCCAGGCGAACGACAACCGGTTGGTCGGGGCGTCGTTGAACGAGTACACGATCATGTAGACGATCGGCACCAGGGTGATGGCGATGACGACCCAGTACACGATGGCGAGCCACGGCCCGCGACGGTTCACGCCGTGCCGGCCGGGCAGGCGACCGGTCGCGCCGGTGACGGGCGACGTCGGGGCGGTGGACGAGCGGGTCGGTGCGACGGCGGTCATACGAGGTCCTCGAGGTCGTCGGTGCCGGAGACGCGGGCGTAGATGAACAGGATGATGCCGAGCACGACCATGAGCACGGTCGACAGCGCGGCGGCGACGTTGTACTGCTGGTTGCCGGAGTAGGCGTCCTGGATCGCCTGACCGATCGTGTACGTGTTCGTGCCGCCGAGCAGCGCCGAGTTCACCGGGTCCCCCACGCAGTCGATGAACACGAGCAGCACCCCGGCGAAGATGCCGGACCGGGACAGCGGGAGGGTGGTGTGCCAGAACGCCCGGAACTTCCCGGCGTACAGGTCGTTGGCGGCCTCACCGAGCCGGGGGTCGATGCGCTCGAGTGCGGCGTAGATCGGCAGCACCATGAACGCCAGGTCGTTGTACGCGTCGCCGAAGACGACCGCACCGCCGGTGCCGAGGATGTGGAAGTCCTTGCCGGCGATCCCGATCCCCTGCAGGAAGGTGACGACCGGCCCCTGCGACGCGAGCACGAACGCCCACATGTCGGTCCGGATGATGAACGACACCAGGAAGCTGACGAACACGAGCATGAGCAGCGGGTTCTTCCACCGCGGCGAGACCCGGAACGCGATGAAGTAGGCGACCGGGTAACCAACGATGATGGTCACCAGCGTTGCCGCGAAGCCGTACCAGAGCGATCGGAGCAGGAACGTCAGGTACGGCACCTGCGGGTCGACGAACAGGGACGAGTAGATCCCGAAGTTCCACGTGAACGTGTAGCCGTCGTCCGGGTTGCCCGACATGAGCGAGACGATGAGCCCGGACACGAGTGGGATGACGAAGAACACGCAGAGGTACGCGGTGCCGACCAGGGCGAGCAGGAACGGCGTGCTCCGACGCCGCCCCCGCCGGACCGGCACCGACGGCGGCGCGCCCACCGACAGGGCGGTCACGACTGCACCACCGCGTTGAAGATGCCGTTCCACTCCGAGTACTCGTCGTAGTTCTTGAAGACGCGGAACTCGTGCGACTTCGCCAACACCTCTTCCGACGGGAACACCAGCGGACTGTCCGCCACGGTCGGGTCGTCGAGCTCGTTCCGGACGTAGTCCTCGGCACCGGGCACCGGGCACACGTAGTTGACGTAGTCCTCGACGATGCCGGCGGCCTTCGGCGTGTAGTAGAAGTTCATCCACTCCAGCGCGGACACCGGGTTCGAGGCCTGCCGCGGGATGAGCATGTTGTCGTGCCAGGTCATCTGCCCCTCCTCCGGTGTGACGAACTCCAGGTGCGGGAACCCGGACTGCTGCGCCTGGAACACGTCGCCGGACCACGCCTGGGTGATCCAGGTGTCACCGTTCTCGAGCCGGTTGATGTAGCTCTGGTCGTAGAACCCGGTGACGTTCGGCCGGAGCTGCCGGAGCCACTCCTGCGCCTTCCGCCAGTCCGCCGGCGTCGACTGCTCCGGGGCGATCCCGAGCGCGAGCAGTGCCAGGGAGCCGAGCTCCGTGTTGTCGCTCATCAGCCCGATGCGTCCTTTGAACGCGGGATCGAGCAGGTCCTTGAAGGAGGTGATCTTCCGGCCGGTGTACTTCGGGTTGTACGCGAGCCCCGTGAACCCGGTCTGCCACACGACCGAGTGCTTGTTGCCCGGGTCGTAGATCGGGTCCTTCACCGAGTCGGACGCGTTCGCGGCGAAGTTCGGCAGCCGCGAGTGGTCGAGTTCGCAGACGAACCCGTTGTCGATCATCTCGGTGAGCTCGTACCCGTTCGTCATCACGACGAGGTCGTAGCCGGTGGCACCCTGCGCCCGGAGGATCGGCGAGACGGTCGCGTAGAACGTCGCGTTGTCCTGGATGACCGCCTGGTAGTCGACCGCGATGCCCGTTTCCTGCTTGAACAGTGCGAGCGACTCGGACTTGCCGTGGTCGGAGTCGATGTACAGCGGCCAGTTCGCGAAGTTGAGTTCCTTGGTCGGCTTCGCGTCCTTCCAGAACGCCGTCCAGTCGACGGCGGGACCCATCGACGCCGCGGATCCCTTGATGCTGCACCCGGCGAGGAGGGCCGCGACGGCGGCGGCGCCGCCGCCGGCGAGGAAGCCCCGCCGGCTCACCCGCGCGGACGTCAGTCCGCGCACCAGGTCGGGGCGACTCACGCGACGGCTCCTGCCGTGGCGGGTGCGGACTGGAGGCGCGGGTCGGCTCCGGCTGTGACGGTCGCGTCGGACGCGGGGTGCGCCTCCAGGCCGAAACCGTGGTCGACGCCCCACGTGAGCCAGACCTCGGTACCGGTCGCGATCCGCGGCCCGCCCTTCGAGTTCTGCGCGAAGACGGAGACGCGCCCCGCGCCGGGGACGTCGACGAGGTACTGGGTGCTGACGCCGGAGAACGAGACGTCGACGACGCGACCCGGGCCGAGGATGTTGCGGCCGGCCTCGTGCGCCGGCTCGGCGGTGCGGATCTTGAGCTTCTCCGGCCGGACGCCGACGACCACGCGGCCGGACGTCGCGACGGCACGCGCAGCCGGGACGGCGAGGGTCCCGGCCCCCGTCGCGACCACGAGCAGGCCGCCCTCGGTGCCGCGGACCTCGCCCTCGAGCAGGTTCGACTGCCCGAGGAAGTTCGCGACGAACGCGGTCCGGGGCAGCTCGTACAAGTCCTGGGGGCTGCCCATCTGCTCGATGTGACCGCCGTTCATGACGGCGACCGTGTCGGCCATCGTCATCGCTTCCTCTTGGTCGTGCGTGACGTGCAGGAACGTGAGCCCGACCTCGGCCTGGATCGTCTTCAGCTCGAGCTGCATCTGGTGCCGCAGCTTCAGGTCGAGCGCGCCGAGCGGTTCGTCGAGCAGGAGCAGCGCCGGTCGGTTCACGATCGCCCGGGCGAGGGCGACGCGCTGCTGCATGCCGCCGGAGAGCTGCGCGGGACGCTTGTTCGCGGAGTCCTCGAGCTCGACCAGGTGCAGGGCCTCGCGCGCCTTCGTCATCGGGTCCGGGATCCGGCGGCGCTTCAACCCGAACGCGACGTTGTCGAGGACGCTCATGTGCGGGAACAGCGCGTAGTTCTGGAACACCGTGTTGACCGGCCGCTGGTACGGCTTCGTGTCGGTGACGTCCCGCCCGCCGATCGTGATCGTGCCGCTCGTGGGTTCCTCGAGCCCGGCGACGAGCCGCAGCGTCGTGGTCTTCCCGCAGCCGGAGGGGCCGAGCAGGGCGAAGAACGACCCCGCGGGGACGGTCAGGTCGAGCGCGTCGACCGCGGTGTGTCCGGGGAAGGACTTGGTGATCTGTTCGAGCCGGAGATCGGCTCCCGATTCGGCGAAGGTGCCGGTCACTGCCATGGTGCCTCCTGCTGCTGCTGGTGCTGCTCGGGTCGGGTTCGGTGTCGTCGCTGGGTCAGCCGATGTAGGACATGACGTGCTTGATGCGGGTGTAGTCGTCGAAGCCGTACTGCGACAGGTCCTTGCCGTAGCCGGAGTGCTTGAAGCCGCCGTGCGGCATCTCGGCGACGATCGGGATGTGGGTGTTGATCCACACGCAGCCGAAGTCGAGGTCGCGGGCGAAGCGCATGGCCCGACCGTGGTCCGTCGTCCACACCGAGCTCGCCAGGCCGTACTCGACGCCGTTCGCCCACCGCAGTGCCTCGTCCTCGGTGGAGAAGCGCTGCACCGTCTGCACCGGGCCGAAGATCTCCTGCTGCACGGCGCGGTCGTTCTGTCGCAGCCCGGAGACGATCGTGGCCTGGTGGAAGTAGCCGCGGTCCCCGACACGACTGCCGCCGAGTGCGATCGAGGCGTGGTCGGGCAGGGTGTCGACGAAGGAGTGGACGTGGGCGAGCTGGTTCGCGTTGTTCACCGGGCCGAAGTACGGGGTGGGCGCGTCCGGGCCGGTCTGCGCGTCCGTCCGGGCGGCTTCGGCGAGCGCCGCGACGAACTCGTCGTGGATGCCGTCCTGCACGAGCAGCCGGGTGGCGGCGGTGCAGTCCTGCCCGGCGTTGAAGAACCCGGCGGCGACGATGCCCGCGACAGCTGACGGGATGTCCGCGTCGTCGAACACGATCACCGGGGCCTTGCCGCCGAGCTCGAGGTGCGTGCGCTTCAGGTCCCCGGCGGCGGCGCGGGCGACCTCCATGCCGGCGCGGACCGAGCCGGTGATGGACACGAGCTGCGGCGTCGGGTGGTCGATCATGGCGGCGCCGGTGGTGCGGTCCCCCACGACGACGTTGAGGACGCCAGGCGGCAGGAACTCGGCGGCGACCTCGGCGAGGAGCAGGGTGGAGAGCGGCGTGGTGTCGCTCGGCTTGAGGACGGTCGTGTTCCCCGCGGCGAGCGCCGGGGCGAACTTCCAGACCGCCATGTTCAGCGGGTAGTTCCACGGGGTGACCTGGGCGACGACGCCGATCGGCTCACGGCGGACGAACGACGTGTGGTCGGGCAGGTACTCGCCGGCGCTCCGGCCCTCGAGGTTGCGGGCGGCCCCGGCGAAGAACCGGATCTGGTCGACGGACAGCAGGATCTCGTCCTCGACCAGGGTGGCGCGTGGCTTCCCGGTGTCGAGCGACTCGAGGTCGGCGAACTCCTCGGCCCGCTGCTCCACCGCGTCGGCGATCCGGAAGAGCGCGAGCTGGCGTTCCCCGGGGGTGGTGCGGCGCCAGGTCGCGAACGCGGTGCTCGCGGCCGTGAACGCGGCGTCCACGTCGGCAGCGGTCGACACGGGCGAGGTGCCGTAGACCCGCTCGGTCGTCGGGTCGACCAGGTCGAACGCGCTGTCGGCACGCGACTCGACGGACGCGCCCCCGACGAAGTTGCGCACCTCGTGCGTCTCCGTCGCTGTCTTCGTCGTGTCCAGCATGGCGGCGATACTGGCACGGAATCCGGTGGCGCGGAAGAAGAATCCGCAGGTTGCGGCGAACCGTAACAACGGAAATCGTCGCGAAACACGGTGTTCACAACGAAATCCCTTGCTTTCTCGCGATGGTCACTGCAATGCTGTGCGGCATGGCGGCAGCACCACGACGTCCCGGACCGATCGACGACACCTCGAAGCGGATCATCGAGCAACTCCAGGCGGACGGGCGCCGTCCGTACGGCGAGATCGGCAAGGCGGTCGGTCTCAGCGAGGCGGCGGTCCGGCAGCGCGTCCAGAAGCTGACCGAGACCGGCGTCATGCAGATCGTCGCGGTCACCGACCCCATGCAGCTCGGCTTCCACCGGCAGGCGATGATCGGCATCCGCGTGAACGGCGACACCCGCAAGGTGGCCGACGCGCTCGAGCAGCTCCCGGCGGTCGACTACCTCGTGATGACGGCCGGCAGCTTCGACCTCATGGTGGAGGTCGTCTGCGAGGACGACGACGACCTCATCGAGCTGCTCAACGGCACGATCCGGGCCATCCCGGGCGTGACCGCCACCGAGACCTTCGTCTACCTGCAACTCCGCAAACAGCTCTACGACTGGGGAACGCGATGACCATGTCCGACCAGACCACCCGCCTCGGCTCCTACGACCCGTTCGCCCCGGTCGACGATGCCGCCCTGCAGCAGAAGTCCCGCGACCACCTGTGGATGCACTTCGCCCGGCACGGTGCGAACCAGGCCGGCGCCGACGTGCCGATCATGGTCCGTGGCGAGGGGCACCACGTCTACGACAGCCACGGCAAGGGCTACATCGACGGGCTCTCCGGCCTGTTCGTCGTCGCCGCCGGGCACGGCCGGAAGCGTCTCGCCGAGATGGCCGCCAAGCAGGCCGAGACGCTGTCCTTCTTCCCGATCTGGTCCTACGCGCACCCCGCGGCGATCGAGCTCGCGGACCGCCTGGCGGACCACGCGCCCGGTGACCTCAACAAGGTGTTCTTCTCGACCGGTGGCGGCGAGGCCGTCGAGACCGCGTTCAAGCTCGCGAAGTACTACTGGAAGCTCCGCGGCAAGCCGATGAAGCACAAGGTGATCTCCCGCGCGGTGGCCTACCACGGCACGCCGCAGGGCGCGCTCGCGATCACCGGCATCCCGGCGATGAAGCAGATGTTCGAGCCGCTCGCCCCCGGTGGCTTCCGCGTCCCGAACACGAACTACTACCGCGCTGCCGAGATGGGCTTCGCCGGCGAGAGCGAGGAAGAGTTCGGCTTCTGGGCGGCCGAGCGCATCCGCGAGATGATCGAGTTCGAGGGCCCGGACACCGTCGCCGCGGTCTTCCTCGAGCCCGTGCAGAACTCCGGCGGCTGCTTCACCCCGCCGCCCGGGTACTTCCAGCGGGTCCGCGAGATCTGCGACGAGTACGACGTCCTGCTGGTCTCCGACGAGGTCATCTGCGCGTTCGGCCGCATCGGCACGATGTTCGCGTGCGACACGTACGACTTCGTGCCGGACATGATCACCTGCGCGAAGGCGATGACCTCGGGGTACTCCCCCATCGGCGCGACGATCATCAGCGACAAGCTGTTCGAGCCGTTCTCGAAGGGCGACACGACCTTCTACCACGGCTACACGTTCGGCGGGCACCCGGTCTCGGCCGCCGTCGCGATGGAGAACCTCGACATCTTCGAGGAAGAGGGGCTGCTGCAGAACGTCCAGCAGAACGCCCCGCTCTTCAAGGCCGAGCTCGACACCCTGCTCGACCTGCCCATCGTCGGCGACGTCCGCGGTGCGGGGTACTTCTACGGCATCGAGCTCGTGAAGGACAAGGCCACGAAGACGACCTTCGACGACGACGAGTCGGAGCGTCTGCTCCGCGGGTTCCTCTCGAAGGCGCTGTTCGACGCCGGGTTGTACTGCCGCGCCGACGACCGTGGCGACCCGGTCGTGCAGCTCGCTCCGCCGCTCACCATCGGGCAGCCGGAGTTCCGCGAGATCACGTCGATCCTGCGGAGCGTGCTGTCCGAGGCCGCGTCGAAGATCTGACCGTGACCGGCTACCGGGGCGTCTCGTTCTGGCTCGACGCACTCGTGTCCTCCGGACGCGACGACCTGACGCCCCGGCCGCCGCTCGACGGTGACACCACGGCGGACGTGTGCATCGTCGGGGGTGGACTGACGGGTCTCTGGACCGCGTGGTACCTGCACCAGGCCGACCCGCGCCTCCAGATCGTCGTCGTGGAACGCGAGATCGCGGGGTTCGGCGCGTCCGGACGCAACGGTGGCTGGTGCTCCGCCCTGTTCCCGCGCTCGGCCCCCTCGATCGCCGAGGAGCACGGCCGCGACGCGGCCCTCGCGCTGCGCGCCGCGATGCGCGACACCGTCGACGAGGTCGGACGCGCCGCGTCCGAAGCCGAGGTCGACTGCGACTACGTCAAGGGCGGCACCGTCCTCTACGCCCGCTCCGCCGTGCAGGAGCGCGCAGCGCGCGCCGAGGTCGACTCGTCCGCCGCGTGGGGCGACGACATGACGTACCGCGACGGTCGCCCCGGCGACGCCGCCGGTTCGGCCGGCGTCGCGTGGACCCCGGACTGCGCGCGCGTCCAGCCCGCAGCGTTGGTGCGTGGCCTGGCGGCCGCCCTGGAGGCACGGGGCGTCCGGATCGCGGAGCACACGCCCGCCGTGTCGTGGGCTCCAGGGCGCGTGGTCACCACGCGTGGGACCGTCTCGGCCGGTGCCGTGGTGATCGCGGTCGAGGGGTACGGCGCGCAGCTCGCACAGACGAAACGGCGGATCCTGCCGCTGTACTCGCTCATGATCGCGACCGCACCGCTGCCGTCCACGGTCTGGGACCGCATCGGCTTGGAGCACGGGCAGACCTTCTCGGACTACCGGCACCTGCTCGTCTACGGCCAGCGGACCGCGGACGACCGGCTCGCGTTCGGCGGCCGGGGCGCCCGGTACCACTGGGGGTCGTCGATCACGGCCGGGTACGACCGGGTGCCGCGGGTCTTCGCGCACCTGCGCTCGGCGCTCGTCGACCTGTTCCCGGCGGTGGCCGACGCCCCGATCACGCACACCTGGGGCGGCCCGCTGGGCGTCCCGCGCGACTGGTGCGCCTCGGTGACGTGGGACGGACACGTGGGGACCGCCGGCGGGTACGTGGGCGACGGGCTCTCCACGACGAACCTGGCTGGGCGGACGCTCGCCGACCTCGTGCGCGGGGAGTCCTCACCGCTGACGGCGCTGCCGTGGGTGAACCACCGCTCGCCGGACTGGGAACCGGAGCCGCTCCGGTTCCTCGGCGCGAACGCCGGGCTCGTGGCGACCGACCTGGCCGACCGCGAGGAAGCACTGACCGGACGGCCCAGCCTGGCCGCACGACTGATGGCACCACTCACCGGAGGACACTGATGGACACCGAAGTCGTCGTCGTGGGGGCCGGCGTCTCCGGTCTCGCCGCCGCCCGGGCACTGACACGCGCCGGTCGGTCCGTCGTCGTGCTCGAAGCCCGCGACCGCATCGGCGGCCGCACCTGGACCGACACCGAGCTCGGCGTGCCCGTCGACCTCGGAGCGTCCTGGATCCACGGCATCGACGGCAACCCGCTGTGGTCACTGGCGGCGTCCTTCGGGATCGAGACCGTCGAGTTCACCGTCGGCAGCTTCCAGTTCGACGGCCGACCGATCGCCTGGCACGACCCGTCGGGCGAACCCCTGTCCGGTGCCGCCGCGGCGTCGTTCGTCGCGGACCTGCACACGGTCGACGCGGCGCTGGACCGTGCCGTTGCCGACGCTGCCCCCGGGACCTCGTACGCCGAGGTCGTCGCGTCCGTCGTGTCGGCCCTCGGCTGGTCCGGTGCTCGCGCCGACCGGGTGCGGGAGTACGCGGCGCACCGCTCGGAGGACCTCTGCGGCGCCCCCGCCACCGACCTCGACGCGCACGGGCTCGAGGAGGAGCACGTCGCCGGTGACGAGGTCGTCTTCCCCGGCGGGTACGGGCAGTACGCCGCGGCCCTCGCGTCCGGGCTCGACGTCCGGCTGTCGTCGGTCGTGCGGTCGGTGTCGTCGACGGACACCGGGGTCGCCGTGGGCCTGGCGGACGAGTCGACCGTGTCGGCTGTGCACGCGATCGTGACCGTCCCGCTCGGCGTCCTGCAGGCCGGCGACGTCACGTTCACGCCGCCGGTGTCCGGACCGGCCGCCGGGGCCCTCGAGCGACTCGGGATGGGCGTCTACGACAAGGTGTTCCTCCGGTTCCCCGAGGTGTTCTGGGGCGGTGACTGGGTGGTGCGGCAGCAGGGTCCAGCCGGGGTCGACTGGCACTCCTGGTACGACATGTCCCGGGTGACCGGTGCGCCCGTGCTCGCGGCGCTCGTCGGCGGTGCGGGAGCCCGACGACTCGAGACGCTCTCCGACGAGGCGATCGTCGCCGAGGCCGTCGCCGCACTGCGCCACGCGTTCGGACCGGTCGTGCCGGCGCCCGAGGCCGTGCGGATCACGCGGTGGGCGGCCGACCCGTTCGCGAAGGGGTCGTACTCGTACCTGCACGTCGGGGCGTCGCCGGACGACCACGACCTGCTCGGCACGCCGTTCGGTCGCGTGCAGTTCGCCGGCGAGGCCACGTGGGGGGACGACCCGGCGACCGTCCACGGCGCGCTGCTGTCCGGTCTTCGGGCTGCCGCGCACATCACCCGCACCGCGATCGACGTGACGGTCTTGACCGAGAACGATTGATAAACTTATCAAGAGCCGCTTCGCCGTGATGAGTTTACCGCCGTGCGCACGCCGTTGACGAACCCGTTCCAGCCGGGGTCCGACATCGTCCCCGACGTGTGGGCCGGGCGTGTCGAGCAACTGAGCGACTGGCGGGACGTCGTCCGCCCACGACGCCGTGCGGGACTCCACGAACGCGGCCGGACGATCCTCGGTGAACCCGGCACGGGGAAGTCGAGCCTGGTCAGGCGCATCGCACGCGATGCCACACGATCCGGCGACTGGGTGACGCCGCAGCTGCGCGTGCCGTCCGGCGCCGACCCCCTGAAGCTGGTCGCCTCCGCGGTACTCCGGCTCGCCGATCACGCTGGACTCCGCGCGACCGCGACGCAGCGCGTGCTGCAGCTGCTCGATCGCGTCGAACAGGTCGCCGTGTCGGGGTTCTCGCTGTCCCTCCGCGGCGCGGACGGGACCGAACCGTTCACCGCACTGTACGAACTGCTCGTCGAACTCGGGCGCGCCGCCATCGACCAGGACGCAGTGGTGGTGATCCACATCGACGAAGTGCAGAACATCGCCGACGAGGCCGCACTGTCACAGCTCCTCATCGCGCTCGGCGACGCGCTGACCCACGAGACCGAGGTGACCGCGCCGGGAGGGCTACTCCTGAAACGCTTCCTCCCCATCGCCGTCTACCTCACCGGCCTGCCTGACTTCGAGGACATGGCGGGTTCCCGGAAGGGTGCGACGTTCGCCAGGCGCTTCCGGACCACGACGCTCACCGCGCTCGACGAAGGCGATCTCCGCGAAGCACTGCAGCCGTTCGTCATGAACGAGTGGGACACCCCCGATGGCCAGGGTGGTCTCGAGACCGTGCGGATGGAACCGGAAGCGGCCGACGCCGTCGTGGCGCTGTGCTGCGGGGAACCGTTCCTGTTCCAACTCGCGGGTGAGCGGGCGTGGAACGCCGGGTCGGCACCCGTCATCACGGAGCGCGACGTGCTCACCGGTTGGCGTGGGGCCGAGGGGGAAGCGTCAGCGCACGTGGAGCGGATCCTGAACCGTCTGCCCGCGCGCGAGCACGAGTTCGTGGACGCGATGGCCGACCTGCCGGCGCCCGAGCGCACTGCGACGACGATCGCCAGCCGGATGGGGATGAGTTCGGCCACGCAGATCGGACCGACGTCGCAGCGCCTCGACACCGTACGGGGGATCATCACGAGGGGGAAGCCGTACACGTTCCGGAACCGCGCGGTCGAGGCCTACCTGACGACGGACTGGCCGAGCACGCGATGACGTCGACACGTCCCCAGCACGAACACCGTGCGCCGGTCGCCGTCGCGGTGCTGGTGAACCTCGCGCTCAGCCTGTTCCTGCCGAGCGAGGTGCTGTTCTTCCCGTCGTGGGTCGTCCCCGCGATCGGCCTGTCGCTGCTCATCCCACTCGTGGTGTTCAACCCGCGCCGCCTGACCCGTGAGACGACGTGGTCCCGGTGGCTCTCGTTCGCCCTCGCGATCCTGCTCACGGTCGCGAACCAGCTCACCGTCGTCCGGACGATCGACCAGCTCCTGCACGGGCACCCCGACGGCGGGGCGGTGCTGCTGACGGCGCTGCAGGTCTGGGTGAGCAGCATCATCGCGTTCGGACTCGTGTACTGGGAGCTCGACCGCGGCGGCCCGGTGGCACGCCGCCGGCCGGACCTCTTCGCCCGCGACGAGGCGGACTTCCAGTTCCCGCAGGAGACCGACCCGGCGACCGCCGCCTGGCGACCCGTGTACCTCGACTACCTCTACGTGGCACTGACGAACATGATGGCGTTCAGCCCGACCGACACCATGCCGATGACCGTCCGCGCGAAGATGATCATGGCCTACCAGTCGATCGGCGGGTTCATCCTGCTGGCCCTGGTCATCTCGCGCGCGGTCAACATCATCAGCTGACGAGCGCTTCGGAGACGTCCCAGAGCCGCGCGGCGTCCTCGTCCCGGAGCATCGGCGCCCAGGGCTCCCGGCGTCCGGCCGGTCCGCCGAGCTGACCGGGCCCGGTCGGACCGACGAACCCGCCGTCGAGCTCGGGGTCGGTCGCGGCGAGGAGGGCTGGCTCCGCCGCCGAGACCGGCGTCCCGACGAGGAGCCCGCGCGCGGACAGCCACCGGATCAGCCGGACGGCCACGGTGTCGCCCGTGCGTCCGATCTCCGGCCGTGCGGCGAGCAGGTTCGTGGGTGCGACGCCGGGGTGGCTGACCGCGGTCGTGATCCCCCAACCGCCGGCTCGGCTCCTGCGGCCGAGTTCTCGTGCGAAGAGCGCGCACGCGAGCTTCGACTGCGCGTACGCCTGCGCGACGTCGTAGTCCCGCTCGGACTGCAGGTCGTCCCACCGGATCGAGGCCCGCCGTGCCGCCACGCTCGTCTGCATCACGACCCGGCCGCTCGCGGCACGCACCAACGGCAGCAGGCCGCCGACGAGGGCGACGTGCCCGAGGTGGTTCGTGCCGAACTGCAGCTCGAAGCCGTCCCGCGTGGTCTGCCGCTCGGGCGGGTTCATGACGCCGGCGTTCCCGACGACCACGTCGATCGGGGTGCCCTCGGACCGCAACCGGTCTCCCAGCGTCGCGACGGACTCCAACGAGGACAGGTCGAGGTCCTCGAGCACGACGGACGCCCCCGGGTGCTGCTCGGTGATCCGCGCGACCGCCGCGGCTCCCTTGTCGCGGTTCCGGACCGGCACGACGACCTCGGCGCCGGCCCCCGCGAAGCGCGCGGCGATCTCGAGTCCGATGCCGTCGCTCGCTCCGGTCACCAGGACCCTGCGGCCGCCGAGGTCCGCGATCTCCAGTCGTTCGTTCCGTGCCATGGTCCGCCTCTTCCGTCGTGGTCGGTGCCGGATCCGGCACCCGAGACGATCGTCCTCGTGGCCCGCGAGCGCAACCACGGCCCGACGATCCGTGGCTCCGGGCTGCCACCCGGGAGAAGATGGGCGCATGATCGACCGAGCGTCCCTCGCGGACTTCCTCCGCAGCCGTCGGACGGCACTGCAGCCGGAGGACGTCGGCCTGCCGCGGGGACAGCGCCGCCGCACGAGCGGGCTGCGGCGCGAAGAGGCGGCGCTGCTGAGCAACATGTCCGTCGACTACTACGCACGGCTGGAGCGGGAGCGCGGCCCGCAGCCGTCCGACCAGATGCTCGCGTCGATCGCACAGGGGCTGCGCCTCTCGATCGCGGAGCGCGACCACCTCTTCCGCCTCGCCGGACACGAGCCCCCGACGCCGGCGTCCGGCGGCGACCACGTCAGCCCGGGCATGATGCGCATCTTCGACCGGCTCGCCGACAGTCCGGCCGAGATCGTCACCGAACTCGGCGAGACGCTGCAGCAGACGGCCCTCGCCGCGCAGCTCACCGGTGACGCGAGTGGTCGCCGTGGCGACGACCGGAGCATCGGGTACCGGTGGTTCGCCGACCCCCGGTCCCGGGACGTCCACCCGGTGGAGGACCACCCGTTCCTGTCCCGGTTGTACGCCTCGGGCCTCCGCACCGTCATCGCGCGCCGTGGCCCGGGCTCCCGTGCCGCGCACCTGGCCGAACGGCTCCTCGCCACCAGCGAGGAGTTCCGCGAGGTCTGGGCACGACACGAGGTCGGCATCCGCCCGCGTGACGTGAAGCACTACCGTCACCCGGAGGTCGGCCTGCTCACGTTGCAGTGCCAGGTGCTGCAGGACCCGGACAGTTCGCAGGCGCTGCTCGTGTACACGGCCGAGCCGGGGAGCGAGAGTGCCGACCGGCTCAGACTGCTCGCCGTCATCGGTTCGGCGGTCCGTCAGACCTGACAGCGCACCGTCGTGCGGAATCGGGTCTTGTGCGCGTTGATCACATGATCAACAATGGCGACATGGACGTCATCACCGGCTCCCCGCTCCGCTCGCCGCTGCACGAGGACACGGGCACTCCACGACGATCCGCCCGGGTCGCCCTCGTGCAGGCCCACTGGGTCGACGACCCCGACGAGCACCGCCGAGTCCTCGCCGACGGTATCGCCACCGCGGCCACGAACGGCGCCGACGCGGTCTTCCTGCCGGAGCTCACGCTGTCCCGGTACCCGGGCGACACCCCCGCGGACGGCGTCCCGAAGGAGCACGCGGAGTCCCTCACGGACGGCCCGACGACCACGTTCGCGCGGGAACAGGCCCGGCGTCACGGGGTGTTCGTCCACGCCTCGCTGTACGAGCGGCCCGCCGAGGACGACCGCCCGGAGGACCCGCGCGGCTACAACACCGCGGTCCTCGTCGCGCCGGACGGCACCCTGGTCGGTCGCACCCGCAAGACGCACATCCCGATCAGCGCCGGCTACTACGAGGACACGTACTTCCGTCCTGGCGCCGACGCCGATCCCTTCCCCGTGTACGACGCCGCGGGTCTCCGCCTCGGCCTGCCGACGTGCTGGGACGAGTGGTTCCCCGAGGTCGCGCGGTCGTACGGCATCGCCGGGTCCGAGGTCCTCGCGTACCCGACCGCGATCGGCTCCGAACCGTCCTTCCCCGACTTCGACACCGCACCGATCTGGCGACAGGTCATCGTCGCGAACGGCATCACCGCGGGCCAGTTCATGGTCGTGCCGAACCGGTGGGGGGACGAGGGGGACATCACGTTCTACGGCTCGTCGTTCATCTCCGACCCGTTCGGTCGGGTGCTCGTCGAGGCACCGCGCGACGCCGACGTCGTCCTCGTGACCGATCTCGACCTCGACGCCCGCGTCGAGTGGCTCCGCCTCTTCCCCTTCTACCTGACCAGGCGACCCGACCTGTACGGCGGCCTCGTGCGGGAGATCGACCCCGTCCGCGACGGGTACGGCGCGCGTGAGGCGATCCGTGCCTCCAGGGCGGTGCACTCGTGACCTGGCGGATGCCGGCGGAGACGGCTCCGCAGGAACGCACCTGGATGGCGTTCCCCCGCCCCGGCGCCACGCTCGGTGACGACCCGGCGAGCACCGAGGCAGCCCGGACCGCCTGGGCGACCACCGCGAACACCATCAGCGAGTACCAGCCCGTGACCGTCGTGGTCGACCCGGTCGCACGCGCCGACGCGGACCGCCTGCTGGCCGGGGCGGTCGAGGTGCTCGAAGCACCGCTCGACGACTTCTGGATGCGCGACGTCGGCCCGACGTTCGTCGTCGACGACGAGACGGGCGAGCGCGGTGCGGTCGACTGGGTCTTCAACGGCTGGGGCGCGAACGCCTGGGCCACCTGGACACGCGACGCGGCGATCGCGGCGGTCGTCGCCGAGGCGGCCGGTGTGCAGCGGGTGCCCTCGCTCCTGGTCAACGAGGGCGGGGCGATCCACGTCGACGGCCGGGGCACCGTCCTCGTCACGGAGACGGTCCAGCTCGACCCCCGGCGGAACCCCTACGCCGACCGGGCGCGGGTCGAACAGGAGCTCGCACGGACGATCGGGGCGACCGATGTGATCTGGCTCCCCCGCGGGCTGACCCGGGACTACGACGGACTCGGCACCCGCGGGCACGTCGACATGGTCGCCACCTTCGCGGGCGCGCAGACCGACACGATCCTGCTGCACGCGCAGCCGGACCCTGGTCACCCGGACCACCTCGTGATGCCGCGCATCCGGCGTGCGATCGAGGAAGCCACGGACGCGACGATCGTCGAGCTCCCCGCTCCGACGACGCTGACGGACGACGGCGGACCGGTCGACTGGAACTACGTGAACCACGTCGTGGTGAACGGCGCCGTCATCGCGTGCGGCTTCGGCGAGCCCGCGGCCGACGACCGCGCCCGGGGCATCCTCGCCGACCTCTACCCGGGCCGCGAGGTCCGCACCGTCGACGCACGCGAGGTCTTCGCCCGCGGCGGCGGCCTGCACTGCATCACCCAGCAACAGCCCGCGTAGCGCACCCGCCGCGGCGTACAGGCGAAACCGACGTCCTGTACGTCACGGCAGGTCCCCCGTCCGACGCACCGTCGGTATGTTGCTCCGAACCGAACCGGGCACCGTCGCCCGGCCGAGAACGACAGGGAAGTCCACGCACATGGCATCACCCATCGCGGTCACCGCACCGGCAGCGCCGGCGCGCGGCGGCTCACTGAAGCGGAGCCTGGGCCTCTGGGCCATCGTCGGACTCGGGCTCGGGTACATGACCCCGACCGTGGTGTTCGACACGTTCGGCATCGTGTCCGGCCAGACCGACGGCGCCGTGCCGAGTGCCTACCTCATCGCCCTCGTGATCATGCTGCTCACCGCGGTCAGCTACGGGAAGATGGTCCGTGTCTACCCGGCGGCCGGGTCGGCCTACACGTACGTGCGGGAGTCGATCCACCCGAACGCCGGCTTCATGGTCGGCTGGGCCTCGCTCCTCGACTACCTGCTCCTGCCGATGGTGAACGCGCTGATCATCCGGCTCTACCTCGAGCAGGTGTTCCCGGCGCTGCCCGCCTGGGTGACGGTGGTGGTCTACACGCTGTTCGTCACGACGGTCATCTGCCTGTCGATGCGCGGCACCTCGAACCTCAACATGGTCCTGCTCATCGGAGCGATCCTCGCGATGATCGCGTTCGTGGTCTTCGCCGTGATCGAGCTCGTGCGCGGCGCCGGTGCGGGCACGATCGTCAGCGCGGAGCCGTTCGTGCACGACGGCGTGACGATGTCGGCGCTCCTCACCGGGGCGACCGTCGTGTGCTTCTCGTTCATCGGGTTCGACGCCGTCACGATGTACACGGAAGAGGCGAAGAACATCAGGATCATGCCGAAGGCGATCCTGCTGACCGTCCTCATCGGCGGACTGATCTTCCTGGTCTCGGCGTACTTCGCGCAGCTGCGGTTCCCGACGAACGCCCCCTTCGGCGAGTTCACCGACGACCCGCTCCCCCAGATCGGCCTGCTGGTCGGCGGCAGGGTCTTCCAGGCGATCCTCGTCGCCGCCGGGTTCGTCGCCGCACTGGCGTCCGGCCTGGCCTCGCACGCGAGCGTCGCCCGCATGCTGCTCGTGATGGGCCGGAACAACGTGCTGCCGAAGAAGGTCTTCGGCTACGTCAGCCCGCGCACCAGGACCCCCATCCTCAACGTGATCGTCGTCGGCGCGGTCACGCTGCTCGCGATGACGTTCTCGCTCGACACGATCTCGTCGTACATCAACTTCGGCGCCCTCATCGCGTTCACCTTCGTCAACCTGACGGTGATCGTGCACTTCGCCTGGCGCGAGGGTCGCCGGCACACCGCCCGCGACCGCTTCACCTACATCGTGCTGCCCGGCGTCGCGATGCTGCTCACCGGTGTTCTCTGGTCTCAGCTGCACGCCGACGCGCTCATCGCCGGCTGCGTCTGGGCCGCGATCGGCTTCGTGTACCTGCTCGTCATCACGAAGGGGTTCCGGATCCAGCCGAAGGGCTTCGACGAGAACCAGCCCGTCACGGGCGTCAACAAGCAGCTGACCGACCAGCACGCACAGGAGGAACGATGACCGACACCGCCACCGTCTACGCCGTCACCGACCCGACGACCGGCGAGGTGCTGACCACCTTCCCCACCATCACGGACGACGAGCTCCGCGCGGCGATCGACACCGCGGACCGGGCCCACCGCGCCGACCGCAGCACCGTCGCCGACCGGGCCGCCCTGCTGCACCGCGTCGCCGAGCTGTACCGGGAGCGTCGCGACGAGCTCGCGGCGACGATCGTGCGGGAGATGGCGAAGCCGATCGACCAGGCCGTCGGCGAGGTCGACTTCTGCGCCGACATCTACGACTACTACGCGGACCACGCGTCGGAGTTCCTGGCGGACGAGCCCATCACCCTCGCACCGGGCAGCGAGGGCAGCGCGTTCATCCGGAAGTCCTCGATCGGCGTGCTGCTCGGCATCATGCCGTGGAACTTCCCGGCGTACCAGATCGCCCGGTTCGCCGGCCCGAACCTGCTGATCGGCAACACCGTCCTGCTGAAGCACGCCCCACAGTGCCCCGAGTCGGCCCTGGCCATCGAGCGGATCTTCCACGACGCCGGCTTCCCCGAGGGCGCGTACACGAACGTCTTCGCCACGAACGACCAGGCGGCCGACGTCATCGCCGACCCGCGCGTCCAGGGGGTCTCGCTCACCGGCTCCGCCCGGGCCGGCGCCGCGGTCGCCGAGATCGCCGGCCGGAACCTGACCAAGGTCGTGCTCGAGCTCGGCGGCTCGGACCCGTTCATCCTGCTCTCGACCGACGACCTGGACGCCGTGGTCGAGTCCGCCGTCGCCACCCGCCTCGAGGGCAACGGCCAGGTCTGCAACGCCGCGAAGCGGTTCCTCGTCGCCGACCACCTGTACGACGACTTCCTGGCGAAGTTCACCGAGGCGATGGCCGCGGTCGCGCCGACCGACCCGACGACGCCCGGCGCCGAGCTCGGACCGCTGTCCTCCCCTGCGGCAGCCGACCGACTGCAGGAACAGCTCGACGCCGCGACGGCGCAGGGCGCGACGGTCGTGACCGGCGGCGAGCGCCGGGGCAACGCGTTCACGCCGACGGTCCTGACGGGTGTCACGCCCGACAACGACGCCTACCGCGAGGAGTTCTTCGGCCCGGTCGCCGCCGTCTACCGCGTCGAGGACGAGGACGCCGCGATCACCATCGCGAACGACACCCCGTACGGGCTCGGCTCCTACCTGTTCACCACGGATGCCGAGCAGGCACTCCGGGTCGCGGACCGCATCGAGGCGGGCATGGTCTACGTGAACATCGTCGGCGCCGACAGCCCCGAACTCCCGTTCGGCGGGGTGAAGGCGAGCGGCTTCGGCCGCGAGCTCGGCCCCCTCGGGGCCGACGAGTTCGTCAACAAGAAGCTGATCCGCATCGGTTGACCAGCGGTCGGCTCACTCGCGGCGGGCGATCTCCTGGCGCAGCGCCCGCACCTCCGCGGTCAGTTCCCGGATCTCCCGCCGGGTCGCGCTCTGCGCCGCCTCGTCCCGTCGGCCGACCTGCTCGATGATCCAGCTGGCGAGGGTCGCGGTGACGACGCCGAGCAGGGCGATCCCGCCGACCATCACCCCGACCGCGATGAGGCGTCCTGCCTCGGTCACCGGCGTCAGGTCGCCGTAGCCCACGGTGGTGATCGTCACCATCGCCCACCACAGCGCGTCCCCGAACGACACGATCGTTGCACCGGGTGCGTGCCGTTCGACGTCGAACACCGCCAGGGCGGACACGAAGACCAGCAGTGCCGTTGTGACCACGACGTACAGGGTCACCCGCCCGCGGACAGCCGCACCGGTGGTGTGCTGCAGGACACGGAACAGCTGGAGGAGTCGGAGCAACCGGAGCGGACGGAGGAACGGGAGCGCGACGGCGGCGAGGTCCAGGAGGTGCCGCAGGAACCACCGCACCCGCTGCTCGGCGAGGACGAGCATGACGACGTAGTCGACGACGAACATCGCCCAGGTGACGTTGACCACGAGCTCGCAGGCGACACGCGCCCCACCCGTCGGCTCGGCGAGCACCTCGACCGCGTACGCCGCGAGGAACGCGAGCGCCGCCCCCGCGAGGGGCCACTGCGTCGCGCGCACCCACTGCGCCTGCGTCCACCTCATGGAGGAACGCTAGCGTGAGGGCACCGTCACAGGAGGCGCGATGCCGCCCGACACCGCGCCTCCCGTCCGTCCACTGGTCGCGTCAGACCGCGATGCGCCCGCCGTCGACGGGGAGCACCGCGCCGTGCACGAAGGACGCGGCGTCCGTGGCGAGGAACACGATCGCCTCGGCGACCTCGGACGCCGTCCCCGGCCGACCCGCGGGACCCGCAGCGGCGAGCTGGTCGAGGCTCTCCCCCATCGCCGCCGTGCCCTCCGTCCGGGTCGGTCCCGGGCTGACCGCGTTGACGCGCACGCCGGACGGTCCGAACTCAGCAGCCCACGACTTCGTGAGCAGGACGAGCGCCGCCTTGGTCGAGCCGTAGAGCCCCATCCCGGCCGCACCGAACTCGGCGACCATCGTGGTCACGTTCACGATCGCACCGTCGCCGTGCTCGGCCATGCCCGGAGCGAGCGCCGCGACCAGGAAGTACGGCGCCTTGACGTTCACGTCGAACACCTCGTCGAACCCCTCGGCCGTCGTGGCAGCCGTCGGCCCGAACGGGAAGATGCCCGCGCTGTTCACCAGGACGTCGACCCGACCGCCGCCGATCGTGCGTGCTGCATCGGCGAGCGCTCGCGCACCCGCCGCGTCCCGAAGGTCGGCACGGACGAAGTCGGCGGACCCGCCAGCCGACCGGATCGCGCGGACGACCTCCGCTCCGCGTTCCTGGTCCCGTCCTGACACGACGACGTGCAGGCCGCGGGCGGCGAGGATTTCGGCGGCGGCACGTCCGATGCCGCTGGTGGAGCCGGTGACGAGAGCGGTCTTGCGCATGGTGGTCGTCCTATCTGAACAGATCTGTTTGGTTTGGTGCTGGTAACTGTACAGATCAGTGCAGTAAAGTCAAACCATGCCCGACACGACCGCACCGAGGACCCGCCGACGCCCCGCTCTCGAACGGGCCGTCGCCACCGCGGACCGGCTCTTCTACGAGCAGGGCATCCACGCGGTCGGCGTCGACCAGGTCGCGGCGGAGGCGGACATCTCGAAGGCGAGCCTCTACACGCACTTCCGGACGAAGGACGACCTCGTGCTGGGCTACCTCCGCGGGCGCAGCCGCTCGTGGCAGGAACACGTCGCCGCGCAGCTCCCTGCCCGCGGCGAGACCCCGCGCGAACGGGTCCTCGCGGTGTTCGACCTGCTCGGAGAGTGGTTCGCCGAGCCCGGGTACCGGGGATGCCCGTTCATCAACGTCGAAGCGGAGTACGGCGACGGCCATCCGACGCACGAGGTGACGCTCGAACACCGGGACTGGGTCCGAGAGCTCTTCACCGCGCTCCTCGTCGAGGCCGGGGACACCGAGCCCGACGGCACGGCACTGCAGCTGTGCCTGCTCTACGACGGAGCGATGGCCAGCGCACAGGCGGACGCGTCCCGGCCGTGGGCTGCGGCGGCGCGTGCCGCGGCCCTGCGCCTCGTCGACGACCGCTGACCTGACCGCTACTGCGGGTCGGCGGGCTCGCCACCGGAGTCGTGGTCGCTGTCCTGCCCCGGGTCCTCCGTGGCGTCGCCCGACGGCGATCCGTCCGGCAGGTCCTCGGTGTACTGCCGCTCGTCGGCGGTCGGTTCGCTGCTGCCGGAGGGGGTCGTGTCGCTCATGGCCGGGACGCTACGCGCGCGCCGGCGTGGTCTGCACAGGTGCCGGTCGACGGGCACGCAACGCGATGGCGACGCCGACCGCTCCGGCGAGCACGAGAGCCGCGTCGACGCCGATCGCGGTCCGGAGCGCTCCCAGCGACGCCAGTCCCCCGGCGGCGACGGCGACCGCGGAGAGGGCCGGAGTGCCGAGCGCCATCCCGATCTGCTGTGTCATCGTCGCGAGCCCGGACGCCAGCCCCTGCTCGCGGTCCGGCAGCCCGGACGTCGCCGCGACCATGAACGCGACGATCGCGCACGTGTGCGGCACCGCTGCGGTGAAGACGACCACGCCGTAGAGCCAGAGGGACCCGTTCGTGGACCCGAGGAGCAGCAGGACGCCGGTCAGCAGCCCCTGCAGGGCGAGCCCGCCCACGGCGGTGTTCCGGACGCCGACCGCCGCGATGACGCGCGGACCGACGATCCCACCGAGGACGGCACCGGCTCCCATGGCGCCGAGCATGAGACCGGTCTGCATCGGGTCCAGGCCGAGCACGTGCTGGAGGTACATGGTGGACAGGAAGACGAGCCCGGTCTCCATCGTGAACGTGGTGAACCCGGCGATGTGGCCGCCGAGGATCGTCGGTCGACGCAGGAGTCCGAGCGGCACGAGCGGGTTCGGGTGCCCCCGCTCGGCGATCCCGAACGCCACCACGAGCAGCGCGGCGAGTGCGAGCGACACCAGTCCGACGGGGTCGGCGATGCCGTGCTCGCCGAAGCGGGTCGCCGCGAACACCAGCGCCACGAGTCCAGCGGTGACGAGGACCGCTCCGCGGACGTCGAGCCGGGACACGACCCGCTCCGCCGTCTCCCGCAGCACGACGAGTGCCACGACGATGACCGCGGCCGCGATCGGGACGTTCACGAGGAAGGCGGCCCGCCAGGAGAACAGGTCGGTGAGCACCCCGCCGAGGACGGCCCCGCCGGTGAAGCCGAGCGACATCATCACGCTGTTGAGGCCGAGCGCCCGGCGGCGCAGCGGCCCCTCGGGGAACGTCCCGGTGAGGAGCGACAGCGCCGCCGGGGTCACCGCCGCCGTCGCGAGGCCTTGCAGCACCCGTGCTGCGAGGAGCACCTCGGGGGTGGTCGCGACACCGCCGAGCAGTGACGCGGCCCCGAGGACGCCCATCCCGACGAGGAACAACCGCCGGCGACCGAGCGTGTCCCCGAGTCGGCCGAACAGCAGGGTGAAGCCGGCGGCGCAGAGCGCGAACGAGGTCGCGATCCACTGGACGTCGGCGGCGCGGAACCCGAGGCCGTCGGCGACGCGGGGCAACGCGACGTTGAGGATCGAGAAGTCGACCGCGAGCATGAACTGCGACGCGAGCAGCAGGAGGAGCACCGTCAACTGGCGCCCGGTCATCGAGGTGTGCATGCCGGTCAGCCTCGGCCCGTCGGACGCAGCGAGCCAGACCACCCGTCTGCGTACCACCGACAGGGTCAGGCACGGTCGTTCCGCAGCGAGGACCGGGGCTGGATACTGAGGGCATGACCACTGAGCTCGGTGCCTTCCTCCGCAGCCGCCGCGCGGCTCTGCACCCCGAGCAGGTCGGCGTCCGGTCGTACGGCACGCGTCGTGTCCCCGGCCTCCGTCGGGAGGAACTGGCGCAGCTCGCCGGGGTCAGCGTCGCGTACTACACGCGGCTGGAGCAGTCCGACCACGCCGAGACGGCGTCCGACCAGGTGATCGAGGCGCTCGGCCGCGCGCTGCAGCTCAACGGGGACGAGTCCGCGCACCTCCGCCGGCTGGCCCGGCCGTCGTACGCTCGCGTCGTCGGCCCGGCCGAGGAACGCGCCCGTGCCTCCCTCGTCGCGATCGTGGAGGGGATGGCTGCACCGGCGGTCGTCCTCGACCACAGCAACGACATCCACGCGTGGAACCGGCTCGGGAACCTCCTGATGGCACACGAGGTGCCCTTCGACGCCCCGCACGACCCGGACCGACGGCCGAACTTCGCACGCCGGTTCTTCCTGGGACCCGGCGGTGCGGAGCTGTACGCGAACGCGGAGGAGATGGCCGACGACGTGGTCGGGTTCCTGCGGTACTCGTCGAGCCTCCACCCGGACGACCTGCAGCTGAGCACGCTCGTCGGCGAGCTCACGCAGCGGTCCGACGACTTCGCGCGCATCTGGGCGGAGCACCCCGTGGGCGACTGCGGGTACGGCACGCACCACTACGCGCATCCCCTCGTCGGTCGGTTCGACCTCGACTACGAGGTCGTCCGCCCCGCGGAGTCGAGCCTCCGTGTGCTCCTGTACCACGCGGCTCCCGGCGGCCCGGCCGCCGACGCCCTGGAGCTGCTCGGGCACGTCTGCCGCGACGACTGAACGAGACGCGCGGAGACGACGGACGGGAGGTGGGCCCCACCAGCCGGTACCGGCGCACCGCGCCAGCGGGGTGACGGCCGTGCCTGGAGGGACGGCGCCAGCTGGCACCGCGCCTCCAGTCCGTCTCGGTGTGGGTCTACCGCACCGCCGGCTGCGGCAGCGAGGCGAGGATCTCCGCGGCCGCTTCGCGGCCCATCCGGACCGCCCCGTCCACGTGCTGGTACCCGTGCCCGGCGAGGTCGCTCGATGCGAACCGGATGGGTCCGACGGCCGCGCGCTGGTCCGCGCCGTACCGGACCAGTCCGCCGAGGTCGAAGCTCGCGGCGTACGCGCCGCGGGTCCACTCCTCGGTGCCCCAGTCGCTCTCGTAGTAGACGACCGGTCGGAGTGCCTCGTCGCCGTAGTAGTGCGCGAGCGATGCGAGCACGCGCGCCTTGCGCTCCTCGGCACTCAGCGCGAAGACGTCGTCGGCGTGCACGTCCGAGACGAACCCGACGAGGGTCCCCTGCTCCGAGCCGTGGGAGGTGTTGTCGTACGCCTCGTGCACGAGCTCGTAGGGGCTGAACGCCGTGCCGGACAGGCCCGCTCCGCGCCAGAAGGGCCGGTCGTAGACCGCGTGCACCTTGATGACGAAGCCCATCGACAGGTGCTGGTGCAGCTGGTGCTGGCGGCGGGGCAGCGGCGGGTCGTACGAGATGCGCGAGTACAGGGGTGGCGGCACGGCGACGAGCGCCTGCCGTGCCCGGACCTCGATGCCGCCGTCCGCGATGGCGACCACGCCGTCGTCGTCCCAGCGCAGGGTGCGCACCGGCGCGTCCAGGTGCACGTCGTCGCAGAGGCGCTCCGCCAGGCGCTCGGAGACCTGCTGCATGCCGCCGACGACGCGCTTGTCCAGGATGAAGTCCGCGTCGACGAGGTTCGTGAAGCTGCCGGCGGACGCGGCCATGAGCAGCGCCTGCAGGGCCGAGAAGGCGTGCGCGGGCTTCGTGAGCATCGCGCCGGCGATGAAGAGCTCGACGTTGTCGGTCGCGACCCGGTCGTCGCTGAGCGTGTGCAGCCAGGCGCGGAAGGAGGTCTCGTCGAGTGCCGCGGCACCGGGCGCCTCCCACGGTCGGGCCGGGTCGACCGTCGCCACGTACTCGTCGACGACCGCGACGAGCCGTTCGATCTCGGCGGCGGTGGCCTCGGGCAGCGGGAAGATGTCGCCGGTGTACTCGGTGCGGGTGCCGTGCTCGTCGACGTAGACGCTGGATCCCTCGCGGTAGCGGTCGTACGTTGCGAGGCCGAGTTCGTCGAGGGTCTCGAGCAGGGCGGTCTGGTCCGGGGAGACCCACTGGCCGCCGATCTCGAGCGTGACGCCCTCGATGTCGTTCGTCCACGTGCGGCCACCGACGCGGTCGCGGGCCTCGAGCACGGCGACGCTCCGGCCCTCGGCGACGAGGCGGTTCGCGGCGGTGAGTCCGGTCACGCCGGCGCCGATGATGACGACGTCCTTCTCGATGGTCATCGCTGCGTTCCCTTCGTGCGCCCGAACGGGTCGGGCGTCAGTGTGTACATGGTCTCGAGGTACTCGGCGATGCCCTCACCGCCACCCTCCCGACCGAGGCCGGACTGCTTCACCCCGCCGAACGGGGCGGAGGCGTTCGACACGACGCCGGTGTTGAGTCCCAGCATGCCCGTCTCGAGCCGCTCCATGAGCCGCTGCCCGCGAGCCGCGTCGGACGTGCAGGCGTAGCCGACGAGACCGTACTCCGTGTCGTTCGCGGCCGTCACGGCCTCGTCCTCGGTGCGGAACGTCCGGATCGCCAGGACGGGCCCGAAGATCTCGTCGCGGAGCAGCTCGCTGCCGGGCTGCACGTCGGTCAGGACGGTCGGGGCGTAGAAGGTCCCAGGCCCCTCCACGGGGTGTCCGCCGGTACGCAGGACGGCACCGCGCTCGACGGCGTCGGTGACCAGGCGGTGCGCCTTGTCGACCGCGCGCTGATCGATCAGCGGGCCGATGGCGACACCGTCCTCGGTACCGCGACCGACGGGCATCGCCTCGACGCGCTCGGTGACCCGGCGGGCGAACTCCTCGGCCACGTCCTCGTGCACGAGGAAGCGGTTCGCCGCGGTGCACGCCTGCCCGGTGTTGCGGAACTTCGCGGCGAGGGCGGCGTCCACCGCGAGGTCGAGGTCGGCGTCCTCGAACACCAGGAACGGGGCGTTGCCGCCGAGCTCCATGCTCGTCCGCAGCACCGTCTGCGCGGCCTGCGTCAGGAGCGTCCGGCCGACCGGCGTGGACCCGGTGAAGGACAGCTTCCGCAGGCGCGGGTCGGCGATCAGCGGCTCGGACAGCGCGGCCGCGTGCGTGGTCGGCACGACGTTGACGACACCCGCCGGCACACCGGCCTCGAGCAGCAGGTCGGCGAAGAGCAGCGTGGTGAGCGGGGTGAGCTCGGCCGGCTTCACGACGACGGTGCACCCGGCGGCGAGCGCCGGCGCGATCTTGCGGGTGGCCATCGCGAGGGGGAAGTTCCACGGCGTGATGAGGAACGCCGGACCGACGGGCTTGTGCGTGACGATCGCCCGGCCGGTGCCCTCGGGGTTGGTGCCGTAGGACCCGCCGATGCGGACCGCTTCCTCGGAGAACCAGCGGAGGAACTCGCCGCCGTACGTGACCTCGCCACGGGCCTCGGCGAGCGGCTTGCCCATCTCGAGCGTCATCAGGAGCGCGAACTCCTCGCGACGGTCCTGGAGCAGGTCGAACGCTCGGCGGAGGACCTCGGCACGCCGGCGCGGCGGGGTGGTCGCCCAGCCGTCCTTCGCCGCGTGCGCGGCGTCGAGCGCCCGCCGGCCGTCGTCCGCGGTGGCGTCGGCGATCCGCAGGAGCGTCTCCCCGGTGGACGGGTCGACGACGGGGAACGTCGCGCCGTCGGCCGCCTGCTGCCAGGTGCCGTCGACCAGGAGGCCCGTGGGGACCCGGTCGAGCACGGCCTGTTCGGCGGCTGGTCCGGTCGCGTCGGGGACGGCGGGCCACGCGGTGGCGGTCGCCGTGGTCGTGGGTGCCGTGGTCGTCATGCGGTTGCCAGTCCTTCCAGGACGACGTCGAGGCCCTCACCGAGCAGCGCGTCGTCGATCGCGAGTGGGGGGAGGAAGCGCACGACGTTGCCGTACGTCCCGGCGGTGAGCGCGATGACGCCGTGCTCGAACGCGTACCGCACGACCGCGCCGGTGAGTCCGGGGTCCGGGTCGCCGGTCGCGGGGTCGACGAGTTCGATCGCGACCATCGCGCCGCGCCCGCGGACGTCGCCGATCCGGGGGTCTGATGCCTGGGCGGTGCGGAGCCGGTCGACCAGGAGCGTGCCGATCGCCTCCGCTCGCTCGACGAGTCCGTCGTGCTCGAACGCGTCGATGGCGGCGAGCGCGGCGGCGCAGGCCACCGGGTTGCCGCCGTACGTCCCGCCGAGGCCGCCGACGTGGGCGGAGTCCATGATCTCGGCGCGGCCGGTGACCGCCGAGAGCGGCAGCCCCCCGGCCATCCCCTTCGCGGTGGTCACGACGTCGGGGACGATCCCCTCGTGCTCGCTGGCGAACATCGCCCCGGTGCGGGCGAAGCCGGTCTGCACCTCGTCGGCGATGAACACGACGTCGTTCGCCGTGGTCCACTCCGACAGGGCGGTGAGGAACCCCGGTGCCGGGACGACGAAGCCGCCCTCGCCCTGGATCGGCTCGATGAGCACCGCGGCGGTGTTCTCCGCGCCGACCTGCTTCTCGATCTGGCTGATCGCGCGCTTCGCCGCCTCGGCGCCGGTGAGCCCGTCGCGGAACGGGTACGACATCGGGACGCGGTAGACCTCGGGGGCGAAGGGACCGAAGCCGTTCTTGTAGGGCTGGTTCTTCGCCGTGAGCGCCATCGTGAGGTTCGTGCGGCCGTGGTACGCGTGGTCGAACACCACGACGGCCTGCCGACCGGTGTGCTTCCGGGCGATCTTCACCGCGTTCTCGACGGCCTCGGCGCCGGAGTTGAACAGGGCGGTCCGCTTCTCGTGGTCGCCGGGGGTCAGGCGGTTGAGTGCCTCGGCGACGGCGACGTACCCGTCGTACGCGGTGATCGTGAAGCACGTGTGGGTGAACGCGGCGACCTGCTCCTGCACGGCGGCGACGACCCCGGGGTGCGCGTTGCCGACGCTCGTCACGGCGATGCCGGAACCGAGGTCGATGAGCGAGTTGCCGTCCGCGTCGAGGACCACGCCACCGCCCGCGGCGACGACGGCGATCGGCACGGCGACGCCGACCCCGGCCGCGACGGCCGCGGACTTCCGCGCGAACAGCTCCTGCGAGCGCGGGCCGGGCACCTCGGTGACGAGCCGGCGTTCCTGGGGCAGCGAGGGGCCACCCGGGGCGGCGCTGATCGAGGGTGCAGCGGTGGAGGTCATGCGGCGATGGTAGGAGCGTCCGGTGTCGGGACCCACTGTCCGCCGTGTACACCGGGGGTGGTTCCGGTCGACTCGATGGATAAGGTGCTCCCATGCCCGCGACGCTGCGATCCCTGCTCCACCGCGCCGACCTCCACCTCCGCCTGCTGACCAGCCCCGAGGCCGAGGCGCTCGACGCACCCCTGTCGTGGCTGCACAGCTCCGACCTCGACGACCCGACGCCGTTCCTCGCCGACGGACAGGGACTCCTGACCACCGGGAAGCAGTTCGGTGCCGAGCCGGACGTGACGGAGTCGTTCGCCGTCGCGTACGTCGCCCGGCTGCGGGCCCGCGGGGTCGTCGCACTCGGGTTCGGCACCGAGGTCGTGCGTGCCGGCACCCCTGCACAGCTCGTCGCCGCCTGCGAGGCGTCCGGGCTGCCCTTGTTCGAGGTGCCGTACGAGACCTCGTTCATCGCCGTCGCCCAGGCGAACGCGGACGCCGTCGCGCGCGAGGCCAACGCCCGGAACGCGTGGGCCCTCGCCGCGCAGCGGGCCATCTCCCTCGCCGCGATGCGACCGGACGGCCTCGGTGCCACGATCGCGGAGCTCTCCCGGCAGCTGGACGGCTGGGTCGGGCTGTTCGACGTCTCCGGTCGTCTGGACCGCGGGTACCCCGACGACGGTGTCCCGGCGTCCGACCTGGACCTGCTCCGGACCGAGTCGCTCCGGCTCCTCCGCGCCGGGCAGCGGGCCAGCCTGCCCGTGACGACCGAGCACCACACCGGGTTCACGCTGCAGACCCTCGGCAGCGGCGGCCACCTCAGCGGTGTGCTGGCCATCGCGAACGGCGGCGCACTCGACCGCGCCGGCCGGGAGGTCGTGACCGCGGTGATCGCCCTCGCCGGTCTCGCGCTGCAGCAGAACCGCGAGCTCGCACGGGCCCGTGGCCTGCTCCGGACCGGCCTCCTCACGATGCTGTCCGTCGGGGACCCGGCCGTCGTCGACACCACCTCGCGTGAGGTGTGGGGGCCGCTCCCCGCCGAGCCCGTGCGGATCGCGGCACTCGACGTCGCCGACCAGGACCTCGACACGGTGGTGGACCTGCTCGAGCTCTGGGTGCAGGACCGCCCCGGCCGGCTGTTCTTCGCCGTGGACGACGCGCTCTTCCTCTGCGTGGGCGCCGACGACACCACGGTCGTCGAGGAACTCGTCAGCCGGTACGACCTGCACGCCGGGCTCTCCGACGGCGCGTCGTACCCGTACTTCGGGCGGGCCAGGACCGAGGCCGTCCAGGCGCTCGACCGCCGCCGCGAAGGGCGCCCAGGGATCACCGAGTTCGGGGACCTCGCCCGTGACGGCGTCCTCGCCCACCTCGCTCACGTGGACGTCGACGCCCGCGCCGTCGCCCGCGCGGTGCTCGCTCCCCTGCTCGAGCACGACCGCACCGCGGGCACCGAGCTCACCAGGACCGTCCGGACCTGGCTCGAGCAGAACTGCGAGTACGACCGGACCGCGCAGGAGCTCGGTGTCCACCGGCACACCGCCCGCGCCCGGATCGAGCACGCCGGACGGCTCCTCGAGCGGGACCTCTCGGTGTTCGCGACCCGTGCGGACCTCTGGGCGGCCTTCGTCGTCGAGGGCGGCCCCGGAGCCGGGCCGACGGCGTCCGCCTAGGCTGGACGCGTGCCGACCACACCGACCCGACGGCGCCTGAGCCCCGCCGAGCGGGAGGCCCAGATCGCCGACGCCGCGATCGCCGTCGCCCGCGCCGACGGACTCGCCGCGGTCACCCTGCGCGGTGTCGCCGCCTCGATCGGGGTCGCCCCGTCACTCGTCGCGCACTACCGCCCGGCGATGGAGGACCTCGTCGGCGAGACCTTCCGCGCGATCGCCGCAGCCGAGGTCGCCGAGGTGGCCGCGATCGTGGCCGACGTGCACGGCCCTGCCGCCCGGCTCGGCGCGCTGCTGTCCTGCATCGCCGACCCGGACCGTGACGACGTCGCCGCGCTCTGGGCCGACGCGTGGAGCATCGGCCGGACGAACGCCGTGCTCGCGGCGGCGGCCCGCGACGTCATGGACGACTGGCAGCGACTGGCGACCGGCATCGTCGTCGAGGGGGTCCGGGCCGGTGTCATGCGCGCTGACGACCCGGACGCGGTCGGCCGCCTGCTGTTCGCGCTCGTCGACGCCACGAACGGGTACGCCCTCGTCGACTACCTCGACCGGCCCACTCGCGAGGGGCTCGTCCGCACGACGATCGCCCGCGCGGTCGACCTCGACGCCTCAGCCCTCACGTCCTGACCCCGGGTGCGGTGCCGGGTGCAGCGCCACCCACTGCAGCAGCATGATCGTCTTGCCGTCGGCGATGCGACCGTCGTCCACCATCGCGAGCGCCTCGACGAGCGGGAGCTCCAGGACCTCGATGTCCTCACCCTCGTCCTCGATCCCCCCGCCGGCGTCGACGCGGTCCGCCGGTCGGTACGCGCCGACGTAGCAGTGCACCCGCTCCGTGACCGAGCCGGGGCTCATGAACGCGTCGTGGACCAGCCGCACGTCCCCGAGCCGGATGCCGAGCTCCTCGGCGGCCTCCCGGCGCACGGCGGTCTCGGGGTCGTCCTCGTCGAGGAGCCCCGCAGCCGCCTCGACGAGCATCCCGTCGGGGTGACCGTTCACGTACGCCGGCCAGCGGAACTGCCGGGTGAGCAGCACGGTGCCGCGCTCGGCGTCGTACGGCAGCACCGCCGCGCCGTTGCCGCGGTCGTAGGTCTCCCGCTGCTGTCGGTCCCAGCGGCCGTCTCGCCGGCGGACGTCGAGGGTCGTCCGGCGCAGCACGTGCCACCCGTTCGAGACCACCTCGACGTCCCGGACGACCACGTCCGGGTTCCGGTCGAGGTCCCGGCCGACGGCGTCGAGGCCGGTCCGGCCGCGATCGTCGGGCACCGTCGTGCCGGGCCGTGGGTCCGTCGTCCGTACATCGTCCACGGCCTCAGGCTAACGCCCGCCGGGGCGACGGAGCTGCCCCGGGTACGCTCGTCACGCCGCTGCCGGGAGCGGCGGAGACGGGGACACGATGACCACGACGGACGACCTCCGACGGACACGACCGAGTCGACCACGGGTGGTGACGATCGCCGTCGTGCTCTGGGCGGTGTGGCTGGTGGCCGGGGTGCTGTCCACCGTCCTGGTCGCGACCTCCGACGGCCTCGCGGGCGTCGGCGGCGTCCTCACGATCGCGCTGTCCCTCGTGATCTGGGCGGTGGTCGCCGCGGCGGTCGTCCTGCTCCTCCGTGGTTCCGCGGTCGCGCGCACCGTGCTCGTCGCGGTCGCCGCGCTGCGTGCCGTCCTGAGCATCACGGAAGGCGGTCCCGCCACGGCGCTCATCCTGCTGTCGGTGGTGGCCGCGGTCCTGCTCTTCCTGCCCAGCGCACGCCCGTTCTTCCGGCGAGCCGACGCTGCGGGGCCGGGCCGCGCCTCCAGGCAGTGACGTCCAGCAGGGACGCAGAAGGCCCCCGGATTCCTCCGGGGGCCTTCTGCTTCTTCGCTTGGTGCGCGAGGGGGGACTTGAACCCCCACGCCGTTTCCAGCACACGGACCTGAACCGTGCGCGTCTACCAATTCCGCCACTCGCGCCAGCCCGAGAACACTACCACGCACAGACGGTGCCAGACGCCAACCACTACCATGCAGAGGTCGACGACCGAGAACACTGGAGACCCATGGGCCTGTTGGACAGCTTCGAGCGAGGGCTGGAGCGCGCCGTGAACGGCGCGTTCGCGAAGACCTTCCGCTCCGGCGTGCAGCCCGTCGAGATCTCGAGCGCACTCCGCCGAGAGCTCGACACGAAGGCTGCCGTGGTGTCCCGCGAGCGGATCCTCGTGCCGAACGAGTTCACGGTGCGCCTCGCTCCGCCGGACTTCACGCGCATGAACGACGTGGGGCGTCCCCTCATCGACGAGCTGTCGCAGATGGTGCAGCAGCACGCCGTCGCGCAGAACTACTCGTTCTCCGGCCCGGTGACGATCCGGCTGCAGCAGGACGGCACGCTGTCGACGGGCATCCTGCAGATCGACTCGACGACGGTGCAGCGCGACGTCGCCTGGGTCGCGGTGCTCGACATCGGTTCGCAACGGCACAAGCTGCAGCGCGGACGCACCGTCATCGGCCGCGGAACGGACGCGGACATCACCGTCGCGGACACCGGCACGAGCCGCAAGCACGTCGAGGTCATCTGGGACGGCAAGCACGCCCAGGCCAACGACCTCGGGTCGACGAACGGGTCGAAACTGAACGGTGAGCGCTTCCAGCAAGCCATCGTGGAGCCGGATTCGACGATCGAGATCGGTCGTACCCGTATGGTGTTCCGGGTGATCCCCGAGAACGACGGAGGTACCAGGTGACCACAGGGCTGACCCTGCTCGTCCTGCGCTTCGCGTTCCTCGCGGTGCTCTGGCTGTTCGTGTTCGTGATCGTCTTCGCCCTGCGGAGCGATCTGTTCGGGCAACGCGTGCGCACCATCCCCACCGATCCGAAGGCCGGCGCGTCCGGTCCGACGACACCTGCGGTGCCGGCAGCAGCGGCGCCGGCTCCGGCATCCAACGGCGCGTTCACGGACCTCATCGGACAGCCTGCAGCGGGGCAGCAGTCCGCCACGCCGGTCGCGACCCGCCTCGTGATCACCGAGGGCTCGCGCGAGGGCATGGAGATGCCGCTGGGCGGCGGCCCGATCACGATCGGGCGCTCCAGCGAGTCCAACGTCGTGATCCGTGACGACTACACCTCGACCAACCACGCCCGCCTCGACCTGCGCGCCGACGGCTGGCTCCTCACCGACCTCGAGTCCACGAACGGCACCTTCGTCAACGGTCAGAAGGTGACCGTTCCCGTGACCATCGCAGAGCGGACGCCGATCACGATCGGGACGACGACGTTCGAGCTGCGGCGGTAACCCGGGATGACGGCTCGCACGCTGAGCGCCGCTGTGTCCCACGTCGGACGCATCCGCGCGAACAACCAGGACTCCGGCTACGCCGGGCAGCACCTGTTCGCGGTCGCGGACGGCATGGGCGGCCACGCCGGCGGTGACGTCGCCTCGGCGATCGCGATCCGTCGCATCAGGGAGGTCGACCGGGAGTTCCCGTCGGCCCACGACGCCGAGTTCGCCCTGCAGTCGGCGCTGATCGCGGCGAACCAGCTCATCACCGAGACGGTGTTCGAGCACCAGGAGCTCACCGGGATGGGCACCACGGTGTCCGCGATGATCCGCGTCGGCGACCAGATCGCGATCGCGCACATCGGTGACTCCCGGATCTACCTGCACCGCGACGGCGAGCTGCGGCAGATCACCTCGGACCACACCTTCGTGCAGCGCCTCGTGGACAGCGGCCGGATCACCCCGGAGGAAGCCGCCGTCCACCCCCGGCGCTCGGTGCTCATGCGCGTGCTCGGTGACGTCGACGCCGCACCCGAGGTCGACACCGCGATCATGGACATCCAGCCGGGCGACCGCTGGCTGCTCTGCTCGGACGGGCTCTCGTCGTACCTCGCCGAGGAACGCATCCGCCACGCCCTCGCGTCGAACATGGACGCGAATCAGGTCACGCAGCGCCTCGTGAAGGAGACGCTCGACCACGGCGCGCCCGACAACGTCACCGTCGTCGTGATGGACGTCACCGACTCCGAGCCGGGTGACGACGACGACGCGGCGACCACCGTCGGTTCCGCAGCGGCCCCGCTCACGTTCGAGGCGTCGACCGGCCGCAAGCCGATCCGCCTCCCCACGATCCTGCTGCACCCACTGAAGGTCACGACGGCCCCCGAGGACTCGCACTTCGAGCCGGAGTCCGACCAGTTCTTCGCCGAGCTCATCGCCGAGGACCGCCGGCGCCGGATCCGCCGTCGCATCTCGTGGACCATCGCGCTCGTCGTCGCGATCGCGGCCCTCGTCGGCGCCGTCTTCCTCGGCTGGCGCATCATCCAGGACCACTACTACGTCGGCACCGACCGCGGCACCGTCGCGATCTACAAGGGCGTGCAGCAGTCGATCGGACCGATCGCACTGTCGGACGTCTACGAGGACACCGACATCACCGTCTCGTCACTCCCCGACTACACGCGGGAGAACGTCCGCTCGACGATCAACGCGCAGTCGCTCGACGACGCGCGCGACATCGTGGACCGACTGCGCAAGGCGGCCGAGACCGGGCAGGACCAGGCCGGGACCGGCGGTGACGGCGGATCGTCGTCGCCGACGCCGACCTCGTCGCCCAGCGGCTCGCCGTCCGCGTCCCCCGGAGCGAAGCGATGAGCAACGCCACCGCCCAGTCCTTCACGCAGGCCATCACGATCAAGCTGCGTGAGCCGGCGCGAGCCCGGAACCTCGAGCTCGTGCTGCTCGTCATCGCCTGCGGCATCTGCGCCGGGGCGATGGTCCTCGTGCAGCTCGGCACGAAGGGCAAGCTGTTCGACACCTCGGTGCTCTGGGTCGGTGCGGGCATCCTCGGACTGGCACTGATCATGCACGTGGTGCTCCGGATCGTCGCGAAGAACGCCGACCCGTTCATCCTGCCCGTGGCCCTCGTGCTGAACGGCATCGGGATCGCGGAGATCTACCGGATCGACATCCACAACGACCTGTCCGGGTGGTCGGCGATCGGCGTGAAGCAGATCGTGTGGACGATGCTCGCGATGGTCCTGGCGATCGTCACGGTCGTGCTCGTCCGGAACCACCGGTTCCTGCAGCGGTACCGGTACATCTTCATGTTCCTGACGATCGCGCTGCTGCTCATGCCGATGCTGCCGGGCATCGGGCTCAACGTGAACGGCGCCCGCGTCTGGATCAAGGTCGGCTCGTTCACCTTCCAGCCCGGTGAGCTCGCGAAGATCACGATGGCGCTGTTCTTCGCCGGCTACCTGGTGACGGCGCGTGACTCCCTGTCGATCGTCGGCCGGAAGTTCCTCGGGATGACGTTCCCGCGCGCCCGTGACCTCGGTCCGATCCTCGTCATGTGGGGCGCGGCGATGGGCGTCCTGGTGTTCCAGCGCGACCTCGGCACCGCCCTGCTGTACTTCGGCCTGTTCCTCGTGATGATCTACGTCGCGACGGCTCGGCTGGGCTGGGTCGTGATCGGACTCGTGCTCTTCGTCGGTGGCGCACTCGTGGCGCAGTCGGCACTCGTGTACGTGCACGGACGGTTCGAGCAGTGGCTCGACCCGTTCAACCAGGAGATCTTCACTCGCCAGACACAGGGCAGCTACCAGCTCGTCCAGGGACTCTTCGGCTTCGCGAACGGCGGGATCACGGGCACCGGCCTCGGCCAGGGTCGTCCGTACATCACCCCGGTCGCGAACGCGGACTACATCATCGCCTCGCTCGGCGAAGAACTCGGTCTGATCGGTGTGTTCGCGATCCTGGCGCTCTTCATCGTCCTGGCCTCCAGGGGCCTCCGCGTCGCCTTCATGGCGCAGGACGACTTCGGCAAGCTGCTCGGCGTCGGCTTCGGGTTCATCATCGCCCTGCAGGTGTTCGTCGTCGTCGGCGGCATCACCCGCGTCATCCCGGTCACCGGCCTCACGACACCGTTCATGGCGGCCGGTGGTTCGTCACTCGTCGCCAACTGGATCATCGCCGCGATGCTGCTGCGACTGACCGACGCCATCCCAGCCGAACAGCGCGTCCAGCAGGGCGCGATCCCCGCCGCGCGCGGCCGGAACGCGCGCGCGACCAGGAAGGAGCGCAGCCGGTGAACCGACAGCTCCGCGGTGTCTCGACCGTCATCGTGCTCATGTTCGTCGCACTCTTCGTGTCGACGACCTCGATCCAGTTCTTCTCGGCGGACTCGCTCCGTGCCGACTCCCGCAACTCCCGGACGATCCTCGCCAGCTACTCGACCAAGCGCGGCGCCATCCTCGTGAACGGCAGCCCGATCGCCGAGTCGACCCCGGTGGACGACCAGTACCAGTACCAGCGGAAGTACACCAACGGCGACCTGTACTCGGCCGTCACGGGGTACTTCACGATCGGCCAGGGCAACTCCGGGATCGAGGGCGCGGAGAACACCGTGCTCTCCGGCAACTCGGACGCCTCGTTCTTCCAGAACCTCAACGCGATCCTCACCGGGCAGGACGTCCAGGGCGACAACGTCAACCTGACGATCGACCCCGACGTCCAGAAGGCCGCCTACGACGCGCTCGGGGACAACACCGGTGCCGTCGTCGCCATCCAGCCGAAGACCGGCAAGATCCTCGCGATGGTGTCGAAGCCGAGCTACGACCCGAACACGCTGACCTCGCACGACACGCAGAACGTCATCGAGCAGTACAAGGCACTCGAGGGCAACGCGGCGAAGCCCCTGCAGAACCGTGCGATCGGCGGCGACCTGTACACGCCGGGATCGGTCTTCAAGCTCATCGTCGCCTCGGCGGCGCTCGAGGGCGGGAAGTACGACCTCGACTCCGAGTTCCCGAACCCGTCGCGGTTGCAGCTCCCGGGGACGAGCACGTACATCAACAACGCCGAAGGCGGCTCCTGCGGCGGTGGCGACACCGTGAAGCTCCGCACGGCGATCCAGTACTCGTGCAACATCCCGTTCGCGGAACTCGGGCAGAAGCTCGGCTACGACGCGATCAAGAGCATGGCGGACAAGTACGGATTCGGCGACGCGATCGAGGTCCCGATGCGGGCCACCGCCAGCCAGTACCCCGACGTCAGCGACGACACCGCGCAGCTCATGCTCAGCTCGTTCGGTCAGGCCAGCGTCCGGGTGTCCCCGCTGCAGATGGCGATGGTCTCGGCCGGGATCGCGAACGGCGGCAAGGTCATGCAGCCGTCCCTCGTCGACTCGATCACCACGAGTGACCTGAAGACGGTCGAGTCCTTCTCGCCGAAGCAGTACAGCGACCCGCTCTCGGCCTCCGAGTCCAGCGACCTGACCGAGGCCATGCAGAGCGTCGTCAGCTCCGGGACCGGGACCAATGCCAAGATCAACGGTGTCGACGTCGCAGGGAAGACCGGCACGGCAGAGGGCGGCACCGGCGATCCGTACACGCTGTGGTTCACCGGGTTCGCTCCGGCGAAGGACCCCGAGGTGGCCGTCGCGGTCGTCGTCGGGAACGGCGGCGGACTCGGGCAGTCCGGAGTCGGCAACACGGTCGCGGCTCCGGTCGCGAAGAAAGTCATGGAGGCGGTGCTGAACAAATGAGACCCACCAGCGGACTCACCTTCGGTGGGCGGTACCAACTCTCGTCCCGCGTCGCGATCGGCGGCATGGGAGAGGTCTGGCAGGCCACCGACCTCGTCATCGGGCGGACCGTCGCACTGAAGATCCTCAAGGACGAGTACCTCGGCGACCCGGGCTTCCTCGAGCGCTTCCGCGCCGAGGCCCGTCACGCTGCGCTCGTCAACCACGAGGGCATCGCCAACGTCTTCGACTACGGCGAGGAGGACGGCAGCGCCTACCTCGTGATGGAGCTCGTCCCGGGCGAGGCGCTCTCGACCATGATCGAGCGGGAGCACACGCTGCCGGTCGACAAGGTCCTCGACATCGTGGCGCAGACCGCGAACGCCCTGCAGGCCGCCCACGCCGTCGGCCTGGTGCACCGCGACATCAAGCCCGGCAACCTGCTCATCACGCCGGACGGCCGCGTCAAGATCACCGACTTCGGCATCGCCCGCATCGCCGACCAGGTCCCGCTCACGGCGACCGGCCAGGTCATGGGTACCGTCCAGTACCTCTCGCCCGAGCAGGCGAGCGGGCACCCGGCGTCGCCCTCCACGGACATCTACTCCCTCGGCATCGTCGCGTACGAGGCCCTCGCCGGCCGTCGGCCCTTCACGGGCGAGTCGCAGGTCGCGATCGCGATGGCGCACATCAACGAGCAGCCGCCGGCCCTCCCTGGAGACATCCCAGAGCCCGTGTCGGCGCTCGTGATGTCCTGCATCGCGAAGAAGCCAGCCGACCGCCCGGCGACCGCTGCGAACCTGGCCCGTGCGGCCCAGGCGCTGCGCCGCGGGGACGTCGCCGCGGCCACCGTCGCCGTGCCCGCCATCGCAGCGGGCGGCACCGTGGCGTTCAACCCGCCGCAGGGGCAGGGGAACGACGCCGCGACCGCGCTCATCGGGACCCAGGCCGGGGCAGTCGCCGGCGGACCGGTGACCCCGGGATCGCCCGTCGACGGCGACGACGAGGAACCGAAGAAGAAGCGCGCGTGGATCTGGTGGCTCGTGGGCGGGATCGCGGTCCTGGTCGTCGCCGGTGTCATCGCGGCCTTCGCGCTGAACGGTGGTGGCCAGCCGGACCCCACGCCGTCGCAGTCGACGCCCAAGCCGACCCGCTCGCAGACGCCGACGCCGAGCTCCACCCCGGTCGAGACGCGCGTCCTGGTGAACGCCTCGGACTACGTCGGTCTGTCGGTCACGGATGCCCAGGCGAAGCTGCAGCAGGCCGGCCTGACCTCCCGCGTGGAGGACGGTGACCCCGCTCCGAGCGCCGACAAGGCCAACACGGTCCAGTCGATCAGCCCGACGGGCAGCCTCGCGGCCGGATCGCTCGTCGTGCTCCAGCAGTACACGGCGCCGCCGACGGTGAACCAGCCGAACTCGGCGTCGCCGGGTGCCGTCTCCGCGACCGGTCAGGTGACGTTCTCGTGGGCGGCCGCGACGTGCCCGACCGGGTACACGGTCGCGTCGTACGCGTACACGATCACGGGGGGCAAGGACAGCTCGAGCCAGACCTCGGGCACGCTCGACGCCGACCACCGCTCGGTGACCGTGCAGATCGACGCCGTCGGTCAGTCCGCATCGCTGAGCTACACGGTCACCTGCGGAAACCTCACCGCGTCGACCCCGTCGGAGAGCGCTGCGAGCGACACCTGGCAGGCCACCGACGAGCCCACGGTCGACCCGACCGACGGCAACAACCCCAGCCAGGGGCCGCAGGACTGACCCTCGCACGGGGGCTCGCGACACCGTTGCGTAACGGTTCGGTCCGGGCCCCCGTGACCAGCGTCCCACCAGCAAGGCCTGCCGTACACTGGCCCGGACGGACATTCGGAGGAGTACGTGCCAGAAGGTGTGACCGCGGGGATCACCCTCCTCGCCAACCGCTACGAGATCGGTGACGTCATCGGTCGGGGCGGCATGGCCACAGTGCATCTGGGCAACGACACCCGCCTCGGACGCAAGGTGGCGGTGAAGCTGCTCAAGCCGAGCCTCGCCAACGACCCGGCGTTCCGCACCCGCTTCCGCCAGGAAGCCCAGGCCGCCGCGCGCATGGCCCACCCGACCATCGTCCGTGTCTACGACGCCGGCGAAGAGACGGTCACCGAGGCCTCCGGCGCCGAGGTGCAGGTGCCCTTCATCGTCATGGAGTACGTCGAGGGCCGTCCGCTCTCCGACATCATCGGCGACGGACCGGTCGCCCCGGACGAGGCCGTGCGCATCACCGAGGGCATCCTCACCGCGCTCGAGTACTCGCACCGCGCCGGCGTCGTGCACCGCGACATCAAGCCCGCGAACGTCATGGTCACGCACTCCGGCCAGGTCAAGGTGATGGACTTCGGGATCGCCCGCGCCATCACCGACACCTCGGCGACGGTGGCGCAGACCACCTCGATCCTCGGGACCGCCTCGTACTTCTCGCCGGAGCAGGCACGCGGTGAGACCGTGGACGCACGCACCGACGTCTACTCGACCGGTGTCGTGCTGTTCGAGCTGCTCACCGGTCGACCGCCGTTCCTCGGCGACTCGCCCGTCGCCGTCGCCTACCAGCACGTCAGCGAGCAGCCCGTCGCGCCGTCGTCCCTGGTGGCCGAGGTCTCACCGGCGCTCGACGCCGTGACCCTCCACGCCCTGGTGAAGGACCGGACCCGCCGTTACCAGAACGCCGCCGAGTTCCGGACCGAGCTGCAGCAGGCCGCTGCGGGTCACGTCCCGGCGTCGACCCGGAAGCTCCAGCACCAGGCCGCGAACGACGCATCGACGATGCTGTTCGGCGTCAACCCGCGCACGACGTCCAACCCGGCCGTCGCGTTCCGCGAGCTCGAGGACGACACGGCCGAGCACCGCCCGCAGCGCACGCAGAACCGTCCGCCGGTGGCGTGGATCTGGGTCGGCATCATCCTGACCGCAGCCGTCATCGTCGCCGTGGTGTTCTTCGTCGCGAACCTGCAGCCCGGCAAGGGTCCGGTGTCGTCGGTCAGCGTGCCGAACGTCGCCGGTGCGACCTGGGACTCCGCAGCGTCGGCGCTCGACAAGCACGACCTGGTCGCCGTCAAGGTGGAGGAGAACTCCGACGACGTCGAGAAGGGCACGGTCATCCGGACCGAGCCCGGTGCGGGGACGAAGGTCGGCCGCAGTCAGAACGTGCGCGTGATCGTGTCGCTCGGTCCGCAGCAGATCGCGGTCCCGGACCTCGCCGGCCAGGCGCAGGACGCCGCCGAGAAGACCCTCACGGACGCCGGGTTCACGGTCGGCGCGATCAACTCCGACTACTCGCCCGACGTGCCGGAGGGCACCGTCATGAGCACCGACCCCGCTTCGGCGTCGCAGCACGCCAAGGGCACCGTGGTGAACCTGACCGTGTCGAACGGCAAGGTCGAACTCCCGGACGTCACGCAGCAGCCGTTCTCGACCGCGAACGCGACGCTCGCCGGCCTCGGACTGACGGTGACGCCCGCGCCGGCCTACTCGTGCACCGGTGGCACGGTGACGCAGCAGAGCGCGCCGGCCGGCGACATCGCCCAGGGCAGCACCGTGGTGCTCACCTACTGCGCCGCCTCGTCCCAGCCCACGCAGCCGCCCGCATCGGGCGGCGACACCGGCGGGGACGACGGCGGCGACGGTGGCGACGGGCAGTGAACTGACGGCGTCCTGACGGATGCCGCGGGTCGGACCCGAGCCGTGCCTCCAGGCCGACCGCTCGTCAGGCGCGGTGCGCCGCGATGAGCGGGTTCAGTCCGGCCGCACGGTCGGCAGCGCCGGACAGTCCGGTCGTCTCCAGCCAGTTGCCGACCATGCGGTACCCGCCCTCGGTGAGGACCGACTCGGGGTGGAACTGGACGCCGTACACCGGGTGCTCGCGGTGCTGGACACCCATGATCACGCCGCCGCCGGTCCGGGCCGTGACGGTGAGCTCCTCGGGGACGGTCCCCTCGACGATCGCGAGCGAGTGGTAGCGGGTCGCGGTGAACGGGTGCGGGACGCCGACGAAGAGGTCGCTGTCGTCGTGGTCGACCTGCGAGGTCTTGCCGTGCATGAGCTCCTCGGCGTGCGTCACCGTGCCGCCGAGCGCCTCGGCGATCGCCTGGTGGCCGAGGCAGACTCCGAGGAGCGGCTTGTCCGCCGCGATCGCGGCGTGCACGGTCGCGATCGACACTCCGGCGTCGGCCGGCGTGCCCGGGCCGGGTGACAGGAGCACGCCGTCGTAGTCGGCGATGCGGTCGGCGATCTCGGACTCGGGGAAGGTGTCGTTCCGCACGACGTCGGTCTCCGCACCGAGCTGCTGCACGTAGCCGTTGAGCGTGTAGACGAAGCTGTCGTAGTTGTCGACGACGAGGATCTTGGTCATGGTCGGTTCACCGTACTCGTGGGGGATGTGTGCAGCGGGCTGAGAGTCCTCCCACACACGTGGTCACGGTAGGATACCGGCCATGGCCAAGGACAAGGACCGCACCAAGCCCGCCCGGAGGACCCGAGCCGACTCGGTCGACACTGCGGGGGACCAGCCGAACCCCGTCTGGTTCAAGCCGGTCATGTTCGGCTTCATGCTCATCGGGCTCGCCTGGGTCATCGTCTTCTACATCTCGAACACCACGCTGCCGGTTCCGTCCCTCGGGTCGTGGAACATCCTGATCGGCTTCGGCATCATGTTCGTCGGCTTCCTCATGACCACCCGCTGGCGGTAGCAACCTCGACCTTCTGTTCCTCCTGACGCCCGTCGCACCGTGTGGTGCGGCGGGCGTCGTCGTTGTCGCGGCCACCTCGGGCAGTTGTCCACAGCACTCCCGTGGCGACGATCGCGTTCTCCCCACTGCGGCCGCGGTTGTCCACAGTTGTGCACACTCTCCACACCGCTCTCCACACCCATGACCCGGAGTTATCCACAGCGAAGTCCACAGTGGGGATAATCACACGCGTGTAACTCACCGGTTTCTCCACAGCTGTGGAGAACTCGCTCGTGCACGTGTGGAAACTCGCCGCCCCACGAGATCCCCGCTGTGCGACGCAACGACGAAGGCCCCGTCGCGCGAGCGACGGGGCCTTCGTAGGGCGGGGCGGGGTGTGCGGTCAGACGCCTACGCCGATGCCGGCCTGGAGACTCGCGTACACCGCGAAGATGCCCGCGATGAGCACGACCGCCTCGGCCACCAGCAGGCCGATCTGCGGGCCGCGCTGTCGGACGTTGCGGGTCTTCGCGAACACGAACCCGGTGATGAACCCGAGGACGATGCCGCCGACGTGCGCCTGCCACGAGATCGCCGTACCGGGCAGGAACCCGACGACCAGGTTGAGCCCCATGATCACCAGGAGCTGCACGGCGTTGTACCCGAGGCTCCGCTGGATCACGAAGAACGCGGCGAACAGGCCGAAGATCGCACCGGAGGCGCCGACGACCTGCGTTCCCGGGCTCAGCACCGAGACCGCGAGGTCCCCGCCGAGACCCGCCAGGAAGTAGAGCGCCAGGAAGCGCCACGTCCCGAGGATGTTCTCGAGCATGCGCCCGAAGATCCAGACGGCCCACATGTTGAACAGGATGTGGAAGAACGACGAGTGCACGAACAGCCCGGTGACCAGCCGCCACGGCTGCGTGCCGACGAACGGTGTGTAGTAGCTCAACCACGCGTTGACGTACCCGCCACTGACCTGGTTCAGCAACCACAGCACGACCGAGACGGCGACGATCACGACCGTCGCCTTCTGGTCGAGCATGGCGAAGCGCCGTCGGGCGACGGTCATCCCACTGGGGCCGTTCGCCCGACGGTTCGCCGTGAACTGCGCGCGCTGCTCACGCACGCACTCCGGGCAGTGCACCCCGACCGCCGCCGGCGTCTGGCACTCAGGGCAGATCGTGCGCCCACACCGCTGGCAGAGCACGAAGCTCTGCCGGTCGGGGTGCCGGTAGCAGGTGTTGTTCGAGTTGTACGCCGGATCGCTCACGTGGTGGCTCAGACGTCCTCGACGTCGATGCTCTGGATGACGACGTCCTCGAGCGGCTTGTCACGGCCGTCCGTCGCCACACCCTCGATCGCGTCGACGACGGCACGGGACTCGTCGTCCGCCACCTCGCCGAAGATGGTGTGCTTGCCCTGCAGCCAGGGGGTCGCCACCGTGGTGATGAAGAACTGCGAGCCGTTCGTGCCGCGGCCGCCCTGGATGCCGGCGTTCGCCATCGCGAAGATGTACGGGTTCTGGAAGGTGAGCTCCGGGGAGATCTCGTCGTCGAAGCGGTAGCCCGGGCCGCCGATGCCCTGACCGAGCGGGTCGCCGCCCTGGATCATGAAGTCCTTGATGATGCGGTGGAAGACCACGCCGTCGTAGAGCTTGTCGGTGGACACCTTGCCGGTGCCCGGGTGCGTCCACTCCTGCTTGCCCGTCGCGAGGTCGACGAAGTTCTTGACGGTCTTCGGAGCGTGGTTGCCGAACAGGTTGACGCGGATGTCGCCCTTGTTCGTGTGGATCGTTGCGACAGCGGTGTGCAGAGACATGTTCCGATTCTCGCATGTACTGCTGAAGGTCAGACGGATCCCACAGGTGAGGCTCCGTGACCTGTCAGGGACTCCGGTGGCAGGATGGGACCCACGCCGATCCGATGGAGGTACCAGATGACGACGATCGAGATCCCGCGCAAGCGTCGGAAGCAGATCAAGAAGCTCAAGGGCCAGACCGCCTCGCTCCTCGGAGAGCAGCGCAAGGTCCTCGAGCACGCGAACGCGATCCTGGCGGAAGCGCGTTCGAACGCGGCAGATGCCGCTCGCAAGGACATCGCACCGCGGGTGCAGAACGCGATCGACAACGGCATCCGGCCGGCTGTCGCCACGGGTGTGCACGCCGCGACCAGCGCAGCACAGAGCGCCTCGCACCGTTTCCAGTCCGAGGTCGTCCCCGGCCTCGTCGCGACGGCGGGTTCGGTCCTCAGCGTGGGTGACCTCGCGAAGGACCCGCGCGTCAAGAAGATCGTGAAGAACGCCCAGAAGAAGGGCAAGAACGCGAAGAAGGCCGCGCAGAAGTACGTGCCGCACCAGAAGAAGGGCATCGGCTTCGGCGGTGTCGCGCTCATCGTCGTCGGCGTGGTCGCCGTCGCGGGTGCCGCGTACGCCGCGTACCAGACGCTGCGCGCCGACGACGACCTGTGGGTCGCCGACGACGCCGACACGGCGGAGAAGCCCTCCGCCTGACCTCCCGGTTCGTACGAAGGGCCCCGGCATCCGCCGGGGCCCTTCGTCGTCCACCACCCGACCAGCACGTGCGCGTCCCGACGCCACGGCTGGCCCACGCGCGTCCCGCCGCCCCGGCCGCTCACCGCCGCTCGCGCACCCCGGTCTCGCGGAGCACGCCCTGCCGGATCGCCGGCGCCAGGGTCCGGGTGAAGGTCGACGTCAAGTGCCTCGGGTCTCGGTGGACGACCACGTTCCCGATGACCGGTTCGCACACGGACGCGTCGCACATCAGGTCCGTCAGGTCCAGGAGCGACGCCCCTTCGAGAGCCCGAGCGGCCGCGATCTGCGCGTCGGGTGTGCCGAGCGCGTCCTCGCGGGGCACGGCACACGCAGCACCGGGATCGTCGTCCAGGTGGCGCTCGATGCAGGTCAGGAAGTCGTCGCGTGTCCCCGGGTTGTCACGGATCGCGACCACCTTCGTCCCCCGGGCCGTCTGCTCCCGCCAGGTGTCGACGAACCCGTCGACGATCGACTGCTCGGCTGAGCCGTGTGCCGGCGCGACGAAGGGCGACTGCCGCTGGTAGCTCGTCAGGATCACGTCGTAGGGCGTGCGGACGGCGAGCTCGCCCCGCAGACTGCGCTTCCACGACTCGCACCGGCTGACCCAGTCGGGTGTGTCCTCCTGCACCGCCGAGGTCCAGGCGCACCCGGCCTTCCCGTAGACGTCCACGTGCCAGTGCGCCTCGTCGGCGAGGCGCTCCAGCGCGGCGAGGTACTGGTTGCTGTGGGAGTCCCCGATGAGCGCGACGGTGAGCGCCGCGGCGTCGGGGGCAGGCCCGTGTCCGCAGACCTTGACGGCCGACTCCGCGCTCCTGCTCCAGCACTCCGGCGTGTTCACGTCGTCCGTCTGGGCCGCGTCCAGGCCGGGGAGGAGCACGGTCGAAGCCGGCGTCGTCGGGCAGTCCACGGAGCCGACCGACTCGGCGCCGACACACCCGTCGCCGCGCGCCAGGAAGGCCGCCGCCGCTGTTCGCTGCGCCTCGATCCGCCGCCCGGCATCGGCCGACACCGCGGTCGAGAGCGCCAGGACCGGGACGAGTGCGGCCGCGACCGCGACGACCGTCCAGCGGGCGGGGCGACCCGCGAGGAACGGTCGGCTGCGGACCGGGTCCTCGACGAGGTACTTCGTGGCGGCAGCGAGGGCCAGGGACGCGGCCAGCACCGCGAACTTGTCCCGGGTCCCGAGCACCTGTCCGGTCGCCGCGGGCACGAGGACGACGAGCGGCCAGTGCCAGAGGTACAGCGAGTAGGACACGTCCCCGGCCCACTGCACGGGCCGCCAGCGGTACAGCATCCCCGGAGCATCAGGCGTGTCCGGGTCGCCACACGCGACGACGAGCAGCGTGCCGACCACCGGCACGATCGCGATCCAGCCCGGGAACGGCAGTGCGGCGGTGAACAGCACGAACGAACCCGCGATCGTGGCGAACCCCACCCAGGAACCGATGGCGCGCAGGTGCGCGAACCGTGCGCTCCGTCGGATGACGAGGGCGAGGAGTCCTCCTGCGGCGAACTCCCAGGCCCGGGTCTGCGTCGCGAAGTAGGCGGGCCCCGGTTCGCGCACGGTCTGGACGATGCTCAGCGCCAGGCAGACCACGAACACCGCGCCGAGGACGACGCCGAAGGCGCGAGCGGAACCATCCCGCCGACGCCCGCGCCGCACCATCCCGGCAGCCCAACCGGCGACGATCATGAGGACCGGCCAGACGAGGTAGAACTGCTCCTCCACCGACAGCGACCAGTAGTGCTGGACGGGACTGGCAACGCCCGTGCTCTGCGCGAGGTAGTCCACGGAGCTCGCCGCCAGGACCCAGTTCTCGACGTAGAGGGCCGCGCCGATCACCTCGTGGAAGACCTGTTCCCACATGCGGACCGGGAGCAGGATCCAGGAGGCGACGGCGGTCACCGTCAACACGAGCACGGCAGCAGGGAGCAGTCGTCGGGCACGTCGCGCGTAGAACCGACCGAGCCGGATCCGGCCGCTGGTCGACCACTCGCGTGACAGGTGCCCGGTGATCAGGAAGCCCGAGATGACGAAGAAGACGTCCACACCGGCGTACCCGCCCGGGAGACGGTTCGGCCAGAGGTGGTAGAGCAGCACACCCGCCACCGCGACGAACCGGAGCGCCTGGATCTCGGAGAAGCGAACCGGCTCGCGCCGTGGTCGGACCCTGTCGCTCAACCCGTCCCCCAACGAGGTCACCCGGAAGTGATGGAGTGGAGCCTAGGAGAATCGAACTCCTGACATCCTGCTTGCAAAGCAGGCGCTCTACCAACTGAGCTAAGGCCCCGAGACGTCCAGCGTACTGGAGTCGGTGGGAGATGGTGGGGCTACAAGGACTTGAACCTTGGACCTCTTCGTTATCAGCGAAGCGCTCTAACCGCCTGAGCTATAGCCCCTCAGACCGGATGAAAGCCTACCGTACCGATCCCGCAGAACGAAATCGAGGCGGTCGGCCCATCCGGGCCGGGTGTGTCAGTTGTTCGTGAAGCCGACGAGCAGGCCGCCGGTGATCCGCACACTGAGGTTGTAGAGGACGCTCACGATGGCGCCGAGCACGGTGCCGACGACGACGTTGAGGATGCCCACGACGATGGAGAACCCGAGCACCTGGCCCAGCGAGAACTGGTCCATGATCGAGTAGTTGTTCTGCCCGGTGACGTCCTTGAGCAGGGCGTCGATCTGGGTGAAGACGCCGGTCTGGTTCAGGATGACCCACACCAGGGCGGTGGCCACGACGATCACGATGGAGCCGGCCAGGGCGATGAGGAAGCTGAGCTTCACCATCGACCAGAAGTCGACGTACACCAGTCGCAACCGCACCTGGCGGGTGCCGACGGGACGCTTCGCCTTCTTCTGCAGCTTCTCGGCGACACTACTCATTGCTTGACTGGTCCTCTCCGGCCTGGTCGTCGCCAGGCTCGGTGTCGATGGGATCAGTGGATTCCGGCACTGCCTCAGCAGGGCTGACCGTCTCCACCGGGCCCGCAGGCTCGATCTCGGCGTCGTCCTGGTCGTCCAGGTTCCGCTCTGTGTTCCGGGCCACCGCGATGATCCGGTCGTTCTCCGCGAACCTCGCGAAGACCACACCCATCGTGTCACGGCCCTTGGCGGGCACCTCGGACACGGCAGACCTTACCACCTTGCCGGATTGCAGCACGACGAGCACCTCGTCGTCCTCACCCACGATGAGAGCACCCACAAGGTCGCCTCGATCGGCTGCCAGCTTGGCCACCTTGATGCCGAGACCGCCACGGCCCTGCACGCGGTACTGGTCGACCGAGGTGCGCTTGGCGTAGCCGCCCTCCGTCATGACCCACACGTAGCCGTCGTCCGACACGACCCGCGCTGCGAGGAGCGCGTCGCCGTCACGGAAGGACATGCCCTTCACGCCGGAGGTCGACCGGCCCATCGGACGCAGCGTGTCGTTCGTCGCCGTGAAGCGGAGCGACATGCCGTGCTTCGACACGAGCAGCAGGTCGTCGTGCTCGTCGACGAGGAGCGCCTGCACGAGGGTGTCGCCGTCGCGCAGGTTGATGGCGATGATGCCACCGGTGCGGTTCGTGTCGTACTCGGTCAGCGCGGTCTTCTTCACGAGACCGTGCTCGGTGGCGAGCACGAGGTACTGCGCGGCCTCGTAGTCCCGGATGTCGAGCACCTGCTGGATCTTCTCGTCCGGCTGGAGCGCGAGCAGGTTCGCCACGTGCTGGCCCTTGGCGTCGCGGCTGGCTTCCTGCAGCTCGTACGCCTTGGCGCGGTAGACCCGGCCCTGGTCGGTGAGGAACAGGAGCCAGTGGTGCGTCGTCGTGACGAAGAAGTGCTCGACGATGTCGTCGGCGCGCAGCTGCGCACCCTTGACCCCGCGGCCGCCACGGTGCTGCGAGCGGTAGTTGTCGCTGCGCGTGCGCTTGACGTACCCGCCGCGGGTGAGGGTGACGACCATCTCCTCCTCGGGGATGAGGTCCTCGATGGACATGTCGCCGTCGAAGCCGAGCAGGATCTCGCTGCGGCGGTCGTCACCGAAGCGCTCCACGATCTCGTCGAGCTCCTCGCCGATGATCGTGCGCTGCCGGGTCTCCGAGCCGAGGATGTCCTGGAAGTCGGCGATCTTGCGCTCGAGCTCCTCGGCCTCGTCGTGGATCTTCTGCCGCTCGAGGGCGGCGAGGCGGCGGAGCTGCAGTTCGAGGATCGCGCGCGCCTGGATCTCGTCGACGGACAGCAGGTCCATCAGGCCGGTGCGGGCCTCTTCGACGTCGGGCGACCGGCGGATGAGCGCGATGACCTCGTCGAGGGCGTCGAGCGCCGCCAGGTAGCCACGGAGGATGTGGGCACGCTTCTCGGCCTCGCGCAGCCGGAACTGCGTGCGGCGGACGATGACGTCGATCTGGTGGTCGACCCACGCCGAGATGAACCCGTCGAGCGCCAGGGTGCGGGGCACGCCGTCGACGATCGCGAGCATGTTCGCGCCGAAGTTCTCCTGCAGCTGCGTGTGCTTGTACAGGTTGTTGAGCACGACCTTCGCGACGGCGTCGCGCTTGAGCACGATGACCAGGCGCTGACCGGTACGACCCGAGGTCTCGTCGCGGATGTCCGCGATGCCGGCGAGCTTGCCGTCCTTGACGCCCTCGGCGATGCGGATCGCGAGGTTGTCGGGGTTGACCTGGTACGGCAGCTCGGTGACGACGAGGCAGGTGCGACCCTGGATCTCCTCGACGTTGACGACGGCGCGCATCGTGATCGAACCACGACCCGTGCGGTAGGCGTCCTGGATGCCCTTGGTGCCGAGGATCTGCGCGCCGGTCGGGAAGTCCGGGCCCTTGATCCGCTGCATGAGCGCACCGAGGAGCTCCTCGCGCGTCGCGTCCGGGTGCTCGAGCGCCCACTTCGCGCCGGCGGCGACCTCGCGCAGGTTGTGCGGCGGGATGTTCGTCGCCATGCCGACCGCGATGCCGACGGACCCGTTGACGAGCAGGTTCGGGAACCGTGCCGGCAGGATCGCCGGTTCCTGCGTGCGACCGTCGTAGTTGTCCACGAAGTCGACGGTGTCCTCGTCGATGTCCCGGACCATCTCCATGGCGAGCGGCGCCATCTTGGTCTCGGTGTACCGCGGGGCCGCGGCGCCGTCGTTGCCCGGGGAGCCGAAGTTGCCCTGGCCGAGCGCGAGCGGGTACCGCAGCGACCACGGCTGCACGAGGCGGACGAGCGCGTCGTAGATCGCGCTGTCGCCGTGCGGGTGGAACTGTCCCATGACGTCGCCGACGACACGCGAGCACTTGGAGAAGGCGCGGTCAGGGCGGTAGCCGCCGTCGAACATCGCGTAGATCACGCGGCGGTGCACCGGCTTCAGCCCGTCACGGACCTCCGGCAGGGCACGACCGACGATGACGCTCATCGCGTAGTCGAGGTACGAGCGCTGCATCTCGAGCTGCAGGTCGACCTGCGAGATGCGGTCACCGGAGACGACGATGTCTCCGCTGTCGCCGTGGACGATCTCGGGCTGCTCGTCGGCGCCGTTCTCGTTGTCGTCAGCCATGTGGCTTCGTTCCCTTTCTGGACAGCCTGGAGGCTGTGGTTCCGTCAGTCGCGCCGGGCGCGACCACAGGTGGTCAGGACTGGTCCGCGCGGCTCACGCCGCGCCTCCAGGCCAGGATCAGATGTCCAAGAACCGGACGTCCTTCGCGTTCTGCTGGATGAACTGGCGACGGGACTCGACGTCCTCGCCCATCAGCGTCGCGAACACGCTGTCCACCGCGGCGGCGTCCTCGAGCGTGACCTGCAGGAGCGTCCGGGTGTCCGGGTTCATCGTGGTGTCCCACAGCTCCTTGTAGTCCATCTCGCCGAGACCCTTGTAGCGCTGGATCCCGTTGTCCTTCGGGATGCGCTTGCCGGAGGCGAGGCCGGACGCCATCAGGGCGTCGCGCTCGCGGTCGCTGAACACGTACTCGTGTGCCGAGTTCGACCACTTCAGGCGGTACAGCGGCGGCTGCGCCAGGTACACGTAGCCGCGCTCGATGAGCGGCCGCATGTAGCGGAACAGCAGGGTCAGGAGCAGGGTCGTGATGTGCTGGCCGTCGACGTCGGCATCGGCCATCAGCACGATCTTGTGGTACCGGGCCTTGTCCGGGTCGAAGTCCTCGCCGATGCCGGCGCCGAACGCCGTGATCATCGACTGGATCTCCTGGTTGGCCAGGGCACGGTCGAGACGGGCCTTCTCGACGTTGAGGATCTTGCCGCGCAGCGGCAGGATCGCCTGCGTCATCGGGTTGCGGCCCTGCACGGCGGAACCGCCGGCGGAGTCACCCTCGACCATGAAGATCTCGGAGACCGTCGGGTCCTTCGACTGGCAGTCCTTGAGCTTGCCGGGCATGCCGCCCGACTCCAGGAGGCCCTTGCGACGGGTGGTCTCACGGGCCTTGCGGGCGGCGAGCCGGGCCTGCGAGGCCTGGATCGCCTTGCGCACGACGTCGCGGGCCTGCGTCGGGTTGCTCTCGAACCAGTGGGTGAGCTCGTTCCCGACGACGCGCTGCACGAAGCCCTTCGCCTCGGTGTTGCCGAGCTTGGTCTTCGTCTGTCCCTCGAACTGCGGTTCGCCGAGCTTCACGGAGATGACGGCCGTCAGCCCTTCGCGGATGTCGTCACCCGTGAGGTTGTCGTCCTTCTCCTTGATGATCTTCGCCTCGCGCGCGTACTTGTTCACCAGGTACGTCAGCGCGGCGCGGAAGCCCTCTTCGTGGGTGCCGCCCTCGTGCGTGTTGATCGTGTTCGCGAAGGTGTGGACGCTCTCCTGGTAGGAGGTGTTCCACTGCATCGCGACCTCGAGCGCGATCTTGCGCTCCGGGTCCTCGGCCTCGAAGCCGATGACGTCCGGGTGCACCAGGTCGGCCTTCTTCTGGGCGTTGAGGTACTCGACGTAGTCGGCGAGGCCGCGCTCGTAGAGGAAGGAGTCGTGGCGGGCCTCTTCACCCTCGGCCGGGGTGCGCTCGTCCGTGAGGGTGATGCGCAGGCCCTTGTTGAGGAAGGCCATCTGCTGGAACCGCGTGCGCAGGGTCTCGTAGTCGAAGACGACGGTCTCGAAGATGTCGGCGTTCGGCCAGAAGGTGATCGTGGTGCCGTGACCGTCGTCCGCTTCGTCCTTCGACAGGGGTGCGACGGGGACGCCGTCGGTGTAGCTCTGGCGCCACACGTGGCCCTGCTGGCGGACCTCGACGTCGAGTTCCGAGCTCAGCGCGTTGACGACGGAGGAGCCGACGCCGTGCAGACCACCGGACACCGCGTACGCGCCGCCGCCGAACTTGCCACCGGCGTGCAGGACGGTCAGGACGACCTGGACGGTCGAGACGCCCTCGGCCGCGTGGATCCCGACGGGGATGCCACGGCCGTTGTCGACCACGCGCACGCCACCGTCTTCGCGGATGGTGACGTTGATGGTGTCGCAGTAGCCGGCGAGGGCCTCGTCGACGGAGTTGTCCACGATCTCCTGCACGAGGTGGTGCAGACCACGCGGTCCGGTCGACCCGATGTACATGCCCGGACGCTTCCGGACGGCCTCGAGTCCCTCGAGCACCTGGATCTGGTCTGCGCCGTACTGGGGTTCGCTCTGCGGGGTCGCCTCGCCGGACGAGTTCTGTCGGTCGTCGTCAGATCCGGATGTCATTCGAAGGTGCTCCTGCCTGCGCGCGGAACACCCGCGCACTGCACCACCCAGTCTACCGCAGGGACCCCGCATCCGAGGGCGAAATCCGCCCGTGGACGGCCTTTTTTCGTCCTCCCGGACGATTTCGTCGACTCACCCGTAAGTGTCGCGAGGACCGCGCCCCTGGACCGTCCTGGGACCGCGTTTCCAGGTGGGGGCGTCGGGGCCCGAAACCCGGATCGACTGCACCCCCGCCTCCGGGTGCCGCTCGGCGATGGTCGTCGTGATGGTGCTGCGCATGAGCCGGAGCTGCGTCGCCCAAGCCGTCGAGTCGCACCGGATGACGAGTGCGCCGTCGTCGATGGTCATCGGGCGGGAGTGCTTCGCGAGCTCGTCGCCCACGACCGCGGGCCAGTCCACGAACAGTTCGGAGCGGGCGAGCGGTTCGGTCCAGCCGAGCTCCTGGGCGAGCGAGCCGACGACGTCGCCGAGTCCGGCGGGCTCACGACCCCGGCCGTACGGCACCGAGTCCGGGTCGAGTCCCTTCATGCGGCGTCGACGCGCGTCGACGCCGCGCTTGGAGGGGTCGCCGAACACGGCACGGAGGTGCCGGTAGACCCGCGAGGGCTCGGTGGGCTTCACGGGCTTCGGCATCAGACGCCGGCTTCCGTCGGGTGGTCTCCCGGGTCTTCGGACGGACTGGAGGCACGGCTCGGCTCCGCCTCGTCGGTCACGATCGTGCCGGATTCGATCCGGACGGTGTGCGCGGCGAGCTGCTCGGGCACGTCACCGAACACCGCGGCGGTGATGAGCACCTGCTCGTAGTCGGCGACCGCTGCGGCCAGGCGCTCCCGGCGCGACTCGTCGAGTTCGGCGAACACGTCGTCGAGGATGATGATCGGGTCGCCCAGGCTCGACTCGGCGCGCAGGATCGACGCACTGGCCAGCTGCACCGCGAGGGCGAACGACCACGATTCCCCGTGACTGGCGTAGCCCCGAGCAGGTAACCCGTTCAGCTGGAAGAGCACGTCGTCCCGGTGTGGCCCGACGAGCGTCAGACCGCGGTCGAGCTCGTCGCGCCGACGCCGTTCCAGCGCTGCACGGAACGCCTCGGCAGCTGCTGTGACCGTAACCGGCTCGTCTGGTGTCCCGAGGACGGGATCCGTCGCCGCGGCGTCCTCCGGGTCGCCGCCGCGGACACTGAGCACACCCGTGATCGACGCCTCGTGCCTTTCGCCCGCGACGGTGGCGTAGGCCTCGGCGACGAACGGGGCGAGCCGACGCGTGAGGTGATCGCGCGCGGCGATGATCTCGGCGCCGAACGCCACGAGCCGTTCGTCCCAGACGTCGAGCGTCGCGAGCGAGCCGGCCTTCGCGCCCGTCGCTCGGGCCGACTTCAGCAGGGTGTTGCGCTGCCGGAGCGTCCGGTCGTAGTCGGCGAGGACACCCTGCATGCGCGGCGCGATCTGACCGAGGAGCTCGTCGAGCATCCGACGACGGCCGGCCGGTTCACCGCGCACGAGCGCGAGGTCCTCCGGTGCGAAGAGCACGCTCGTGCAGTACCGCGGGAGCTCGCGCGGCTTGATGGCCGCACGGTTCACCTGCGCCCGGTTCGACCCGGTGCGGTTGATCTGCACCTCGGCGAGGATGCTGCGGTCCTCGTGGGCGAGCCGCGCGCGGACGATCGCCGCGTCGCAGCCCTGCCGGACGAGGGCCGCATCGGTCGGGACCCGGTGGGAGCCGAGGGTCGACAGGTAGCCGATCGCCTCGACCAGGTTGGTCTTGCCCTGTCCGTTCCGTCCGACGAACAGGTTCGGCCCGCGTGCGAGGTCGACCTCGGCCTCCCGGTAGTTCCGGAAGTCCGTGAGTTGCAGGTGGTCGACGTGCACGCGGGCCGTGGCCGGGTTGCCCCGGTTGGACTACGCCTTCTTGACGGCGTGGCCGCCGAACTGGTTGCGGAGCGCTGCGACGGCCTTCATCGTCGGGGACTCGCTGCCCTGACGCGAGACGAAGCGGGCGAACATCGCCGCCGAGAGCGCGGGCATCGGCACCGCGAGCTCGATGGCCTCTTCGAGGGTCCAACGACCCTCGCCCGAGTCGTCGACGTAGCCCTCGAGCTCGTCGAGCTTCGGGTCCTCGTTGATCGCGAGGACGAGGAGGTCGAGCAGCCAGGAGCGGACGACCGTGCCACGCTGCCACCCGGCGAAGACCGCCGGGACGTCGTGGACGATGTCCTTGGCCTCGAGGAGCTCGTAGCCCTCGCCGTAGGCCTGCATGATCGCGTACTCGATGCCGTTGTGGACCATCTTCGCGTAGTGGCCCGCACCGACGCCGCCGGCGTGCGAGAAGCCCTCTTCGCGCGGACCCTCCGGACGGAGTGCGTCGAAGACGGGCATGGCGAACTCGACGTCCTCGGGGGCGCCACCCACCATGAGGCCGTAGCCGTTCTCCTTGCCCCAGACGCCACCGGAGACGCCGGCGTCCATGTAGCGGATGCCCTTGGCGTCGAGCTGCTTGGCGTGCACCTCGTCGTCGAGCCACTTCGAGTTGCCGCCGTCGATCACAAGGTCGCCCTCGCTCAGGACGTTCGACAGGTCGGTGATCACGTCGTCGGTGATCTTGCCGTGCGGGACCATGACCCACACGAGCTTCTTGCCCTCGGGGAGCGCCGCGGCGAGTGCGCCGAGGTCGGCGACGTCCGAGACGGCGGGGTTCGCGTCGTAGCCGGTGACCTCGATGCCTGCGTTGCGGAGACGGGCACGCATGTTGTTGCCCATGCGACCGAGGCCGACAAGACCGATGTGCATGATTTCCTCTTCTGTTCGTCGTCGCGCTGATGCAGGGATGGCGCGTCAGCGCAGTGTTCGGCTGTTGCGCTTACCGCAGCAGGAGATTGGGCTGCAGCAGGTACCGGTATCCGTCCGTCGCCGGGGCCTCTTGCGAGGTCTGTCCGGTGATGAGCACCGGACCCGGCTTGTTGGGGTTCTCCGTCTTGGTGAAGGAGATCCGGACGAACTCGGAGTGCACCGCGTTCAACCCGTCCAGGAGGAAGGCGGGCTTCAACGAGACCACCGTTTCCTGCCCGGTCAGCAACGCACTGATCGACTCTGACGCCTGCGCTTGTTCGGAACCGATCGCCTCGAGCGTGAGCCCGTCGACCGTGAAGGAGAACCGGAGTGCTGCTTCGCGCTCCAGGACGAGGGAGACCCGTCGGACCGCCTCGACCAGTTCCGCGGTGTTGATCACCGCGTGGTCCTGGACGGTCTCGGGGAAGAGCCGGCGGACCGGCGGGTAGTTGCCCTTGATGAGCAACGAGGTCACGGTCTTGTCGTCGGCGTGGAACGCGATGAGCTCGCGGTCCGACGAGCCGCTGATCGAGACCGACACGGTGGACGCCGAGCCGAACGTGCGGCCGACCTCCTGCAGGGTGCGGGCCGGAACGAGTGCGTGCAGCGGGTCCGAACCGACACGACCCGAGTCCCACGCGATCGTGCGGACGGCGACGCGGTAGCGGTCGGTCGCGATGAGCGAGAGGTCGTTGTCGCCGACCTCGAGCTGCACGCCGGTGATCACCGGGGTGACGTCGTCACGGCTCGCGGCGACGGCGACCTGGGAGACGGCCTCTGAGAACGCGTCGCCGGGGATGACACCGGTCTGCGCACCGATCTCCGGGAGCGTCGGGTACTCCTCGACCGGCATGGACAGCAGTGTGAAGTGCGCCGAACCGCAGGTGACCGAGATCTTCGAGTCCTCGGTCGTGAAGGTCACAGGGGCGTTCGGCAGCCGGCTCGCGATGTCGTTCAGCAGGCGGCCGGAGACGAGCACCGTGCCCGGGTCGTCGATCTGCGCGGCGATGGACGTCTGCGCCGAGACCTCGTAGTCGAACGACGAGAGCGTGAGTCGATCGCCGTCGGCGTGGATGAGGACGCCCGAGAGGATCGGGAGGGTCGTGCGCTGTGGGAGGAGCTTCACCGCGAAGGAGACGGCTTCGGAGAAGACGTCCCGGTTGACCTCGAACTTCACAGCTGGAACCCCTGTCGATCGGTTGGACTGTCCGGCCGCCCCATTGTGGCACAGCCCGACCCGGCCAGGATTTCTTGTCATCCCGCCGTCCACAAGGTTGGCCCGCTGAGATCAATCGTTAACCAGGAGTAATGGTGTTAACGCCTGTGCACACTGTGGATAACCCTGTTAACACCGCTTGTCCACAGGGAACTACACACGTGTGAGTTGTGAGTGGCGTGTGGGGGACTTCTGGATGAGCGAATCTCATCTATCCACTTCCATCCCCAGTCTCCACAGGTGGCCCCTCCGCTGTGAACAACCGACCGGCGTGTCCTCCACAGTTATCCACAGGCTTTCCACACTGTGTGAAGTCCGGCGCATGGAACCGTCTCAGATGGTGGATGCGCGCGGAAGTGGGCCGATCCGACGGTCGTCAGTCGTGCCTCCAGGCCGCTGGCGTGCGCATCTGCGGATGCGAGCCGCTGTGCTCGCCGGACCCGCGATCAGCGGTAGCGGCGGTCCTGCTTGATGCGGCTGGTGAGCTCGGTGACCTGGTTGTAGATCGACCGTCGCTCCTTCATCAGCTCGGTGATCTTCTTGTTCGCGTACATGACCGTGGTGTGGTCGCGGTTGCCGAACAGCTGCCCGATCTTGGGCAGGGACAGGCTCGTCATCTCCCGGCAGAGGTACATCGCGATCTGCCGTGCCGTCGCGATCGCCTGGGAGCGGGAGGACCCGTAGAGGTCGTCCACGGAGAGCTTGAAGTACTCCGCGGTGTGGTTGATGATGTCCGTCGGCGCGATCACGTTGTCGTCGTCGAGCGTGATGAGGTCCTTGAGGACCGTCTGCACCAGGGCCATGTCGACGGCCGTCCGGTTGAGGCTCGCGAACGCCGTGACGCGGATGAGCGTCCCCTCGAGCTCCCGGATGTTGCTCGAGACCTTCGACGCCATGAACTCGAGGATGTCGTCGGGCACCTGCAGGTGGTCGGACTGCGCCTTCTTGCGGAGGATCGCGATGCGGGTCTCGAGGTCCGGGGCCTGCACGTCGGTGATCAGGCCCCACTCGAAGCGGGAGCGCATCCGGTCCTCGAACCCGGTGAGGTGCTTCGGCGCGACGTCGGACGTGATGACGACCTGCTTGTTGTGGTCGTGCAGGGTGTTGAAGGTGTGGAAGAACGCTTCCTGCGTCGAGTCCTTGCCCTGCAGGAACTGGATGTCGTCGATCAGCAGGATGTCGATGTCGCGGTAGCGCTGCTGGAACTGGTTCGAGCGGTTGTTCGCGATCGAGTTGATGAAGTCGTTCGTGAACTCTTCGCTCGACACGTACCGCACCCGGATCCCCGGGTAGAGGCTCTCGGCGTAGTGGCCGATCGCGTGCAGGAGGTGGGTCTTGCCGAGGCCGGAGTCGCCGTAGATGAAGAGCGGGTTGTAGGCCTTGGCCGGGGCTTCGGCGACCGCGACCGCCGCGGCGTGCGCGAACCGGTTCGACGAGCCGATGACGAAGTTGTCGAAGTTGTACTTGGGGTTGAGCCGGGACTCGGGGCGGCCGCTGGTGCCCGGCGCGTCGATCTGGCTCGGGACGAAGGGCGCCTCGATGTACTGACGCGGGGCTGCGCTCTGCTCCACCGCTTCCTGCACGGGCTCCGCGTACTCGGGCACGTGGCTGGCGACCGTGGGGTCGACCCGCGGCTCGGAGGCCATGTCCGGGTTCACCGTGATGGCGAAGTTCGCGACGGTGTCGTCCCCGATGCGCGAGACCGCTTCGGTGATGGGGATCCGGATGCGCTGTTCGAGCATGCCGCGGGTGAGGTCGTTCGGGACCTCGAGGTAGAGCGTGCCGGCGAGCACGCCCTTCGGCTCGACCAGGTTGAGGAAGCCGTGGAGCTGCGGGGTGATGCGGTCGTCCTCCGAGAGGAGTCCGAGGACGGATGACCAGAGGTCCTCGACGGGGTCGGCCGGCATCGTCATGTCGCGCTCGTCTCCAGGTCTCGTGTGCGGTGTTGGGCGTTCCGTGGCTCGGGGGCGCCCGTCGTGCCGGGACAGCGTCGACCGTCGGATCGTCCTGGCGGGTCGTCGTGTGCCCGGGTGGCTTCGTCGACGGCCCGGACCGCGTGTCGTCCCGCGTGGTGGTCCACAGGGTTGTCCACAGTGTTCTCCACGACCGCCACGGGTTGCTGGTCGAGGAGACTCCCCCGTCCTGCCGGGCCACGGGCGGATCGATCACACCACTGTAAAGGACCGGGGCGCGTCGTACCGAACGCACGTTTTCCCCAATGTGGATAATGATCGTGCGCACGGGGTCGGCGGTCCTGGTCCGGTGCTGCGTTTGACCTGCTCGTCGCTGTCACGTACCGTTAACCAGTTGACTGCGGCCGTTCGGTCGCGCCCATCTGCGTCGTTCGACACCGAGCGACTACACATACGTGACGGCTCGCGTCGGGGTTCCCCCAGCGCAGCTGTAGTGGAGACCATCATGAGCAAGCGCACCTTCCAGCCGAACAACCGTCGTCGTGCCAAGAAGCACGGCTTCCGTGCCCGCATGCGCACCCGTGCCGGCCGCGCCATCCTCGCCGCGCGCCGCGCCAAGGGCCGCACCGAGCTCAGCGCCTGAACGAGCAACGCCTGATCGGGCACCTCGTCCGGTCCTTGCCGGGTACCTGGTAGCGATCGTGTTGGCCCGCGCCAACCGCATCGTCCGTGGTGACGACTACCGGTCCGTCGTGCGTCGTGGTCGCAGGAGCGCCACGGCGCACGCCGTCGTATCGGTGGTCCGTCGGACCTCGGACGATCCGTCGACCGGTGCCGGACCGACCCGGTTCGGGTTCATCGTCGCCAAGACGGTCGGCAACGCCGTGACCCGGAACCTGGTCCGGCGTCGCCTCAAGGCGATCGCGCACGGTCTCCTCGCGGACATCCCCGTCGGCTACGACGTTGTGGTCCGCGCACTGCCAGCCGCCGCGCAGGCCGGATGGCCTACCCTGCTCGAAGACGTCTCGCGCTCCTGTGCGCGTGGTGTGGAGAAGGCAGCAGCATGAACCGCAACCTCTGGACCCGGCTCGCCTGGGTCGTCGCGTTGCTCCCGCGCAACGCGTGCGTCGTCGTGCTGCGCGCGTACCGGGCCGTGATCTCACCGCTCTACGGCAACGTCTGCCGGTACCACCCCTCGTGCTCGCGGTACGCCCTCGAAGCCATCCAGCAGTACGGCGTCGTCCGCGGATCGGCGATGGGCGCGTGGCGCATCGCACGGTGCAACCCCTGGGCAGCCGGGGGCATCGACGACGTCCGTGAACGGCGTCGTCCCTACGTCGTCAACCGGTTCGGGTTCGTGCTCGCGCCGACCCAGCAGCAGCCGCAGCCCGCGGTCGGGAACCTCCGCCCGGTCCTGCTCCCCCAGCGCACTCGAAAGGCGTGACCGTCCCCATGGACCTCATCGGTACGATCCTCTGGCCGCTCAAATGGGTGGTCTCGGCCATCCTCGTCGGATTCCACTGGGTCTTCGAGAACCTCGGCATGGACCCCGGCGCGGGCATCACCTGGGTCCTCTCCATCATCTTCCTGACGTTCGTGGTCCGCGCCGCGCTCATCCCGATCTTCGTGCGCCAGATCAAGTCGCAGCGCCGCATGCTCGAGGTGGCACCGCAGCTCAAGAAGATCCAGGACAAGTACAAGGGCAAGAAGGACCAGTTCTCGCGTGAGGCCATGAGCCGCGAGACCATGGCGCTGTACAAGGAGACCGGGACGAACCCGCTGAGCTCCTGCCTGCCGCTGCTCATCCAGATGCCGATCTTCTTCTCGCTGTACTCCGTGCTGCACGAGGCGCAGATCAACAAGACCGGCATCGGCCTGCTCACGAACGACCTCGCCGCCTCCTTCGGCAACGCGTCGCTCTTCGGTGCTCCCCTGCACGAGACGTTCACGAACGCCTCCGGCTGGGAGGTCCGCGCGATCGCCGGCTTCATGATCGTCGTGATGACCGCCTCGCAGTTCATCACGCAGCTGCAGCTCGTGGCGAAGAACATGTCGCCGGAGACCAAGGCGTCCCCGATGTACCGCCAGCAGAAGATGATGCTGTACATCCTCCCGCTGGTCTTCGTGATCTCGGGTCTCTCGTTCCCCCTCGGCGTCATGTTCTACTGGCTCGCCTCGAACATCTGGACGATGGCGCAGCAGTACTTCGTCATCCGCAGCATGCCGACCCCCGGTTCCGAGGCCGCCCTCGCTCGTGAGGCACGTCTCGCGAAGAAGGCTCAGCGTCGTGGCTCGGCGACCCCGGTGCTCGCCGAGGCCGGTGCCGGCGCCGGCGCCGCTGAGATGGAGGCCGTCCGCGTCACCACGCAGCGTCAGCAGCCCGTCGGCAAGAACCGCTCCAAGAAGAACGGGAAGAAGTAAGTGACCGAGCAGGACGTCGCCCCCGTGACCGAGGTCGTCGAGGACGACGACACCCGTGACGAGGCGGACATCGCCGCGGACTACATCGAGGAGCTGCTCGACATCTGCGACCTCGACGGTGACATCGAGATCGAGGAACGTGCCGGGCGCGTGTACCTCTCGGTGACGGACGAGGGCGGCGCGCTGCGGGTGCTCTCGAAGCCGGACACGGTCTCTGCGCTGCAGGAGCTGACCCGGATCGCCGTGCAGGCCGAGACGGGCGAGTTCAGCCGGCTCATCCTCGACGTCGGTGGATCGCGCGACGCTCGCGCGTCCGAGTTGCAGCGCCTCGTGGACACGGCCGTCGAGCGCATCGAGGCCGGCTCGACCTCCGCTGCACTCCCCCCGATGTCCTCGTACGAGCGCAAGCTCGTGCACGACCTCGTCGCGGAGAAGGGCTTCCACTCCGAGTCCGAGGGTGAGGGTCGGGACCGCCACACCGTCGTCACCCGATGACGGAGGCGTCCCCGGTCCTCGAGGCAGAACCGGCAGCGGCAGCGACGCTGTTCGGCGATCGTGTCGACGTGGCCCGCTCGTTCACGAACGAGCTGGCGCGACGGGGCGAGGAGCTGGGCCTGATCGGCCCCCTTGAGCTGCCGCGACTCTGGACACGACACATCCTCAATTCTGCGGTGCTCGCGCCCCTCCTGGAGGCTCGTGGTCGCGTCGCGGACGTCGGCTCCGGAGCGGGACTGCCCGGCTTGGTGCTGGCCATCGCTCGCCCCGACGTGCACCTCACGCTCATCGAGCCGATGGAGCGGCGCGTGGACTGGTTGACGTCCGAGGCGGAACGCCTCGGCCTCGGCAACGTCACGGTCGTCCGTGCACGTGCTGAGGACGTCGCCGACGACATCGTCGTCGACCAGGTGACGGCGCGTGCGGTGAGCGCACTGTCGAAGCTCATCCCGCTGACGGTGCCACTCGTCCGGTCTGGCGGCCAGCTCGTCCTGATGAAGGGTGCGCGAGTCGACGAGGAGATCGAGAAGGCTCGGAAGGTCATCCTCCGAAAGCGTCTGGCGGACGTCGAAGTACTCGAGCTCGGAGTCGGTGTGGTCGAGGAGACCACGCGGGTCTTCCGGGCTACAGTTGACTGACGCTGCGGCTCGGGCCGGTTCATCCGGCCGCCAGTGGCTCCGCGTTCCACGTGAAACACCGAACCGGGGAAGAGGCACTCGTTGAGTTCATCGACCGATTACGACGCGTCGACACCGCTCGCGCGCGAGATCGCCGACCTGAACCGTCGTCGTCGCGCAATCGCGACGCAGCAGTTCCCGCTGCCCTCGAAGACGCGGGTGTTCACGGTCTCGAACCAGAAGGGTGGGGTCGGGAAGACCACCACCACGGTGAACCTCGCGGCCGCGTTGGCGCACGGCGGGGCACGCGTGCTCGTCATCGACCTCGACCCCCAGGGCAATGCCTCGACTGCGCTCGGCGTGAACCATCAGGCTGAGGTCGCGAGCATCTACGACGTGATCGTTGACGAGGCGCCGATCGCCGACACCGTGCAGCGCTCCCCTGAGTCGGACACGCTGTGGTGCGTGCCGGCGACGATCCACCTCGCCGGGGCCGAGATCGAGCTGGTGTCGCTCGTCGCCCGCGAGCAGCGGCTCCGGACTGCGCTCGACCAGTACCTCGAGTCCCTCGACGAGCCGTACCACTACGTCTTCATCGACTGCCCGCCCTCGCTGGGGCTTCTGACGATCAACGCGTTCGTCGCGGCGCAGGAGGTCCTGATCCCGATCCAGTGCGAGTACTACGCGCTGGAAGGTCTGAGCCAGTTGCTGCGGAACATCGAGCTGATCGAGCGGCACCTGAACCCGAACCTCCGCGTCTCGACGATCCTGCTCACCATGTACGACAGCCGGACGAACCTCTCGAACCAGGTCGCCGCGGATGTGCGTGAGCACTTCGGTGGCCAGGTCCTCGAGGCGGTCATTCCCCGCTCGGTTCGCGTCAGTGAGGCGCCGAGCTACGGGCAGAGCGTGGTCGCGTACGACGTCAACTCAACCGGATCGCTCTCCTACTTGGAGGCAGCAGCGGAGATCGCAGCACGAGGAGCACAGCACTGATGGCACCGAAGCGAACCGGACTCGGCCGAGGCATCGGCGCCCTCATCCCGACCGCGACCGAGCAGCAGGAGCGTCCGGTCGACGTCTTCTTCCCCACCGGTGGGTCCCCCTCGTCGGCCCCGACCGCCGAAGAGCTCGTCGCCGTGCCCGGAGCACGCCTGGCGAACCTGAACCCGCTCGACGTGATCCCGAACGCGCATCAGCCGCGCAAGGAGTTCCGCGAGGAGGAACTGCAGGAGCTCGTCCACTCCATCCGGGAGATCGGCGTGCTGCAGCCCATCGTCGTGCGCCCGATCGCCGGCGCCACGGGAGCGGAGCCGCAGTACGAACTCATCATGGGCGAGCGTCGGCTTCGCGCGACGAAGGAGCTCGGCCTCAGCACGATCCCCGCGATCGTCAAGGACACCCCGGACGACGCGATGCTCCGCGACGCCTTGCTGGAGAACCTGCATCGCGCGAACCTCAACCCGCTGGAAGAAGCCTCGGCCTACCAGCAACTCCTCGCGGACTTCGGCATCACCCAGGAGCAGCTCGCACAGCGAATCGGTCGCTCTCGGCCGCAGATCACCAACACGATCCGCCTGCTGCGCCTCCCCTCCCCCGTGCAGCGTCGGGTGGCGGCCGGAGTGCTGTCGGCCGGTCATGCTCGTGCGATCCTCGCAGCACCCGACGCCGAGGCGATGGAGTACCTCGCAGAGAAGATCGTGAACGAGGATCTCTCCGTGCGGGCCACCGAGGCGATCGCACAGCAGTTGGCGTCCAAGACGCCGGTGCAGCCCAAGGCGGAGCCCACGAAGCGTCAGGTGCACTTCAACGACCTCGCTGAACGGCTCGGTGACCGTCTCAACACTCGGGTGAAGATCGCCGTCGGTGCGCGGAAGAGTTCCGTGACGATCGACTTCGCGAACGGGGACGACCTCAACCGGATCCTCGGTGAGCTCGGCATTGAGGACATCGCGGGCTGAGACAGCTGCGCTGCACAGCGCAGAACGGCGCTGTACGCCGTTCTGCGCTGAGATCCGGGCCTCCGCTGTGTAGCAGGCGGATCACATTGAGTTCGGTCCGCAGCGCGCGACTCAGCGCGTCCTGCCACCGCTTGCCCGTCCGCGCGGGGCGAACAGCAGGACCGGTACGTTCCACGTGGAACATGGCAGCCTGATCGCATGACTGCATCTCCCATGCCCGAGCCGCTCTGGCGGGACGTCGTCGGCCGCCAGCTTCGCGAACGACGGCGCGGCCGGGGGTACACCCTGAAGCACGTGGCGCAGCGCGCCGGTGTCTCGCCGCAGTACCTCTCGGAGATCGAGCGGGGAAGGAAGGAGCCTTCGTCGGAGATGATCGCCGCCGTGGCGGGCGCACTCGACACGTCCCTGCTGGATCTCACACTCGGTGCCGCGGACGACCTCCGTGCATCCCGGACGCCTGACAGCGTCGCACAGGTCCGAGCGGACTTCGCGCTGGCGGCCTGACCGTCACAGGCGCCGGGCAAGGACCTGGTCCAGGAGTCCGTACTCGCGGGCTTGCACCGCAGTGAACACGCGGTCGTGATCAGTGTCGGCTCGGAGTCGCTGAGCTGTCTGACCGGTGTGCTCGGCGAGCACTGCCTCCATGTCCGCCCTGATGCGAACGAGCTCCTCCGCCTGCAGGATCAGCTCCGGAATGGCGCCCTGCCCCTGTGTTGCCGGCTGGTGGAGAACGACGCGGGCGTGTGGGAGGGCCGACCGCTTCCCTTGCGCTCCGGCGGCGAGCAGCATCGCGCCGACGCCGATCGCCTGGCCGACGCAGGTGGTGGCGACATCTGGCCGGACGTACTGCATGGTGTCGTACACGGCGAGCATTGCGCTGGGGTCGCCACCTTCGCAGTTGACGGTGAGGTGGATGTCAGCGTCAGGATTGTCGGATTCGAGGAACAGCAGTTGAGCGATGAGCGCGTTGGCAACACCTGCGTCGACCGGTGTCCCGAGGTAGATGATGCGCTCCGTCAGGAGGTGCGAGTAGACGTCCATCACGCGCTCCCCTCTGGGATCGCGTGCGATGACGTTGGGGATCGTGTAGCTCGTCACCGCGTCACCGCCGAAGCCGAGGCCGCGGATGGCGCGAAGCCGAGCGAGCGTGTGTGGATCGAAGTGGGGCGGATCGCCGTGAAGTCGGTGACGATGGCATCGATGAAGCCGTACTCGAGGGCCTCCTGCGCCGAGTACCAGTGGTCGTGGAGGGAGTCCTCGAACACCCGAGCGACGTCCTGGGAGGTGTCCTCCGCGATCAGCCGCAGGACGGTGTCTCTCGTGTCCCGGAGGTGATCGGCCTGCAGGGCGATGTCCACCGCTGATCCGCCGATCCCCGCCGACCCTTGGTGCATGAGTACGCGCGTGTGCGGGAGTGCTCGGCGCTTCCCGCGTGTCCCCGCGGACAGGAGGAACTGCCCGGCGCTACACGCGATGCCGAGCGTCAGCGTGGACACATCGTTCGGGATGGTGCCCATCAGGTCCCGGATCGCCAGCATCGCCGGCACCGATCCCCCCGGCGAGTGGATCCACAGGGCGATGTCTGTGTCTGGGTCCTCGGTGGCGAGCTGCATGAGATGCGTCATGAGAACCGCGCCGTTGTCATCGTCGAGTGCACCGTCGAGGACGAGGACTCGCTGATCGAGCAGGCTGCGTCGGTGTACGGCGTCGAAGCGTGGAGGGCTGGCTGATTCGGTCATACGGCCAGCGTGTCCGTGCACGAGCAAGTCCGGGCGGGATGCTGCCCAGGGCAGATCTGCTGTCAGCAGCCGGGACGTTCCACGTGGAACACCGACCTCAGTTTCATGAGGCCGACGACCGCGAGGAGCGGCTTCATCCACGTCATTTCGCCGAGGCGGTAGTCGTCAGCGGCGACCAGCCGACCGCCGAGATCCGGCCGCTGTCGGGCGAGGTACAGGCGGGCCTTCGCGGCATGGAGCCCGTTCGACGCGAAGGCGATCCAGTCGTACTCCTCGACGAGGGGCAGGACGTTGCGGACGTTCTCCCACGTCGACGAGCTGTTCGGCTCCACGAGCACCTCGCCTCGCCAGTGCAGACGGTGGACGATGTACTGGCGGAGGAGTACCGCTTCCGGAGTCGACCCGCGGACGGCTCCCCCGCTGCAGAAGATCGTGGCTGTGGCTCCGGCCCGTTCGGCGCGCTCGGCCGTCCGGACAGCGATGCGGGCGCGCCAACGATTGACTGCGTTCGGCCGGTTCGATCGATTCCCGAACCCGAGGACGACGACGGCTCCTCGGGTCCCGGCACGCGGCTGCGGAAGTTGCCGGGCTGCTCGTGCTGCGCTCTGGTGCACCCACTCACCCCAGGTGAGCGCCGCCGCTACGACCACTCCTGCCGTGGCAACGGTGGCCGATGTTCCACGTGGAACGCCGCACTCCCGCACTGGTCAGCCGCGGTGGTCGCGAATCGCCTGCTCGGCGAGTTCCGCGTACGTCCAGCCGAGGTCGAAGCCGGATGCCGAGAGCGCTTGCGGGACCAGCGAGGTCTCAGTGAGTCCGGGGAGCACGTTCGCCTCGAGGAACCACGGGGTCCCAGCGGCGTCGATGATCAGGTCGACTCGGGAGATGTGCCGGAGACCGAGTGCCGCGTGCGCAGCGATGGCCGCGTCTGAGGCTGCCGCGGCGAAGTCCGCGGAGAGCCGAGCCGGCGTGTAGAAGGTGGTCTCCCCCGCGTTGTAGCGGGCCTCGAAGCCGTAGATACCGTTCCTCGGGACGATCTCCACTGCGGAGAGCGCCACGGGGCCATCGCCGGTGTCGATGATGCCGACCGCGACCTCGGTCCCCCGGATGAGCTGCTCGACCACGACGTCGTCGCAGTACGTGTAGGCGGTGACCATCGCCCGCGGGAGGTCGTTCACGTCGTCCACCAGCGTGACGCCCTGTGCGCTGCCACCCCGCGCCGGCTTCACGGCCAGCGGGACGGGGTGTTCCGCCGCGATGCTCTCGAGGACGCCGACGGCACCGAGCTCCCGGAAGACGTCGTGGGAGAGCGTCACGGACCGAGGGGTTCGCACGCCTGCACGCGCGACCAGCGCGGAGGCGGTGGGCTTGTCCCATGCCAACCGGGCCGACGTGGAACGTGAGCCGACGAACGGGATGTCCAGTGCCTCCAGGATGCCCCGCAGGGCGCCGTCCTCACCGGAGGCGCCGTGCAGTGCCGGCCACACGACGTCCGGGCGGGTCTCCCGCAGGGTCGGCAGGAGTGACGCGTCCGCGTCGCGGAGGTCGACCTGCCAGCCGTAGCCCGTCAGGGAGTCGGCGACGCGGCGCCCGGACCGCAACGAGACGTCACGCTCGTGGGAGATCCCTCCCGCGACGACGACGACGTGACGGCGAGTGAGCTCGGCCATGCGAAGGGACCTCCGGTACTGCGGGCGGAACGATGAAAACTGCTGATCAGGAGACGTTGGGAGGCGGCGCGCTGACCGACGAGGTCGGCCGGACAAGTGTGTTCGGCCGGGTCGTCGGACCGAAGGTCTCGATCAGTTCGAGCTCGTCGTTCACGACGTTGGCGAGCCGCTTCACCCCGACGCGGATCTGCTCCGGCGTCGGGTAGCAGAACGACAGGCGGATGTGGCCGCCGCCGCGACCGTCGGCGTAGAAGGCAGTACCTGGCGTGTACGCGACGAGCTCCTTGACGGCGCGGGGCAACATGCCCTTCGAGTCCAGGGACTCCGGGAGCGTCAGCCAGACGAAGAAGCCGCCGTTCGGCTTCGTCCAGGACAGGTCCGGCAGGAACTCTCCGAGGGCGGACATCATGGCGTCCCGGCGCTCCGCGTACAGCCCTCGGAACGTGTCGACCTGACCCTTCCAGTCAGCGGCGTCGAGGTAGGCGTTCACCACGTACTGGCCGAAGGAGTTCGGCGCGAGGACCGCGGACTCGTTGGCGAGCACGAGCTTCTCGCGGATGGCGTGCGGCGCGAGGGCCCACCCGACGCGGAAGCCGGGTGCGAGCGTCTTCGAGAACGAGCCGAGGTAGACCACGCCCTCCTCGTCGATGGACCGGATGGCCTGCGGCGCAGGCTCGTCGAACCAGAGGAGCCCGTACGGGTTGTCCTCGAGCACGAGGATGTTGTTCGAGCGGCAGATGTCGAGGATCTCGATGCGACGCTCGCGGCTCATCGTCACGCCGGCCGGGTTGTGGAAGTTCGGGATCGTGTAGAGGAACTTGATCCGCTTGCCCTGGGTGCGCAGGTTGGCGATGGCCTCACGGAGTGCCTCGGGCACGAGGCCGTTCTCGTCGGTGGTGACGTGCACCGTCTCCGCCTGGTAGGACCGGAAGACGCCGATCGCTCCGACGTACGACGGGGACTCGGCCAGCACGACGTCACCCGGGTCGATGAAGAGCCGTGTGACGAGGTCGAGCGCGTGCTGCGAGCCCGTCGTGACGACGACGTCCTCAGCACTGGCACGGATGCCCTCGAGGCTCATCACGTCGACGATGTGCTCGCGCAGGGACCGCAGGCCCTGTCCACCGCCGTACTGCAGTGCCATCGCGGCGTCCTCGGCCATCACACGGTCCAGGGAGCCCGTGACGAGCTCACGAGGGAGCGCGGAGACGTACGGCATGCCGCCGGCGAGCGAGACCACCTCGGGCCGCGAGGCGACGGCGAACAGGGCTCGGACCTCGGAGGCGCTCAGCCCTGCGGTGCGCTGAGCGTAGGAGTCGTACCAGGGGTCGAGGCTGTTGCCGTTCGTCATCTTGGCTCCGTTCCAGCGGGACGTGCCCGCCACTCACATTCCCGCCACACTACGACATGGACCCCGGAAACCCGGGCTCCGCGACGGGGCCGATCCTGAACCGGTGGACCGGAACGACCCGGAACGACCGGAACGGCCGGGAACGACGAACGGCCCCGCTCCCTGTTCGGGTGCGGGGCCGTTGGTGCGGCGTGGTCCTACGCGAGGAACTCCGCGAGGTCTGCCTCGAGCGCCGGCTTCGGCTTGGCGCCGATGACGGTCTTGACGACCTCGCCGCCCTTGAAGACCTTCATCGCCGGGATCGACGTGATCTGGTAGTTCATCGCCGACTGCGGGTTGTCGTCGACGTTGAGCTTCACGATCTCGATCTTGTCGGCGTGCTCCGCGGCGATCTGGTCGAGGATCGGCGAGACGGCGCGACACGGGCCGCACCACTCGGCCCAGAAGTCGACGAGGATCGTCTTGTCGGACTTGAGGACCTCGTCCGAGAAGGTGGCGTCGGTGACTGCCTTGGCGTTGGACATGTGTGCTCCTTCGAGAAGTCGATCAGTGGGTGCAACGGCTGGGCCGTCGCAGTATTCCCCGGGTCAGGCGCGAGCGGCTTCGACGTCGATCGTCACGGGCGACTCGGGCGCGGTGCCATCGGCCGGGACGGTGAGCGAGTCGTCAAGGTCCGCGAGGTACTTCTCGGCGTCGAGGGCGGCCACCGTGCCGGACCCGGCGGCGGTGATCGCCTGCCGGTACGTGGGGTCGATGACGTCGCCGGCGGCGAAGACACCCGGCAGGTTGGTCTTCGACGTGCGGCCCTGGACGGCGATGGTACCCTCCGGCGCGATGTCGATCTGCCCGTGGATCAGGTGCGTGCGGGGGTCGTTGCCGATCGCGATGAACAGACCGTCGATGGCGAGTTCGCTCTCGGAGCCGTCCACCGTGTCGCGCAGCGTGACGCCCGTCACGGCGGAGTCACCCGTGATGCCCGTGACCTCCTTGTTCCACGCGAACTCGATCTTCGGGTCGTTCATCGCGCGGTCCTGCATGATCTTCGACGCGCGGAGGGTGTCCTTGCGGTGGATGACCGTGACCTTGTCGGCGAAGCGCGTGAGGAACGTCGCTTCCTCCATCGCCGAGTCACCACCGCCGACGACGGCGATGTTCTTCTGGCGGAAGAAGAAGCCGTCGCAGGTCGCGCACCAGCTCACGCCGTGGCCGGAGAGACGCTCTTCGTCGGCGAGGCCGAGGTGGCGGTACGCCGAACCCGTCGCGTAGATGACCGCGAGGGCCTCGTACGTCTCGCCGGAGCCGACGGTGACCTTCTTCACGTCGCCGGTGAGGTCGACGGAGACGGCGTCGTCGTAGAGGACCTCGGCGCCGAACTTCTCGGCCTGTTCCTGCATCTTGATCATGAGGTCGGGGCCCTGGATCCCCTCGGGGAAGCCCGGGAAGTTCTCGACCTCGGTCGTCTTGGTGAGCTCGCCGCCGGTCTCGACGCTGGACGCGACGATGAGCGGCTTGAGCTCCGCCCGCGCGGCGTAGATGCCGGCGGTGAACCCGGCCGGGCCGGAACCGATGATGATGAGCTGGCGCATGTGCCTCGATGCCCTTCCGTAGATCGCTGACCGGGTCAACACATGCTAGCGGCGTCGCATTCCAGGCGACCCGGGAACGCCGGGCGTCAGCGACCGAGCCGGCTGCGCACGAGTGCCACCGCGTTCGCGATCTCGCCGTTCTTCGCGACGACGAGGGCCCCGAAGTAGACGATGACCATGACGGCACCGGTGAGCGCGAGGGTGATCAGCGCGCCCGTGACGTCCGACATCGCGAAGCCGTCGGAGCTGAACGCCCCGAAGAAGTTCGCGACGACGAGGCCGGCGACCCCGGAGATCAGGGCGGCGATGACGAACTGCACGTGCGAGCGGGTGACGACCGGCCCCTCGATGCCACCGAGGCGCTTCCGGACGAGCACCAGGGCGACGATCGTCTGCGCGGAGCCGGCGATGGTCGTGCAGATCGCGATCCCGACGCCGATGACCGACCCGGGGAGCATGGCCACGGCGAGGGCACCGATGACGAACAGCCCCGACTGCACGAGCTGCATGAGGAACGGCGTGCGGTGGTCGTGCATCGCCCAGAACACGCGCTGGATGATGAAGAGCATGCTGAACAGCACGAGACCGGGCATGTAGGCGACGAGCACGAGCGCCATCGCCTGCGTGTGGCCGAACTCGTTCTCCCAGATCCGGGCGAACGGCATCGCGGTGACGATCAGTGCGACGGACGCGAAGACCGTGAACAGCCCGACGATCCGGAGCGACAGGGACAGGTTCCTCCGGACGGCGGCCAGGTCGCCCCGCTCGGCGTCGTGGCTCATCCGGGTGAAGTACGCCGTCGCGATCGAGACGGTGATGATCGAGTGCGGCAGCATGAACAGCAGCCACGTGGTGCTGAGCGTCGCGTTCCCGGCTCCGGTCGCGAGCGAGGCCACGCGGGCCTGCACGATGCCGGCGAGCTGCGTCACGAGGATCATCGCGAAGAGCCACCCGGCTGCCGTGCCGGTCGACTTCAGGCCGACGCCCCGCCACCGGAAGTCCGGGCGGAAGCTCAGGCCTGCGCGTCGCCAGAACAGCGGCAGGAACGCCGCCTGCGCGAGCACGCCCACCGACGCACTGCCGGCCAGCACGGCGATCTTCAGCGGCGTCCAGTCCTCGGTGGAGGCGTTCACGCTGCGCCCGCCGAAGAGGGCGATGAAGACGATGAGTCCGGCGATCGCGATGACGTTGTTGATCAGCGGCGCCCACGTGAACGGCCCGAACACCTGCTTGGCGTTGAGGACCTCGCCGAGCAGCGAGTACATCGCGTAGAAGAGGATCTGCGGCAGGCACCAGAACGCGAACGCCACCGCGAGGTCGGTCGTGGCCGCGCTGAAGCCCTTGCCGCCGTCGCCGGCGCTCTGGCTGTACAGACGCACCAGGACGGGTGCGAGCAGGGTCGCCACGACGGTGATGACCAGGAACGCGGACCCGCCGAGGGTGACGATCTTGTTGACGTACGCGGTGCCGCCGTCGGTGTGCTGCTTCATCGAGCGGACGATCTGCGGGATGAGCACCGCGGAGAGTAGGCCGCCGGCGATGAGCGCGTAGATGTTGTTCGGCAGCTGGTTCGAGATCGCGAACGCGTTGGCGGCGTCGGAACCCGTGTTGCCGATCGCGAAGGCCAGCACGAAGGTCTTCGCGAACCCGAGGATGCGCGAGACCATCGTCCCGGCCGCGAGCATCGCGCTGGCGCGGCCCAGGCTGCGCTCGGCCGCGGGCTCCGCGTCGACGGACGGCTGGGGCTGGGTGGCGCTGATGACGGGCTCCTCTGGATCTGCTGCCGGCTCGTCGCGGTCGACCGGGACGACTGCGCGAGCGTCGGCCTGGAGGAGCGGTGCGGGTCCGTCACGCCGCGTCGCGGCCGGCACGGGCTCGCCTCCGACCACCGGCTGGACCTCCAGGGGACGGTTCGGGTCGTCGTCGTCCTCGTCGTCGAGCTCGCCGTTCCGGCGCCGGATCCGCTTGCGGATGCTGCGGAAGATGCCGAACCCGAAGATCGCGACGAGGGCCACCGCGGCGGCGGCCGTGATCACGGTCTCCCACTGGGCCTGCACGTTCAGCTCGACGGTCGCGGGGGCGCTGATCTTCACGCCCGTCGGGCTCGCGAGCGACATGGTCAGGTTGACCTTGCCGTTCGCGACCGACTGGACCGGCACGGTCGTGCGGGTCGAGGACTCGGGCTGGATCTTCACCTCGATGTCGTTCCGCACGACGCGCAGCGCCGAGTTCGACGGCTGCACGGAGAGGCGCACCGTGACGGGGTACGTCGAGCTGTTCCGGATCGAGATCGGCAGCGAGGAGCGGTCACCGAGCAGCGTGAGGCTGCTCGAGTCGACGATGGCGACCTTCGAGACGGCCTTCGCCCAGTTCGCGACCCGGGCGTCGACCGCGCTCGCGAAGCCGTCGGGGTCCGGTCGCCAGGCGTTCGACGAGAGCGCGAGCAGGTTGAGGCGTGCGGGTGCGGTGAGCTCGGTGGGGGTGTCGAGCGCGGAGGAGAACGCCGTGAGGTCCTGCTCCCCCTGCACGAGGTGCTCGAGCTGGTCGATCCGGGCGTCGCCGTTCGTGCCCGCGGTGAGGGTGAGTGACCCGGCGCTGGCGGACGACGTCGACGAGAGGTCGGCCGGGGCGACCCAGGGGGTGCCCTCGATCGCGTCGAGCGCCGCGCTGAGGCGTGCGGAGTTCGTCGGCCACTCGCGGTCGAGCGTGAGGAGGATCGGGCTCTCGGCCGTCCCGGCGCGCGCGGCGGTCGCGAGGGTCGCCGTGAGCTCGGACACGGCCGTGGACCAGTCCTGCTGGTTCGTGGCGGTCGCGGCGGATCGCAGCAGCGAGGACATCGACTGGTCGGACACCAGGACGTGCTGGCCGCCGATCTGCTCGGATGCCGAGATGGTCGTGTCGGCGCCGGCCGAGGTGTTGCCGCTCGACACGATGGTCGTCTTCGTGCCGGCCTTCGCCAGCGCCGGCAGGTCGGCCGCCGTGACCGTGCCGTCGGCGGGCCAGGCGATCGAGTCCATCGAGTACGGGAAGTCGAGGAGGGACGCCGTCGTCGGCAGCGTCGTGGGGGTGCCGTCGTCGGTCGTCGTGTCGTCGCCCGTGCCGCCCGCCGTGCCGTCCCCTGCGTCTGAGGTCGCGCCGTCCGTCGGGGTCGCCGTCGCCGAGGCGTCGGTCGACGGCGACGCGGGGTCCGGCGTCGGGGTCGGCGTGGGCGTCGAGGCACCCGGGAAGTGGTCGGGGTCGACCTGCTGGTCGAGGGAGATCGGCGAGAGGATGCCGTTCGCCCCCGCCTGGCGGAGCCCGGTGACGTCGGCGTCGGCGTAGGGCAGCGCGAAGGTCTCGTTGCGGAGCGACTCGAGGCGTGCCAGCCACGCGGTCGCGGACGACGGGGCGTCCGCACCCAGGAGTCGGATCGAGGCGATGATCCGCGGGTCGACGGCGACGGCGACGTTGTGGTCCTCGGCCGCGTCGAGCTGCTGGGTGAGCGTGCCGTCGACGGCCGTCACGGAGGCGAGCACGTTCTTGTCGAGGACGCCGTCACCGGTCTTCGGCACGGTGATCGGCATCGCGACCGAGACGCTCACGGGCGTCTGGTCGGCGGAGTCCGGGTACCAGGTGATCGCGGACCGTGCGACGGCGTAGGTGTCCCCCGCGGTGTACTCCGCCGCGATGCGCCGGGCGCCGAACGACGAGTAGCCGCCGAGCGCCACGTTGCCGGACACGATCTTGACGGAGCCGAGGGTGACCGAGCGGTGCGCCGGGACGGCCGGGATGTCCACGGAGTCCATCGGGGCGCCGAGGTAACCGGTCGTGCTGGTGTCCCCGAGCCAGTCCGAGAGGACGTCCCGCGTGCTCACGGAACGGAAGATGTCGAGGTCGGCCGTACCGGCCGGGACGTCCGAGTCGGTGTCGTTCGTCACCGTGACGGAGAGCTCGAGGTCCTCGTCGCGCTGCACGATGCCACGGTTCGCCGGGGCGATCGAGATCGTCGTCTTGCCCGCTTCGGCGGCGGCCGGGTGGGCGACGCGGGTCTTCGTCGTGGGGGCCGTGGTGGCGAGGGCGCCGTCGGTCGCCGCGGGCGCGGCGACGAGGCCGAGGGCGACGAGAGCCGTCGCGGCGGCGGCGAGCGTTGTGCGGAAGATCTGCATACGGAAGGGGCCACGGGATCGGTCCGGGCCGTCCACGAGTGTATGAGGCGCGACCATGAACGCTCCCGTGCACGCGGACGATGTGGAGAACTCGGGGGCGTGATCTGGGAGGATGAGGACCGTCATGCAGTCCGTTGCCCAGGCCGTCGAGCGTCTCGACGCACTCGCCGCCACCGAGCCCGTCGACCTCCTCGCTCGGGCCTTCGCCGACGCCGGACACGAACTCGCGCTCGTCGGCGGGCCGGTCCGCGACGCCTTCCTCGGCCGCCCGGTCACCGACCTCGACTTCACGACCGACGCCCGACCGGACGACATCCTGCGGATCGTGGAACCGATCGCGAGCGCCACCTGGGACGTCGGCCGCCAGTTCGGCACCATCGCCGCGCGGGTCGCCGGCGAGCAGGTCGAGATCACGACGTACCGCAGCGACGTCTACGACGGCGAGACCCGGAAGCCCGAGGTCGCGTTCGGCGACACCATCGAGGACGACCTGCTCCGCCGTGACTTCACGGTGAACGCGATGGCGCTGCGACTGCCCGCCCGGGAACTCGTGGACGTGCACGGCGGGGTGGAGGACCTCCTCGCCCGGCGCCTGCACACCCCCCAGGCCGCACGGGTGTCCTTCCGTGACGACCCGCTCCGGATGATGCGCGCCGCGCGGTTCACCGCACAGCTCGGGTTCACGGTGTCGGACGAGGTCCGCGCTGCCATGACGGACCTGGTCGACTCGATCGAGATCGTCTCCGCCGAACGCGTGCGGGACGAACTCGTCAAGCTCCTGAACACCGGTGACCCCGTGGACGGCGTCCGTCTGCTGGTCGACACCGGGCTCGCCGAGCGCTTCCTGCCCGAGCTGCCGGCGATGCGGCTCGAGATCGACGAGCACCACCACCACAAGGACGTCTACGAGCACTCGCTGACGGTCCTGACCCAGGCGATCGGGTACGAGGCCGAGCGGCACCCCGGCGAGGCGCCGGACACCGTGCTCCGGATCGCCGCCCTGCTGCACGACATCGGCAAGCCCGCCACCCGCAAGCTCGAGCCGGGCGGCGCCGTGAGCTTCCACCACCACGACCTCGTCGGGTCGAAGCTCGCGAAGAAGCGCCTGCGTGCCCTGCGCTTCGACAACGACACGATCGCCGCGGTGAGCCGACTGATCGAGCTGCACCTCCGGTTCTTCGGCTACACAGAGGGTGCCTGGACCGACTCGGCCGTCCGCCGGTACGTCCGGGACGCCGGCCCGCAGCTCGAACGCCTGCACGAGCTCACCCGCTCCGACGTGACGACCCGGAACCGCCGCAAGGCCGACCGACTCGCCTTCGCGTACGACGACCTCGAGGACCGCATCAAGGAGCTGTCCGAGCAGGAGAAGCTCGACGCGATCCGCCCGGACCTGTCCGGCGACGACATCATGCGCATCCTCGACATCCCGCCGGGCCGTGCCGTGGGCGAGGCCTACCGCCACCTGCTCGAGGTCCGCATGGACGAGGGGCCCCTCGGCCCCGAGGACGCCGAGGCGCGCTTGCGCGACTGGTGGGCCGCCCGCGACGCGACCGACTGACGGACGCGACCGGTTCTCCACAGCCGGTGGCGCGCCTCCAGGCCGTCCGGTAGGCTTGCCGGGTTGTCCGCGCGCATTCTGCGTGGCGGGACACATGCATCAACCCTCCTGCCCCGAGAACTGCTCGGGGCCGCTGAGACCAGAGGAGGTGGGTTCCGCATGCACCAGTACGAACTGATGGCGATCCTCGACCCCGAGATCGATGAGCGCACCGTCGCTCCCAGCCTGGACAAGTTCCTCGCTGTGATCCGCAACGACGGTGGCACCGTCGACAACGTGGACGTCTGGGGCCGTCGTCGTCTCGCCTACGAGATCGCGAAGAAGTCCGAGGGCATCTACGCCGTCGTGGACTTCACGTCCTCCCCCGAGGCCGCCAAGGAGCTCGACCGTCAGCTCGGTCTCTCCGAGGCCGTGCTCCGCACGAAGGTCCTCCGCGCCGAAGAGGGCATCGCGCAGGTCGCCGCCCAGAAGCAGCGCGACGAGGCCCGCGCGGCCCGCAAGGCCGCCAACGCGACCGCAACCGCGACCGCGAGCGCCGAGTAACCCGTGGCCGGCGAAACCGTCATCACGGTGGTGGGCAACCTCACCGCGGACCCGGAGCTGCGCTACACGCAGAACGGGCTCGCCGTGGCGAACTTCACCATCGCGTCCACCCCTCGCACGTTCGACCGTCAGGCGAACGAGTGGAAGGACGGCGACGCGCTGTTCCTCCGCGCGAGTGTGTGGCGCGAGTTCGCCGAGCACGTGGCGGGCTCACTGACGAAGGGCTCGCGCGTCATCGCGCAGGGTCGCCTCCGTCAGCGCTCCTACCAGGACCGTGAGGGCCAGCAGCGCACGAGCATCGAGCTCGAGGTCGACGAGATCGGCCCCTCGCTCCGCTACGCGACCGCACAGGTCACCCGTGCTGCGGGTGGCGCCGGTGGCGGTCGTGGTCAGGTCGGCGGCGGCAACGCCCCGGCCGGCAACGGTGGCAACGGCGGCAACTGGAACAACAACGGTGGCGGTCAGTCGGACGCGCCCTGGTCCCCGCAGGGTGGCCAGCAGGGTGGCAACGCACAGTCGAACGACGTGTGGAGCACCCCCGGTGGCACGTACGACGACGAGACCCCGTTCTGATCCTCCGCGGTTCAACGGACACAACTTTCACTTCTTAAGGACAAACAATGGCTGGAAAGAGCACCGGCGATCGCCGGAAGCCTCGCGGTAAGGGCGGCAAGAACGCCGCTCCCGCGAAGTCGATCAAGGTCGGCGTCATCGACTACAAGGACGTCGCGACCCTTCGCAAGTTCATCTCGGAGCGTGGAAAGATCCGCGCCCGTCGCATCACCGGCGTCTCCGTCCAGGAGCAGCGCCTCATCGCCCGTGCCGTGAAGAACGCCCGTGAGATGGCGCTCCTCCCCTACGCCGGCTCCGGCCGCTGATCGGA
>Ga0308156_1000238_pt1 | contig 154984 bp, 144 predicted proteins | sample PhyAR2_FD_201041 | JGI IMG/M metagenome (GOLD analysis project Ga0308156, IMG submission 201041) | Phyllosphere microbial communities from UC Gill Tract Community Farm, Albany, California, United States - DLSL A.R2 | ecosystem: Host-associated > Plants > Phyllosphere > Unclassified | place...
TCAACCCCAATATTCCTTTTCTACATAGAAACCTGAAACTCGAAACCCAAGAACCGAAACTCATCATTCATCATTCATCATTTATAAATTCTCTCCCTAGCCCTGATAGAAATGGTTACCCCGCAGCTTGGGTTGGAGAGTAGATGGGTCTGAGCGTTGAGAGGGTTTTAAGGGTGCGGGGTACGGGATGAGAGGTGTGAGGTGTGAGTCGGGGTGAATAATTCCGGGATGAGAGTATTATATAATTATATAGAATAGCTTTTTAAAAGTTTTGGCTGCGGTATAGTCTTTATAATCATTATTATTCTAGCATTGTCACTCCGTAGGAGTCTGGACAAAACTCTTCCGTAAAATTTATAATAGCACAGATATAACCTTAATTAAAATGCTTCGACTCTGCTCAGCATGACACTGCGAATACTAACTGCTAAAAAAAATCTAAATAGTATCCTGCCAACTTACTTCCTTTAAGGGCTTTCGTAAAGAAGTTGGGATTCCAGCTGACACAATGAGAACAGAGATTTATACTCACTAACCACCTTCTATAGAAATCAGGAATATGAAAATTCAACACCAATGTTCCTTTTCTGCATAGAAACCCGAAACTCGAAACCCAAGAACCCGAACAACGGTACCCTCCTAGCCCTGATAGAAATGGTTACCCCGCAGTCTGGGTTGGAGAGCAGATGGGTCTGAGTGTAGGAAAGCGCTGGCGCGAGGAGTAGGAATGGATAGCAGGATGAAGCTCCTGAAAATATTGTATATATATAATAAAGAATAGTAAAGGTTATACTTATATATAGTAATGAAAGATATTAAATAAAAAAGAAAGTACCGACAGCAGCCTTTGTTTCCTTTCTATAATAGGTTTTTCATTCTTATGATTTACCTTTTCAACTATTACCATAGATGTAATTGTCATAAAACCGGCCATCATCTTTTTTTGATTTCATACATTTGTAGTGCATTCCGGATTCTAAGGAGTGAAATGAGTTTTATATGACAGACAGAAAATATAAGGAAACGGTTCATACTGATAAAAACCAATACGAATATATTACGATAACACATGACGAAAATAACGTCAGAATTTATACTTTGAAAAATGGGCTGAAAGTTTTTCTTGCCCAAAATTTTGATGCTCCGAGAATACAGACTTTTATTCCTGTAAGAACCGGAAGCAATAATGATCCTGCAGATAACACAGGACTGGCTCATTATCTTGAGCATATGATGTTTAAAGGAACTTCAAAAATCGGGACTCAAAACTGGGAAAAGGAAAAAGAACTTCTGGACCAGATCTCAGCATTGTATGAAGAGCATAAAGCAGAACAGGATCCTGAAAAGAAAAAAGAGATCTATAAAAAGATTGATGAAGTTTCTCAGGAAGCCAGCCAATATGCCATTGCCAATGAATATGACAAAGCTATTTCTTCTTTGGGAGCTACAGGAACGAATGCGCATACGTGGTTTGATGAAACAGTATATAAAAACAATATTCCGAACAACGAGCTTGAAAAGTGGCTGAAAATAGAAAAGGAGAGATTTTCTGAAATTGTACTTCGTCTTTTTCATACGGAACTGGAGTCTGTATATGAAGAGTTCAACAGAGCTCAGGATAATGATACAAGGCTTGTAAGCTATGAATTGATGAGTGCTCTTTTCCCTAAGCATCCCAATGGCCAGCAGACAACACTGGGAAGACCGGAGCATTTGAAAAACCCTTCTATGAAGGCTATTCATAAGTATTTTGATGAATATTACGTTCCTAATAACTATGCTATGGTGCTGGTTGGTGATCTTGATTTTGAAGAGACCATTCAATTAGTTGATCAATATTTTGGCACTTTGCCTTATAAAGAGCTTCCGAAAAAGACACCGATTATTGAACAACCCATTACAGAGATTGTCACAAGAACGGTGAAAAGCCCCACTACTCCACGCACTCAACTGGCATGGAGAACGGAAAGCTATGGAACAAGAAATGCTATGCTTGCAGATATTGTTGCGAATATCCTCAGCAACAGAGGTGAAGCCGGATTACTGGATCTGCACATCAATCAGACTCAAAAAATGCTTTGGGCTCAGGCATTTTCCGTAGGTTTAAGACAATATGGATATTTTTCTATTGTAGCTGTACCTAAAGAAAATCAAACTCTGGAAGAAGCAAAGAGCATGGTCCTGGAGGAAATTGAACTGATAAAGAAGGGTGATTTCCCTGACTGGATGCTGCCAGCCATCATCAATGATTTCAAAATTCAGAGAATGAAAGGCCTTGAAACAGCAGAAGGGCTTGCTACAAACCTGTACGATTCTTATATAAAAGGAAGAACATGGGAGCAGGAACTGAATGAGATGGATGAATATGCTGCTTTTACGAAGGAAGATGTAGTAAATTTTGCCAGGGATTTTTTCAAAGAAAATTATGTTGTCGTCAATAAAGAAAAAGGGGTCAATGACCTATTGATCAGAGTTGAAAATCCGGGTATCACTCCTGTAAAAATCAACAGGGATACTCAGTCTGATTTTTTAAGAGAGATTTTAATGGATAGGACGGAGGATATTAAGCCTGAATTTATCGACTATCAGAAAGAGATTACCACCGATCAGCTTAACGGAAAGAAATTAAGCTTCGTAAAGAACAGCTATAATGATATTGCACAGCTGCATTTCATTTTCCCTTTTGGAAGTGATAATGACAGAGATCTCGGAATTTCCACTCAGTTGCTGCAATACCTGGGTACGGATACTCTTTCGCCTGAAGATTTAAAAAAGGAATTTTTTAAAATCGGGATCAGCAATGATTTCAAAACCACAAATGACCAGTTGATTATTTCTCTGAGCGGACTGGAAGAAAATATAGAAAAGGGAATTGCTCTTCTGCAGCACTGGATGCATGATGTAAAACCAGATCAGGAAATCTACAATCAGTTTGTGGGAACTGTACTGGAAAACAGAGAGGCTATCAAGAAGGATAAAAACCGTATTATGACAGCGCTGACAAATTATACCAAATTGGGTGTTCACTCACGCTTTACGGATGTTATTTCGAAAGAGGAACTTGAAAGCAGCAACTCTGAAGTATTCACTGACAGAATGAAAAAGCTTTTCAAATATCCGTATCAGGTATTCTTCTATGGTAAAAACTTTGAGAATTTCAAGGGATATATTGGTCAGTATATAGAAACTGAAAGTCTTCAGATACCGGAAGCTAAACAATATCCAGAGCCTGCCACCGGAGGAAATGTAAATTTCATCAATTATGATATGGTTCAGATGGAAATGAGCAAGATTGGAAAGGGAAATCTTGTGAATCCGCTTCATTTTGGAAAGATCAATGTATTTAATGAATATTTTGGACGGGGATTATCTTCAATTGTTTTCCAGGAGATGCGTGAAAGTAAGAGTCTTGCTTATTCTGCTTACGTTTCTTATGCAGCCAACTCTGAACTTAACCATCCTGATTATGTAACAACTTATATCGGAACTCAGCCTGACAAACTTATGATTGCTGTGGATACGCTGAATGAACTGATGAACGAACTTCCTGAAGTGCCTATTCAGTTTGAAAATGCCAGAAATGCTGCTCTGAAACAGATTGCTTCAACAAGGATTACCCGAAATAATATATTTTTCAATACATTAAGATTGAAGAAACTGAATATTCATCATGATTTCAGAAAAGATATTTACAAACAGATTCAGGATCTGAAATTTGAAGATATCAGACATTTTTATCAGACAGAAGTGAAATCCATAGATTTTAATACAGCCATTATCGGTAAAAAAGAAAATCTGAATATGGAAGCCGTCCATAAAATGGGAACATTTAAAGAAGTAAGTCTTAAAGATATTTTCGGACATTAAAAAAACAAACCGCCTGATAGCATTTATCGGGCGGTTTTTTTTATAAATGATGAATGATAATTGATCAGTGATAATTCATCATTCATCATTTATAATTCTATTACGTCATCATACAATCTCCGTCTCCATCCTGATAGTTGGGATTAAAATTATCGGGAAGTAACTCCAACAGCTGTTGATGAAACAGATATTCTCTTTTAAAATCACGGTTATAGATATGGGAAAACGCTTTTGATTCCTGTATTACCTTGTTCAGTCTGGTCTGATAACTGGTAAAGCCTTTCACTTTATTGGTAATAATGAAATAATTTAAAAACTGAACTACCTCAGCTAAGTCAGAAGTTGAAAAAAGGTAAGGAATTTTAAGGTATCCGTCGCGGAGCTGCAATAGTAAGCAGTCCTTGAGTTGATTATTCTGATCGAAAATCTTAATCCAAAAATATTTAAATGTACCCGCAAAGCTTGAAAAGAGATATCTTTCATCTTTTTTACCTTCCAACACCCATGGATAATCTATAAAAGTATTGATTTCATCTGCATTGCGTACCCCGGAAAATTCAGTCATAAAATCAGCACTTTCTTTGTCTATATGAGGAAGAACTTCATATTTAAAATCCGGTTTCTGTATGGATAAGTTTTTTATTGAGATGAATACATTGGCAGCAGCATCCAAAGTCTGAAAAAGCGGTTTCAATGGTTGTGTTCCCGGTTTTTTTTCAGGAATCATTTTAGCGGCATCGGTTCTGAAATAATACCTCTTCCCCTCTTTAGGAAAGACATATTCAAAAACACCCATGATATTGTAAAGTGCTTCTGCTTCTTTGGTAAATTCTGTAATGGCAATTCTGCCTTCGTATTCTTCAAAAACCTTTTTCAGCAATGCTTTTGCGGGTCTTTTTTTCCGGTATTCAGGGTTTGCATACAAAGTGCTCAGCCACGCATATCTGATTTCTTTTCCATCAATGACAAAATAATCCGGGAAGCATCCTACATAACCGATCAGTTTGTCTTCAGAGAAAGCCAGAATAAGAAGGGTATCTTCCTCTGATGCTTTAGGATTCCGAATATGGGACAATGCTCGATGTTTCGTAACAGGAAGAAAATCATACTGCAAAAATGCTCCGGATGATATAAAATCTTCCAGTTCTTTTCTGTTGAATGTTTTCAGCGTTATCATTTTCTCAAAATCGTATTTTTATTAACCAGCTTTTTCAGTTTGAAGTATGCCATTTCTTTTTTCAATATCTGTTCTCCACTCTCTCCCATTTCCATTGGAATTCTTTGAAAATTTCTCTTCACACTATCCAACTTTATCCCTGCACAGCCAAAACTGCAGTAGATTTCTTCATTTTTAAAAAGCTCATCAAAAAAATCTTTCTGAACTTCAAAATCAGTAAACGGAAATGCAAAACTTTCATAGAGGAACCCGTTTTCTTTCAAATAAGCAAAAGTCTTATCCGTAGTTTCCATCTGTTCTTTCAAAGATAGGTCTCCGTATTTCGGGTGATCCCAGCTGTGAGAAGAAATTCCGAAACCTCTTCCGGCAAGTTCTTTTAACTCTTCTGTGCTTAAATAGGGTTTGAATTCTTTTGAATAGGCATTAAAATCCACTTCAAGTTTTTCAGCAAGCTGATCCAGAATATCTTTTTCCTGATAATTTACAGATAAAATCTTCTTCTTTAAAATGCTTCTATCGGCGTTCTGCAGCGATAGCATAAAATAAATTTCAGGATCAATGGTTTTCTTTTTTTCAAGAGCATCCGCAAGAAGACTGGCCTTGCATCTGAACATCATATCTTTATTGTCTATAAAAGCAGGGTTTACAAAATTGCAGGCATAAATTCCCTTTCGTTCCAAAATGGGAGCCGCAATATCATAAAACTCTCTGAAACCGTCATCAAACGTAAGCAGGGCAATCTTTTTCTCAGGTTTAAAATCCCCGGACATACAATCTTTGAACTCCTGCCAGTTGACAAACCGGAAATTCTTTGCAAGATGATCAAGATCTTCTTCAAACTGTTTTGTATTCTTATAACGGATCACATGTTTTATATGGGGAAGTTCTCTGTCGGAAACACTGTGATAAAGTGGTAAACAGTAATCCAGCGGAAAAGATTTCCCGATATTATCAGATTCAAAAGCTGCCAAAACATTGATGATCCTGTCTTTCATCTTATTTAAAATAAAAAAGAATCTATTCAAAGCTCAGTTCAAATAGATTCTTAAAGGTATAACTTTTAAAAATTATTTTATAATTTTCATTTCATCAACAAGCCACTTTGAGTCAGCGAACTTTTCGATGATGAAAAGGATATATTTTGTGTCTACCATGATGTTTCTGCTGAAACGTGGATCATAGTTGATGTCACTCATGGTTCCTTCCCACTGTCTGTCGAAATTCAATCCTACAAGATTTCCGTTGGCATCAAGAGCGGGGCTTCCTGAGTTTCCTCCGGTGGTGTGGTTCGTTGCAGTGAATCCTACAGGAACGTCACCTGTTTTATCTTTATAGTTACCGAAATCTTTTTTGTTGTAAAGGTCAATCAGTTTCTTTGGAACATCAAATTCGTAATCTCCCGGAACATATTTTTCCATTACTCCTGCCAGGTGAGTCTGATATCCATAAGAAACCGCATCTCTAGGTGTAGACCCTTTTACTTTACCATACGTTACACGAAGCGTTGAGTTAGCATCCGGGAAGAATTTTCTGTCTTTATCCGTCTGCATCTGCTGTGCCATGAACTTTTTCTGTAAAGCATCAATTTTTGCCTGCATTGAAGTATACTGTGGATCTGCAGTTTTCATATACGTTTCTTTCATAGAAACATACAGCTGATAAATAGGATCTTTCTTTAAAGTCTTGATCAGTTTATCCTGGTTAGAAAACGCTTTATCAATATCTGCTGTCAATGTTCCCCCATTCACAGCAGCTCTTCCTGTGATGATAGAATTTTTAGACATATCTTCTATTACAGGAATATTCGGGCTTTCATCTTTATATTTGCTGAAACCAGCCGGTAAAAACTGGGGTGCTGTTTTATTAGCGTATAAAGCCAGTAATTTTGCGGTTACTTTAGCATCAAGCTCTGCACTGTAATCTTTGTAAAAAGAGGTTAATTTTGTTTTTAGCTTTGTAAGTTCCTTTTCATCCATTCTTCCCGCTTCTACAGAAGCTACAAAGTCATAATAATCACCGGCCAGCTTCAAAGTCTCAGCATTTCTTACCACTTCTGTAAAATAAGCATTGTTTAATGCATAAGGTGCCTGATCATTGTACAGTTTATTCAACTGATCCAGTGTATTTTTGATCTCCGGATTTTTAGCTACCAAAGAACCTTCATACATTACTTTCTTTTCTACAGCATTGGATTTTTTCAATCCTTCTACTTCACCGATCCATTTTTTCCAGTAGTTCGCTACAGAAGCGTATTTTGAAGCATATTTGATACGTGTTTCATTATCAACACGCATTTTTTCGTCCAATGTTTTTAAGGCAACATCACGTACAGCAATTCTTGCAGGATCAATGTCCTTCATGATTTTCTCTACGCCAACTGCAGGAAGATATTCTGTAGTTTTTCCAGGGAATCCGAATACAAAAGTAAAATCGTTTTCATTTTTATCTTTTATAGAAACCGGTAAATAGTGTTTTGGAACGTAAGGTACGTTGTCTTTTGAATATTCTGCAGGTCTGTTATTTTTATCTGCATAGATTCTGAACATAGAGAAATCTCCGGTATGTCTAGGCCAAACCCAGTTGTCTGTATCACTTCCGAATTTCCCGATGCTTTGAGGTGGCGCTCCTACAAGACGGATATCTTTATAGGTTTCGATGGTGTAAGCATAGTATTTGTTTCCATAATACATTGGCTTTACCATGATCGATTGGTAAGATTCAATTTTCTGAGCGTTTTTATAAACCTCAATATTGTTGTTGATCCTTTTAGTCAATTCAGGTTCCGTCAGGTTGTCTGTACCTTCCAAAATCTGATCAGTAACTTCTTTTATATCTACAATAAAGTCTACTTTTACGCCCGGATTAGGCAATTCTCCCTGTGTATTTTTTGCCCAGAATCCGTTTGAAAGAAGGTCATTCTGAACGGTAGAATGCGCCTGAATCTGACCGAAACCACAGTGGTGATTGGTTAAAAGCAGTCCTTTAGGCGAAATAATTTCTGCAGTACATCCGCCGTTAAACTGTACTACCGCATCCTTTATGCTTGGTTTCTGAGGGTTGAAAATATCTTTTGCAGAAATCTTCATTCCCAAATCCTTCATTTCCTTTTCATTCAGCTCAGTAGGAATCCACATTCCTCCATATTGTTGTGCAAATGCCATTGCAGCTGGCAAAAGAAATACAGATAAAAGTATCTTTTTTGTCATAATCAAAATTTTGCCCGAATTTACAAAGAAAAATAAGAATAGACCTTATAAAACAGCCGGAAAAGTTGTTAAGAATAGGTTTTTGTAAAATGTAAAAAGTAAAATGTATTAATGAAGGGAAAGCAGAAAATTCATTGAATGATCTATACAGTAAACCCAAACCATATACTGACAACTATCAACCAGCAACATTAAACATTAAACATTAAACCCTCCCCCTCTGGCTTAGTTTTTGTTGATTGGAAGTAACTTTATTATTAAAAACATATTTAAATCAATTATTATGATGAAAAGCAAAATGCTCATGTTGGGAATGGGAGCGATTTTATTCCTTGCTTCATGTTCTAAAAAAGAAACAACTGAAACAACCGGTACAACCACAGATTCCGCAACAGCTGTTCAGCCTGCTGCTACAGACAGCATCACTAAAGCTACCCCTACAGCAGCTGGTGACACTTCTGAAAATGCACTGGATTGGTCCGGTACTTATGAAGCCACAGTTCCTTGTGCTGACTGCCCGGGAATCAAGACTTCTTTAACATTGAATAATGATAAAACATTCAGCATTTCTGAAGAATATCTTGACAGAAATTCAAAGAACCAGGATAAAGGCTCTTTTGCATGGGATTCTACGGGAAGCATGATTACTTTAAAAGGTAAATCTGCCAATTATAAATATAAAGTGGGTGAAAATATGCTGATCCAGCTTGATATGGAAGGAAAAGAAATTGATGGTCCCAACAAGGATCTCTATGTATTCAAGAAAAAATAAAAATAAAGGCTTCGGCCTTTATTTTTTTGCTTTTATATCTTCTAAAACTGATAGGCTTTGATTTTCGGGTCATCTACCAGACGTCTGATTACTTCTTCATGACGGGTATTTTTGCCGGTTAACCGCCAGATAACGGTTAAACTTTCCGGTGAATACTGCTGTTTGATCATCAGATATTTCAGGTGGTGCTCTTTAAAGATATTTTCACAATATTGAATGTCCGCAGAAGCCGTAACAGCAATTTTATATTCCCTTACTTTATTATAATTATCAATGAAATTCTGCAGGTAAGTCAATACATTCAAAATAACTAATACCAAAGCAGTTCCCAACATTGCAATATAAATATATCCGGAACCTACCGCCATTCCAATAGAAGCCGTTGCCCAAATAGTGGTTGCGGTGGTAATTCCTTCAATTTTATTGTCTCCTTTGAAAATAACTCCCGCCCCCAGAAATCCGATTCCTGTAATGATATTGGCTGCGAGACGATCCGGATTTCCAACGCCTATTTTGATGGAAAGAATGGTAAACAGGCAGGCACCGAAACAAACCAGTATAAAAGTTCTGAGACCCGCAGATTTATTACGGTATTCACGTTCAGCACCAATAAACAGTCCTAAAATAACAGAAATAAGAATGAGTAATAATTCATTTTTGACAGCGTAATGGTCCTGAAGAAAATCCATTTTTTATAATTTAAACCTAGAATAAAATTACAATAAAAATTTATCTTTTGGGTTATCAATGAACTTTGTTTGGGGCAAGAAGATTTTATTTGACTGAAAACTTTCGTAATATTACAGGTTAAATGTAAAAGGCAGATACAGGAGTTATGAAACCTACATTTTTTTCAACAAAGGAAGCATTCAGAAAATGGCTTGAGAAGCACCATCAGGATGAAAAAGAACTCTTAACGGGATTCTACAAAACCGGAAGTGGAAAACCTTCTATGAGCTGGTCTGAATCTGTAGATCAGGCTTTGTGTTTTGGCTGGATTGACGGCGTGAGAAAATCTATAGATCATGAAAGTTATTCTATACGTTTTACACCAAGAAAACCTTCCAGCATCTGGAGCAATATCAATATAAAAAAAGTTGAAGAGCTCACCAAAGCAGGATTGATGACTCCAGCAGGGCAAAAAGCATTTGACCTTAGAAAAGAGAACAAATCCGGAATTTATTCCCATGAAAAAGCAGAAGTTACTTTTGATCCTGTTTATCAGAAACAGTTTAAGAATCATCAGGCTGCCTGGGAATTTTTTGAAAGCCAGGCGCCTTCTTATAAAAAGGTAATTATACACTGGATTATGAGTGCCAAACAGGAAAAAACAAGGCTTTCACGGCTTGAAAAAGCTATTGATACAAGTAAACAATCAAAAAGATTAGAATAAAAAAATTATTATGGATAAAGAAATTTCACACTTCTGGTTAGGGTATTTCAAGAATGAAGAAGAATTTTATAGTTTCGTAGAAGAGGATGAAAATTATTATATAGAAGAGGAAACTGATGATCAGTATGTTTCAAAATTCGCAGAATCACAAAACATCAAATGGTTTGATGATGATTTTATAGAGTATGGTTTTGAAGATGAAAGACTTAGTCTTTATGACAAGTTTGCAGAATATTCTTATGCTGACCAATGGCTTCCAATCCTGGAAAACAAACTGAATGAGTTAAGTCTGGATACTCCAGTGAATGCTATCATTTTTGCAACAAGATTTGTAATTCCGAATCCTGTTTCTGTAGAGAATGATGATTATTCACTTCACTATGTGGGTGAAATAGAATACGATATTTAATATCAGGGATTTTTCCCATAGATAATAAGTGACTTCATTTAGGGATGGAGTCACTTGTTGTTAATAAAAGAAATAGAAGTAATTTAGCATCCTGATGAAATTATATTCTACCTTACAAATCGGGGATTATCATATCAACCATTGTGAAGATTATTTGCTTATTAAAAATGTCGATTCGAACAGGATAGTATGTGCTGTAATGGACGGCTGCTCTACAGCGATGGACAGTCATTTTGCCTCGGCACTTTTTGGAAAGCTTTTACGTAAAGTGATCATTGAAACAGGTTATAAATCTTTATATGAAAAAGATATTCAACGCAGTCCAGACGAAGATCTCAAAGAAATAGTTGAAGGCTTATTCAAAGAACTTGTATTTAGTAAAAATCATATGATGCTGAATGAAAAAGAGCTGTTAACCACTCTTATCATCTTGGTTTATGACAAAGTAAAGAATGAAGGAATAATCTTAGCCATTGGTGACGGCGTTATTTGCATCAATGGAAAGATCACGGAATTTGATCGTAATAATAAACCTGATTACCTTGCCTATCATCTTCATGAAAACTTTGAAGACTGGTATTCTCATCAATCTCAGAAAATAATTTTTAATGATCTGAATGATATTTCCATTGCTACTGATGGTATTTTGAGCTTTTCAAAAATTAAAAAAACAGATTCTGATGAAATGATCAATTTTACAGAATATTTGATGATTGACCGCCAAAATAGTGATACTGAAGAAATGCTTAACAGAAAGCTTAAAGAGCTGGAACATCAATATGGAGTAAAACCTACAGATGACTTAGCTATCGTTAGAATCATAAAATAATTCATACATTTTGAATATTATGGAACAATCTAAACCTCATCAGTTCTATTCATTCCTGAAAAGACTGTCTATCAACGCTGTCCTTATTTCCGTGATCACAATTGTACAATTTTACTGGTCAATGGGGACTTTTTCAGATCGGATGTCAAGTGGCTGTCTGGAATGTTTGTTTGCTGAAGATGCATTATTCATGTCAGTGATAACCGGCATTTTCCTTTCTGTTATATTTTCTTTATTTTCCTTTGTAAAAAGGATCTTGATCAAAATTGGCATTGAGTTTATATTGTTGGTTATTGTCTGGCTATTTTGGAATTATTCTATATTTGTGGATAGAGAATCTTCATGGAGTACCTATGACTTCAATGCTGAGATTCAATATACAATTTCACTTTCTTTTTTTCCGGTTCTCTTTCTGGGATGTTTGTGTATGTCACTTTTACATTATCAGAAAATAAAAGCTAGATTTGTATCTTATAAAAACAAACACCATTGAAAAAACTGAATGATGTTGTCAGTAATACATATGATTCTGTAGAAAAAAATAAAGGTTTCCTAATTCCAATAAAAATAAAACTTCCGCCCAAAAGACAGAAGTTTTTTATTTAAAGTATGATTTGCAATATTGATTAATGCGCTTCCAGCCAGTTGTCTCCTACTCCAATTTCTACTAACAACGGAACCTGCGTTTTTAAAGCATTTTCCATTTCAGTTTTAATCAATTTTGAAGCGGCTTCAATCTCATCTGTTGGAGATTCGAATATCAATTCGTCATGTACCTGAAGCAGCATTTTTGTTTTTAGCTGTTGTTCTTCAAGTTCCCTGTCTATTTTAATCATAGCAAGCTTTACAACATCTGCAGCACTTCCCTGAACCGGTGCATTTACTGCGTTTCTTTCCGCATGTCCTCTTACCACGAAATTGTTGGAATTGATATCTTTCAAATGACGTTTTCTTCCTAATATGGTTTCTACAAAACCAAGCTGACGTGCTTTATTCACCTGCTCAGCCATGTATTCCTTCAGTTTTGGATAGGTTTCAAAATACGCTTCGATCATCTGCTTGGCTTCTGTACGGGATAACCCGGTCTGTTCTGCCAATGCAAAAGCTCCCTGCCCGTAGATAATACCAAAGTTTACAGTCTTTGCCTGACTTCTCTGGGTTTTGGAAACCTCTTCCAAAGGAATTTTAAAGAGTTTTGCAGCTGTGGAAGCGTGAATGTCTTCTCCATCCCGGAACGCTTTGATCATATTATCCTCTCCCGAGATTTCAGCAATTAAACGAAGTTCAATCTGTGAATAATCGGCAGAAATAATTTTCTTTCCTTCTCCTGAAACAAAGGCCCCACGAATCTGCTGTCCTCTCAAAGTTCGGATCGGGATATTCTGCAGATTCGGATTTACACTCGCCAGACGGCCAGTAGCGGCTGTAGTCTGTGAGAAATTGGTATGTACCCTGTTATCTTCTTTATCAATCTGTGATGGCAGAGCATCTACATAAGTTGATTTTAATTTCTGATAAGTTCTATATTCCAGAATATGCTTGATAATCTCATGTTTTGAACTTAATTTCTGAAGAACATCTTCTGAGGTTGCATATTGTCCTGTTTTTGTTTTTTTGGCTTTCGGATCCAGCTGCATTTTTTCAAACAGGATTTCTCCCAGCTGTTTTGGCGAATTCATATTGAATTCTTCTCCGGAAAGTTCAAAAATTGTGGTTTCTAATTGCTTCAGGTCATTTTCAAGGTCTACACTTTCCTGTGCCAGCCATTTTTCATCCAAAGAAATACCTGCCAGTTCCATTTTTGCCAGGACTTCCATCAATGGCATTTCAATATTATAGAAAAGCTCTTCCAGATTTTCTTTTTTCAGCTGTGGTGCAAAAAGTTCATATAATTGGAAAGTAATATCTGCATCTTCTGCTGCATAATCTGTCTGTGTTCTCAGATCTGCATCTCTGAAGCTTCCCTGTTTCTTACCTTTTTTCCCGATAATGGTTTCTATGGATACAGGTTTATAGTTCAGGTATACTTCTGAAAGGTAATCCATACCGTGTCTTCCGTCCGGATTCAACAGGTAATGGGCAATCATGGTATCAAACATTGCTCCTTTAACGGTAATGTCGTATTGTTTTAAAACTTTATAATCGTATTTCAGATTGTGGGCGATTTTCAGCAGGTCTTCTTTTTCAAAAAACGGCCTGAAAATCTCTAACGTCTGCAGCACTTCAGCTCTGTCTTCAGAAAGCGGAATATAATAGGCAAGTCCTTTTTTATAGGAAAAACTCATTCCCACCAATTCTGCCTCCAGTTCGTTTAATGAAGTGGTTTCCGTATCAAAGCAAACCACTTTTTGCTGTAACAGATTATCAACTAATTTTTTTTGAGCCTTGGGATTATCAATGAACTGATAGAGATGATCGTTCTGCTCAATGGTAGATTTTGTAGAAGTAGCCTGTTCCAGCTCTTCAAAATTGGCAAAAAGATCAAGCTGCATCACCTGTCCTTTTATTTCTGTACCGGCAGGAGTCTGCTTCACTTCTACTTCGCTCACCACCACTGTTTCTGTTGGAGCAGGTGCAAAAGCTCTGTAAAGATTTTCGTAAAGTCTCCTGAATTCTATTTCATCAAAGACTTCTTTTACTTTTTCAAAATCAGGGGTTTCCAGATCATATTGTTCCTGATGGAATTCTACAGGAGCATCACAAATAATGGTTGCTAATTTTTTAGATAAAATACCACGTTCTGCAGAAGCTTCCACTTTTTCTTTCAGCTTCCCTTTCAGCTTATCGGTATTGGCTAGTAAAGTTTCAATATTTCCAAATTCTTTCAGGAACTTCATCGCCGTTTTTTCTCCCACACCTTCCAGCCCGGGAATATTATCCACTGCATCTCCCATCATAGCAAGGAAATCAATTACCTGCTTAGGGTCTTCAATCTCGTATTTTGCTTTTACTTCTTCTACTCCGAGAATTTCAATATCACCACCTTTTAAACCTGGTTTATAAATTTTAATGTTATCTGTAACCAGCTGTGCAAAATCCTTATCCGGTGTTACCATGAAAGTGGTATATCCTTCCTTTTCTGCTTTGCACGCAATAGTACCTATTACATCATCCGCTTCATAACCTTCCACTCCCAGGCGTGGAATATGCATGGCTTCAAGAATTCTGTGGATATATGGAACAGCAATTTTAATTGCCTCAGGAGTTTCGCTTCTGTTGGCTTTGTAATCCGAATAGTCATCAGTTCTTACACTCGCCTGTCCTACGTCAAAAACTACTGCCAGGTGGGTAGGTTTTTCCCTTCTGATCAATTCGATCAAAGAATTGGTAAAACCAAAGATCGCAGAAGTATCCACCCCTTTACTGGTGAGTCTCGGATTCCTGATTAATGCGTAATATCCTCTGAAAATCATCGCATAGGCATCGATGAGAAACAGCCTTTTATCTTGTGTTGCGTCCATATTTTGAATAATGAACAAATATAAGAAAATAGGAGTAAAAAGTTGGTAGTTTGAGGAAGGGTTTCGGGGATGGAGATTCAAGGTTCAAGGTGGAGGTGCATGAAAACACAAGAACAGTATACCGTCGGTATACTGTTCTTTTTTTTAAAATTGTATTGGGATTATTTACCTGTAGAAGGCCATAGTCCTGCGTACTGAGAAGTACCGTAGTCAATAGTTTCAGCACTGATTACGAAGCTGATCAGCATACTGTTGCTGTCTACTGCATCGAAATCTACTTCGTGCTGGATTACGTATCCGTTCTCCCATTTCAAAGTAATTAATGTTCCTTCTTCATGAGATTTGTTGAAAGTGATTTCTCCTACTGTTGGCTTGTATTTACCGTTTAACAAGCTTTCAAGGATGTCTGACTTTTCAGTAGCTTCTACTGTAACCTTGATTAATGCGTTAGAAGGATCTGATGCTACACGTCCTGATACGTCTGTAGATCTTGATACACTGTAGTTCATTTTTAACAGTTTCTGTCCTTCACCGTTGTTGAATTTTAAGATTCCTCTTGAATTTCTTTCTGCCATGATTGTAAATTTTAATCGTTAGTAATAAATTGTTATTCAATAATTATATAACAAAGATAGCTCCCTTGTTTTTGAAAAAAAAGCATTTGAACAGAAATATGAAAAAGTGTAGTAATTGTACGATTTGATGTAGTAGTTCTACGATTTCATGTCGTAATTCTACGACAAAAGATTTAAAATAAATTATAACACACTATAAATAAACACATTAAATATTATAAGGAAATATGAAAATTTCATCAAATATACCACTAATAAGAGAAATAAAATGTTAAAAAAACAACTTTACAGGAATTAAATTCGTTCTTTTTATTCACTGCATATATGAACAGGTAGAGACTAAAAAATATGTATTATTCATTCCCTCCTTTATAAACAACCTGATCATATATAAAAAAACAGAACAGTAAACCCGGATGAGTATACTGTTCTGTACCAATTTTATTTTTACTAAGATGATGAATAGGCTTATTTACCTGCTGAAGGCCATAGTCCTGCGTACTGAGAAGTACCATAGTCGATAGTTTCAGCACTGATTACGAAGCTGATCAGCATACTGTTGCTGTCGATTGCATCGAAGTCTACTTCGTGCTGGATTACGTATCCGTTTTCCCAGTTCAAAGTAATCAATGTCCCTTCTTCGTGAGATTTGTTGAAAGTGATTTCTCCTTTTGTAGGCTTGTATTTACCGTTTAACAAGCTTTCAAGGATGTCAGATTTTTCAGTAGCTTCTACTGTTACTTTGATCAATGCGTTAGAAGGATCTGATGCTACACGTCCTGATACGTCTGTAGATCTGGATACGCTGTAATTCATTTTTAACAGCTTCTGTCCTTCTCCTCCGTTGAATTTTAAGATTCCTCTTGAATTTCTTTCTGCCATGATTGTAAATTTTGATCGTTAATATTTTGTGATTCGGTGATTGTTTAACAAAGATAGAGGCTCTTTATTGCCAAAAAAAACTTTTCAATATAAATCTGAGAAATTGTAGTAGTTCTACGATTTCTTGTCGTAATTCTACGACAATGGATTTAAACATCAAATTATACCACTGGATACAAACACATTACGTAAAAAAAAGAAGAGTTATAAAAAATAAAACATTTCACAAATTAAAGACAAATAACACCCGGAATAACTATATTCTTAACCGTTTTATGATGTTATTTTCCTTTAACCCTGTTTACATCTTCCTGATAAAGGTTTTCTCCGTAATTTTTTTTGAAATTTACTGATAGCTTGTCTTTAGGGTTTAACGATTCATATTGTTTTATTCTGAGCTTTGCTTCTTCCAATGTGTCCTTCTTATATGGGAACAAGACATTATATTTCTCAACCAGCTGTTTTTTAATTCTGAATAATTTTTCATAATAAGGAGAGTCAGGCAGATTACGATCATTTTTCTGCTTTTCCTTATACTGAATATAATCTGCAATTGGGCAAAGGTTTGTTCCTTTTATTTTAGGCAATCCTCCTTTAGCCAGAAAGTATTCAGCCATATCCAGATCATCTCTGGCAGCGCTTTCCATAATATTGCTTCCGTTATAAGAAACATTATTGATGTCAGCTCCATTCTGAAGTAAGTAATCAATCATTTTCTTTTCGGTACTTTCATCACCTCCAAGGGTCATTGCATCGGATAACGGGGAATTCCCTAAAGCCGGGTTAGGATTGGCTTTGTATTTAAAAAGCAATTGCAGCATTTCGTAATTACTAAGTGCTACGGCATGATTCAAAGGAGATTCAAGACCTTCATGAGGCACTATGATATTGGGATCAGCCCCCAGCTCTAAAAGCTTTTCCATTGCTTTTAAATCTTCAATAATGGAAGCATACATCAGTAAGGTATATCCTGTATTTTCCTGCAATTTATTGATGTCAATATTTTTTTCCTTAATGAGCTCTTCCATGCCTTTAAGATCTCCATCAAACATTTTCTGGGCAGCTGATAAAGCGTCTCCTGTAAACATTCTTGAAGGAGGATATTGATTTCTGTTTTCGTTTTTACGCGACCTAAGATTAAAATCTGAGCAGGAAAAAAGTGTCATGATGGAAAGTATTATTAAAATAAATGGTTTCATATTATATATTATTAGCTACAACATCAGTATTTATAGTGGCCAGCATTGCCTGAAATGCATCATTATATGCGCTATGTCCGCTTCCAATGGTTTTGATTCCAAGCCCTTCATTATCATCAATGTACCCGAAAATTTCATGCTGTTGTCCTAAAGCCCTTGGAACACCTCCTGTTAAACCTCCGAAAATTGCAATTTTGTTAAGCCCCGGAATTCTGGATAAAGCCAATGTAGAGAGCAGACCTTCCCTGTTATTTTGCAGCCCGTTAAGAATATCATTACTTGTACTGTAATTGATAATGTTTGAAGTTGATTTTACAGCTCCTTTTTTATCGAGATAATCGAGTGTATTGCCGTGTACTCCTCTTGCATTGAAGGTGTATCCGGGAAGCCCTGTATAATAAGATGCCATGGCGCTGTTTCCTCCTCCTAATGAATGTCCGGTAAATTTCACTTTTCCTCCGGTAGCATAATCCATTTTTTCAGCGAGCATTCTCGTTTTTTCTATCTGAGGGGTTGCAAAACCAAGAGCCTGCCCCCCATCTTCAATGAGCCAGTCATGATAAAACTGCATTCCTTTAGGTTCGGATCCCCTGAACGCCACAAAATAATCTCCTGTTTCTTTATTATAATATAAAGAGGAAAAGAAACCGTTATCTTTATTGGTATTGAAATCTTTGCTGGTTAACACCCCGGGACCGAACAGCTTATCCAGCTCAGCCTGATCATCTGTATTGATTCTTGTATAACCCTCAATACTGGTATTTTTCCCGTTATTATCCTCGTAAGAATCCTGGGCCATTCTACTGGCAATAGAGGCTTCCTGTAACTGGGCAACAGGTAAATGAAAGGTAATTTTACCTCCTATGAAACAGTGTAAACTGGAATTTTGCAACAGAGGTTTTTTATTTTCAATTTTTACTTTGGGATGGGTATTCTGCCAGTCGCTTCCCTTACATAAAAATGAACAGATATTGAGGCAGTCATCTATGAGGGCGCTTCCTGCCCAGGCTGCTGCAGCTAAAACAAAAAGCCCACCGGAGAAAGCTGCTGCGACTGCTACACCAGCTAAAGCCCCTGCCATCATCATTTCAGGACAAATAAAATTATCTTTAAACCGGTCCTTTTCCGTAGCCATCAGCTTAGCTCCCTTTTTCAATTTTACCGAAGACTGGGAACTGACTCCAATGCCTATAAGTCTACGGCCTTTACTACAAGTAAGCGGAGTATCCTGTGCGATATATAATTGACTCATAGTGATGGTATTAATTGTTATTTTTTATTTAACTTTATATGGTATCTGCAAACATAGATCATCTTTTCATTGAGTTCTTCTTTCACATGGAATATCACCTCTGATAATACAGAATCTTCATTATAAACATACTCTCCCTCAATGGCGTACTTATATTCCAAAGCATTTCCAAGCGTTCTCTGATATTTATCTTTATAAATACTTTCAAAGCTGGACTGGTTGCCTTTACTTTTGCCATCCAGTTTAACAGTGAAACCCCCTTCTTTATTTTTTAAAATTCTATATAAGGAACTATACTCAAGTTCTCCCCCCGGAAAAAGGGTTGACAAAGCTGTTCTTACAGGAATTTCATCTGTAAAACTTCCTCCGCAGAATACAGGTAAAGGATAAAACATGATCTGATACAAAAAATTTAGTTTGATATTACGATCTATATTGTTAAATTCCTGATCATAGATCTGAATAAATGCCTTGTAACTTTCTTTTACCAGCTCAAAAAAATGCAGGTCCTTTTTTATCTCTTCCCACCTGCTTACAATTTCATTTTTATTGGTTACTTCATGAATACTTTTATCGGTATTTAAAGATAATTCAATAACCTCGGTCGCTTTATTTATTTTTTCGAGGATTTCATAAAACGGTTGCATCTGCCCGTCTGCCTGAATATATCGCTGGGTAGAAGACTGTATGGTAATATGGTTATATTCTCCCGGCATTACTATCCAGTCTTCTTCTATTTCCGTCTCGTTGGCTTTCCCTGTACCTAAAGTAAGATAGGATTTAATATTGATATTATATTCTCCTTTTTTATACCAGGCATATTTAAATCCTGACAGCTGGTCATTTTTTTCAACTTTATTCGGGTCCAAAGTCATGTTTTAATACGTTTTAGAATACATTCGCGACATCAGTTAATATCAACATTACTTCCGGTAATAAATATATCTCCTGTAGCATTCATTGAGGTCACTGCTTTACTGTGAATACTCAGGTTATCCTGTGTTACCAGTAATGCATTTTTTAGTGAATTCAAATCCAGCATTCCTTCTTTTGCAGATATAGTAATCCCTTCTTTAGTAATTGTGATACTATTTTCACCAACTTTTAATTCAATTTTAGTTTTTCCTTCCAGAGAAATATTTCCGCCTGCGTCCATTGTCAGGACTGAATTGGCTGCCCCGCCTTCTTTTCCTCCAACATTGATGGAATTTGTACTGCCGGCATTTACTGTATTATTATTTCCTACGTTTACCGTTTTATTGTTATTGGCATTAGTCTGAGCATTTCCTGCCCCGTCAAACTTCATATTGGCCCCACCCTGATCTGTTAGAAATACAGAGCCTTCACCATCATTTAATTCTAATTTATTTCCACTTCTGCTGCTTAGGCTTTTTATATTGTTACCGGCTCCTCCACCGCCACCGATTCCACCATGGAACATTCCTCCCATCACAAACGGACGATCCGGATGCTGATGTACAAAGTTGACAATAACCTGATCTCCCACTTCCGGAACAGCCATAAATCCTCTGTTCTTACTTACCTTATCGCTACTTCCCGCATCCGGGGTCATTACGCGGATAAATTCAGTAGTATCAGGTCCGCTTTGCCAATCGAACTGCACCCGCACTCTTCCCTGATTTAAAGGATCGGTATTTGAAATTACTTTTCCAAACTGGGCTTCTGCTTTTGGCATCTGAAATTCGGGACGTGGGATAAATCCTGTATCTGCTGCAATCGCTTCAAATTTGCCATCATAGTAGCCTCTGGCATCTACTTCGTGAGTGACTTCTATAATCATCAGCTTTGTAAAATAAGCAGTCTCATTACTCTCTGATTTACGCATTTCAATATCTGCGGTACATCCCGGGTATAAGAAAGGAACTGTTGTAGTTCCCGAAGTAATGAAAACTTCTGAAGCTTTGCTTCCTGCGGTTCCCTTCTGGGAAGCATCAATATCCATAAAGGAAGAAGCTTTAATAGGGGCAACTCTCAAAGAAGGGGTGGTAAAAGTTTTTTCTGATATTTCGTACGCACGTCTTGCAATATCTGATGTATGGTTAATTTTTGAACTGCCAGCTGTCAACTTCTCATTTTTACTGCTGTTATAGCCATAAAAAGTAGGACTTACATGCTGAGCCTTCATTTTGATGGCAATATCACTTACACTGCTTCCATAAGTAAGCCTGACTGGTTTTTCCTGAGGCGGCAGTTTCCCGAAGTGCAAAACTTCCCCATCATAATAAAACTGCTCTCCATAGGCTTCGGCCATTCTGGCGAGAAAATTATAATGGGTTTCTTCATATTGTGAACTGTACGATATATTTCCATGCTGGGCATCTACTCTGAAATCGAATTTATGCTGTCCCAGCCCTTCTTTAATTACCTGATCAGCAATACTGTTCAGACTTACAGGCTGGTTCCCTCCAAAACTCTGAATATGAGGGGCAGCATCCAGAAGTACAGTGGGGCTGTAACCTTTGATCATAATATTTCCAAGACTTCCTTTTTCCTGGCTGAATCCCACTTCTGTAACCACTCCTACAAAATTACGTTCAGCTCCTTTCTCAATATCTTTATATTTGAAAACAACTGTGATTCTTTTTCCTAAAAATTTCTGAGCTTCTTCCAGATTGTGGTTTTCCGGTTTACCCAAGGTATCATGGGCCAGCATCAGACTGAACTCATGGTGCCTGGTAGCACTCTGCACCAGCTTAAAATGCTTGAAATGATTAATGATCTTTCCTTCTATAATGACATCGAGCTTGATAACCCGATTGATCCCTGCTATATAACTCTGAGAGATAGCTTCTGCATTATGTATTTTTGAAGTAGGCTGCTTAGCCCACACTTTTGTCTCAACAACGGAAGGATCATTGGAAACCAGCGTTTGATTCAGAAATTTACCTGTTTCTTGTGCCGGGTTTAAATGCTGCGTGGTTTCAGCTGTTTTTTTTATTTTATCCCCTGCTTTACTTACCTTTTCCTCTGCTTTTGCAACTGCATTTTCCTGTGCAGTTTTTTTAATTGTCTCTGTATCCCGGCTGATAGATTGCTGAGAATTCTTTACTTTAATTTTATCATCTTGAAACATAGTGTTGCGTGTTTAAGTTAATAAATATTGAATTGAAACCATAGGTATAATTACCGGCTCTGTACATTCCAGATATTGGTTTCTATTTTAGTGGTTATTTATCTGAAACTTATTTTAAAGCAGAAAACAGAACAGCGTCTCTTACCCGCTGTTCTGTACCAATTTTATTTTTACTAAGATGATGAATAGGCTTAATTACTACCTGTAGAAGGCCATAGTCCTGCGTACTGAGAAGTACCGTAGTCGATAGTTTCAGCACTGATTACAAAGCTGATCAGCATACTGTTGCTGTCTACTGCATCGAAGTCTACTTCGTGCTGGATTACGTATCCGTTCTCCCATTTCAAAGTAATTAATGTTCCTTCTTCGTGAGATTTGTTGAAAGTGATTTCTCCTACTGTTGGCTTGTATTTACCGTTTAGCAAGCTTTCAAGGATGTCTGACTTTTCAGTAGCTTCTACTGTTACTTTGATCAATGCGTTAGAAGGGTCTGATGCTACACGTCCTGATACGTCTGTAGATCTGGATACACTGTAATTCATTTTTAACAGCTTCTGTCCTTCTCCTCCGTTGAATTTTAAGATTCCTCTTGAATTTCTTTCTGCCATGATTGTAAATTTTGATCGTTAATATTTTGTGATTCGGTGATTGTTTAGCAAAGATAGAGGCTCTTTATTGCCAAAAAAAACTTTTCAATATAAATCTGAGAAATTGTAGTAGTTCTACGATTTCTTGTCGTAATTCTACGACAATGGATTTAACAAATCCATTCAAAACGCTACCAGCAAAGGATTTCAACGCATTGAAAAACAACAGTAAAAATGAAAATTTTCCACTTGAGTGAGAAATATTAAGATTCCTTTAATATAAAGTTGGCCTTTTTTAACAAATCAGTTATTGCATAAAAAAAGCAACCAACTTAACATTGATTGCTTTTTTATTTGTATTTTATTTACTGTTGCATACTAGCTCCCTCTTTGATGGAACGAACGAGTATTTTATTTTTTCTTAGCAGAAAATCCGGCATCAGGTCAACCGGAAGATAGAAAGGGCTTTCTCCCTTTTTCTGCAGTTCTTCTACGATGCCGGGATTCCAGGTGAGGATTTTATCCATATCCACTTTAAGTTCATCAGCAACAACTTTCAGATTGAATCCGGCATTGATTTCTGTTTCTGAAAGCGCAGCAGCCATCACTCTTCTGTTTCCGTCTTCAAAGAAAACTTTGTTGATCCTTGAAGAATTGTAGTTGCTTAAAACACTCTGAAGCTCTCCGGTAGCATAGCATGCATTGAGGTATTTCTTCACATGATTAATGGTTTCTCCTGGAAGGTATTTAGAGAATTCGTGATATTGAGAGGAGCCTGCAGCTTCCATCGCTTTGGCAATATTTCCTTCACCACAGTTATAGGCAGCTACAACAGTTACCCAGTTGTTATATTTTTTATAAAGGTTTGCTAATGAGATAACCGCTGTTTTCGTACTTTTATAAACATCGGTACGATTCTGTTCCGTAAGTCCGTATTGGTTGGCATGTGCAGTCATCAGCTGCCATATGCCTACGGCTCCGGCTCCGGAAGTGATGTTTCTGTCGAAATGGGATTCTATCAGGGCCAGGTTTCTCAAATGCTTGGGAAGTCCTTTCTGAAGGAGTAACTGTTCAATAAATTCTACAAGATCTTTATTGGCATTAATGATGCCTTTATATTTTCTCACACTGCTTTCTGACGTATCGGAAGCAGCAAGAAACTGCCCGTTTACACTTATAACAGTTCCCAATAATAGTAAGCCTGTAAAAATATTTCTGACAATGGTTTTCATTTTTTTTGTATTTATAAGCAGAAAGGCAAATGTATTTTTTGCCCTTTCGCTTCCTAATTAATCTACTTTCCAGCTTGGTTTTTCTTCGTCTTTATTCCAATCTACATGAATGGTCTGGCCGGATTTTACTTCCTCTCTGACAATCATTTTAGAGATTGGTCTGGCAAGCTGTGCACGGATTACTCCTGAGATCTGTCTTGCTCCATATTTGCTGCTGAATCCGCCTAATGCAAGGTTTCTTACCGCATCATCACTGATCTTTAAAGTGATTCCCAATCTTGTCAATGAGGTATGAAGTGATTTCAGCTGAATATTGAAGATTCTTTCTGCAATAGATTCTGTGATCGGTGCAAAAGGAATGATCTCTGTGATTCTTGCTAAAAACTCAGGTCTGAACCGTCCTGAATTTGACATTATCTGCATCAGTGAAGATGATTCCGGAATTTTTCCTTCTTCAAACTGTTTTACAATTTCTTCACTTCCGATATTGGAGGTAAACAGGATCAATGCATTGCTGAAATCTCCTTCTTTACCTAATTTATCGTGAACTTTTCCTTCGTCCATAATCTGAAGGAACACATCAAAAACTGAGTGGTGTGCCTTTTCAATTTCGTCAAATAAAACAACGGTATAGGGCTGTTGTCTGATTTTATTGACAAGCATACCTCCTTCTTCGTATCCTACATATCCCGGAGGCGCTCCGTATAGTAAGGCTGCAGAATGTTCTTCTTTAAATTCTGACATATCAAAACGCACCATTGCTTTTTCATCATTGAAAAGTAATTCTGCCATTGATTTTGCCAGCTCTGTTTTACCCGTTCCAGTAGGTCCGAGAAGGAAGAATGACCCAATTGGCTGCCCTGGTTTATTCAATCCGCTTCGGTTTTCAACAATAGCATCAGAAAGAATTTTTAATGCATGATCCTGTCCTACTACTCTGTTTAGCAGAAGAGATTCCATATTCAAAAGTTTTTCTTTTTCCTGAGCCTGGATCTTTCCGATTGGAATATTGGTTTTCGCAGCCATTACAGCGGCAAGTTCAAGTCTGTCTACTTTTTCTCTTTTTTTCGCAGCATGCTGCAGAAGTTCGGCATAAGTGTCTTCAATAATCTTCTGAATCTGATCTACCGGCATAGAGTTGTCAATGGCAGGCTGCTCACTCAGCGATCCCCAAAGAATCGGGCTTATTTTATCCCTCAGGAGATTATAAGTCCAGATCAGCTCATCTGCTTTATCCTTGCTGTCTGCATATTCTTCTTCTAAAATAGCATCATAGCTTTCTTTCCAGCTGCTCAATTCTTTTTCTGACAATTCATCAAGCATTTTGATGGCTGCCATTGTTCTGTCTAATAAATCAATAGCGGCATCGGGTAATTTTTTACCTTTTGCATATCTTTTAGCGAGACGTACACATTCCGGAATCGCAGTTTTTTCGACTTCAATACCATGGTGTTTTTTGTAACCATCAAGAAGGACATCAATCATTTTCACGCAGGTCTTTTCATCCGGCTCATGCACGGTTAAGACCTCGAAACGACGGTTAAAAGCCTGTTCCGGCTCTATAATTTTTCTATATTCTTCCTGGGTCGTAGCTCCAATTACGGTAATTTCACCTCTGGCAAGCTCAGGCTTCAAAAGGTTGGCAACATTTCCGATGCTTCCTTTCGGGTCTAAAAGGGTATGAATCTCATCAATGAAAAGAATCGCTTTTTCAATTTTCTTACATTCATTGATGACTTTTTTCAGACGGTCTTCAATTTCACCTTTATAAGAAGTTCCGGCTAGCAATGCTCCGGTGTCCAGTTCTAAAAGGGTACCGTTTTTAAGCATTTCGGGAACATTTCCTCTGATAATTTCAGTGGCAAATCCTTCCACCAATGCAGTTTTTCCTACTCCGGGTTCCCCGATGATGATCACATTCGGTTTGCTTCTGCGGCAAAGAATTTCTACCAGCATTCTGAGTTCTTTATCTCTACCGATGATATTTTCAATTTCTCCTTTTCTCGCCTGTGCCGTTCTGTCTACACAATAGCTTTTAATGGAAGGAAAAGAAGAGTCTGAATAGTCTGAACCATTTGAAAATAATGATGAGAAATCACCATCTTCTGAAACGGTAAACGGTGTATCTTTTCTATACAGATTGAATATCTCATGTTCTCTCAACGGAAGTGATTTCAATTGCTGAAGTGAGAACACAACCTGTGGTTTTACAATTGCTGTCAGGATACAAATAGGGGTAATCTCATCCAATCCTAATTTTAAACGGATATCATCAGCTTCTTCAATAAGGGTATCTATGGCGTCATCCTGACCTACTTCATCGGGAAGGTGATTGGTCTTAGGATATTCTTCAATACGGACATCTGCCCATTCATAAAAATAGCCGGGATCTTTATCTATACTTTTCAGAAATTCATTGAGTCCGATATCTTTATGCATTAAAGCCTGCAGGATGTGCGGGCCACCATAAGTTCCATTATAATTTTCCTTCGCTATTGACTGAGCAATGTGAAATAGTTGCTTTACGGTTTCGTTGGTTACTAGTACTCCCATTTATAATTTTCTTATATTAATATATTTGCGTTCTGTTGTCTGTACTTCAGATTTGATGGTATTTGATCTACATTTTTCATCCCTGTCTCGAAGAGATTCAAAAATCATTTTTTGTGTAGCTAAAATTAATTATTTTATTCTAAACGAGATAAAGATAGTTAATTCTTCAATTAGAGATGTAACAATGGTGTTTTTTTGTTTTTAATCGTAGTTCTGATGGTGACATATTGTAGTAAATTACTTTCTGTATCTCCTTCCGGTTAAACTAGAAAAAGATTAACCTTTTCAGAGATTTATTAACGGCTTATAAACGGAACCACTTTTTGCTCCAGTTCAGTACCTGATTGACCATCTAAAACAACTTTTTGAATATCTCCATCCGGGATAAGGAATTCTATTACCCAAACTTTTTTACCATTAAGAACATCTTTTCTAACCCGGTTATAAAACCCGGATTTATGATACCCTTTCGGAAGCTCAATTTTATTCTTTTCACAATACATCACTACCTTTTCAGGAGTAAAACTATATCCTTCAGCTGTATTTTCTTCTTTAATAAGCTTACCTGATTTATCGAAATGATATAATATTCCTATTGGAGAACCCATATTAAATGACAATGATTTATTTTTTATGTATCCATTTTTATAATAGAATTTATCTGATTTATAAAAAGAATTCTCATAGTAAATACTTAATCTATATCCACCTTTAGAAGCAGAAAAGATTTCTTTTCTTTCTTCCGGAGTTTCAATACATCTGTCATCCTCTTTTTTCTTAGAATTCTCTATAGTAATCTTTTCAAATTCATTACTCATTTTTGGAATCATTGTCTCTTGTACTTGCTGAGATTGACATTGGATAAAAAAACCCAACAAGAATACTACAAATAGTTTTATATTTATACTACCCATATAATAAATGGATTATAAAAAGTTTTTTATACATTTCATTTCAGTTAAAATTTCAACTTTATTTATAATTCCTTGAAAAAACGATTATACCAGTCAAAATAACTGTAAACCAATCCTAGGGTTCCCATAGTTGTTTGTGTACTACCATCACTTAGAGTTTTAGTCATATCAACATCATACCTTGAAGAATAGGGTTCAACAAGACCTTGAGCTTTTTTAGTTTCTAATAATCTGGGATTATTGATGTTTAATGTTTCAGCTATTGAATCCATAGGTATTGTATATTTGTTTTTATTCAAGGTTTCTTTTTGTGCATCGCATTGATAAAATATAAAACTCAGGAAGAAACAGTATATTAATTGAGTGTGTATTCTCATTATTTATGATTTAACAAGATATTTGTTCTAAAATAAATTCATATTTTTCCTTTTTATTCTTTGAAAAATTAATCTCTTCTATTTTCCAGAGTGATATAAAGATTGATAAATGAGCTCTTTTATTTCTGAAATTCTCCTACAAGAATATGGCTATTATCATTTTTATCATAAAATCCTACATCTAAAACAATAAGCTGGTCTTTATAGAAACCTTTTGGAATCGTAGTTGTAAAAAAATCTTTTGTATGATATTCATTCCACGCTTTGCCATAATTATAAGAATAATAAAACGTTACATAAGGACGGGTTTCTTTGAAATAACAGGCGAAATTTTTGTAACGGTAATAATCTATTGTCTTTTCATTCTCAACAAATAGCTCACTTTCATTCTGGTTATAAATTGTCATTTCTGTTTTAAATGTTCCAGACTTCCCTAATAAATATTCTCCATTTTCATAGTATAGAACATCATAACTACTTTTTAACTTTTTGATGGTTTTTTGTTGCGTAGTTTTAAAATTATATTCTTGTATTTCATCTTTCAATAAATAAGATATTGTATTATCTTTTTTTAGAATAAATGGCACTTTTTCTAAATATTGTGGTAATTCCACTTCTTGTTTTGTAAGAACATTTATTATTTTTTGATTACCATTATCCGAATAAACAGCAGATTCGCCATTAAACTGTGAATACATAATTTTAGATTTAGAAGGGTATTCATCAATTTTGTTATATTCTAATGTATGATTATTCAAGAGATAAAGTACCACTTTCCCAGACTGGCTATTTCCACCACTACCTGTCTCAATCAAAGTATATTTTTCTGAAGGAGTAATAAATGTTACGGTTTCTTCCGGAAAAGTAATTTCCTGATAACTCTTTCCTTTATCTGTTGAAACAAACAATACTGCTGAGTATCCAGGTTTATTATAAAAGCTATGTAAGTCTTTACTTCCGGCTAAAAATATAGTGTTTTCATTTAAAAACTTTAACATTGTTAATTTTAGGCCAGTCTCAGGACCAAAATTTCCATTATTTATATTTTTCTTATATAAATCAAAAAAGTCATATTTTGAGATCCATTTCATTTGCCCTAGCTTTGTATTTTGCGAACATCCATAATTAATACTGATTAAAAGTATAATACAAATTATCTTTTTCATATTATTTAAATTCATCATTTCCTAATACGTATTTTTTGAAAAATCGTTCTAAAGTCACTTCAGTTATTTCACGATAATCTAAATTTCTTGCCATAATTAATGCTTGTTTCCATGTAGCAGCTCCCAACCATTCTTTCATATCTGGTGTAGACATTACCTTTAATAAATCATCAGCTGGCAAATATCTCATTTTTAAAGGATCATAGGCATCCGGATGGGTAGCAAATGCAAACTCCTGAAAACGTTCATTATCTATCTCTATATCGGTATAATATTTTTCTATATTATTCTTTTTTATTTCTTCTAACTTCCGGGGATCATTCCTATATTGAATTCTTTCAAATAAAGTAGGTTTAAAATGATCGTTGAAATTATCTTCTAATCCTTCAGGCAAAACTGTATCGTATGTTGCAATATAATTTTTATCAATGACACCTTTTTCCATATATTCCTGCAGCTTATATCTGGCTTCTGTAAGCCATGCTTTGCCACGTGAAGTTAGCTTGGGCATAAGAATTCTAGAAAAACGTGTGCAATATTTAAATCCGTAACTACTTGAAGGAACAGGTTTATACTTATTTCCTTGTTTTTCTACCTCATTTACCGAAATACTTACCTGTTTCATTTCTTCAGTGAGGCTTGGTGTCCACCATTCTTTGATATCATCTATTGCACTCCAAAAACTTAGTTCTCTCATTTCTCCAAAATAATATACTGGAGGTGTATGTCCACAATGTTTATGACGACGCATGAAATCATCATATCTGAAGCGATAAAAATCACAACTTCCATATTGTCTATTATTAAAGCTTTGCACTACATTTTTATCGCAGATTTCAACATTCAGATAAAAATCAGGTGTTAATGGCAGCTTAACTTTTATATCTTCTTTATAACTACACTCAAAATAGAGTTCAATATTATCCCCAAAATCATCTTCAATAAAACTTGCCAAACCATCACTTAAGGTAAGATTATAGACAATTTTATTATTGACTACATGTTTCTCAGTAACCAGAGCACCAGGACTTCCATCTTGTTTCACTTCTCTTACATTTATTGGATCTGGTTCTCCGCCAAGCCCTCCATCGTCATCGTATAATTGCAAGATTACTTTTGCATCAGGATCTGTAATATTTTGTGTTTTTATATGAAAATATACAACCTGACCAATAGCGGCCTGAGTTATTAGATTTTTACCTTCAGCATCTGAATACCATTTTCCTTCTACAAAATATTTTTTTTCCTCCGAATGATCTTTTTTAGGCTCACCGATAAATGTACCATTTTTAGCCGTAAAATGACTATTATTTCCAGCATACGCTTCAAAATGATCAGTAAAAACTGTCCAATTTTGTTCTATTGCTGTAATATTCTCACCTTCAGTAACTCGTATAATAGACATGATTTAATGCATTTTTGAATTTTCACCACTATTATTATTAAACTGATTTTGCGCATGAATATCATTATTCTCCTGAGAAATGATTTCCCTTCTTTTAGAATTCTCTTTTACTTCTTTTGCTTTGGACTCTCTATTTCCTTTCACAAATTCCATTAAACTACCCACAACATTCGTCATAAAATTAGCTCCTATGGAAAGGTTTTTCATCATTCCCACACTCTCAGTATGATTCATTGAAATACTATCAGACTTATTCATCCCCACCGTCGTAGTCATGTTTTCTCCTACATTGATATTCATATTCTTACAGTTCAGGGTCATCGTTTCCGGTGCCGTAATATTAATATTGCTTCCCGTCGTATCCAAATGAATCTCATTACCGCTTTTATCTGTAATAATGATGCTTTCATCTTCTGTAAAAACGATTCTGTGGCCGCTTCTCGTCTGGATAGACTTTACACGGTTGTCCGCACCACCTCCAAGGCCTATTCCACCGTGAAACATTCCTCCCATGACAAAGGGCCTGTCAGGATGACTGTGAACAAAATTGACCATTACCTGATCTCCTACTTCAGGAATTGCCACATATCCACGGTTTTGGGTGATTTGATCTGTCCCCCCGGCATCAGGACTCATTACTCTTACAAAATGAGTGGTATCATTCATCTGCCAGTCAAATCTCACCTGAACTCTTCCCTGTCCTTCAGGATCGGTATTTGAAATTACGGTTGCGATCTGTGGTTGTGCTGCAGGCACATTGAATTCGGGTTTGGGTAAAAAACCAGTATCCGCAGCAATAGATTCAAAAGTTCCTGAATAATGTCCGATGGTATCAATTTCGTGAACAACCTCTGTTACCATCACTTTGGTAAAATAGGACGTTTCATTGCTGTCCGGCTTTCTCATATAAATATCCACCACACATCCCGGGTGTAAAAACGGAACTGTTGTAGATCCTGAAACTGAAAATACATTTACCGCTTCGCTGCCTGAAGTACTTCTTTGGGAGTGTTCTACATCCAGATGAGTTGTTGCTTTAATAGGGGCAATTTGAAGCGCCGGGGTTTTATAGATTTTATCGTTATGACTGTATGCTGTATTAGCAAGATCGCTTAAATGGTTTACGGGAGTTTCCCCGGAAGTAAGTTTTTCATTTTTACTGCTGTTGTAGCCATAATATTGAGGTTTCGTATGTACAGCTTTTAACTCTACCCTAACGTTATCTGCATTGCTGCCATAGAGCAGTTTGATAGGTTTATTCTGTGGTGGAAGCTTCCCGAAATGCAATACTTCACCATCATAATAAAATTGCTCTCCATATGCTTCTGCCATTCTAGCCAGATAATTATAATGGGTTTCATTGTACTGGCTGCTGTAAATGATCTGAGAATAATCATTTGTATCAATTCTTATATCAAACCGTTCTTTATCAATTCCCTGTTTGATTACTTCTTCAGCAATAATTCCCATGTTAACAGATTGCCCGCCTCCAAAACTCTGGATATGCGGAGCTCCATCCAGTAAAATGGTAGGACTGTATCCGGAAAGTACAATATTTCCGAGGCTCATTTTTTCCTGGCTGAATCCCACTTTAGTAATAATTCCGACAAAGTTTCTTTCAGGGCTTTTCTCAATATCTTTGTAAGAAATAACGGCTGTAAGTCGCTTCCCTAAAAAGTTATTAGCTTCTTCAAGAGTATGGCTCTGTCTGTCTCCCAATGCGTCATGGGCAAGGGTAAGACTGAATTCGTGATGGTGACTGGCTTTTTGTTTAAGAGTGAAGTGTTTGTAGTACTTAATAATTTTACCTTCCACAACCAGTGACAATTTAACCAGCCGGTTGATTCCTGCATGATGATTCTCGGATATCCCGTCTGCATTCTGTGACGGACGGAAGGAAGATCCTTTTGTCTTTGATTCGGTTTTCATATGCTTTGTGTTTGTGTTTGATTAAAGATAACAATATTTTATATAACAGAGGTTATATAAGCATGTTAGAGTAAAATTTTCCGGTATAAGTTTTTATCAGGCAAAAAAAGACCGCCTTTAAAAGGGACAGTCTTTTTTCTTATGAATGTTGATAATGTGTGTAAATTTTAGCTTGAAGGCCAAAGACCAGCGTACTGAGAAGTACCGTAGTCGATAGTTTCAGCACTGATTACGAAGCTGATCAGCATGCTATTACTGTCTATTGCATCAAAATCAACCTGATGTTGAATTACATATCCGTTCTCCCATTTCAAAGTAATCAATGTTCCTTCTTCGTGAGATTTATTGAATGTAATTTCTCCTACTGTTGGCTTGTATTTACCATTCAGCAAGCTTTCAAGAATATCAGATTTTTCAGTAGCTTCTACTGTTACTTTAATAAGTGCGTTAGAAGGGTCTGATGCTACACGTCCTGATACGTCTGTAGATCTGGATACGCTGTAATTCATTTTTAACAGCTTCTGTCCTTCACCGTTGTTGAATTTTAAGATTCCTCTTGAATTTCTTTCGGCCATGATTAGTAAATTTTAATCGTTAGTAATATTTTGTGATTCAGTGATTGTTTAGCAAATATAGAGGCTCTTTTTCGCTAAAAAAAACTTTTCAATATAAATCTGAGAAATTGTAGTAGTTCTACGATTTCTTGTCGTAATTCTACGACAAAAGATTTAAACACCACATCACAACACCCACCAATACAGCATTTTAGACTAAATCTCATTTTTAAGATAAAAATTATTTTTACACTATAGCGAGAGATAATCGGGAAATTAAAGGTGAATTATGAATGGTCAATTCGCTTTTCTGTGAATTTTTGATTCAAGGTTTTAAATTTAAAGTTCAAGATTTAAAGTTTAAGGTCTAGGTGTTTCAACTTTTCACTTCCGGTTTTGGGGCACAAAAAAAGCAGAAGGAGGTAACTTCTGCTTTTGATATGATAAAATGAATTTTTTAGTGCTTTGTATATTCCGGTTGTTCTGTCGGAATTCTTGACGGCGTAAAGTATTCATTAAGCCAATAGAAAGTCTGTCCGTTTTGCTGAATCTTTACAGCTGGGTTATTTCTGTTGGCAAGCATTCTGTCTGCTAAATTTTTGTAGTGATAGAAATAGTTTTTCACAGTCTCACTAGGAACAACTTTTGATTTTTTCCACCCCTTCAGTTTGTACTTAGCCATCAGTTCTTCTTCGGAAAGATCAAACCCTGTACTCATTCCAATAGCATACGACATAGGCTGCTCATAAAGAGCTCCTTTATCCAGGAATTTTATAGTCGGGTTATACTTTTTCAGAAGCTTCACATATTCTTTCACTGCTCTTGCCTGATTAAAATCCGGACGGTCTGCCTGAGTATTTCTGTATACTTCGGTATAGAAAGCTTTTAAGTTGTCATATTCTGATTCAGAAATAAGGATTCCTTTTTCTATTCCCGGAGTATAATCTTTAAGATCTTTCGGAATGTATCCTTTTACAAGGAATGGGCTTCCGTAGTTGATCAGCTGTGCTGCAATTCCTGCAGAAACCGGATTGGTAAGACCCGGATACAGATATTTATATTTTACATCAACATCTGTTTTTCCTGCTCCTACTGATGAATGGAAATATTCATTAAGTGATTTATCAATATTCTGATTGTCTAAAGTAACCTGTGAAATAAGGCTGTCAACAGATTTTTTCAGGAATCCGGGAGTTGTAATATCCCCCTTTTTAGGGAAAATAACAAATCCCTGAGACATACTCTGTTTAGGGTAAGCCAATGAGAAGAATCCGGCATCTCCTTCTACCAGGCTGAAGTTATTCTTGGTAAGAACATCATATTGGTTGATGATCTTTTGTTTTTTAAGTTCAGCAATATTTTTAGCCGTATTGGTAACAACATTTTCTGCCATCAATACGAAATCATTATAGGTATCTGATGATCTTGCACTCGTCTGGAACATAATCAGTCTTGCCTGAGCCTGAGTAAGCGAACTGATCACACTGTACATATTTCCGCTCTGGTTGGCAGAAGTTCCTACAGTCACCACAATATTGGTTTCATCAGGTACGCTGGAAAGAAGGTTTCCTGCTGCGGTAAGAGCTTCACCAACCGGCTGATAACCGCTGTTGCTTGCACAGTTCATCTCATTCGTTTTCTGATCAATGAACGTTGTCATTTTACTGTAGTCTGCACTCAGGTTGGATACAGAAATATTTTCCCCGCAAGGGTTATTTTTGTACAGCACCACTCCATATTTAACATTGTTAAAATAAGATGGTTTCTCAAATCTAAGCTGAAGATCCTGTAATAATGATTTTACGATAGGGGCATAAGGAGCATTTCCTGCACTTACGTCTAACGCAAAGACAATATTAATATTTTTATCTCTTTCTGTGATCTCTCTGTAGCGGTCAAAATAAATAGGTTCACCCAATACGTTCGATACAAAGTTCTTGCTGTAGTCTAAAATATTGGTGAAATATTTTGTTTTTGAATCCGGAGTTGGAGCCTGTTCCAACGGAAGATTTACAGGAAAGATATTCTCAAGCTGTGTTCTTTTGTTAACGTCTGTAAGAAGAACAGCTTTTTTATTTTCAGCATCAGATCCAGATCCTCCCGGAGATCCTTCATAGATCCCTAAAGAAGAATCGTTGATTCCTGTTGTATTTTTCAGTTTGATCGCAGAGCGCTCTCCCCAGCTGGAAATCACGTTAGAACTTACCCATCCGTAAAGTCCTTTGCCGATGCTGTCTATATCAATTGAAGGTTTTTTACCTACTAAAAATCGTTTGTTGTTTTCAGCCTGTTTGTAGACATAAACAATTTGTCCGTTTGGAATCTTTACATTGGCTGTTTCAATAAGGCTTGGTGAATTAAACACCATAATAGAGTCATTCTTATAGTATCTTTCAGCGTTTTTAATCACTTCGCTGTTACTTGGTACTACGGCAACTCTTACAGGATATCCTGTTTTTTCGCTTTTTAAAGCATTGTTCCAAAGAAGAAGTTCAGATTCAGGAATCCACCCATATGTTTTGATAGATTTTGAAGAAACTTTTTTCATTAAAGCATCCGGAACATATTCCGCAACTTTTACCATTCCGTCTCTATGTTTTAAAACCATCAGAGGTTCCAGGAATTTTACTTCTTTGTAAGATTTCTCATCATCTTTATCCAGATAAGCCGTATTTCTCGATCTGTCTGAAATAACGATCCATGGAGCTGACTTTTTAGGATAACCGTTAACGACAGGGGAAGCATCCACCTGTCCGTACTGTGACGGTTCCGGGGTTTTCTTTGACGGCAGTTTTACCTGGCAACTCGTCAATAATACTGATAACCCTATATAATATGCTGCTAGAGGAAATTTATTTTTCATCCTATTTTATCTTTAATGATTGGCGCATCCGTAAACCGGATGATATTATTTGCTTTGGTTGATTTCTACTTTCGTTACACACTCCTGTTTATCATCAAGGTTCACCTTTACAGTCTGAATCACCGTGTTTTTGTCAAACTGAAGACCGGCACAGTACATATAGAAGTTGTTCACTTTGCTATCATTTACCTTTACTACTGTATTTTCATTGTTACACAGATAGGTTTTCAACAGGTAATTGTAATGCATATTGAAACTGTTTCCATTGGCAATCTGCTGAAGGTGATATTTGAAATCATTATCTACTCTTGCGTAAGAATCTTCTACTGAAACTTCCTCTTCTGCAAGTGCATCATAAGCCGGAAGGATTTTAATATGGTGGTAAATAGGCTCCTGAGTTTCTTCAGTGTATAGCGTTACCACATAATCTCCGGGCTTTTTATAAGAATAGATTGTAAATTTATCTTTAGAATCTGTATTTCCTGTTTCTCCGAATTTCCATGCAAACTGTTTGGCATCAGAAATAGCACGGAAAGATACGCTTTCATTTTGCATAGCCTGAGCTACTGCTTCAATAGTAGTTGCTGTTTTTGCGGTATCTTTTGCTTTCTGAACGCTTCTTGCGCTTACCATTACAGGGAAAGATTTCGTATACTTATTGTCAACGATCAAACTCACCTGATAGTACCCCGGTTTATTATAGAAGTGAATCCCGCTGTTTTTATCTGAAGTTGTACCGTCTCCGAAATTCCATCTTTTGGTTTTCGCAAACTGGGTTTTATCTTCGAATAATAGCGTGTCTCCTACCGCCAGTGAAGACGGATAAACCACCCCAACAATATCATCGGCTGAATGGATAACTTTTTTCTGCAGCCATAGAGCAACTAATGCTGCGATGAGCAAAGTTGCAACAACACCGATAATAATGTTTTTCTTGTTCTTTTGAAAATAATTCATAGTTAATAATTGTGATGTGTTTTATATAAAGTTCCTAGTATTTATTACTTATTGTACTCTCGCTTTCAGATCCTGCTCACGCTGATAAAGCTTATTTTGCTTGTCCTTAAATCCGATTCTGCATTCATCCACCTGTTTCTGAAAAACTTTAATATCCTCTGAGGTAGTTGAAATCACTTTTTTGTCATCAAAGTACATTTTATAGAATTTTGCAATCTGAGGATAAGCATCTTTTCTGATATCAACAACATCAGTACTGCTGAAATAACTGTTAAGATCATTAACCCCCAGCTGAATATTATTTTCTACAAAAGGCTGCGGGCCGTCATCAGTAAGTTTTGTGATCATGGTATAAGTACTGTCCATGATTGGGATAACGATTTTTTGATGATGCTCAAATTCAGCTTTCTGTTCAAGATTCTGAATTCCTCTCACGTCTTCATCAGAAAATGGAGATACAAATCCTTTTAAAAATATCACTCCTAAAAATAACATAGCAGTCACAAGCATCAGTATTAAATAAAAAAACTGATAATGCCTTTCTTTCTTCGATAATGTGATTTGTCCTTGCATATCTTTTCTTTTTATCTTCTTCTTTTACTTCCTGTGAAATTTCTTGTAGGGTCTTTTCTAAGCTCGTTATTGGTTACTTTTATTTTACCCATACATTCATCCAGATCTCTTAAAACGGTTTTCTTCTTGTATTCCACTTCAATGATCTTAGCCTTTAAAGTCATCATAGGCACTATCTGCTTCATCAGTACAGCATAGTGCTTAAAGCTCTGTGCACTGTCTTTGCCCATAATATTTTTGGCGTCTCTCACGTTATCCATAATGCTGGTTCTGAGGAACACATCATTTTCCACCTTATTAATACTAAGCTGGTTCATTTTGTCATAAATTTCATCAATGTGATCTTTCAGCACGTCGCTTCGAAGCATCAGTTCTTTATAGGCTTCAGCTTCCCGGCTGATTCCTTCACGTTGTATGTCATAACTCTTAAAGAAGAGAAATAAGCACGCAAAAGTTACAACCGACAAAACGACAAAAGACAGAATAAACTTCCAAATGCCTATTCTGACGTCAGATTTGTTTAATTTTTTTTCCCTGTTAGAAGACATAATTTGCGATTTGTTTGGCCTGTGAAAATATAAAAAAAAATTTTTATGCACAATACGTAATTTCCCCAAACCTGTTTCGTGAAAACCCTGATTAAATTAATATTAATTTCCACTTTGATAAGTTTTTCATAAATTAGACCTCTAAATTTTAAATATCATTCGCCAAATCGATATTAAGAATGAGTAAAATATTATCTAATACCGTACGTTTTTCTATTGCTGACAGTGATTTTTATTTTAAAAAAATAATGATCAAAACACTCATGGAGAATCCTTTCTATATGCTTCTGAATGACTGCAACAATGGGCACGAGCTGGTAAACAGAATCTACAGAAGGCAGGAGGATGTGTTCATCATTGAGTTATTTATGCCCGTTTTAAGCGGAATTGAAGCGATTAAATACATCCGGAAAAACAATACGGAAACACCTATTATCACTTATTCCGGCACTTATCAGGAAGATATGGCTGAAATTCTTTCAAAAATTCCTAATACCTATTACTGTCAGAAAAAAAGCACCATTATAAAAGATATCATCAAGGGAAGCATTACTTCTGAAGACTTTGACTACCAGACCTATTCCAAGGAATGGGAGCAGCAGCCACTTGCGGTACAGGAATATATGGACAGGCAGAAAAAAGGTCAGGAAGAGCTTTCTCCAGCCGAAATACAGCTGATGAGATTTTGCTATGAGGGATTCAGTAATAAAGAAATTGCAGAAAAACTTAACCTGAGCACAAGAACTATTGACACTTACATTAACCGGCTTACAGAAAAGCTGGGACTGAAAACCAAGCTCCACCTTATCCGTTTCTGTGTAGAAAACGGCTATTACAATTCCAGTTTATAAAAATTCTTATTTCAGATTTGAAAATTTAAAATTCCGGCTAACTGGTGGAAGCTGAGGAGGGTTTATAAATGCTTAATATAAGTAAGAAAACCCTGCCAAAGCTATCGCTACCGCCGTTTATTAAATTTTGTTCATTAATTTTTTTGTACCTTTATACCGTTAGATTATTTTATTGTTAAATTATTGCTACCCTGCCTTAATATAGCATATACATAAAAAGCTCAACGATTTGAATAAAAATATTTTGCCACTAATTTGCTAGTATTCAATTTTTTTAACTAAATTTGCACACCTAAAATTTAAAATTAAAATAAGGAAATGACAAAGGCAGAATTGGTAAACACCATCTCAAATAAGTTGGGAACAGAAAAGAATGAAACACAGAAAGTTGTAGAAGCTTTTATGCAGGAGATCAGAACTTCTATGTATAATGGGGATAACGTTTATCTAAGAGGTTTTGGATCTTTTATCATTAAAACAAGAGCTGCTAAAACAGGAAGAAATATTTCTAAAAACACTGCAATTGAGATTCCTGCTCATAACATTCCTGCTTTCAAACCTTCAAAATCTTTTGTTGAGAAAGTAAAAACTAAAGTTGCAGTAAAATAAGAACATTAACTGAATATTAACTAGTTACTAAAAAATTAAAATTATGCCAAGCGGAAAGAAAAGAAAAAGACACAAGGTTGCGACTCACAAAAGAAAGAAAAGAAGAAGAGCAAACAGACATAAGAAAAAATAATCTCCTCTTTTCGAGATTTACAATATAATAATATAGTTGGTGGATTTAAATTCTTAAAGTTCACTAACTATATTTTTGTTTGCAACTATAAGATTCCGCGGAAAACGGATGGTTTCAAATATTATTTTAATAAACATATAATGGTTTTCATCCAAAATCCTTATATTTAATAGATGAATTAATCAGAAAAACATCCCATTCCTATAATCTTAACAATTTTATCTTATTAAAAAATGAAGAAAGAACTAATAGTTTCGCATGAAGATGATCTTACAAAGATTGCATTACTGGAAGACGGAAGACTATGTGAACTTCATGAGCAAGAGGACAAAAGCGATTTTATAGTTGGAGATCTGTTTATAGGAAAAGTAAAAAAACTGGCACCCAATCTGAATGCCGCATTCGTGAATATCGGATATGATAAAGATGCATTTCTGCATTACCAGGATCTGGGACCTCAGTATCTTACATACAAAAAGTTTTTAAAAGATACTATTTCTAAAAAACAAAGCACTTCAAGCTTAAAGAATTTCGAGATACAACCCGAAATAGACAAAAATGGAACAGTAGATAAAGTGATCGCCAAAGACGATATCGTTCTGCTGCAAATCACGAAGGAGCCCATTTCTACAAAAGGCCCCAGAATTTCTACCCAAATCTCTCTGACAGGACGTTTTCTGGTTCTGATCCCTTTCGATAATAAAGTTTCTATTTCTAAAAAGATCCGAAGCTTCGAAGAAAAGGAAAGATTGAGAACCCTTATCGACAGCATCAAGCCTGAAGGTTTCGGGGTTATCATCAGAACAGTAGCCGAAGGAAAAAAAGTAGCAGATCTTCATAATGACATGAACCAGCTGGTTCAGAAATGGGAAAGCACTTTTAAAAATATCCAGAGAAATAAAGTTCCATCCAAAGTTTTAAGCGAAGAAGACAAAGCTTCAGCTATTTTAAGAGACAATTTTAATCAGGATTTCGTCAATATCATCTGCGATGATGAGCAAATGGTGAACGAAATGACAAATTACGTGGAAGTAATAGCACCTGAAAAGAAAAATATTGTCCAGTTTTATGATTCCCATATTCCTCTTCTGGAATATTACAATGTTGAAAAACAGCTTAAACAGAGCTTCGGAAAACACGTTAACATTCCAAGTTCCAAAGGCGCTTATCTTGTTATTGAACACACAGAAGCACTTCACGTCGTTGACGTCAACTCCGGCAACAATATTACTACCGGAGCCGCTGTCAATAAAGAACATGCACTGAAAGTGAACAAAATGGCGGCTACTGAGATCGCAAGACAACTTCGCCTCCGCGATATGGGAGGTATCATCGTAATCGATTTCATAGACATGCCGAATTCTGATCACAGAAGAGATCTTTACGAGCATCTCAAAGAGGAAATGAAGCGCGACAAAGCTCGCCATAAAATACTTCCTCCAAGTAAATTTGGACTGATCCAGATTACCAGACAAAGAAACCGTCCGGAAAAACAGATCGACACCAAAGAAGAAAACCCGAACAAAGATGGAGAAATTGTAGCTCCTATTGTTATCGTGGAAAAAATGGGTGAAACCTTAAGAACCATCCTGCAGAAAGAAAAAGGAAAAATCTACCTGCATGTACACCCCTTTGTGGAGGCCTACCTTACCAAAGGCATCAAAAGCATCCAAATGAAATGGTTTATCAAATACAAAAAATGGGTAACCATTGTTCCAAGAGATTCTTTTAAATATTTAGAATACAAAATCTACAATGCCAAAAAAGAAGAATTAATAGAATTCTCTAATTAAAAATTTAAGACCTTCAGTTGTACTGGAGGTTTTTTTATTAGGCTGGGCTAAAGCCCACCCCTATTGAATTTTACGACAAGATCTTTTATCTTTTATCTTTTATCTTTTATCTTTAAAACATGAAAAAACACCATTACAAAATGATTATCCAATGGACAGGAAACCAGGGAACAGGAACCAGTGGATATAGAGACTATGAAAGAAGCCATAGGATCTCAGCAGAAAACAAAGTTATTATAGAGGGTTCATCTGATCCGGCATTCCGCGGTGACAAAACAAAATATAATCCAGAAGAAATGCTTTTATCTTCCCTTTCCTCCTGTCATATGCTCTGGTATCTGCACTTCTGTTCTGAAGCCGGCATTATTGTAACTGAATATACTGATGAAGCGACTGGCATCATGGAAGAAACAGCCAATGGAAGCGGCCATTTTACGGAAGCAACCTTGCATCCCAAAGTAACAGTTGCGGAAGAATCAATGGTTGAAAAAGCGGAACAGCTTCATCATACGGCAAACCAATTTTGCTTCATCGCCAACTCGGTTAACTTTCCTGTTAAACATATCCCTACCACGTTAGTTAAATAAATTTTAAAAATAAAATAACACCATGTAACAATGATTTATAATACATTTTAACAACAATAACTACAAATTATTCAGCAAAAACTCTACAAATCTTTTCATCCTGATCTTGCATGGTTAATTAATGTTAAGACCCTTATTTCTTCAAGATATATTGTTAAATTTGAGGTATGGAAAATTTTGGAAAAGATTTATTACGAAAAATAAAAAGTGTAGAACTTCCCGGTGAACACGCGCATGGAGTTTTCTCACCTCCCTCACGCCCGGTCTTTACTTATGATGAAGTATTGGCAAAGAACCCTAAGTTTGCAGCTGTAAATATTGTTTTATATTTAAAAGACAACGAGTGGTATTTTCCATTGATTCAAAGAACAATTAATGAGCACGACAGACACAGCGGGCAGATTTCACTGCCTGGGGGAAAGCGTGAAGAGATGGACAGAGATTTTGCTGAAACCGCAATTCGGGAAACTTCTGAAGAAATTGGAATAGACAAGCATTATGTAAGGATTATCAGAGAAATGTCTCCTATTTATATTCCACCGAGCAATTTTTATGTATATCCCTACATTTCTTATACTAAAAAGAATCCCGCCTTTGTTCTTCAACAGACGGAAGCTGTGGAAACCATAGAATTTCCCATCACTTCCTTTCTGAACCTTTCTGATACCCCGGAAATCATGGCGCTGCCTAATGCAAACGGATATGAGGTTCCCGTGATCAATTTCAACGGATACATTATCTGGGGGGCTACAGCGATGATATTAAGTGAATTCAGCCAGTTGTTGAAAAAAATGTAACTTTGCACTACAGTGTTTAATTCAGAGATGGCGAAGAAAAATATTTTCACCGATGCATTCGGAACACCTTATTTTTTGAAAAGGTTTATTATTTTTATTTTAGGAGTTGTATCATACAGAAGATTCAACGGCTTTAATAAGTTAAAGATAACCGGAACAGAACACCTTGTGGATCTTCCGGACTCTAACGTACTTTTTGTATCCAACCATCAGACCTATTTTGCAGATGTGGCAGCAATGTATCATGCATTCTGTGCTGTAAATAACGGGTATCTGAATACGATAAAAAACCCGATCTACCTATTGAATCCAAAGATCGATTTTTACTATGTAGCAGCAGAGGAAACCATGAATAAAGGTATTCTTCCCAAAATCTTCAAAATTGCAGGTGCTGTCACGGTAAAAAGAACTTGGAGAGCCGAAGGAAAGAATGTCAACAGAATGGTAGACATGAGCGAGGTAGACAACATCATGAAAGCATTGGACAATGGCTGGGTAGCGACTTTCCCTCAAGGAACTACTTCAGCTTTTGCACAGGGACGAAGAGGAACGGCCAAGTTGGTAAAAAATCAGCGTCCTATTGTAATTCCAATCAAAATAAACGGATTCAGAAGAGCTTTTGATAAAAAAGGACTCCGCGTAAAGGTAACCGGTGTAAAACCTACGATGGAATTTAAAGCTCCTTTGGATATTGATTATGATAATGAAAAAGCACCGGAAATTTTATTGAAAATCATGACTGCCATTGAGCAGACAGAAGATTTCAACCTATTACACAGTTATGATGAAGAACTTAAAGCTAAAAAATTAGAACAAAAGGACTCAAATAATTAAAGTAATGACAAAAATTATGAACAAAATACTTGGAATCTTATTCGCAATCATAGTATTAGTTTCATGCAACAGCCAGAAGGTATATTCGGATTTTGATATCAGCTATTCGAAAAGTGGAGGCTATGCTCCTGTATATGAAAATATGCTTATAAAAGGGAATAATGTACACTACTCTTTTGAAGGGCAGGGTAAAAAATATAAACAGGATTTTAAAATTTCTGATGAAGATTTAAAGAAACTGGATCAGGTACTTTCTCAGAATAATTTCAGAAGAATACAGGAAGACCGTAAAAAATTGTACGACAATATTTCAACTTCCATCAATATCAAGAAAGGTCCGAATGAAGGGAGTAAATCAGATGCCAGCATGATCATCCCGAATTATCAGACCAACTGGAACAACATTCTTGAAGCTTTCCAGCAGGTCATTAATACTAATGTTAAAAAACAGTAAATACAATTGAAAACCCACTTCATTGCCATTGGCGGAAGCGCCATGCATAATCTTGCGATTGCATTAAAAGACAAAGGATATCAGGTGACAGGGTCTGATGATGCCATTTTTGAGCCTTCAAAATCCCGTTTGGAAAAGAAAGGAATTATGCCCCAAGAAATGGGCTGGTTCCCGGAAAAGATCACTCCGGATATTGATGCCGTTATTCTTGGAATGCATGCCCACCAGGATAATCCTGAATTGGCAAGAGCAAAAGAACTGGGTCTGAAAATATATTCTTATCCTGAATTCCTGTACGAACAGTCTAAAAATAAAACAAGAGTTGTCATTGCCGGATCACATGGTAAAACTACCATCACTTCAATGATTCTTCATGTTCTGAATTTCCATCAGAAAGATGTGGATTTCATGGTTGGGGCTCAGCTTGAAGGTTTCGACTGTATGGTAAAACTGACTCAGGATAATGATTTCATGGTGTTGGAAGGTGATGAATATCTTTCTTCTCCTATCGATCTTCGTTCTAAATTTTTACTGTATCAGCCGAATATTGCTTTAATGAGTGGTATTGCATGGGATCATATCAATGTTTTCAAAACATTTGATGATTATATAGATCAGTTCAGAAAATTTGTGGCAAGCATTACAGCAGGAGGCGTTCTGGTATATAACGAAGAAGATCAGGAAGTAGTGAAAGTAGTGGAAAATGCTGAAAACTATTTCAGAAAAATCCCATACAGAACTCCTGAATACGAAATCAGCAACGGTAAAGTGTATTTAAAAACTGAAATGGGAGATGTTCCGCTGTCTGTTTTTGGAGCTCACAACCTGTTGAATATGGAAGGCGCAAGACACATCTGCCGACAGCTGGGTATTATGGATGAAGACTTCTATGAGGCCATTATGAGCTTTAAAGGGGCATCCAAACGTCTTGAAAAAGTAGAAAGAGAAGATAATGGAACACTTTATAAAGATTTTGCCCATGCACCAAGCAAGGTGAAGGCAGCTGTAAAAGCATTCACGGAACAGTTTAAAAATGATAAGAAATACGGATTTCTGGAACTGCACACCTATTCCAGTTTAAATCCGGCTTTCCTTGAGCAATATGACCATGCAATGGACGGATTGGATGAGGCGATCGTTTTCTATTCTGAAGATGCTTTGAAGATCAAAAGAATGGAGCCTATATCACCAGAATTTATCAAAGAAAAATTCAAGAATGAGAATTTAAAGGTGTTTACAAACGCTGAAGATCTTCATGCCTATTGGAATACATTGGATAAAACGGATGGCGTTTATCTCATGATGAGTTCCGGAAATTTCGGTGGTCTTGATTTAACAAAATAAACAAAAAGCTTCAGAATCTTATCTGAAGCTTTTTTTATGGATATTTATAAAGAAATTATTATTAATTACTTGTTGTAAGGGATATTCATATTTTTTATTTTCTTCCTTATCTTTTCTCTTTGTCTTATTATTTCCTGTCCTTTCAAGAAATTACCTTTCTTTTAAGTTGAGAGTTATATTGATTTTATACTATAAATTTTATATCAAGTTATAAGGTTTGCAAAATAAATAAAATTAACCCAAAAAGAAGTATGAATTATTAACTTGTGATGAGTATATACTTATGGATGAAATTATTTTACAAAACAGAACATGGTCTATTATTTTATTCTTAATATAAATGCTATTTTTATTAACATAATAAAATAATTAACCATATTTATTGTTCAATACATAAACATGTTGTATAATTGTTACAAGATTGCAATCTTAAAATAAACTAAAAACTAAAATTTTTAAACAGATGAAAAAATTAATTTTAATTGCTGCTCTTGGAGTAGCTGGTATTATGAGTGCTAAAGGTGCTGCTGATAAAAAAGTTATTAAAAAAGCAGAAACTATTGAGATAAAAAATATTAATAATAATATTGATAAAAAGGCAAAGATGCCTCCAATTACTTGGATTGGAGTTTCTACTTGGTGTGGAAAAGTATTCTACCTGAATGCAAGTGATTATTCTAATTATGAAGAACTGGATGCAGCTGCTACTCAGTTTACTAATCAACAATGTGCTGGTGCATCCACATTTACTGGTCAGTATACATAAAATAAAAATATTTTAACTTTGAATCAGTAACTTTTTAAGTTGCTGATTCTTTATTTAGATTGAACATGAAATACTATCTATTTATATTTTCCTTTATTATAGTCTTTGCCAATGGACAGAGTATTATTTCTCCAGATTTCACTATGAAGACTTCTCCATATGAAGTAAGTGATTATGGAAATAGTTCATATAATGTATATTACAAAGTTAATTTTTTAGATAATGCTCTTTCTCCTAATAGTAAAAGAGAAGTAATGTGTATCCTTGAACTAGGAGATAATAACATTTCTAAATTTTTTGATTATAATCAATTGAGAAAAGATTCCCTGTCTGAAAAATATAGTAAAAAGGATATGATTGGCTCTAAAGAAATGGGAGAGTACATGAAAATAAGAGTTTTGTGGAATAATGTTGTGTTTAAAAGGAATAGTTTAATAACAGTTCAAGATAGATTCAAATCAGTATATCAATATGAAGAAGAACAGCCAAAGTTTAATTGGAAGTTAGAGAAAGGAGAGAAGATATTACTAGGGCATAAATGTAATAAAGCAACAGTTACATATAGAGGAAGAAATTACATTGCATGGTATACTAGTGAAATACCCATTAATAATGGACCTTATGTTTTTGGAGGATTACCTGGTTTGATTTTAGCAGTTGAAGATACTGATAAGAAATATACCTTTGAAGCAGTGGGAATAACAAAAACTCTTAAACCTATCTATTTAAGAAATGAGAAAAATATATTAAGGACTACCAGAGAGAAATTTAGAACTGTACAAAAAACGTATTATGATAATCCAAGTGCTTTTTTTAGTGGTAAAGCCTATAATGAAGATGGAACTCCAATTGTATTAAAACAACAAAATATACAATATCAGCCTATAGAAATAGAATAGCTTCAGAAATAATCTGAAGCTTTTTTGTTAGATGCTTATTTTATGACTAAACAAAAGTCTCTTTTATGAGTTACTGATCATTCAGTTTCCTGTTATTGGTCAGTTCTATAGTTTTGATGGATCCTACCGGTGCTATTTTTATTATTCTATTTCCTTTTGCCAGATAAATATAATACATACTGTTTGATCCTATTAGATGAACCAGATCAGAACTATCATCACCATAGTTTAATTTATAGTCATATTTAAGTCTGTTCTCTTTTATTCTTTTCGTTAATGTCATCCCTTCTCCCATACCTATTCCTACGAAGAAAGACAATAGCATCATGGCCAGAAATCTTACAAACATATTGGTAAAATGATTCTCTATAGCCTCTTTACTCATATTTTCATGTTCTTTAAGAGAAGCCATTTTTAATGCCCATTTTTTATTCTTATTACTTTGCTTTGATAAATAGGACGGAAAGGCAAATGAAGATACAATTATAACAAGCAGGGCAATCAGTATTACCGGATGAGCAGTTAAGGTAGCAATCGGGCTTATTAAAATATCCATTATTGTTGAATATTTAAGGATATTAATGCCTATCTGGTAATAGAAGACACTTTCTTTTAATATTCCCATTACGACAAGAAACAGGTAGCCGAACGGAAGTGATCTCTGAATTCCCTCTGAAAATTTCATTTATTTTCGTTGATTTTAGTTTTTATCTTTCACGAAAATAGACAATTAACAGCAAATTGAAACTATCTTGATCTATCTTTCACATTCTTTAATCAGATTTCTCAAAATTTCTTCAGTGGAAAGTTCACTATACTGATGAATAGACTGCCCTATCCAGATTCCTACAAATTCAGGATTTTGCAGAGATTTTGCTGCTTTACGCAACGCATTAGTCAGTTTATTCTGATAAGGATAGGGTAAAATATATGCTGAGTTTTCAACCGCTTCTATAAACTGATTTTTCACTCCCCTGGCATATCGTCCGGAAAAGCTCTTCGTTAAAACAATTTCTTCTTCTCTTACTTTTTTCAGTCTTTCCTTTTCAAAAGGCTGTAAAGCACTTTCCTGAGAGGCCAATAAAAGATTTCCCACCTGGAAGCCCTGCGCTCCTAAATCTTTAACGGCTTTTAATGTCCTGGCTCCATAAATTCCTCCTGCATACATTAGAGGAACACTCACATGATCATACACCTGTGACAGTAAAGACAACCCTCCGATCTGCGGAATATTCTCCGCGTCAAAACTTCCTCTGTGACCTCCCGCCTCTATTCCCTGAACACAGATAATATCAATACCTGATTTTTCAAGCTGCAAAGCTTCATTCACAGACGTACAGGTTCCGATGAGGGTAACTCCGTTTCCTTTTAATTTCTGAATACTCTGATCATCCAGATTTCCGAATGTAAAGCTTAAAATTTTACAGTTTTCTTCAATGATGGCATCTACCTGCTCATGATAAGGGTGTATACTAATGTTTTCAAGTTCCGGAAGCTCTGCTTCAATATCATTTTCTTTGGCCAGCTGCTCAAGAAACTGTTTGGTTTTAATATACTTTTCTTTTAAACCATCCGTCACTTCAGGAATGTGATGGACGAATATATTTGCTGCAAAAGGTTTATCTGTCAGTTTTTTCGTTTCCCTGATCAATTCAACAGACTGATCTGCAGAAAGATCTGCCAGTGCCAATGATCCCAGACACTCTGCTTTTGCAGCGGCTGCTACCATCTGTACCGTACTTACTCCAAACATCGGAGCCTGAATCACAGGATATTGTATCCCTAGTTTTTTACTGATTGTATCGGGCCAAAACATAAGAACGATTTTAATTAAAGGTACAAAAAACAGGAAGATTTCATTTCCGACAGGATTATGATATTCCTCACCTGAAAAAAAATAGTATTCCCACAAATTTCACAAATACAGCGGATTAAATCTGTGCTTTCTGCGAAATATGTGGGAATATTCTATTCTTTATTTTTATTAAATATCCGCAACGGAATTGAGCATTTTTTGTTCCCATTCCGGATCTTTAGGATCAAAGAATAATCTTTTTCCTGTATCCAAAGAACGAACGACATTCATTTCATCTTCTGTCAATTCAAAATCAAATACATTAAAGTTTTCTTCAATTCTCGACGGGGTCACAGATTTCGGGATCACTACGAATCCTTCCTGAAGGTGCCATCTTAAAATTACCTGAGCTACAGTTTTACCATATTTATCAGCAATCGATTTCAGATCAGGATTGCTTAAAAGGTTGGCATTACCATTTCCAAGCGGGCTCCAGGGCTGTGTTATAATATTGTTTTCTCTGTTATATACCTGCAGTTCTTTTTGCTGGAATACCGGATGCAGTTCAATCTGATTAATCACCGGCAACACGGTTGAATTAGCTTTTAATTCTTCAAGTTTCTCAACGGTAAAATTACATACCCCAATAGCTTTGATCTTTCCTTCCTTGTATAATTCTTCCAAAGCCTTCCATGTTCCCAGGAAATCTCCATAAGGCCAGTGGATCAAATACATATCAAGGTAATCCATCTGCAATCTGTCCAAGGTTCTCTGAAAAGCACTTTTAGCTTTTTCATACCCATGATCCTGAACCCATACTTTTGATGTGATAAACAGTTCATCCCTGTCTACTCCGCTATTTTTCACCCCGGCACCCACAGCGGTTTCATTCTGATAAATAGCAGCAGTGTCAATCATTCTATATCCTGTTTGAATAGCTTTGATTACTGCATTCTCACATTCTTTCAGGTCTTCCATCTGCCATACTCCAAAGCCTAAAGCAGGAATATCCACTCCGTTATTTAAGGTTACCACAGGCTGCCCTGTATAGGTTTTCTTTTGCATAAGTCTTTATTTTAGTTATTAATATAAAGTGATAAACAAATTTGCAACAAAAAATTAAAATTCTGCCTACCAATTTTACTGTTTCCCTTAAAAAAATTGTTATGTAATTGCAGCTTTGAGTTGCTAGTTGCTAGTTGCTAGTTGTAAATTTATGGCTCCAGCTGGCATTCCATCGCTATTTTCTCTATTTTTGCTTAAAATTTAAAAATTATGTCACAAAACATCAGATTGGCTGCGGCAGAGGATTACCCGAGAATTATGGAAATCTGGGAGTCAGCCGTAAAGGCAACCCACGATTTTCTGGCAGAAGAGGATTTCAATTATTTTAAAGAAGCTATTCCAAGAGATTATCTTCCTAACCTGGAAGTTTACTTAATCACTGAAAATAATGAAGCTAAAGGATTTGCTTCCGTAGCAGAAGGCAACCTGGAAATGCTCTTCATTCATGATGATGCCCGTGGGAAAGGATATGGAAAAATCCTTTATCAATTTATGAAAGAAAAGACCGGACTTACCAAGGTAGATGTGAATGAACAGAATCCACAAGCGATTGGATTTTATGAAAAAATGGGGTTCAGAAAGATCGGGCGATCAGAAAAAGATGGTTCAGGAAAAGATTACCCACTTATTCACATGAGTCTGTAAATGGAAAATTTTACGTTCAGTTTATTAAATCCAGATGCGGAAATTCCTTATCATTTGTTACTGTTGGCGGATGAAACCCAAGAAGCTATTGATCGGTATATTTTCAATTCCGACATTTATCTTTTACATGACGACATAGAAAATATTGCGGTGATGGCATTGTATAAAAGCAACAATACAGAACTGGAAATTAAAAATATTGCAGTAATTGAAAGCTACAGAAGCAAAGGAATCGGAAGTATTCTGATGAATAAAGCTAAGGAAATTGCCAAAGAAAATCATTATAAAACACTGACCGTTGGAACGTCGGATACCGGATTCCAACAGATCAGATTTTATGAGAAAAACGGTTTCATTAAAAGCGGGATACTGAAAGATTTTTTTGTTGAAAATTATCCGGATCCGATATATGAAAACGGTTTACAAATGCGTGATATGGTTGTATTAAGACATCACCTGACGGAATAAGCCTTTGATATGTTCTATTTCTGTCTGATAATTGGTTTTCTTACGACATCCGAAATACAACGTGTTCTCCAGCTTCTTTTTCCCTTCCCAAATCAGCTGAACTTCGCCACTTTCAAGGTCTTTTTTACATAAAAAATCAGGGATGACAGCTAATCCTGTTCCACCTTTCAGACATCTGATAATTGAATTCAGGTTGGGAACAATATAATTCGGACGGAAATTCGGTTTATGACCAAAGTTCAAGGTCCAGAACTGAAAAAGGTGTTCCATATCTCCGGTAGTTCCATACCATTTTTCATTCTTCAGCCATTCTTCAATTTGCTCTGCATCTTTTGTTTTCAACACTTTATTGAAAGCAGCGGCATCTACATCTTTCCCACCCACCAGAATGATCTGTTCTGAAGAGAAAGCTTCATGTTCTATATTGGGTGAAGACCCTTTTTTCGGAGTGATGATAAGATCAAGAATTCCTTTATCCAGCTGATCAAGCATTTCCGGGTATTCTCCAAAACTGATAATCAGATTAAAAGGCAGTGAAGAAACATATTGCTCCAACGTCGTCTGAAAAGTTTCAAAACACATTCCGACACTGATGGTAGGCGTATGTTTCTCTGTAGATTTCTGAAAGTTTTTTTCTACGTCCTCCAGTTTGGTAATAGGCTCAGCAACGGCATTAAATAATACTTTCCCGCGTTCTGTAGGGATCATTTTTCTACCGGTCCTGTCGAATAGTTTGTATCCTACATAAGCTTCCAGAGAACTTAAATGCAGACTCACGCCCGGCTGTGATATGAATAAAGCATCAGCAGCACCCGTCAATGTCCCGGTTTTATATATCGCCTTAAAAGTACGATACCATTCTAAATTGACCATGATTTAATTATTAATATTCTGATGCAAATTTACAAAATAATTATAATATTAATACATTTTCGTTCTTTAGAAATGATGCATAATAATCCGGAATCCCACTGTCCTTTATCTGACGGACAGTTTCATCAATCGGATAGGGTATTTGAATAATTTCCGGAGTAATTTTTTCTTCATCTAAAGTGAATACGACATAAGAAGCCAGCCGGTTTTCTTCTTTAGAGCGGCCCACGGAGCCACAATTAATTGCCCATGTCTTATTTTCAAACTGCTTTTTAAAAGATAAATGGGTATGTCCCATCACAATAACGTCAGATTGAGAGTCTTTCAGCATAGTAGTAAAAATCTCATCCTTTTCTGATTCATACAAATAGGTGTCATTACTTGATAAACTGGAATGAACCAATTGAATATTCCAGTGCTTCTCCCCTACTTTGTAGTTTAATTTTAAATGAAAAGGCAGCTCTGATAAAAACTTTTTGTTCTCTTCTGTAATATGTTTTTTAGAATGATCAATCGCTATGAATCTGGCATTCGTCTCTTCTACTGAGTGTTTGGACAAAGGAACAACAGGAATATTAAAAGCAATTCTTTCATCGTGATTTCCCATAAGACAAGGAATGTTCAGACTTCTGATCTTCTCAATCACCTCGTTTCCCCAGGGGGCAAAGTCCACAAGATCTCCTAAACAAAATCTCTGCCTGATTCCTCTTTTCTCAATATCCTTCAACACTACTTCCAGGGCAGGAAGATTTCCATGTACATCACTAAAAACGGCTATCTGTATCATTGTCCTTCAATTTGTTAAACAAATTTACACGACGGAAGGGAATTTCAGGTCAGATATGATATGACATTTTACCATGAAAAGGGAAATGGTGAATGGTTGAATTTTCGCTACGCAAAGTCAATAATGAATAATTAGCTTCCGATTAGAAACTTCCACCTAGCATCAATTGTTCAGGATCGCGAATCACGCAACCCGAATCACGCAACCCTAAAAACTCACAAGCGAAGCGAATTGACCATTCACTCCCAACTTTAAACTTTGAATTTGGTTAACTATAATTTAAATAATACTTTACTATGATTTATATTATTTTTATTATACAAACATCCATCCTAACTTTGCAGAGTAAAATTTAAACAATCATAAAAAAATGAAAAAAGTACTAATCATCAACGGAGGACAGAATTTCGGACATTCCGGAGGAAAATATAATCAAACTATTGCAGAAAATACAGTAGCCGCTCTTAAAGAATTTGACAATGTAGAAGTAAAGATCACTAATGTAAGTGAAAATTATGATAAACATGAAGAGGTGCAAAAATTTGTCTGGGCAGATTACATTATTTACCATACCCCGATCTGGTGGTTCCAACTTCCGAACGGATTGAAAAAATATATTGATGAAGTTTTCACAGCAGGTCATGCAAAAGGAATTTATATGAGCGACGGAAGAAAGGCTGAGAATCCTGAAATCAACTATGGTACGGGGGGGATGCTTGGCGGCAGAAAATATATGCTGACCACCAGCTGGAATGCTCCTGCAACAGCTTTCACACTTCCCGGAGAATTCTTCAGTGAAAAAAGTGTAGATGATGGACCGTTATTTGGTTTCCATAGAATGAATGCTTTTGTCTCACTACAGAAAATGGAAAGTTTCCATTTCCATGATGTGGAGAAAAATGCCAATGTAGAGCGTGACATGAAGCTTTACAGAGAGCATGTAAGAAACGTATTTGAAAAAGAATTAAAACCAGAATTGGTATCATGAAAAAAATACTGATCACAGGCATTACCGGCTATATTGGCGGAACTATCGCAAAAAAACTGCTTGACAGAAATTATGAAGTAACCGGGTTAATTCGTAATGAAACTCACGTACAGGAATTGGAATCATTGGGAATCAAAACCATTGTAGGGAATATTCACAATGAAGATATAATAAAAGCAGCTGTTGATAGCGTTGATGCAGTCATACATAATGCTGATTCTGCGGATGACGCTTATGCTGTGGATAATTTTATCAAAGCAATGGAAGGAAGTCATAAGACATTCATATTTACTTCAGGATCTGCTATTTTCGGAGGTAAAGAAAATGGTAAAAGAAGTGATTTTGTGTATACTGAAGATTTCCCTCTGACTCCAAGACTTGAAATGGCATCAAGGGTTCTTATCAACAATTATGTTCTTCAGTCTGTTCAAAAAGATATAAGAAGTATCGTTATTGTTCCTACCATGGTTTACGGGGAAGGTCTGGGAATAAAAAAAGACAGTATCCAGATTCCGGCCTTGGTCAATTTTTCTCAGAAAAAAGGGCACGGTGTTTATTTTGGAGAAGGTGAAAACATCTGGTCCAATTTACATATCGAAGATTTGGCAGATTTGTATGTACTTGCCTTGGAAAAAGCAAAAGAAGGGTCTATCTATTATGCAGAAAACGGTGCTTCATCTTTAAGAAACATTGCAGAAATTATCAGTAAAAAATATAATCTGGAACCGGCACAATCTTTAAGTATACAGGAGGCCGTTGATAATTTCGGTCCTGCGGGCGGCTATTTCGGTTTTGCATCCAACAGTATATGCAGCGCAGACAAAGCCAGAGCAGAACTGGAATGGAAACCCATCTATAACTCAATTGAAAATTTTATTTAATATGAAAATTTATCTTACAGCCATTATAAAAGCCAAAGAAGAACATCAGGCAGAAGTATTGGAAGTTCTTCAGAATATGGTAAAAGAAACAAGAAAAGAAGAAGCATGTGAGCTTTATAGCCTTCATCAGGGAATTGAAGACAAAAACGAATTTGTTTTCTATGAAATCTGGAAAAGTAAAGAAGGTCTGGATCAGCACAACCTGCAACCTTACATTCAGGCTTTCGGGGCTTTGGTGGATAAAAAGCTTCAGGAAAAACCACAGATTTATACCACTAATATTATTTAATCATGAAAAAATTAGCATTTTTAATACTGGCAATCTTTACAATAGGATTCGCGCAGGCACAAACTAAAAAATCAAAAAATATGAAAAAGAAAATCTTATTCGTTGTAACCAGCCACGATAAAAAAGGAAGTACTGGTGAAGATACAGGGTATTATTTGGGAGAAGTTTCTCACCCATGGGAAGTTCTTCACAAAGCAGGTTATGAAATTGACTTTGTAAGCCCGAAAGGCGGAACTCCTCCGGTAGATGGTTTCGATTTGAAAGATCCGGTAAACAAAGAATTCTGGGAAAACAAAGAATACAAGAACAAGATTGATCATTCTATGACACCGTCACAGGTGAATCCGAAAGAGTATTCAACCATCTTTTATGCAGGAGGACACGGAGCAATGTGGGATTTTGCAGACAATAAAGAGCTGTCTGATATTGCTTCGGAAATCTACGAAAACGGAGGTATTGTAGCAGGAGTATGCCACGGACCTGCAGGATTGGTGAATATCAAGCTGAATAACGGGAAATATCTTGTAGACGGAAAGAAAATCAATGCTTTTACCAATGAAGAGGAAGCTGAAGTAAAATTAACAGATGTTGTTCCTTTCTTATTAGAAAACAAACTGAAAGAAAGAGGCGCACAATTTGAAAAATCAGGCCTTTGGCAGAACCACGTAGTTACAGATCAGAGAGTGATCACAGGACAAAATCCTCAATCTGCAAAGAGCGTTGGAGAAGCTATTTTAAAGGAATTAAATAAATAACAAATAATTTCTAATCACAAAAGATTTTAAGTTCTTTAAAATCAGAAAAGCTCTTAAAAAGTGCCACCATTGAAATGACGATAATTCCCCTCCTCCGGAGGGGTGGCGAAAATTCAAAGAATTTTTGACGGGGTGGTTTACACATAACAATTTTAAAACAAAATGGAATACAGAAAATTAGGAAATACAGATTTAGAATTATCAACAATCACACACGGAGCCTTTGCTATCGGAGGAAATATGTGGGGAGGTAATGAAAAGAAGGATTCTATCAACTCTATTCATGCATCATTAGATCACGGAGTAACTTCTATCGATACGGCACCTTTTTATGGTTTCGGACTGAGTGAAGAAATGATTGGTGAAGCGATCAAAGGAAAAGACCGTTCAAAAATCCAGCTTTTAACAAAATTCGGGTTGGTATGGGACGGAAGCAATAACGGAAAAGGAGAATTTTTCTTTGATGCAGAAGACGAAGGAAAGACGCTTCCTGTGTATAAATTGGCTTCCAAAGAAAACATCATCAAAGAAGTTGAGGAAAGCTTACAAAGATTAGGGACAGATTATATTGACCTTTTACAACTTCACTGGCCAGACAGCACCACTCCTATTTTTGAGACAATGGAAGCTATGGAACTATTAATCCAACAGGGAAAAATCCGTGCTGCCGGGGTAAGTAACTATAGTGTAGCTCAAATAGAAGAAGCGAACAGAACTTTACAACTTGCCAGCAACCAGGTTTCTTACAGCATGCTGAACCGTGGCATTGAAAGCGACCTTGTTCCCTATTCTTTGGAAAATAATTCAGGAATTATCGTATACAGCCCTATGGAAAGAGGTCTTTTAACCGGTAAATATTTCAAAGAAACCCAATTAAAAGATAACGACCACAGAAACGGATATTTCTCACAGTTTGATTTGAATAAAGTGAAAACTTTCTTAGAAAAAATTGAACCTATTGCACAGGAAAAAGGAGCCAGCCTTTCTCAACTGGTACTAAGATGGACTACGCTGCAGCCAGCAATTACAGTAGTACTGGCAGGAGCAAGAAATGCCCAGCAAGCCATCGAAAATGCAAAAGCTATGTCTATTGACCTTTCCCAGGAAGAATTGAGCTTCATCAATTCGGCTTTAAGCGAGATATAATACAAAAGCTGGAAGAAAGAGGCTGGAAGATGGAAGTTATTGATGTCGGATAATAAATAAATTGGGTTACAATTGAACTTCAATTGTCATTCCGACGAAGGAGGAATCTCTTTGTTACATGCAGAAATAGTGCAATAGAAGCTCCTAATTATCAATACACTCATAGAACTTCCCTCCTCCAGCTTCCCACTTCCTTTCTTTAACTCTAATACTTCATAGAAAATGAAAAATAATCTGATCAAAATGTTCGGGTTAGTAATCCTATTGACTATTAACAGCATTACATTAAATGCTCAGGCACTTGTCAATCCCGAAGATAAATCATGGTATCCTTCTGCTTACGGAGCACAGGATGAAATCGGGGCCGCTAATTTACTGACTCCTGAAGTTGTAAAACAGGCATTAGGACTTGTGAAACAAGGTAAAACCTTAGCTCTTGCAGTTCCTATTGACAAAAAACTTCCGGCTTTCAGACACAGAAGCTTCAATTTATACAATATTCAGCCCGGAGAACAGGGAGGAAAAAGCATAGGTCCCAATAAATTTACCTTCAATGACGAGCTGGTGAACGGATGGACCGGAGTGGGAACACAGCTCAACGGTATCGGACACATTGGTATTGATAATACTTACTACAACGGAAATAAAGCAATAGATTTTGTAACGGTAGAAGGTGTTAAAAAACTGGGTGTAGAAAAAGTACCTCCTTTCGTAACCCGTGGTGTAGTCCTTGATATGACTGCTCATTATGGAAAATCAATTGTACCCGGCGGAACAGAATTTACGGTAGAAGATATCAAATCCGTTTTAAAGAAGCAGGGACTTACCCTTAGAAAAGGAGATATTATTCTTTTCAATACCGGATGGCTTGAATTGACTGGTAAAAACAATCAACAATTCTTAGAAACAGAACCGGGAATCGGAATGGATGCCGCAAAATGGCTTGCCGATCAGGGAATCGTAGCTTTTGGCGGTGATACCTGGGCTTCTGAAGTCTATCCTAACCCGAGAAGTAAAGAAGAATTTCCCATTAACCAGTTTATGTTGGCTAAAAAAGGAATTTATAACCTGGAACTGATTGACAGTCGTCCTTTGGTGAAGCAAAAAGTCTGGGAATTCTTATTCGTACTAGGGCAGCCATTATACGTAGGTTCTACTCAGGTGAATGTAAATCCTGTAGCTATTTATTAATTAAAAAACAGAGTAACAAAGTAATTCCAGTTAAAAAATAAAGCTAACCTTAGAATTTATTTTAGAATTAATACCCAAACTGTGTTACATTGTTACTTTGAATTTTACATTAAAACGGCCTTTCAATCTTGAAAGGCCGTTTTTATAAAAAGTAAACATCCGTAAATTATGCAGGCTTTATCAACTTCCATCTTCCAACACCCCGCTTCCTTACTTCACTATTTTGCAATCGGAAGATGTGTGCTTATTGCAATTCTGTTCCATGCATTGATGGTTACAATCGCCATAATGATCTGAGCGATCTGGTTATCATCGAAGAATTTTTTTGCCTTTTGGAAGGTCTCTTCAGTCAATCCGTTTTGGCTGATCAGCGTAATTTCCTCTGTCATTGTCAAAAGTACCTGCTCTTCTTCCGTAAAGAATTCTTTTGCTTCCGTCCATCCGTTCAGAATGAAGATTCTCTGAGGAGTTTCCCCATATTTGATGGCATCTTTGGTGTGCATATCAAGGCAGAAAGCACATTTATTGATCTGTGAAGCTCTGATTTTAATTAATTCCTTCTGAATGTGAGTTAAAGAAATTGTCTGTAAATATCCTTCTAATCCCATCATCGCTTTGTAAGCTGCTGAATCTACTGTTGCAATATTTAATCTTGCGCTCATAATATGTATTATTTTTTGGTTAATTGATCTATACTTAGAGAATAATGTTGCTGTACCGCCAGTAAAAGAGCTGCGGCACTTCCCACCCATACAGAATAGTTGAGTGGAGCTTTAGGTCCTGAAGCAATGGTCATGGATATGGCAAAAGTTAACAGCAGAATACTGCTTCCATATGCTGCAAACTTTGTTTTAAATCCAAAGATCAGCATCAAAGGAAAAAGAATTTCTAAAAAGGTAGCAGCATAGGCTGAAACCGTACTTAAAGCTTCCGGCAGAAAAAATGTCAGCTGTCTTGTATATTCTTTAAAACTCTCCATGTTTCCCCATGACGAATTTTCTTTGCTCCAAAATCCAAATCGGTCTGCCACTGCAGAAAGCATGGTTACAGCAAGAGCAAGTCTTAAAAACAGCTGCGGAAATTGATTTTTGGTATCTGTCATTGTATTGGCTTTTAATAACATGACAAATTTCCGCTTTTCGGTCCGTAAAAATCTTAAACTGGTTTAAGATCGTAACTTTGCCCTGATTTCACTTAAGTATTCCGGCGTAAATCCTAAAAAGGAAGCAATTAAATATTGAGGAATTCTCTGTATAAACCAAGGATATAATGTACTGAAATGTATATACAGTTCTTCTCTGGAAAATTCAGACAAATAGCGAAGTTTTCTTTCCGAAGCAGCATAAGCCCTTTGATAGATAATTCTGAAATAGCGTTCCATTACAGGATGCTTTTCAAATAATAATTCCTGATTTTTAAAATCAATCACCAGAATAGTAGAATGCTCTACAGACTGAATATTAAAATCTGTCTGCTGTTGCCTTTCATAAGCAAATGTATCTGTGATCCACCAGTTTTCAATAGCAAACTGAGTAGTATTCTCTACTCCTTTTTCGTTGATAAAAAACTTTCTCAGACAGCCTTTTACAACAAAATACATATTCCGGCAGACCTCGCCTTCAAGCATCAGATGCTGCTTTTTCTTTACCTCCATAACCTGGAAAAAAGATACAATAGAAATATATTCTTCATCGGTGATGGTAATAAATTTATTTAAATGTGCTTTGAATGAATCCATTGTAAGAATTAATACTCAAACTTAACTTTATTTTTTTAGTTTTACAATGAGAAAATATTTATTATGGAAATCGTTGCTAAAATTCTGATCACAATCGTTGCAGTGGAACATCTGTATATTCTTTGGATGGAAATGTTTGCCTGGGAGACAAAAGGAAAGGAAGTTTTTAAAACTGCTCTGCCTGCAGAAATGTTTAAACCAACGAAAGGACTTGCAGCCAACCAGGGGCTTTACAATGGTTTCCTTGCTGCCGGACTCATCTGGTCGCTTTTGATTAAAGATCCGCAATGGCAGACCAATGTAGCTTTATTTTTTTTAGGATGTGTAGCCATTGCAGGAATTTACGGCGCCATTTCAGCCACTAAAAAAATATTCTTCGTACAGGCACTACCTGCCATACTGGCAATCATTGCAGTATTACTGAAGTAATTTACCGGATCATCCTGACAATATCAATCTTCTCTTAGCTTTGTGATAAGGGAAAAATTATCATGAAATTCCAACCTAAAAACACCATTGAAAATCAACATATTACAGTTGTAAAAATCCATTTAATATAAAATTCGTAAATTTGCACCGTCATAAAAACTTGATACCCATTTTTTTATGCTGGCCTGCATTTTGATGCAAAGTAGGCATTCAAGTTGTTCAGTACACATATCTGTAATTACCTCATCAGTAATTTAATTGTAGAATCTATGTAAGAGATTAATTTCTTTTTACATGATGCACTCTTTTTCTAGAGTATAATCTATTGAAATATTTAAAATAAACATAAGGCCTCATGGTTCTTAAGCATTATTTTTTTGTTAAAAGCTTTTATTATTAAAAGCTCAGCAAATTATTTTATCCTAACCTCATCAGCAGAACAACTAAAGCTAAACGTATATAATGAATTGGTGTACAGTTTTTTATATCATTTATTAATTCAAAAATTCTGAATATGGAAAAAAATGAAAACAGTAGAAAAGTAAAACTTAAAGTGGAAGATCTGACTATTATTTTTGGCAAAAACAAAGAAAAAGCTCAGGAACTTTTAGACAAAGGCTTTTCCAAAAAGGAAATTCTTGAAAAAACAGGCTGCACCATAGGAATCAATAAAGCCAGTTTTGAGATCTATGAAGGAGAATTCTTTGTGATCATGGGACTATCAGGAAGTGGAAAATCTACCCTACTTCGCTGTCTAAACAGACTGAATGAGCCTACCTCAGGAAAAGTATACATCAATAACGATGATATTACCGGTAAAAACAACAAAGAGCTGCTGGAAGTAAGAAGAACGGAAATGAGTATGGTGTTTCAGAAATTCGGATTGCTGCCTCATCATACGATTTTAGACAATGCAGGTTTCGGGCTGGAAATCAGAGGAGAAAGCAAAGCTTCCCGCGATGAAAAAGCACAGAAAGCATTAGATATTGTTGGCTTAAATGGTTTTGAAAATCAATACCCTTCTCAACTTTCAGGAGGAATGCAGCAGAGAGTTGGGCTGGCAAGAGCTTTGGCCAATGATCCTGAAGTACTGCTTATGGATGAGGCTTTCTCCGCACTGGACCCATTGATAAAATCTGAAATGCAGGATCAGATGCTTGAACTGCAGAATACTTTACAAAAAACCATTGTCTTTATTACGCACGATCTGGACGAGGCCATTAAAATCGGAGACCGTATCGTCATTATGAAAGATGGTGTCATAGAACAGATAGGCACAGCAGAAGATATTTTAACCAATCCTGCCAGCGATTATGTGAAAGCATTCGTGGAGAAAGTAGACCGTAAAACAATTATCACTGCCAGATCTCTGATGTTCGACAAAGCTACGGTAGTACGTTTCAGAAAAGACGGTCCGGAAGGAGCTTTAAGAAAAATGAGAGCTACCGGATTAGAAAACTTGCCGGTGGTAGATTTTCAAAATAAATTTCTGGGCTTTGTAACCCTTAACGATGTTGTTCGCATAGCCAAAAAGAAAGAACCAACGGTGGAATCAATTATCAACAGTAATGTCCCTTCGGTTTATCCTGAAGTTACGGTAGAAGAAATGTTACCGTTAATTTCCGGAAGTAAATCAGCCATCGCAGTAATTGATGAAGACAACAAATTTTTAGGTCTTGTTACCCAGTTATCTCTTGTCATAGAAGCGACCAAGTTTAACGAAGAAGAAATTATTGAATTAAAAGAAATCGCAAACAACCAATAAGATGAATAAAACTATAGATATAGGTCAATATGTAGAAACTGCAATCAATTGGCTCACAGAAAATGGAAAACCTGTATTTGATGTTATAAAACATGTAGGAAACTCCTCTATCATGGGGATTGAATGGGTATTAACAAACACTCCTTTTTATGTAATCATTCTCTTTTTTACCCTGCTGGCATTATGGAAAGCCGGAAAAGGCATTGCTGTGGTAACTGCAGCCGGACTAAGCTTAATATTTTTAATGGGATTATGGAAAGAAACCATGGAAACGCTGGCACTTATTTTTGTGTCCACCATTACTGCCCTTATCCTTTCTATCCCTCTGGGAATTTTGGCTGCTAAAAGCACAATAGCCGACAAAATCATTCGCCCTTTACTGGATTTGATGCAGACAATGCCCGCATTTGTCTACCTGATTCCTGCTGTACTGTTTTTCAGTATTGGTAAAGTGCCCGGTGCTTTTGCAACCATCATTTTTGCCATGCCGCCCGCGGTACGATTAACAGCATTGGGAATTGAAGCCGTTCCGAAAGACATTGTGGAAGCAGCACGAGCTTTTGGGGCAACCAACCGACAGATTCTGTTTAAAGTAGAGCTTCCTTTAGCAATGAAAACGATCTTAACAGGGATCAATCAGACCATACTGTTATCCTTATCCATGGTGGTGATCGCAGGAATGATTGCTGCAGGTGGTTTAGGTGAAAAAGTACTGGAAGGAATTAATAACCTGGATATCGGATTAGGATTTGAAAGTGGATTATCCGTTGTGATTTTAGCCATTATCCTCGACAGGATTACCCAGGGATTTGTAAAGAAAAAGCAATAAGATGAAACAATTAAAATATCTGTTTTTTTCCGTTTTAATGTTACTATTTACAGCATTAAGTTCGTGTGAAAACATAAAAAACTCTAAATATATTACCATCGGAATGGTAGATGGCTGGGCGGAAGATGTAGCCATGACGCATATTGCTAAAGCTATTCTGGACGAACAAGGATATCACGTTATTATTCAAAAAGCCTCTACAGATATGATTCTGGCTTCGATGAATAATGAAGATACGGATCTTTTCATGGGAGTCTGGCTTCCTTACACCCATGCCAAAAAGCTTGCTAAATTTCCGGGACTTACTCATCTTGGAACCAATTATGACAACGGCCGTATAGGATTGGTTGTACCGGAGTATGTTCCTGTTAGCTCTATTGAAGAACTTAATCAACATAAAGATCAATTCAATCACAGAATTATTGGAATCGAAAAAGGAGCAGGATTAACCACCGGAACTGATAAAGCGATTATTGATTATAAGCTGGATTATCAGCAGATCAACTCCTCTACCATTGCCATGATCACCGAATTGCAGAATGCCATACAACGAAAAGAATGGATTGTGGTAACGGGATGGCAGCCTCACTGGATGTTTGGAAAGATGAAGCTTAAGTTTCTTGATGATCCAAAAAAAATATATGGAGAAGCAGAACAGATTAAAACCTATTCCAGAAAAAGTTTTGGGAATGACCATCCGGAACTGGCCAGATTCTTTGCTAAACTTCATTTTGATGATGAAAATATGTCTGACCTTTTAATGAAAATGGAACAGAGTAAAAATAAAGAAGCTACTGCCAAAGAATGGGTGAAAAATCACTTGGACCTTGTACAGTACTGGCTGGATAAAAATTAATAAACAATTTGGTATTATCAAAAATCCTCAGCTCCACACGGTTCTGAGGATTTTTTTATCGACATAGATTAATTGATTTTTTCTCTATGAAGTAATATTATTAGTAATCGCAAAGGCGCAAAGAAATTTAATAACATACTGCTTCAAGGCGCGAGAACATTTCGACTTCGCTCAATGGGAGATTTTCAGCAAGTTTGTTTCAGTTAAAATTCAACAGAATTAAATTTTATCAAAGATAAAATCCTTGCGCCTAAAAGTATATTTAAAGGAAAATTCTTGCGTCTTTGCGCTTTCCAATATCTTCTAACTATCCCATTGATTCTTTGATCTTCTCCCGATGGATTATTCCCCAATTGACTAATGTTTCTGTTACAGGAAATACAGATTTTCCATATTCAGTCACAGCATACGTTACAGTGATAGGTTTCGTATCCTGAATGGTTCTTGTGATCAGAAGATTCGTTTCCAGTTCTTTTAATTCTTTGCTCAGCATTTTGGCGGATATTCCTTCGATGCTGCGTTCCAGCTTTTTAAAATGGATCATTTGATCCGGTCTGTTCGTCAGATATCGTAAAATCATCAGTTTCCATTTTCCTCCTAAAACATCCAGACTGTCTCGCATTGCGAATAGTTCTTCCGTACAGCTGGCTTCTCTTTCGATGCCGTTTTCAGTAATTTTTGCCATAATAGTTTCATGGAGGTAACTAGTTACCATTAGTTAACTAGTAGCAAATATAAACTATTCCCTCTTTACATTTGTGTATCAAATTAACAATAATGAAAGCAGTTATTTTAAATAAAAACGGAAATCTGGAAGACGGCTTTACCGAACAGCCAAAACCTAAAGATAATGAGGTTTTAATCCGGATTAAAGCCAGTGGTTTCAATCCTATCGATTACCAGATGCTGGAAAACGAACTGGAAAGAAAGCTAATCAGTTCACCTATATTAGGAAGAGAACTATCAGGAATCATTGCTGGCAAAGGGGCCGAAGTTTCACAGTTCAATATTGGTGATGAGGTCTATTGCGGCAGCGGCTCTATGGGAAGCAACGGTACTTACGCAGAATATATTGCCGTACCTGAAGCTATTGTATCTTTTAAACCAAAAAATATCTCGTTTGAACAGGCGGCTTCCATTCCTTCAGCAGGACTTACCTCTTTACAGATCTTTAACCGTCTGAAGTTAAATCCGGAAAATACAGTTCTTGTAACAGGTGCAGCCGGAGGAGTTGGTTCATTTTTGATCAAACTTTTATTGGCCCATAATATCCGGCAGATCACAGCAACCGTTGGCAGTGAAGAAAACCGGCAGATGCTTCTTAATTTAGGATTAAAAAGTCATCAGATCGTTAATTACAGAGATGAAAATCTTATTGAAAATATTTTAAAAGCCAATAATGATCAACCTTTTGAATATGGAATCGATCTCGTAGGAAATTATATGTCAGAAGCGACGGCAGAAGTTTTAAAGATTAATGGAACTTATGTTGACGTAACAGCTTTAGTCACTAAAGATGCTCATGAAGCATTATTCAACAAAGGAACTTTGATTATGAATATCTCCAATTACACTTACGGAATGATCAAAAAATATGAATATTACAAGAACAGCTTACTTGAAATAAAAAAGCTCATTGAAAACGAAACGATTCTTCCTCCACAGCACAAACTCATAGGAAATCTTTCTCTGGACACTGTTCTGCAGGCGCATTCTCTATTAAAAAACAATCAGACTCAGGGTCATAAACTTATCATGAAACACTAAATTATGAACAAAATACCAAGACGGATCGTAACAGGAATTAAAAACGGGAAATCGATCATTGTAGAAGACCAACAGGTAGAAAATGCAGTGGAACATTTTCCTGGACTGATCATTTCGGACGTGTGGAATACGCAGACAATGCCAGCAAGTCTGGAATTTGAAACCAGAATTCCTAACACCGGATTTCCACAAACTCCCCAAAATGGTACTTATTTCCGGTATGTAGTAGTTCCGCCGGATAAAGATTTAGGAGTTGAGTGGAAAAAGAATGAACCTCATCCGATGATGCATCAAACTGCAACACTGGACTATATCATTATCCTTTCCGGTGAACTCTATCTGATCATGGAAGAAGGAGAAACACTTCTGAAACAGGGCGATATTGTCATTCAGCGGGGAACCAATCATGCGTGGAGTAACCGTTCTGATGAACCTTGCATTCAGCTGGCGGTTTTGATAGATGCTGATATTTAAATTTATTTTGTTGGAAAACGCAACGGCGCAAGAAAATCAAAGATTTTCATCAAGGATTTAATGCATATAGTATTAGAATTATACAATTTTATCGCAGATAAAATCCTTGCGACTTAAAAATATCACCAAAGAAAAAACTTGCGCCTTTGCGTTTCCAACAAAAATCTCCCAATTTACAAAGCAGAAATTTCCAATAGTTTCTCCTTCATTTTTTCAGGCGTCATCTGTCCTTCCTGATAATACACCAGATTCTGATGCTTATCCAGGAATACCCATAAAGGATAAACAGGCTGATTTTTATTCTTTGACAAAGCAAGCGCTAATTCATGAATTCCCGAGTTTCCATTCTGCAGGTATTCAAACTCCTGATTCTGGAAATGAATTGTTTCCTTCGTCTTCTCTGCCTCAAAATTCACAAAATAGAAATGATCATTCATCATACTCACCAGCTCTTTATCTTTACTCAAACGGTAAGATTCAATTTTACAGATGGCACACCAATCCGTATAAAGGTGAATAACAACCGGCTTAGGATCTTCTTTCTGCTGTACCTCAAGATCAGAAAAAGTGCCTGTCTTCATCTGAGACAGATAAAAACAGGGCACTAACATTAAAAATAAAGCTATTTTTTTCATTTCAAAGTATATTTTACTCCCAGAAAACCTCTGATGCGCTGCATTGGGGCATAGCCGTATGCCGTATCAAAAGTATAATGATTGGGATTATTAACAGGATCATCAACATGTTTATCAAATGGGTCAAACGGTCTCATCAAAGGATCTTTAGGGGTAAAATTGAATAAATTCTTAATTCCGCAGTACACCTCAAATCCTGATTTGAAACTCTTGGACACCTGAATATTAGCCAAAGAATAGAATGGTGAATATTCCGGGCGGTAGTCATTCACTAAAACAGGAAGTCGCATCGGTCCATAAAACTGTCCGGTAAAATCTACCGTCAGATTGTTTGGAAATTTATAGGTCAGGTTATAAGTTCCACTCCACTTTGGAGCATGCAGCTGCTGTGTTTTTTGATTTTCATTATCAAATTTCTGGTATACATCAAGATAAGTTACTCCTAGATTAACACTCAGCGGAAACTGAAATGCAAAATCAACGTTCAGGGAAGCTCCTCTTGAAATTCCATATCCGTGAAGATTATCATAAATAATTTTATCAGGATCGGAATCAAAATCTCCTACAATTTTATTACTGAAATAGGTATAGAATGCAGAAGCATCAAGATTCACCATTCGGTTTCCTACAGGAATTTTCCAGATATAATTCAGGTTTCCATTCACCGATCTTTCCGGCTTAAGATCTGATTTTACCACAACTTCTCTTGAACCTGTTAATGCAGCGTGATCTTCCGTAAATAAATTAACCACTCTGAAACCTGTTCCAAAATTGAAACGCAGCGTATGATACGGATTGGGTGAAAATTTCCATGCGAACCTCGGCGAATGTACGGAATGATGTACTTTATCATAATCATATCGGTATCCCAGCAACAAGGTATTTTTATCATTAATTTCCCACTGATCCTGGACAAAAGCTCCCCAGATCGGAGATTTCATCGGAGCATTCGTGATACCGTCTGCAGCTAATGTTCCCGGTGTATTGTCATCATAAAAAGTCCTTTTAAAAGTAAGTCCGGCAGTAATATCATGTTTTCCGAAGCTTCTGTCCCAATACGTTTGTACAAAAGCGACCTTTTGCGTGGCATTAAAAGGATTGGATCCATAAAATGAATTCTGATCATGGTAGTTGTAGGAAAACTGAGTTACAATATGTTCCTTCATTAGCCATTCATACAATCCGAAAACCTCTGCCCGGTTGGTATAAATACTTTCTCCGTACACCTGATCACTGCCACGGTAAGATTTGTTCCACTGCATTTCTCCTCCAAAGCGGTCTTCATACAGATATCTCATTGCAAAACTTGCCTGCCTGTTTTCCTTTCTTTTAAAATTCCATTTGTTAAAAACAGAAATTCTGCTCTGTAGAGTGGCATCTGTAAAATTATCTTTATTCTGATCTATTCTTTCCTGAAAGCTGAAATAATTTAAGCTTAATAATGAGGCGGCATTCTTTCCTACATTAAATTTGGTGGAAAGATCCAGATTATTTTCACTCCATGTGCTGGTCATCATATCAACACTCAATTTAGGAGCTGTCAAAGCATTTTTAGTGATAATATTAATCACGCCTCCCATTGCTTCAGAACCATAAATTGAAGAAGCAGGACCTTTTACTACCTCTATCCTATCTACCAGACTATTCGGGATTCCACTTAATCCATATACTGTAGAAAGTGAACTTACAATCGGCATTCCGTCAATCAGAATCATCGTGTAAGGTCCTTCCAATCCATTGATATGGATATCTCCTGTATTACAGACTGAACAGTTCAGCTGAGGTTTTACTCCGTTCACCATAGCAATAGCTTCAAAAATACTTGGAGTGGGATTTTTCTGGAAAAATTTCTGGCTGTAGATCTCTACTGCCACGGGACTTTTGGATCTGCTCATCGGTTTTATGGTTCCGGTAACCACTACATCTTCAATATTACTGGTCTTAATTTCTTTTCTGGTAACTCTGGCAGAATCCAGGGTTTTATTGGCCTGCAAACGTAAGCTGTCTGTTTCCTGTGCAAAACAGTATGATGATAAAAAAGTAATAGAAAATAATATTCGCTTCATGAAATTAAAATTGTTAGACAAATCTAACAATTATTTTCCAAATACAAAACTTTACTAAAAAAATATAGATTAAGCCAATTCATGAAAAATGATTAAATTTGAGAAACTACATATCAAAGTAAAATGAGATATCATCAATCGGGAAATATCCCACCAAAAAGACACACAATCTTTAAGTCTCCTGAAGATAAATTTTACTATGAGCAGCTTTTCGGTACAGAAGGCTTCCATGGTATTTCTTCTCTGTTATATCATATCCACCGCCCTACGCAGATCAAATCTATCGGTGAGCCGAAAGATGTCACGCCCAAAATCGCTGTGGAAAAAAATGTTGCTCCAAGAATGTTTAAAGGAATGAATGTAACTCCTGAAGACGATTTTATGGACAGCCGAAAAATCCTTTTGATGAACAATGACCTGAAAATGGGGTTGGCCAAGCCGAGAAAATCAATGGATTACTTCTACAAAAACGCAGAATGTGATGAGCTTTTATACGTTCATAACGGAGCCGGAATATTAAAAACTTTTGTAGGAGACCTTGAATTCGTAACCGGAGATTATCTTATTATTCCGAGAGGAACAATTTATCAGGTTGAACTGAAGTCTGATGATACGGTCTTTTTTGTATTGGAAAGCCACTCTCCTATTTATACTCCGAAAAGATATAGAAATGAATTCGGGCAGCTTTTAGAGCATTCTCCATTCTGCGAAAGAGACATGATTGCTCCTGCTTTCAAAGAACCAGTGGACGAAAAAGGAGAATTCCTGATTAAAGTTAAAAAAGAAAACCAGATTACGGACTTCATCTATGCAACACATCCGTTTGATGTAGTAGGCTGGGACGGATATTTCTATCCTTATAAATTCAATATTAAAAACTTTGAACCCATTACCGGAAGAATTCACCAGCCGCCACCGGTTCACCAGAATTTTGAGGGACACAATTTCGTAGTATGTTCATTCTGTGCAAGAATGTATGATTACCATCCACAGGCTATTCCTGCTCCTTACAACCACTCCAATATTGATTCTGATGAGGTATTATTCTATACAGAAGGTGATTTTATGAGCCGTAATCATATTGATTTGATGGACTTTACCCTCCACCCGGGAGGAATTGTACACGGACCTCACCCGGGAGCGATGGAAAGAAGCATCGGTAAAAAATTCACGGAAGAATATGCTGTAATGGTTGATCCTTTCCGTCCTTTAAAAATTACCGAAGAAGCTTTAAAAGTAGAAGATCCTTCTTATAAAACTTCATGGCTGGAATAAAACAAAAGAAATACTTTCTTTAATTTGAAAAAGTATTGCTGAATACATACAAAAGACGCTTTAAATCCTTTATTTAAAGCGTCTTTTTTCGTAAATTTGTGAGGTATGGTTAACATATTAGCCATCATTATTTTTCATGACGCATCCTAAGTAATGGTGGTTTAAAACAAAATCAATATTACATGTTAGAAAGAATCAGATTAGAAAGTCTACACCAAAAAGTAACCACGGCAGAAAATGCTGTAAAAATCATTAAAGACGGCATGACCATTGGGTCCAGCGGCTTTACAAAAGCAGGTGACAGCAAAGCTATTTTGCCGGCACTGGCAGAAAGAGGAAAAACAGAAGACCTTAAAGTCACTTTAATGACCGGAGCTTCACTGGGGCATGGTACCGACGGAAAACTGGCAGAAGCTAATGTTTTAAAGAAAAGAATGCCCTTCCAGGTGGATCCTATTTTAAGAAACAAGATCAACAACGGTGAAATTCTCTTCATCGACCAGCATTTGAGCGAAAGTGCCGAACTTCTCCACACCAAAAATCTTCAGAGCATAGACGTAGCCATTATCGAAGCGGCTTATATTGAAAGAGATGGAAGCATAGTTCCTACCACTTCTGTGGGTAATTCAGTAACCTTCGCTGCTTTAGCTAAAAAAGTAATCATCGAAATCAATACAGAAGTTCCCGAAGAAGTCTATGGAATCCACGACATCTACCAGGCTGAAGATTACCCTTACAGAAACGTTATTCCTATTGTAGCACCATGGAACAAAATCGGAAGAAAAAGCATTCCTGTAGATCCCGAAAAAATTGAAGCCATTGTGTTTACCAACCGTAAAGACAGCCCGGCAGATATTGCAGAACCGGACGAAAAGACAACAGCTATCGCCAAACATCTTCTTGCATTTTTCGAAAATGAAGTTCTGTTAGGGCGTCTTACAGACAGATTACTTCCCCTTCAGGCAGGAATTGGTAAAGTAGCGAATGCCGTTCTTACAGGATTCAAAGACAGTAATTTTTATGACCTGACCATGTTTTCCGAAGTACTTCAGGACAGTACATTTGATCTGATCGATTCAGGTAAATTGAGTTTTGCTTCAGCATCATCCATTACCGTTTCTCAGGAATGTTATGAAAGAGTCTTAGGAAACCTTTCAAAATATAAAGACAAGTTCGTTTTAAGACCTCAGAATATTTCCAATACTCCGGGATTGATCAGAAGATTAGGCGTTATCGCCATCAATACTGCTATTGAATTTGATATCTATGGAAACGTAAATTCTACCCATATCGGAGGAACAAAAATCATGAACGGAATTGGGGGTTCCGGCGACTTTGCGAGAAATGCTTACTTGAGTATTTTTGTGACTCAGGCCGCATCAAAGGGTAATAATATTTCCCATGTTCTTCCAATGGTTTCTCACACGGACCATACAGAACATGATGTAGACATTCTGGTAACGGATGTTGGTTTGGCCGATCTAAGAGGATTGGCGCCGAGAGAAAGAGCACAGAAAATCATTGACAACTGTGTTCATCCTGATTACAAAGAAGAATTGCAATCTTATTTTGACAGAGCCTGTGAAAGAGGAGGACATACTCCTCATTTGCTGGAAGAATCATTCAGCTGGCATTTACGATTTGCAGAAACCGGAAGTATGAAGCAGAAAACTGCTGTAGAAGCCGCTAATTAAAATTTTCATCAAAAAAAATAAGACAAAAAGGACTGAATGCCAATGCATTTAGTTCTTTTTTCTGTTACATCATATCTGGTTGGTTCATATGACAAAAGTCTGTATAATATCCTAAAAATATTTATATGAATATAAAGTTATAAAGATTATCTTTGAAAGAAGAGCAGTATTTTTATGAGATGTAAAATACGTTGAACACCCTTTAATAAAAGACAAAATATGAATAATTACATCAGCGCAGAAGAAGCAATATATACTATAAAAAGCGGAAACCGTGTATTCTTTCACGGCAGTGCATGTACTCCAAACTACCTGATTGATGAGCTGGCAAGACAGTCTCACCGATTGCAAAATGTAGAAATGGTTTCCATTACCCAACAAGGCAATGTGGAAATTGCAAAACCGGAATACAAAGACAGCTTTTTCGTCAACTCGTTATTTGTTTCCACTCCTGTGCGTGATGCAGTGAATTCTGACAGAGGAGACTTTGTGCCTGTCTTTCTAAGTGAAATCCCTATTTTATTCAGAAAAAATATCCTGCCTCTGGATGTCGCAATTGTTACGGTATCTCCTCCGGACAAACATGGTTTCTGTACGCTGGGAACTTCTGTGGATATTGCAAGAGCAGCGGTGGATACTGCAAAAATCATTGTTGCCATCGTTAATCCCAGAATGCCAAGAACCCATGGAGACGGGATGATCCACATCAGCAGAATTCATAAACTGGTGTGGCATGAAGAAGAACTTCCTACCATAGATTATGGATCAAAAGTAGGTCCTGAAGAAATGCTTGTCGGAAAAAATGTAGCTGAACTTATTGAAGACAGATCTACCCTTCAGATGGGCATCGGAACCATTCCTGATGCAGTTTTAAAATGCCTTACCAACCATAAAGATCTGGGAATTCATACCGAAATGCTGAGTGACGGGGTTATTGACCTTATTCAGGATGATGTGATCAATAATAAATACAAAGGCTACAACGATAACAAAACCATTACAAGTTTCTGCTTCGGAACCAGAAAGCTGTATGATTATGTAGATGACAACACCGTATTTGCCTTCAGAGATGTGAGCGAAGTAAACTTCCCGATCAATATCATGAGAAACAAAAAAATGGTTGCCATCAACTCTGCCATCGAAATAGATCTTACAGGACAGGTATGTGCCGATTCTATCGGAACTATGCAGTACAGCGGAATCGGAGGACAAATGGACTTTATGCGTGGTGCCGCATTAAGTGACGACGGAAAACCTATCATAGCCATTACTGCAAGGACGAAAAAAGGAGTTTCCAGAATTGTTCCTTTTCTTAAACAGGGAGCTGGTGTAGTAACCACAAGAGGACATATCCATTATGTTGTTACTGAATACGGAACAGCCTATCTGTACGGGAAAAACCTTCGCCAGAGAGCACAGGAGCTCATCAGCATTGCCCATCCGGACGACAGAGAAATGCTGGAGAGAGCAGCCTTCGAAAGATTTAAACACTGATAATCAAAAGGTAAGCATTTCCAAATTATTTTTTATCTAAAATCTCAAAACATATTTTGAACCCAACTCCGCAAAATCATAAAAAAGCACTAATCTTTTGGCAGTATTTTTGATAAAACTCATTCAAAAACAAGCAAATTGAAAACTATATATAATTCGATACGGGAAGAAGTGATAAAGCATTCCAAGGTAAGGAATTCTGTTTTGGGGAATGTGAATGAATGGAAGCGAAGCCATTATATTATTCTTTCCGAAATTATTAAAGATGAACTCTCAGAAGCTGAAGAACTGAAAGGGGGGAAAAAATTTGAAATTGGAAATACCATTTCGCATGTCACCCTGCAACGTTTTTTTGAAAATGATTATCAGGACAAAACCCATAGTGATCTAAGATTTTTAAAAACATTGGATAAGATCTGTATTTTCTTAGGTTACAAAGACCTGAACGATTATATTCTATCTGTGAGACATAAGAAACAGGAAAATGAGGGATCTGATAATCAGTCATATCTTACGCAGATGGTCTATGACTACTGTGCTACCGCTTTTGAATTCTGCAGACAGTTTCCTGATCATAATACCAGTCTTTTTAAAGAGTTGGTATTTAATGATTCTCCATTTTTAGAACGGGTTTCACAATTTAGTAAAGAACTGTGTGATAAGGATTTTCATCTTGTTACTAAAAATAACAGGTCCAATTATGAAGTTTTTGACATTCATATCGTTACAGATGAACCGGATAAAAAAATACTGGAATCTCAGGAGTTCTGGAACCTTCTGTTCAAAGTGGGAGAAACAGGAGAAGAGCATTTTGTCAACCAGCTGAGCACTCAAATCTACTTCATCCGCAAAATAAACAATACCTGGAAGATATGGGATAATTATAATCCCGATGCCGGAATGTTAAACAGAAAGATAGAAACAATATAAAAAGAAAGCCGCAGAAAATTTCTACGGCTTTCATGTTTCGAAATATTTTTTTTCACTTGTCTTTTGTATTACAAATGTAAGTACCCGATTTTAAACGTAAGAAACTTAAATATACTTAAGTAAACTCTTCTTTAACTTTATGTTAAATATATTCAATGAATCCAGGGGAATATTTTCGCAATGTCTAAGATTTTTGTAATTTGCATACCAATAAAATAAAAGTAAAAGAGAAAATATGTCAACACTTACATTTGCCGAGAAAATAGCTCAAGCAGAAAATTTCTTACCGATCAACGGTACAGATTATATTGAGTTTTATGTAGGAAATGCAAAACAGGCTGCCCATTATTACAAAACCGCTTTCGGTTTTCAGTCTGTAGCTTATGCGGGTCCTGAAACAGGAGTAAGAGACCGTGCATCTTATGTGCTTCAACAGGGAAAAATCAGATTGGTATTAACTACCGGACTTAAGTCTGACTCTCTTATCAGTGAGCACGTAAAAAAACATGGTGACGGAGTAAAAATTTTGGCACTTTGGGTAGATGACGCTTATGCAGCTTTTGAAGAAACAACTAAAAGAGGGGGTAAACCGTATTTAGAGCCTGTAACTTTAACTGATGAGCATGGTGAGGTAAGAATGTCCGGTATCTACACCTATGGAGAAACCGTTCACATGTTTGTAGAAAGAAAAAATTACAACGGAGCTTTCATGCCTGGCTATGAAAAGTGGGAAAGTGACTATAAGCCTGAAGAAGCAGGTTTATTGTATGTAGACCACTGCGTAGGAAATGTTGACTGGAACAGAATGATCCCGACTGTAGAATGGTATGAAAAAGTAATGGGGTTTGTAAACATCCTTTCTTTTGACGACAAACAGATCAATACAGAATATTCTGCTTTGATGTCTAAAGTAATGTCTAATGGAAACGGATATGCAAAATTCCCTATCAACGAACCCGCTGAAGGTAAAAAGAAATCTCAGGTAGAAGAATATCTTGATTTCTACGAAGGAGAAGGTGTACAACACATCGCTGTTGCTACGAAAGATATCATCCACACTGTAACGGAATTGAAAAAACGTGGTGTAGAGTTTCTTTCTGCTCCACCGGAAGCTTATTACGATATGGTTCCTGAAAGAGTAGGCCATATTGATGAAGATCTTAAAAAACTTCAGGATTTAGGTATACTTATTGATCATGATGAAGAAGGATACTTATTACAGATCTTTACCAAGCCTGTAGAAGACCGTCCTACTCTATTCTTCGAAATCATTGAAAGACACGGTGCACAAAGTTTTGGTGCCGGAAATTTCAAAGCTTTATTCGAAGCATTAGAAAGAGAGCAGGAAAGAAGAGGTAATCTTTAATTTTACATTAAAAATATAGGTTTTGTCAGAATACAGTATTCTGGCAAAACTTTTTTATAAAACACAGTATATGAGAAAACTTTTAATTGGGATTTCCCTTTTAGGGACTCTGGGGCTTAAAGCTCAATATGGTTCATTGAATGAAATCCTTAACCGACTTGAACAAAGAAAAGGCATCAATCAGCATCTTGAAAATGTAAATATTGACAACAAGAAATTTGTTTTCATCAAAGATGAGGCTGATCATACGGAACGGGACTTTATTATTATCAAAGGGAACAATGCCACTTATGTAGAAGTTTTCGATGATAAAGCTACTGGAGAAAGCAGCTCTAATGTTTTCACCGGGGATATCGTCAGAAAAAAAAATATTATTTCTTTAAGAGCAGATATGCTTGAAAATAAAAAAATCCCAATGCCTGTTACAAAAACATTATTGTTGACCCAGCAGGATAATATTTTATATCTCATCGATGTCAATACCAGAGACCGATGGATAGATGAAGCATCTTACTCAAAAAAGACAAAATAAATGTTCTGAGAAAATGCTCTCAGCAATATTTTAATCTAACTAAAATCTAAACTTATGAAATCATTTGTAGACTATTCCTCAAACTCGGATTTTTCTATACATAATATTCCTTTCGGAGTCGCAGTTTTTAACAAAGAATATATCGGATGCTGTACAAGAATCGGAGATCAGGTAGTTGATCTTGCTACTTTGTATGATCTTGGCTATTTTGAAGATATTGAAGGATTAGACGACAATGTTTTTGAAGCGTATACCATCAACGAATTTATCGAGCTTGGTAAACCTGTTACCAACGCAGTTCGTACTAAAATTCAGACCTTATTACAGGAAGGATCAATCTTATCAAAGGATCAGAAAACCATAGAAGAAGCTTTTTATGATCTTGATAAAGTAAAAATGATGATGCCTGTTCATATCCCCAATTATACAGATTTTTACAGCAGCATTGAACATGCTACCAACGTAGGAAAAATGTTCCGTGACCCGGCGAACGCTTTATTACCCAACTGGAAACATTTACCGGTAGGTTATCACGGAAGAGCCTCTTCAATTGTAGTATCCGGAACAGAAATCAACCGCCCGAAAGGTCAGATGAAACCTGCTGATGCTGATAAACCAGTATTCGGACCATGTAAACAGCTGGATTTTGAATTGGAAATGGCTTTCATCATCAATAAAAATACAGAGATGGGAGAAAGTATCTCTACCAAAGAAGCAGAAGATGCCATCTTCGGAATGGTTATTTTCAACGACTGGTCTGCAAGAGATATCCAATCTTGGGAATATGTTCCGCTAGGGCCGTTCCTTGCGAAAAACTTTGGTTCTTCTATTTCTCCATGGGTAGTTACTCTTGAGGCTTTAGAGCCATTCAGAACAGCTTCACCGGTACAGGATCCTGAAGTGTTAGAATATTTAAAATTTGAAGGGGATCAAAATTATGATATCAACCTTGAAGTCTATATTCAGCCTGAAAACGGAGAACAAAACCTGATCTCCGAAAGCAACTACAAACACATGTACTGGAATATGACCCAGCAGCTGGCACACCACACCGTAAACGGATGTAACGTGGAAGTGGGAGATCTATATGCCAGCGGTACCATTTCAGGAAGTGATCCAAAATCTTTCGGTTCTATGCTTGAGCTTACATGGAGAGGACAAAATCCTTTATCATTAAGCAACGGTGAAGAAAGAAAATTCATTGAAGATAATGATACCGTTACCATGAAAGCCTGGGCTGAAAAAGATGGTGTGAGAGTAGGTTTCGGTGAAGTTTCCGGTAAAATTATTCCGACACTTTAATTTTTTACCACAAAAGTCACAAAAGGATTATGATTACACAGTCCTATTTAACAGATCTGACATATAAGATAAATGGTGCTTGTATAGAAGTTCACAAAGTTCTGGGGCCTGGTTTATTGGAAAGTGTCTATCATAAATGTCTGGAAGAAGAATTTAGATTGAGAAATATTAATTATAATTCTGAGCTAAAAGTTCCGGTATATTATAAAGGAAAAGAAATTAATTGTGATTTCTTTTGTGACTTTTTAATTGAAGACTTGATTGTGGTAGAATTAAAATCAGTATCAAAACTAACAGAGATTCATAGAGCTCAACTTCTAAATTATATTAACTTAATGAAGAAACCAAAAGGCATTTTGGTAAATTTTAATGTGAAAAATTTATATCATGAAGGACAGGAAACCTTCGTAAACCAATATTATGATATGCTTTTTTGAACTTTAAAAATTAAAGATGTTTTAGCTTAAAACTTTTGTGCCTTTTGTGGTTAAATAAAATATGAAAACAGTAATCCCCTCCGAGATAACTTCCGTACAACTTCAGACCATCATGCAGACGGCTGTTTCACCACGCCCTATTGCTTTGGCATCCACAGTGGATAAAGATGGTACCATCAACTTATCCCCGTTCAGTTTTTTTAATATGTTCAGTACGGTTCCTCCGATTTTGATTTTTTCACCATCAAGGAGAGTACGCGACAATACGACGAAGCACACGCTGGAAAATGTTCTTGAAGTACCGGAAGTCGTTATTGGAACAGTCAATTTTCCGATTGTACAGCAGATTTCATTAGCTTCTACAGAATATGAAACCGGAGTCAATGAGTTTATCAAGTCCGGACTTACCATGAAAGATGCTGATCTTGTACAGCCTAAACTGATTGAAGAATGCCCGGTCAACTTTGAATGTAAAGTTTTAGAGGTAAAGTCATTGGGAGATCAGGGCGGTGCCGGGAATCTTGTGATCTGTGAAGTGCAGAAAATTCATATCAGAGAAGAATACCTGAATGAAACCGGAAATCTGGATCAGAAAAAACTGGACATGGTGGCCCGTTTAGGCAGTAACTGGTATTCCAGAAGTAATGAGAACAGCCTTTTTGAAGTTCCAAAACCTTTGGTTACAAAAGGAATCGGCTTTGATCTGCTGCCTGATGCGATTAAGTACAGTACAGTATTTACAGGCAATGACCTTGGAATGCTTGCTAATACAGAAATATTACCTGCCGGTGACTTCCATGCGGATGAAAATATCCACCTTAATGCCCAGAAACTGCTTCTGGAAAGTAAAGTGGAAGAAGCCTGGGTTTTACTCACGGTAAAATAAAAAAGAAGCCTGAAATTTCAGGCTTCTTTTTTATACTCGAAGTTGGAGGCTCGGAGCAGGAAGTACATAAAGTCTTATGAATAACTGTTGCCCCAAATTAATAACTTTGGAAAATAGTCCTATTTTGATTTCAATAGATATAGAGCACCGTTAATAGCTTCCAGCTTCCCAACTTATATTTTACTTCGCTTTCAAGGTTTCGGAAACCGTTATTTTTCCTTTTTCAGTAAAATCTGTGACTTTTCCGTTTTTATCAATAGAAACATTCAGGTTATCATTCTTGGCATCGTAGTAGATATGTGTTGCATAACCCGGACAGTCATGCTGCTTACATCCTGACAGTTTATAAATTCCGTTTTCTGATGTGACAGGACTTTCTACATTGAAATTCTTCACCATTTCATTGTATTGAGCTCCTGCTAGCTTTTTCAGTCTATCTGTGATGCTTTTATCCTCAAAGAATTTGATATCATGAGGGTACTTACCAACATTTTTGGTAATAATATTGTCCGGAGCCGGAGCAGAAGGAGGTGGTGATGCTACAGAATCGTTTTTTGTAATGACAGAATCTTTAGGCATTACTGTAGCCAAAGTATCTGTGCTTGCTGAAGATTCTGTTTTATTTTCTTTTTTACACGAAATAACACATAATGAGAGCGCAAATGCCCCTGCAATAATTTTTTTCATAATGATACTGATATGGTGGTTAATTTATAATAACGTAATTTTAACCGTTTTATTTCAATTTTTCTTTGATAAAATCAATACATTTTTCGGTTACAGTATTCAGATCTTTGGGTAAATCTGTGTCTGTCCAGGGCTCTTTTGCACCGAAAGTATGGTTGGCATTTTCAATCAGGAAAAGTGAAGAATTCGGGTGAAGAAGATGAAGGTGTTCGGCTTGTTTTACCTCTACTGCTTCATCTTCTGTCCCATGAATAATCAGCATATGAGCTTTTGCCATTTCCGTTGCCCGCTCTACATCAAAACGATGAACATTCTGCTCATAATCCTTATAAAACTGATAATAGTGGGGCATTTCCTGTTTGGTACGGCCATTCAGAGCATAATAAACTCCGTTCTTTTTCCAGTTTTCAAAAGCTTCTCCTGTGGGAAAGCGGTCTAAAGTATCCACACTGGCCAGAGTGATCAGCCCATTAATTCTTTCATCTTCAAAAGTTTTAATAATAGAAATCCCTCCTCCCCTGCTGTGCCCCACAAGAACGATCTTTTCTTCATCTACATGCGGATCTTTACTAAAATGATCAATGACTACTCCAAGGTCAGAAAGCTCTTTAGAATAATTATTATGTCCAAAAGCTTCAAGATCTCCAAAGTTATAGGGATCATCTACAGTAGTTCCGTTGTGGGAAAAATTAAACTTCACGAAGAAAAAACCTGCTTCCGCAAACTTTCCGCCATCAGATTCCATGCTCCCCAATCTTTATAACCTTTATATCCATGAACAAATATTACTAAGGGAAACTTTTGTCCATCATCTTTGTAAAAAGCATCAGCAAGAAAAGCTTTTGTTTCTCTATTTTCTAAAATTAAATTCTTCTCGTTAATCAAATTCATAAATAGATTCTTATTAATTTATACTTACGCTTTTAATTCAATTTGAAATTTATGAAAAAAAACCTGTTTACCAGTCCTAAAATCCTTATTTCTTTTATTAAAAGTCAAGCTAAAATTTATAAAAAATAACCTTATTTTTGCTTCATGCAGAATTTAAGAACTGTAACCGTAACGCGTTACATTCTGCCATTAAGAGAAGGAGGATCTCTTCCAGCTCTGGCAGAAGCTGATGATGATTTCAAATATGTATTAAAATTCCGTGGCGCGGGCCATGGGGTAAAAATGCTGATCTCTGAACTTTTGGGCGGAAAGATTACCGAAGCGTTGGGACTAAAAATTCCTGAACTTGTTTTTATCAATGTTGATGCCGATTTCGGAAGAACGGAAGCCGATGAGGAAATACAGGATCTTCTGAAATTTTCCGAAGGTCTGAACCTTGGGCTGCATTATCTTTCCGGTTCTATTACTTATGATCCGGGAGTAAGCGTTGATCCTCTTCTGGCTTCAAAAATAGTATGGCTGGATGCCTTCATCACCAATATTGACCGTACTTTCAGGAACACCAATATGCTGATGTGGAATAAAGAGCTCTGGATCATTGATAATGGTGCTTCGTTCTACTTCCACCATTCATGGCAGAATTTTGATACAGCGGCAAAAACACCTTTCAAGTATGTGAAAGACCACGTCCTTCTTCCTAAGGCAAAAATGCTTGACGAAGCGGATCGATTTGCCCATGAAGTACTGAATGATACCCTTTTCAGGGAGATTGTCAATACAATTCCTGAAGACTGGCTGCACTGGAATGATGCTGATGAAACCCCTGACGAAATCCGTGAGATCTATTTTCAGTTTCTGAAAACCAGATTAGAAAATTCTCAAATCTTTATAAACGAAGCTAAAAATGCAAGAGGATAAAATATATGAATATGCGGTAATACGCCTGGTGCCTAAAGTTGAAAGAGAAGAATTTTTCAATATCGGGCTGGTGATGTTTTCCAAAAAGGAAAAATTCATCAGGGTAGAATTTTATTTGTGTCCTGATAAATTTAAGCTCATGCACAGTAAGCTGGATTATGAAGATATTATCCAGAATCTTGAAAGTTTTCAGAAAATTGCCAATGGTGATAAAGATGGCGGACCTATTGCTCTGCTTGATATTCCTGAGCGTTTCCGCTGGCTGACAGCTGTAAGAAGTGCTGTGGTGCAGACTTCCAGACCTCATCCGGGAAAGTCCAAGGACTTAAATAGTACTTTTGGTAAACTTTTTGAGGAGTTAGTAAAATAACACCTTCTAAAAAATTTATTATGAAATCATCCATATACAACATATCAATCTACAGGTTTTTCACAAACCTGTTTTTTGTTTTATTTTTAAATCTATCAAATTTATTTTTTTCACAAAACTTCTCACAAATCCCGGTTAAGACTCCTTCTGTAAAAAGTACTTTACTTCCTGAGATTGCAACAGTTTCCGAAGATATTGTTTACAAAACCAACAGAAAAGGAAAACCTCTTGCTTTGGATTTGTATGTTCCTAAAAATGCTGCTACCGGAAAACTTCCGGTACTGATCTATGTTCACGGAGGTGGTTGGATAGAAGGTGACAAAGTGGTTCATGCCGATAATTATCTTGAAACAACCATTCAAAAGCTGATGACCAGACAATATGCAGTTATCAGTATCAATTATACGCTTTTGAGTGACAGCATCCATTTTCCTTTGCCTTTAGAAGACACTAAAGATGCTGTAAGATGGGTCAGAAAGAATGCTGAAAAATATAACCTTGACACGAATAATATTGGTCTTTTCGGAGCTTCAGCGGGGGCTCATCTTTCCCTGCTGGCAGCCTATACCCCTGATAATACCTATCTGGGAAGTCCGGAACTTTCATCTTATTCTGCGAAAGTAAATTACGTGATCGATCATTATGGTCCGGCTGACCTTAATAAGCTTTTCCATACAAGATTAGGAACAATTCCGGTAGGAATGATCGGATTAATGTCAAAAAAAATTGTCGGTTTACAGGAAAATCTTGTGAAAGGAATTTCCGGATATGATATCAGAAAAGATCAGGACAGATCTATAGAGTATCTTAAAACCCTTTCTTCTGTATATTTTGTTTCAGGAGGGGTTCCTACTTTAATTATGCAGGGGAATAAAGATAAAATTGTCCCTTTAAGCCAGTCTAAAAAACTTCATAGAAAGCTCAACAGAGCAAGAGTACAAAATTCTTTGGTTGTCATTGATGGCGGCGTACATGGTTTTGGGACTACAGATAAAGCTGTATTGGATCATATGACAGATCAAATGGTGGATTTTATCATCGCACAGAAAAGATAATATACATCATTCACGTAAAATAATATTAAAACATTAAAAATCAATTAAATAAACTATATTAAAACAACAAATATGCTAGATTGATATACATATCACTATTTTTTAATTGAAAATTAATTACCTTGGCTATTGTTTAAATTATATTTAATAAAACAACCAATAAATTAATCATTCATTAAAAAAAATACATAATATGGATTCTCTGAATAATATCAATGCGCTTACGCTCATATTTGCATCTGTTCTTATTTTTGCGATAGCTTACCGTGTTTATGGTATTTTTATTGCCAATAAAGTTCTCAGGCTTAACGACCAGAATATGACTCCTGCTGTAGAATTTGCTGATGGTAAAGATTATGTTGCTACGAATAAAAATGTACTTTTCGGACATCATTTTGCAGCCATTGCGGCTGCCGGGCCATTAGTAGGGCCTGTTCTCGCTGCTCAGTTCGGATATCTTCCGGGCGCATTATGGATTCTGATTGGCTGTGTATTGGGGGGCGGAGTTCATGATATGGTTGTACTCTTTGCCTCTGTGAGACACAAAGGGCAAAGTCTTGCGACCATCGCTTCTAAAGAAATAGGAAAAGCAACCGGAACGGTAGCAGGTTTTGCAATACTATTCATCCTGATTCTTACACTGGCAGGCTTATCGCTGGCTTGTATCAATGCCATGCATGAAGCTTCATGGTCTCTTTTTACAGTAGTCATTACCATGCCTATTGCCATCATCATGGGACTGATCATGCGCTACAGAAAGAACAGTGTTTTGTTTGCAAGTATTTTGGGTGGTATCCTTTTGATTGCCGGAATTATCGGAGGTCATACTCTAATGCAGAATCCAACCATGAATAATTTATTTTCCTGGGATATTAAAACAATTTCTATTGCGATTCCTCTGTATGGTTTTATTGCTTCTGTACTACCGGTATGGCTGCTTTTGGTTCCAAGGGATTATCTTTCTACTTATTTAAAAATTGGAACTATTATCATGCTGGCTATCGGGGTCATTGTGATTCATCCTACTATACAGATGCCGGCTATCACAGCTTTTGTAAATGGTGGCGGACCTATTATTGGTGGGCCTGTACTTCCTTTTATTTTTATTGTGATTGCCTGTGGTGCTATTTCCGGATTCCATGCGGTGATTGCTACAGGAACAACTCCGAAAATGCTTAATAAGGAAAGAGAAATTCTTTTTGTAGGATATGGAGCAATGCTTGTGGAAGGCTTCGTAGCATTGATGGCGCTTATTGCCGCGTGTACACTGATGCCGGGTGATTATTTTGCGATCAATACCCCAAAAGAAGCTTATGATTCATTTTTGGCAACCCACCCTTCTTTACACGGAGTAGATATTGATTATTATTCACAAAAAATAGGAATTGATCTTTATGGCAGAACCGGAGGTGCGGTATCTCTTGCTGTGGGAATGGCCCATATCTTCAACAAAATTCCTTATATGGATCTGCTTACGGCTTACTGGTATAATTTTGCGATTATGTTTGAAGCGGTATTTATTCTTACTGCTATTGATGCAGGAACAAGAGTAGGTCGTTTTTTCTTACAGGAAATGCTGGGTTCTGTAGTTCCAAGATTCAATGATAAAAACTGGATTCCGGGAATTATTATCAGTAGTCTTATTTTCACTTTTGCATGGGGATATCTGGTGTATACCGGAAACGTAAACAGCATCTGGCCGTTATTCGGAATCAGCAATCAGCTGCTGGCTGCCTGCGGACTTATCGTCTGTACCACGATGCTGATAAGGATGAACAGGGGAAAATATGCTTTATGCTCTGCTATTCCGGGAGTTTTTATGGCCGGAATTACATTCTGGGCCGGGTATATCCAGGTGACTGCTATCTATATTCCAAAAGGACAGTACTTACTGGCTGCATTAGCGGCAACAGCAATGATTCTGATGCTTATTGTATTTACAGGAGCTTTCATCAAGTGGTATCAGCTGCTTAAAATCAACACCACTGAAATTGATCATTATGGTGAACCTGTGAAGGAACTTGTGGAAAGATAAAATTCACATTCTATAAATTTAAAACCATTAAGAATGGATTTAAGAAATAAAGTATAGTTAAGATGAATCATTCTGATTTTTAAGCTTAAAGCGAAGCTTATCTTAATATTCTTAAACTCTTATTACATCTTAATGGTTCAACAATAAAAGTTCATAAAAAACAGTTCAGATAATTCTGAACTGTTTTTTATATAAGCATTATTGGTATTCTTTTATTTAAAAATTAAAATTAAGTCTTGCAAAGACATATCTACCATTCTGTCCAAACTGTGAAGTGGAACGTGAATAAATAAACTGATCGTTATTGGTAGAGGCAGTAAGGTTTTTCGTTGGATAAATATCAAATAAATTGTTCACTCCTAAAGTCAATCCTACGTTTTTAGTAAATTGGTAAGCAGCAGATATATCGGTAATGATTTTATCTCCGATCTGCTGATGTTCATTGAAATCTATAATCCCGTCTCCGTTTACATCAATAATATCAGCCCCTGTTACTTTTCCGAAATAAGTATTTCTCAGATAGAATGTAGCATCCTTCCATGAAAGAGTGTGCGAAAGGCTGGCTTTCACTCTGGGTACTGCTTCTTCAAGATACACTCTTGATTTTTCAGAAAAATATACTTTTTCAAGCTGTGGTGACTGTAAAAGTCCTGCTGAGTGAATATCTCCTACCTGTTTGGTTTTATTAAGGTTAATCGCAAAGTTATTATCAAGTTTTATTCCTGAAAATCTTACATTATGTGAAATCACAACATCTAAACCTTTTGTTTCCGTATCGATGGCATTTGTGAAGAACTGGGCGCCATTCACATTTAATTTATCATATTCTTTTTGTGCATCTGAAGGTACATCTTTTCTTAAAAACTGATCTGTAAGGATGATACGGTTATCAATTCTCGTAAAATATCCGTCTGCTGTAAAACTAAGACCAACAGAAGGAATCTTATAGGTAAATCCTACACTTGCTGATTTGGAAGTTTCCTGCTTCAGCTTTGGCATACCCAGCAATCCTGCCAGCTGTGAATCATTACTGAAAGTTCCCACCTCCAAAAGTTGATTATTCGTAAATAATGTAGAGGTTACATTATAATAAATCTGGTGGATAGATGGCGCTCTGAACCCTGTAGAACCTGCAAATCTCACATTGAAATTAGGGGCAACCTTGATTCTTGAAGCTAATTTATAATTGAATGTTGATCCGAAATCAGAATAATTTTCATATCTCGCTGCCGCATCTACCAATAACCAGTTGGTGAAGTTAAATTCTACATCTGCATAAGCTGCCACCGACTGTCTGTTTTTATCCACCGCATTCTCAGGCTTAAATCCGTTGAATACCTGTGAACCTCCCGGAAGCGCTGCTCCAAAGAAATCAGTAGGTCTTACAGAATTTCCGTTCCATACATTTCCGGAAGCGTCATATATTGCATAAGAAGCTTCTTCTCCCTGAGTAATTTTAAAATTCTCATAGCGGTGCTCGGCTCCAAAAGCGACATTAATCCCTTCCCATACGTCATATTTTTTAGAGAAATCTAAATTGATTGTATTTTGGGAAAATCTCAGCCCTCCTGCATCAAATTCTCTTGGTGAAGCAAAACGCAAAGAAGTATTTCCGGTATTTTGAATATTATAGGTAAATGAATTCTGCCCGTAAGTATTACTGAAATCAATATTCCAGCCGTCCCATTTCCCTTTGATTCCTGCAGCTAATGAGATATCCTGAATATCTGTTCCAATCTGCGGAAGGTAACCGCTGGGATATAATCCTGTAAAGGTCCTGCTTTCTCTGGGTCTTCTGTAAAATCCTCCGGAAGTTCCGTGTCTTAAACTGTAGCCTCCAAAAGTATACACTTTCCAGTTGTCACTGACAGGGATCTCAGCATTCACAAAAAGCTGGTGGTTATTCAGTTTAGACTGTCCTACCTGCATGTTAAAATCTTTTCTGGTTTGACCTCTGTAAGACAGCTCCTGATCTGTCACATCAGCACTGAGTAAAGACCAAAGTCCTTTCTGAATAACATTGCCAGAAGCATCTGTGATATCTTTAAATGTATTTGCATTTTGTATATCAGAGAGTTGAGTAGCATTAAAGTAGTTTACCCCCTGAGCATACTGATGTACATAATTAATAATTTGCTGTGAATTGGGCGTATTATTTATATTGGTAAACAAAGAAGAAAGGTTCACGCCATCATTTAACGCACGTTGCTCTATGGCATTATAAGCGTTATAAATTTTTCCACTTTCTGTTCCGGCTCTATAGGTTGGATTTCTGAACTGTGAAGACCATGTAATATTAAAGAAACCTCCTTTAGTTCCTATTTTATTACCATAGTTCAGATCCAGCTGAATATTCTGTCCGTCAAAATCCCCGGTATGGTCATTAGCTGTTGGCGTTAAATTTCCTCCGTAGCTGATTTGTCCTGCCAGCTTTCCTGTATCTCTTTTCAGATCAAGGTTGATTACTCCGGCAATGGCATCAGATCCATATTGTGCCGCAGCTCCGTCTCTTAATACTTCTATTCTGTTTAATGCAAAAGACGGAATAGCATTTAAATCCGTTCCTACGGTACCTCTTCCGGGTGTTCCGTTTACATTCACTAATGCTGAAGTATGTCTTCTTTTTCCATTCACCAAAACCAATACCTGGTCTGGTCCCAGACCTCTCAGCTGAGCAGGATCCAAATGGTCTGTTCCATCTGAGTTGGTTTGAATAGTAGAAGTAAATGAAGGGGCTACCGCATTCAGGATTTGTCCGATATTAGTTTGTGGAAGGATTATTGAGGATTCTTTTACATTGAAAACATCTACAGGAACCGGGCTGTCTGTTTTAGATCTGGCTCCGGCTCTTGACCCCAGCACCACTACTTCTTCTACATTATTGGTTTTTATGCTGTCTTTATTTGTTTTGATGCTGTCTTTTTCCTGTCCGTAAGTATATACGCCAAGAAAAAATAAAACAGAGGCCGAAAGAATAGTTTTTTTATTTCTCATATAGTTTAATTTGATTGAACATTTATGTTTTTTACAAGGTGCAAATGTAAAATATATTTATTAGTCTACAAAATCAATAGACTTTATTTTTATAAAAAATGGTTATTGTTTCTTTCTATCCCTATTTAAAGTTAATATTAATTATAGAGATCTCAACAAAACAGATGATTAAATTCAAAATAAATATAGAGAACGCTATGATCGCAAGGAAATATGTTACTCTCTATTATTCTTCGATCGCAAAGGCACTTCGTTCAGCAGAGAAAATTTCCTTCGCTGAGTGGAACGCCATTGCGAACGTTAAAATGAAGCAGTTCTCTTTAAAAACATTGCGAACATCGCGTTAAAACTTGATAAAATGTTATGATCGCAACGGCACTTCGTTTAGCAAGGAAAATCATCTCAGCTAAGTGAAACGCCTTCGCGAACGAAAAATATACATAGCGTAATAGCAACATTGCGAACTTCGCGTTTCAATAAAAAACGGACCCAATAATTGAATCCGTTTTTCTTTATATTTTTATTTTAAAATTAAATCTTAGTTAGCTTAGCATATTTCAGGATCAGGTTTTTCTCTCCTTCATGGATGAAAATAACTTTTGCTTTGATATTCTGAGGATCTGTTCCATCAAGGAAGCTCACTTCTCCAATTCCGAAACGGTCATGTCTCACCTTATCTCCTACTTCAATATCCTGGGAAGAAGCTCCGCTTGGATTGATAATTTTAGCCGTACTCACCGGTTTCAGTTTTCTTACTTCCTGAGCGGGTTTTGAAGCATCACCTCTCTCGATAGTCTTCTTTTCAACCTTTTTGAAAGATTTCATTTCAGAAGGATGTTCATCAAAAATATTGGATTTTACCCCTGAATTATTGATAAACCTTTTTTCAAGAGCCGGATTAAGGAATTCAATATATTCGTCATCAATTTCACTTAAAAATCTTGAAGGTTCCGCATCAGTAATTTTTCCCCATTGAAAACGGGAAACTGCATATGAGAAAAACACCTGTTTCTCAGCTCTGGTCAAAGCTACATAAAATAGTCTTCTCTCTTCCTCAAGGTCTTCTCTGGTGGCAGAGCTCATAAAGCTTGGGAACAGGTTTTCTTCCAATCCTACTAAGTGAACAACCGGGAATTCGAGTCCTTTTGAAAGGTGAATGGTCATCAATGAAACCATATCATCTTCCAGGTTCTTATCCTGAGTATCTGCTGAAAGGGCGATATTTTCAAGGAAATTGGAAAGACTCGGATCTCCGTCTTCCAGCTGCATCTGCTCTTCAATAAACCCTTGCATAGAGTTCATCAATTCCTGAACGTTTTCTACTCTGGAAATTCCTTCAGGAGTCTGATCATCTTTTAAAAACTTAATCAACCCGCTTCGTTTCGCCACTTCCATAGCAACGCTGTAAGCCGTTTCTGTCTTCAGCAATACCTGAAAAGCTTTGATCATAGACCAGAAATCGTTCAGCTTGTTCAAAACTCCGTTGTTCAGCCCTAATTGAGGTGCATACATTGGAAGATTTTCCAACACTTTTGATACTGCAATATTGTGAGCATCTGCAAAAACGATCAGTTTATTCTGAGTGGTTTCACCAATTCCTCTTGCAGGATAGTTGATAATCCTCATCAATGCTTCAGAATCATTTTCATTGATCAGGAGTCGCAGATAACCGATAAGGTCTTTTACTTCTTTTCTTTGATAGAAAGAAAGTCCTCCATAGACTTTATATGGAATATTTTTACGTCTCAACGCATCTTCAAAAGCACGCGTCTGAGAGTTGGTTCTGTATAAAATGGCAAAATCGCTGTATTTTCTCTGGTCGCGGTTACGAAGTTCCCAGATATTTCCGGCAACAAAGTTCGCTTCATCAGCATCGGAAAGAGACCGGTATATTTTGATCTTATCTCCTTCTTCATTGTCACTGAATACATTTTTCTTAAACTGCTGTAAGTTTTTAGCAATAACTACATTAGCTGCATTTACAATATTCTGTGTAGAACGGTAATTCTGTTCCAGAGATACCGTTTTGGCATCTGTATAATCTTTTTTAAAGTTTAAGATATTGTAGATGTTAGCTCCACGGAAAGAGTAAATAGATTGTGCATCATCCCCTACCACACAGATATTCTCAAATTTTGAAGCCAATGCTTTTACAATAAGATACTGAGAGTGGTTGGTATCCTGGTACTCATCTACCATGATATATCTGAATCTATCCTGATATTTTGCCAATACTTCCGGAAAACGGGTCAATAATTCATTGGTTTTCAACAACAGGTCATCGAAATCCATGGAACCGTTTCTGAAACATTGGTCTACATATTTCTGATAAATCTGCCCGATGAATTTCATGTTCGCCTTTTCATCCGCTTCCATCAGTTCCGGATTGTTGAAGTAAGCTTTTACCGTAATCAGATTATTCTTATAGGTTGAAATTCTTGCCTGAACTTTTTTAGGTTTATAAAGATCGGCATCTATATTCATATCCTTCAGTACTTTTTTGATCACATTCAGGGCGTCCTGCTGATCATAAATGGTAAAATTGGAAGGATATCCAAGATAATGAGCCTCAATTCTTAAAATTCTTGCAAAAACAGAGTGGAAAGTTCCCATCCACAGACTTCTTGCATTGCTGTCTCCCACTACTTTTGCAATACGGTCTTTCATTTCACGGGCCGCCTTATTGGTAAAGGTAAGCGCCAGGATATTGAAAGGGTCTATTCCATTGTGTATTAAATGGGCAATACGCATGGTAAGTACACGCGTTTTCCCGGAACCTGCTCCTGCAAGCACCATCAAAGGTCCCTGTAGAGAGGTAACGGCTTCATATTGTGATTCATTGAGTCCTTTCAAATAGTCCATACAGCAAAAAAATTTTGGGAACACAAAATTAAGGTATTCGGAGGAGAATTCAAACTTTCATATAGAAGTTAGGGATTTGAAGTATTCAACTTTGAATCCTAAACACTTTATATTAACTGTAATTTTAAATTAAACGCAAATGTTCGCAAGGCTAATGATTAATTTTATACTATATCTTTTGTTCGCAAAGGCACTTCGTTCAGCCAGGATATCAAATTTTAACTATGGCTGAGTGAAACGCCTTTGCGATCGTGCTTAAAAATTATAAAATTTCATAGCGAACCTTACGTTAAAATATGAATTGATAATCTATCAATATCTATCTCCTATATATTCACTTTTAATTTCTGGAAATTCCCCCAAGTGATCATATTTTTCTATAAACTTTGTAACATTTAATTCACTTTTCGTACTAATTGGTAAACAATTTCTAAATTTTATGAAAAAGCGTCTTCTTTCTGCTGCTGCCGTAGCTTTCTTCGGGCTAATGCTGAATGCACAGCAAATCAAATTCGAAGAGTATGATCTTCCCAATGGTCTTCACGTAATTCTTCATCAGGATAATTCGGCGCCGGTTGTAACAACAGGTGTAATGTACCACGTAGGTGCAAAGGATGAAGTAAAAGGCAGAACAGGTTTTGCTCACTTCTTTGAACACCTTTTATTTGAGGGAACTCCTAATATCAAAAGAGGAGACTGGTTCAAGATTGTTTCTTCCAACGGAGGACAGAACAATGCCAACACCACCAATGACAGAACGTATTACTATGAAACATTCCCTTCCAACAACGAACAGCTTGGACTTTGGATGGAAGCTGAAAGAATGCGTCATGCCGTCATCAACCAGATTGGGGTAGATACACAGAGAGAGGTTGTAAAAGAAGAGAAAAGATTAAGAATGGATAACCAGCCTTATGGAAACCTTTTCACTACAATTCAGAAAAATTTATTTACAAACCACCCGTACAACTGGCCTACAATCGGTTCTATGGAAGATCTGAACTCCGCTAAATTAGAAGAATTCCAGGCGTTCTACAAAAAGTATTACGTTCCGAATAATGCTACTTTGGTAGTTGCAGGAGATATCAAACCTGAACAGACTAAAAAGTGGATTGAAACTTACTATGGAGGAATTCCAAAAGGAACTTTATATCCAAAAGATTTCCCTAAAGATGCTCCTATCACTCAGGAAAAAGAAGTAACAGCAACTGACCCGAACATCCAGCTTCCTGCTTATGTTTTCGCGTACAGAACTCCGGCTAACAAAGAGAAAGATGCTTATGTTTTAGATATGCTTTCTTCTTATTTAAGCAATGGTAAGTCTTCAGTTTTATATAAAAAATTAGTGGACCAGGATAAAAAAGCACTTCAGGTAGCTGCTTTCAACCAGGGTCTTGAAGATTACAGTATTTTTGCCTTCTTCGCGATCCCGATGGGACAGACTACAAAGCAGGCTTTACAGGGTGACATTGATGCTGAAATCAAAAAACTTCAGACTACTTTAATCTCTGAAGAAGATTATCAAAAACTTCAAAACCAATACGAAAACCAGTTTGTAAATGCTAACTCAAGCATTCAGGGAATTGCTGCTTCATTGGCAACCAACCACGTATTGATGGGTGACACGAATTTGATCAACAAAGAAATCGACATTTACAGATCTATCACAAAACAGGATCTTCAAAATGCGGCTAAAAAGTATCTTAATTCTAACCAAAGAATAATCATTAATTACGTACCTGAGAAAAAGTAATCATTTCAACTTTTAAGGTTATTCTATGATTATTAAAAATTAAATTTTTTACAAATGAAAAAGCAATTAACATATATAGCTGCAGCGTTTTTCTTTACAGGAATGGTTTCAGCACAAAAAATAGATCTTAATGCAATGCCGAAACCGGGACCTACTCCTGCGATTAACATTGCCAAGCCAAAAACTTTCCAGCTAAGCAACGGTCTTACAGTAATGGTGGTTGAGAACAACAAACTGCCAAGAGTAAGCGCAAGTCTTTCTATGGACAGACCTCCATACAATGAAGGAGCTGTAACCGGAGTAAGTGAAATTATGGCTGAACAGTTCGAAAACGGAACTACAAATATCTCCAAAGATGATTTCAACAAAAAAGTAGACTATCTGGGAGCAAATCTTAATTTCTCTTCCAATGGTGCTTCTGCCAACTCACTCTCAAAATATTTCCCTGAAGTATTAGGCTTGATGGCTGATGCAATTATTAATCCTAAATTCTCTGCTGAAGAAATTCAGAACTCTAAAGAAAGAGCTGTTGAAGGATTAAAATCTGAGGAAAAAAATGCTTCTTCTATTGCATCAAAAGTTTCTAATGCCTTGATGTATGGAAAAAATACTTCAAGAGGTGAATTTGAAACCGTTGAATCTATCAACAAAATTCAGTTAGCTGACGTACAAAATACTTACAAAAAATACTACGCTCCAGACAATGCTTATTTAGTAATCGTGGGAGACGTAAAATTTGACCAGGTAAAACCATTGATTGAAAAGTCTTTCAGCAGCTGGAAAAAAGCAAACACTCCTGTTGCACAATTGGAGCCTGCTTCTAATGTTGCCAAAACAGAAATTAATGTAGTAGACGTTCCTTCTGCTGTACAGTCTGTTGTTTCCCTAAACAACCTGAACACGCTGAAAATGAAAGATGCCAACTATTTCCCTGCAACAATCGCGAACTACATCCTTGGTGGTGGTGGTGAAGCAAGACTTTTCATGAACCTTAGAGAGAAAAACGGATTTACTTACGGTGCGTATTCAAGTATGGTAGCCAGCAAGTATTCTCCACAGTTCTCGGCAAGCGCAAGCGTAAGAAACGAGGTTACCGACAAAGCGGTTAAGGAATTCATGAATGAACTTAATGCGATTTCTACTGTAAAACCAGAAGAACTGGCAAATGCAAAAGCAAAACTGAAAGGATCGTTCATCATGTCTTTAGAGCAGCCTGCTACTATTGCAAGATTTGCATTAAACCAAAAAGTTCAGGATTTACCGGCTGACTTCTACACCAATTATCTGAAATCTATTGATAAAGTAACTGTTGCAGATGTTACCAATGCTGTAAAAGCTACCATTTTACCTAACCAAAGCAGAATTTTCATTGCAGGTAAAGCATCTGACATTTCTGAAGGACTGGAAAAATTAGGGTACCCAGTAAAATATTTTGATAAGGACGCCAACCCTGTTGCAAAACCAACTGTACAAAAAATAGATGCAAGTGTAACGGTTGCTTCTATCGCAGATAAATACATCAATGCTATCGGAGGAAAAGCTAATCTGGCTAAAATTACTTCATATACTACCAATGCTTCAATGTCTATGCAAGGACAAAACATCGATTTTAAAATCGTTAAAGCACAAGGTGGAAAAGAGCTGACCACTGTAACAGCAATGGGACAGGTTGTTCAGAAGCAGGTATTTGATGGGAAGACTGGTTATTCTATGCAAATGGGACAAAAAGTTGACATCACACCGGAAGAAATTGCTGAAAAACAAAAGAACCCGGAGCTTTTCGAAGAATTAGGTTTTGCAAAATCTGCTGATTATAAATTAGGAGGAATTGAAAAAATCGGGGGTGAAGATTCTTATGCAATTAAAGGTGGAGATACCACTTATTACTATAGTGTTGCAACGGGATTAAAAACCGGAGAAACTAAGAAAATAAAAGCTAAAGGTCAGGAAATGACAATTCCGACAACATTCTCTAATTACAAAGAGGTAGAAGGGGTAAAAATGCCATACACCATCTCTGTAAGCCAGATGGGAATGGATATGACCATGAATGTAAAGTCTTATGAGATCAATAAGGCTACAGATGCTGATTTTAAATAACAACATCCATTTTTTATACAAAAAACGGCAACAATTGTTGCCGTTTTTATTTTTATCAACATTTGGCGACTTCTTTTTTTGTCATTCAGTAAAAAAAGATTAAATTTGCCCATTCAAAAAGATATCAGAATTAATGGATACTATATTTACACTATTGATGGTTCTTGTTATGGTTGCCAGCGTTTTATTGGTAATCATCGTTATGGCACAAAATCCAAAAGGAGGAGGCCTTTCCAGTACATTCGGAGGTGCATCATCTGCACAGTTTGGAGTACAGAGAACCAATGATTTCATGGAAAAAGCAACATGGACTCTAGGCGGAACTATCATTGTTCTTATCCTTATAAGCGTTGTTATCACAGGTAAGCCATCTCAGGTAGCTCCTGCACTGAAACAACCCGTGAAGAAAGAAGCTCCTGCAAAACAGTCAGCTCCTGCTTCTACAACAACTCCGGCACAAACTCCTGTAGCACCGGCAAAATAAGAAGAATACCATCTTATATAAAACAAAAGCAACTCAAATTGAGTTGCTTTTTTATTTTAACCTGATCTTTTCAATCTGATAGCGTAGTTTCAATCCTGCTTTTAAAAATGAATATTGTACGGGCTTCGACTCTTTATAATATTTATCAATGAAGATCTGCATAGCCCCATAAAATCTCCTGAGATATACATCATTCCTGATTGTGCTCTCCCCCTTATGATGAAGAATAGAAACTTTACCATAATAGAAGTTTTTGTACCCGTTTCTTAAGAAGGTATAGCAAAGATCAATATCTTCTCCATACATAAAATAAGCTTCATCCAGCCCTCCTATTTTTTCGTAGACCTCTTTTTTAATCAATAAAAATGCACCTGTCATCACTTCTACTTCAGCAACCGCATTTTCTTCAATATCGTTTCTGTAATAAGACTTGGAACCATTCTTTTTAAAATTCGTAAACAGCTTTTCAAAAGAATTAAACATATCCGGTACTGAACGTTTACTTTCCGGAAGAAAACTTCCTTCTGCATCATGCATTCTTACTCCCAGACATCCGAAAGAAGGCTGAGAATCGGCAAAATCCAGAAGTTCTTTCATGTAAAAGCCCTCAAATTCAGTATCAGGATTTAAAAGTAAAATGTATTCCCCTTTTGCCGTCTGAATCGCCTGGTTATTCGCTTTTGAAAAACCACCGTTGATTTCAGAAGATATAAAGTGTACGTTCGGAAATTCGGGAATAAGATCGCTCCAGGAACTGTCTGTAGAAGCATTATCAATGACAATCACTTCATATTCTATCTCTTGTATATATTTCTGAAGTGACAGGAGACAGCTTCTGAGTAATTGGGTAACATTATAATTAACAATAATAACAGACAGCTTCATATTAATCCTTTTCATTATAGGGCAACCTGTTGATAATGGATCTTCCTAATGAAATTTCATCAGCATATTCCAGTTCATCACCTACTGAAATTCCCCTTGCAATGCTGGAAAAATTCACATTGAAGCTTTTAAATTTCTTGTAAATATAATAAGCCGTTGTATCTCCTTCCATCGTAGCGCTCAATGCGAAAATAAATTCCTTCACCTTTCCGTCATTCAGTTTCTTTTCAATGCTTGGAATATTCAATTGCCCGGGTCCTACTCCTTCCATTGGAGAAATTTTCCCTCCAAGAATCAGATACTTTCCCGTGTATTTTCCTGTATTTTCAATGGCAATCACATCGCGTACATCTTCAACGATGCAGATAAGCTCGCCATTTCTCTTTTCATTGCTGCATATTTCACAGATGTCAAAATCCGAAAAATTATGACATTCCTTACAGTATTTTATTTCGTTGACAAGGTTAATCAGGGAATTTCCAAGACTCACAGCTCTGGAATTGGGCTGCTTCAATAAATGCAGTGCTAATCTCAAAGCCGTTTTTCTTCCAATCCCAGGCAATCCCGAAATCTCGTCTACCGCCTTTGCCAATACTTTACTTGGATAATCCATAGGTACAAAAATAAGGATTAAAGTTGATAATTAATAGTGAATAATGAATCGTCAGTTCACTTCGCTTGTGAATTTTTACACAGTAATGCTGAGCGCGCTAAGATGTCTAAAGGTTAAAAAAAATGATCACTTGTATCTCAGCTGAACGAAGTGCCTTTGCGAACAAAACATATAAAACAGCAAACAGACCTTGCGAACTCAGCGTTTAGTTTTATTTTTCACAAAAATCACCTTATAAATTTCCGCCAACATAATGTCTCAATATGATATTTTAAATTTTCTCCCATACCTGAGAACTCTAAAAAAACCTTTATATTTGCGGCTTAAATTAAATATGAAAAAAATAAACTGACATGGTACTTAACAATCTTAACTATCCTCTGGATTTCAAATTCAAAATCACTACTTTAGCAAGTGACTTCAACATTACTGACAAAAACGGAAATTATGTAGCGTATGTGCGTCAGAAAATGTTCAAGTTGAAAGAAGATGTTATTGTTTTCAACGATGAGAGCAAGTCTAAGGAACTTTTCAGAATCCGGGCAAATAAATGGATAGATTTCAATGCTTCGTATTCTTTAAATGATCTTATTGACAACAAAAACTTCGGTAGACTGGCAAGAAAAGGAATGCGTTCTATCTGGAAAGCAAGCTATGATATTCTGGATGCCCAAGATCAGCCTAAGTTTAAAGTTCAGGAAGACAGCGCATGGGTAAGATTCTGGGACAGCTTTGTAGGAGAACTTCCTATCATCGGAATGTTCACCGGCTATTTCCTTAATCCATCTTATACGGTAACAGGTATTGATGGGAAAGCTTATTTTAAGCTTAAAAAAATGCCTTCATTCTTCGGAAGAAGATTCCAGCTGGACAGACTGATTGATATTGATGATGAGGAAGAAAGTTTAGTAATCCTTTCTCTATTAATGATGACACTTCTTGAAAGAGCAAGAGGGTAACAAATAATAAAACCACAAACACATGAAATATTTAATCATTTTATTTTCCGCATTTTTATTGACAGCCTGCAAAAAGGAAAAAGAAACGGTTTCAACTTCTGTTTCTGCCGATTCTTCACATATTGCTAAAGATTCTGCTTCAACAGGTACTTCTTCAGGCAATATTCTGGTGGGAACCATTCCGTTTCCCAAAGAAATCAAAGAATGCTCCTGTTATTTTGCCATCAGCAAAGCTGATTTTGAAAATGAAAGATACATCTATGCAGATGACGCCGGAAAAACAGCTTATATGATGCTGGATGGTAAAAGACTGGCTCTGAATCTTATCTCATCAAGTGATATGGAAGTAGATGAACTGCTTACCAAGGAAATAGAAAATGATGATTACAAAATTTCTGTGAAGGGTAAAAAAATAAAAGGAGAAGAAGCTTTACTGTTTGAAGGGACTCTGACTATTGAGAAACCAGACGGAACTACATTTACGACTCCGATCTATGGTGAGTGTGGATGTTAATAAAAGCGAAATCATACAACAAAAATGCTTCTGTATCTCACGGAAGCATTTTTTATTTTGTAAATTTGAGAAAAATAAAATTCAATGGAATTATCTAATATAGAACCGCAGATTATCTGGAAAAATTTCTCCAAACTAAATGCTGTTCCAAGACCTTCAAAAAAGGAGGAAAAAGTAATAGCTTTTATCAAGGGATTTGGTGAAAATTTAGGGCTGGAAACTACGGTAGATGAAGTAGGAAACGTTATTATTAAGAAACCTGCCACTGCTGGCATGGAAAACCGTAAATCGATCGTGCTTCAATCGCACCTTGATATGGTTTGCCAGAAAAATAATGATGTTAATTTTGATTTTGAAACGGAAGGAATCAAAATGGAGATTGACGGTGACTGGGTAAAGGCAAAAGGAACTACTTTAGGAGCTGACAACGGCTTAGGAGTAGCAACTATCATGTCTATTCTTGAAAGTTCAGATATTCCACACCCGGCATTGGAAGCTCTTTTCACCATTGATGAAGAGACGGGAATGACAGGTGCTTTAGGATTAAAACCAGGACAGCTGACAGGTGAAATTTTATTAAATCTTGATACTGAAGAAGATGATGAGATTGATATCGGCTGTGCTGGAGGTGTTGATGTAACCATCACTCAAAACTATGCTGCAGAAGCTCCCAAAGGACAAATTGTAAGGATTGAAGTAAAAGGTCTTCAGGGAGGACATTCCGGAATGGATATTCATAAAGGTTTTGGAAACGCCAATATTATTTTGGGGAGACTTCTTTACACCGGATTGGAAAATCAGAATATTGAATTGGTTTCTATCGACAGCGGAGGGTTAAGAAATGCAATTCCAAGAGAAGGTGTAGCTATTATTTCTGTGAGAAATGCTCAGGAGTTTATTGAAAATGTAACTGTTCTTAAAAAAGATATTTTAGAAGAGTTTGCCAGTGTAGAACCGGGAATCCAGATCAATATTGAGAATTCTACGTCTTCTGACAAAGCAATTTCAGAAGGAGATTCTAAAAAGGTGATTCTTACTTTAAAAGCTCTTCACAACGGAGTATACAGAATGAGCCCTGACGTAGCTGATCTTGTAGAAGCTTCCAATAATGTAGCAAGAGTAGAATTGAAAGGTGGAGAACTTAAGATCTTAAACCTTACAAGATCTTCTGTAGATTCTTCTAAATATTCAGTGGCAGAGCAATTGAAATCTGTGGCAGAATTGGCTGGAATGAATGTTGAATTCAGTGGATCATACCCGGGATGGAAACCAAAACCAGGTTCGGAAATTGTACAGCTGATGGAAAAGCTTTACACAGAGAAGTTTAGTGAAAAACCTCATGTAGTAGCTTGCCACGCTGGTCTTGAATGTGGAATTATCGGAGCCAACTATCCTGAAATGGAAATGGTGAGCTTCGGGCCAACGATCAGAGGTGCCCACTCTCCTGATGAAAAAGCAAACATTCCTTCGACTCAGAAATTCTGGAGTTTCCTGAAAGATATTTTAGCGAATATTCCTCAGAAATAGAACATTAAAATTACTATATTGAATATCCAAAGTCTTATGATTTTGGATATTTTTAATTTTAATTGAAATAAAATGCTTCGACAGGCTCAGCATGACACAGCTAAAAATTCACCTTTAAAAAAGTTAGTATTAGAGATGCCATGCTGAGCTTATCGAAGCATCCAAAACATAAAAAATAATGAAAAGCATCACAGTATTCTGCGGCTCAAGTTTCGGCACAGATAAAATTTATGAAGAACAGGCATTCCTGCTGGGGCAAACCTTGGCAAAACAAAATATACAACTTGTTTATGGCGGTTCGGAAACCGGCTTAATGGGAACGGTAGCCAATGGAGCTTTAGGTGAAAACGGTAAGGTAATCGGAATCCTGCCCGAGTTTTTACAAGCCAAAGAAATTGCTCATAAAAACCTGACCGAACTTATCATCGTGGAAACCATGCATGAAAGAAAGACCAAAATGAACGAACTTTGTGATGGTGTTATCGTTCTTCCCGGTGGTTACGGAACGTTGGAAGAGCTTTTCGAGATGATCACCTGGGCACAGCTCGGACTTCACAAAAAACCCATCGGAATTCTGAATATTGACGGATTTTATGATGATCTTATCAAACTGGTCCAGACCATGGTAGATAAAGGATTTTTAAAGCAGGTAAACAGAGATATGCTGCTAATCAGTGATATGATTGACGATCTGCTGGAAAAGATGAGAAATTATCAGGCTCCTACGGTTGGAAAGTGGATTTCTAAAGAAAAAATTTAATAAAAAAAGAGGTATTCATGAATATCTCTTTTTTATTATCGAAAAAAATCCAGATAAAATACTAATTTAGAGAGGTGTTCCAAAGGATAAAATAACCGTTAAACACTAGAAATGGCTTTCTGAAATATCAACAGCACCACAAAAAATCTGATATATGAAAACAATTACAAATATTTTTTGTCTGACATTATTTCTCAGTTTCTTTTGGAGTTTCTCACAAAATCAAAATTTACCATCAAATGGAAAATCTGTAAAAACGGACAATCCATTACAATCAGAACTTGATCTGGAAGTAGACAAATACGTAAAAAAATACTATGAAGATTCCAAAGCCGTCGGGCTTTCAATTGGAATCACCGTAAAAGGCAAAGATTATTACTATAATTACGGACAGTTAGAATATGGAAAACAAGTGCTTCCTGATAATAAAACCATCTATGAAATAGGTTCCATTACCAAAACATTTACAGGAATTCTTACTGCCCAGGCCATTTTAGATAAAAAGGTAGGAATGGAAGATGATATCCGGAAGTACCTTCCTGAGAATTATCCTAATTTACAATATAACAACCATCCCATTAAAATAGTAAATCTGGCCAGCCATACTTCAAGAATTACCAGAATTTTTCCTAATCTTTATGAAAGGCCAGATTATATAGAACTTAATCCGTTCAGTAATTATTCTAAAAAAATGTTCTACGAAGGACTGAAAAATATGAAAATGGATACGCTGCCAGGTGTAAAATATACGTATTCTAATATGGCCGTAAATTTATTAGGATATATTCTAGAGGATGTTTATCATGAAAGCTATTTTTCATTGGTCAGAAAATATATTCTGAAACCGCTGCAAATGAACAATACAACAGTAAGCCTTGCAGATGTTGATAAAAATAATATTGCCAAAGCCCATAACAGTAACAGAGAGGTAACGCCGTATTGGGATTTTCCAGAACTGGTAGCCACAGGAGAATTAAGATCAAATACCAGCGATATGATTAAGTATATCAAAGCCAATATTGCCGGAAACCAATTGAATATTTCATTATCCCATAAGTATACATTTGAAGGAGAAGAAGGCTCTCTGGGACTCAACTGGTTCTTTCATACCACTAAAAACGGAAATATCATGTACGAACATACCGGTGGAACAGGCGGGTCAAGAAGTTCTCTGGAATTTTTCCCGGGGCTTCAGTCAGGATTTATTATATTGACTAACAGTCTTGCCAACAGAAAAATTTTAGAAAAAGACCTTTCTGAGCTTGTTGAAAAAGTATCTTCAAAATAAAAACAAAACCCGTCCAAAAAATCCGGACGGGTTTCTTATTAAGATTAAAAAATATTTTCTAAGGATACGGAGCAATTTCCACTTCGAGCCCTTCCATGGCATCGGCAATATGTAACTGGCATCCTAGCCTGCTGTTTTCTTTCACATGGAAAGCCTCACCCAGCATAGCATCTTCTTCATCTCCCATTGGTTCCAGACCAGGATCATTGATTACATACACCTGGCATGAAGCACACATTGCCATTCCTCCACATACTCCAATAGTCCCTTCTTCTGCCAATTCATAAGAACGGATAATTTCCATAAGGTTCATGGACATATCCGTAGGAGCTACGACATCGTGGGTTACCCCTTCTCTGTCGGTAATTTTAATATTAACATCTGACATAATTCTGCAAAATTAGTCAATTTTTTTCACAACTGCCTTCTCTGCTTCTTTACGGCTTCCGTCAAATCCGTCAACACCACTTACCGTTGTATATTTCAATACGAATTTTTTACCAGGATTCAGTCTGTTGTAAACACTCTGACACATCAAAGTAGCTTCGTGGAAACCACAAAGGATTAACTTCAGTTTTCCAGGATAGGTGTTGATATCTCCAATGGCGTAGATTCCGTCAATGTTCGTTTGGTAATCTAAAGCGTTATTTACAACGATAGCATTCTTCTCGATATTTAATCCCCAGTTTCCGATCTCTCCCAGTTTTGGAGTCAATCCGAATAATGGAATAAAATAATCCGTTTCAATATCATATGCTTCCTCACCGTCAACCTGTACCGTGATTGCTTCTACTTTTCCATCACCTTTAATTGCTGTAACTTCAGCTGGAGTGATAAGTTTAATTTTTCCTTGATTTTTCAGATCCTGAACTTTTTCTACAGAATCCAGAGCTCCTCTGAACTCATTTCTTCTGTGAATCAATGTAACTTCACTTGCTACATTTGACAAGAAAACACTCCAGTCAAGAGCAGAGTCACCACCTCCGGCAATCACTACTTTTTTGTTTCTGAAATGTTCAGGTTCTTTCACAAAGTACTCAAGACCTTTTTCTTCGTAGTCTGCAATATTATCCATTGTAGGTTTTCTAGGCTCGAAAGTACCCAAACCACCGGCAATGGCAATTGCTTTACATCTGTGAACAGTTCCTTTGTTGGTAATCACTTCAAACCATTCATCATCCACTTTAGTATAAGAAACAGCGGTTTCTCCCAAAGTAAATCCAGGCTGAAACTGCTTGATCTGCTCCATCAAATTATCCACCAATTCTCCAGCGTTCACTGAAGGATAACCTGGAATATCGAAAATAGGTTTTTTAGGATAAAGCTCCGCCAGCTGCCCTCCCGGCTGTGGAAGTGCATCAATAATATGGCACTTCATTTTTAATAAACCAGCTTCAAAAACTGCAAAAAGTCCTGTAGGTCCCGCACCTATGATCAATATATCAGTGGTTATCATAATATTTAAGATAATTTAATTATACATGTAACTGCAAATTTACTAATTTTAATGCGAAGCATATTTAATTGATTCTAAATAAAAACCTGAGATTTGTCAAATATCTATCAATTAAGATTTTAAATTTGGCAATGTTTTTGTAAATGTCTTGTTATGAAGAAATTTTTAAACCTCTTTGCAGTATTTATATTCTTTTTAGGCTCAGCCCAGATTGATAACATCGCGGACGGAGAATCTATCACTCTCAGAATACATTACGGCTTCCTTAACGCAGGAACAGCCAACCTTACTACAAAACAGACCAATTACAAAGGGATTCCCCATCTGTATGTAAAAGGTACAGGGCAGACTACCGGCGCCGTAAAAGCATTCTTCAAAGTGGAAGATTTATATGAAAGTTTCATCAATACCCAAACAGGATTACCAAGTTTCTACGTCAGAAATGTACGTGAAGGAAGCTATCGCCAGCACTTTGAAACGGTTTTCAATCACGATAACAATACATTAATTTTAACAGATAAGAAAACTCCCGCCAATGGTTCCAAGGTCTTAAAATCAGTAAAAGGAGTTCAGGATATGCTTTCATGTTTTTATTATTTAAGAAGTAAAAGCCCGGATGAACTGAAAGTGGGAACAGTGATCAATATGAATGTATGGATTGATGACGAAATGTTTCCATTTCAGTTAAAGGTAACGGGTACAGAAAATTTAAAGACAAAATTCGGTACCATCAATTGTTTAAAGATTATTCCATCTGTAAAAAGCGGAAGAGTATTTAAAGAAAAAGAAGGCGTAACGATGTGGGTTTCCAATGATGCCAATCATATTCCGATGCTGTTGAAAGCTGAACTGGCAGTAGGTTCACTAAAAGCCAGTATTGACGATTACAAAAATGTAAAATATCCTTTGAAATTTAGCAAATAACAATCTTTATTATTAAATATACAGCCTGTAAATTTTACAGGCTTTTTTATTTCTGATGTAATATATCATTAACACAGGTTGTCTTAATAATAGAGGCGGCTACAGCTGCAGCATGTCAATACTTCCATTAAGCTCCCTGGCGGATCCGAACCGAAGTATGGACATAAGAAACAGACACGTGTAAATTTTTCAATAAGATCAGTTTTTAATTACGTTTTGTTTCTTAGGTCAGTAATTAAAAACAAAAAACCTCCGGAGCTCCGGAGGTTTGATTTTTTATAGTGTTTTGAACTGTTCAAGTGTTCTGATATCGTTTTCAAAGAACATTCTGATGTCACTCATCTGGTAAAGAAGCATTGTAATTCTTTCAATTCCCATTCCGAATGCATATCCTGAATATTTCTCAGAATCGATATTCACATTTTTCAGTACGGCAGGGTCTACCATTCCGCATCCCATGATTTCCAGCCATCCTGTTCCTTTCGTAATTCTGTAGTCTGTTTCAGAGTTTAATCCCCAATACACATCAATTTCAGCACTTGGTTCTGTGAACGGGAAGAAAGAAGGTCTCATTCTGATCTTGGATTTTCCGAAAAGCTCAGTAGTAAAGAACTGGATGGTCTGCTTTAAATCTGCAAAGCTTACATTCTCATCAATATACAATCCCTCAATCTGGTGGAAAATACAGTGAGAACGCGAAGAGATTGCTTCATTTCTGAAAACTCTTCCCGGAGATAAAATTCTGATTGGCGGCTGGTTTTCTTCCATAAAACGAGTCTGTACAGAAGATGTGTGTGTTCTCAAAAGAATGTCCGGATTCTGTTCAATAAAGAACGTATCCTGCATATCTCTTGCCGGGTGGTATTCCGGAAGGTTAAGCGCCGTAAAGTTATGCCAGTCATCTTCAATCTCTGGTCCGTCTGCTACGGCAAAACCAATAGATTTGAAAATTTCAATAATTCTGTTTTTTACCAGGTTAATCGGGTGTCTTGAACCCAGTTCCAATGGAAATGCAGGTCTTGTAAGATCTTCTTTTTCTACGACAATAGAAGATTCAGAAGAATTTTTCAAATCTTCCAATTTTACAGCAACTGCCTGTTTCAAAGTATTGATCTTCTGTCCGAATTCTTTCTTCTGGTCGTTAGGAACTTCTTTAAATTTTTCAAAAAAATCATTCAGAACCCCTTTTTTACCATTGTACTTGATTCGGAAGTTTTCGATATCTTCCCTGGAGGTAGCATTGAAGCCGTTTACTTCGATCAGTAGTTCTTCTATCTTTTCTATCATTGTTTTACCCTTTCAAAATGTTTTGCAAAAATACGACTTTTAGTTGAATATTAAGTCCGTCATAAAAAAATCTGCCTCTTTTTCGGGAGGCAGACTTCAATCACTTATTTCACTTAAATAAAAAAATTATTTCTTTTCTAAAGCCTTAACGCTGATCTGAAGAGTCACCTCATCTTTAATCACGCCGTTTTCAGCAGGAGCCTGGAACTTTACACCAAACTCTTCTCTCTTGATATCTTTCGGTTCAGTAGCCACACTCACCTCTCCGTTTTTCACAGAAACATTAGCTTTAAACTGAACAGGTTTTGTAATTCCTTTAATCGTTAAATTACCATCCAAAAGAGTATTGTAATCCCCTTCCGTAGCCGGAGTCACTTTTGTAATTTCATAAGAAGCTGTTGGAAATTTTTCAACTTCAAAGAAATCACCGCTCTTCAGGTGGCCATTTAATTTGCCTAAATCTTCCGGGCTGTCTTTCAAGTCTACAGAAGTTAATGAGCTCATATCAGCAACGAATTTTCCGCTTTCCAGTTTTCCGTCTTTCACTGTTACATCTCCGCTTTCAAACCTGATTGTTCCGAAATGACTCGTATTTTCAGATTTAAAAACTTTATATCCCTTCCATTCAACCTTACTGTTTAGCGTATCCAAAGTGAACTGGCTACCTTCTTTGGTAGTAGTCACCTCATTACTCTCACTGGTAAGCGGTTTATCTTTTTTACAAGAAACCATTACAGCAGCAACGAATAAAGCAGGAATAGCTATCGAAAACAGTTTTTTTCTCATTTTTGATTTATTTTTATTAGTTCCGCTAATATAATAAAAAAAATTATGTTTTCATAAAAACCTTACATTTGTAATATGCTATTAGAAATAAACAATTTATTTTTCTCTCACACCAAAGAAAATCCCCTGTTTCAGAACCTTAACCTAAGGTTTGACGAAAACAGAATTATAGCTCTTGCCGGAGAAAGCGGATGTGGAAAATCTACGCTTCTCAACCTTATTTATGGGCTTCTCGACTGGGAAAGCGGAGAAATTATTTTTAACGGAACCCGGCTTTTAGGGCCGAAAGGAAATCTTGTTCCCGGAGAGCCGGAAATGAAATTTGTAGCACAGAATTTTGACCTTATGCCTTATGCTACAGTTGCAGAAAATGTAGGAAAGTTTATTTCTAATATCAATTTAAAACAAAAAAAAGAAACCGTAACGGAACTTCTTGAAGTGGTAGGTTTGCAGGAATTTGCCCATATCCTTCCCAAATATTTAAGCGGTGGACAGCAGCAAAGAGTGGCCATTGCCAGAGCATTATCTGTACTTCCGAAACTTCTGATTTTAGATGAACCTTTCAGTAATCTGGATTTTCCGAGAAAAATTGAACTCAGAGAAAGGCTTTTCAAATACGTAAAGCAGCATGGAGTTTCTTTGATCATCTCTACTCATGAACTTCAGGATATTATGCCATGGCTGGATCAGATCGTCATTTTACAGGACGGAAGACTGATTCAGAATGACAGTCCGGAAGAGACTTACAGACATCCTTACAATTCGTATGTTGCAAAATTATTCGGGGAAGTGAATATTTTCAGTGAAACCGAAGCTGAAGATTTCCAGCTTTCAAAATTCTCCTACTATCCTAAAGAAATTAAAATCACGGAAAGCGGTCTCGAAGCCGAAGTCCTTGAAAGCAGATTTGCAGGAAACTATTATTGGAATAAGCTAAGAGCAAAGGAAAAAGAACTTGTAATTTATACGGACGAGAGAATATCCGGATCTGTAAATATTTCATTTTTTTAAAGCCAGAAAGGTAAGATGGTTATTGTAGATGAAGCATTTTATTCTTCCCTACATTTTACATAACCTATACATTTACTTACACTTATCTATAAAAAAAAATACAAACATAAGAATTGGTTATAAAACTTTTTCTTACATTTGTACTTCCAAAGCTTAAGGAAATTTTTGGTTATTTCTCTTTCTGCCTTCCAGACGGACATTAGCAATCTTGCAATTAAGTCTTAGAAAGATTACACTGTCCAATCTTTTCCTTTTCTTATTTTATGGCATAAAAAACAAAGTTTTCTTACGCTTTCTTTACAAATTCAGACTTAAGAGCCATAGCTCCGAAACCATCGATTTTGCAGTCAATGTTGTGATCACTTCCTGGTCTTAAACGGATATTTTTCACTTTGGTTCCAGCTTTCACAGGTTTTGGTGCTCCTTTTACAGGAAGATCTTTTACCACAACTACAGAATCTCCATCCTGAAGTTCGTTTCCGTTTGAATCCAATATTTTCCCTTCGTTAGCTGCTTCTGAAGCCGCTTCTGCAGGATCCCACTCGTAGAAACACTGGGAACAAACCATCATATTATCGCTCGGATAGGTAAACTCAGAGCTGCATTTCGGACAAAGTACTGTATCACTCATATTTTTTATTTTTTGCAAAGGTAGAGCTTTTTAGAGGTTGAAGTCAAGAGGGAATAATGAGACCATCAGTAAGTCAATTTTTACTTCGCAAAGTGAAAGGTGAATTCCCAACCTCAATCTAACCAAAGTCCCCAAACCCCGAATCTTCCATCTCGCATCTCGTACCCCGAAAAAAATTCACAAGCCCAGCATATTGACCATTCACCATTCACTCTCCTATTCTCAAACTCTCCCACCCCAAATTCCAAACTCTCAATTAAAAGTCGTATTTTTGCAGATTCAAACAGCGAAGCAAATTTATGGAACTTATTCACAGAAACTTGGCCATCGGAATTCACGATGCCCTACAGGAGACATTTTTTGAAAAAAACAAATATGCCGATAAGGTTATTGAAAGACTTCTGAAAGCAAACAGAAAATGGGGAAGCCAGGACAGAGCCGTTGTTTCTGAGATTTTCTACAATATCATCCGTTGGAAAAAACGTCTTGAATACTACATGGGGGAAGGTGTAAAACCCAACAATATTTACAAGCTTATCATCGCCTATTTACTTTGGAGTAAAACCAATTATAAAAAATTTGAAGAATTTGACGGAATCAAAATTGCCGACATTCTTACAAAACTTAAAAAGAATACAGTTCCTACAAAAGCAATAGAGCATTCTATTCCTGAATGGCTTGCCGAAACTCTTGAAAAAGAACTTGGACCCAAATGGGAAAGAGAAATGGCTGCTTTGAATGAGCAGGCACCTACTGTTTTAAGAGCAAACTCTTTAAGAACAACGACAAGAGAACTTATTTCTGACCTTTCTGATGAAGGTGTTGTTGCTTTCCCTATTAAAAATTATCCTGATGCTGTTCAGCTAGAAGAGAAGAAAAACGTTTTTCTTACCACCGCTTTTAAAGAAGGATTATTTGAAGTTCAGGATGCTTCTTCTCAAAAGATCGGTTATTTCCTTGATGTACAGGAAGGACAAAGAGTGGTGGATGCATGTGCCGGTGCGGGAGGAAAAACTCTTCACCTGGCAGCATTAATGAAAAACAAAGGTCAGATTGTTGCCCTGGATATTTTCGAGTGGAAACTTGCCGAATTGAAGCGCCGTGCTAAAAGAGCCGGAGCTCACAATATTGAAACCCGTATGATTGCCGATAACAAAGTAATCAAACGTCTTCATGAAAAAGCTGACAGACTTCTGATTGATGCACCATGTTCCGGTCTTGGAGTTTTAAAAAGAAACCCGGACAGTAAGTGGAAAATTGATCAGGACTTTATTGACAGAATTAAAAAAGAACAGCAGCAAATCCTTCAGGACTATTCTAAAATGCTTAAAAAAGGAGGAAAAATGGTGTACGCTACATGTTCTATCCTTCCTTCTGAAAACAATCTGCAGGTAGATGAATTCATCAAAAACAATCCTGGATTCAAAATGATTAAGGATGAAAAAGTAATGCCTAGCGAAGGTTATGACGGATTCTACATGGCTTTGATTGAGAGAGTTTCTTAATCTCAACCAATAAACAATACATAAAACTACTCTATTTTCTGGAGTAGTTTTTTTTATTTAAAAATCTTTCTAAAAAATGTAACATTTTTTGTAACATTTAAAGCATACTGTCTACTAACTGTATAAATTCAACCGTTTTGATGCTGTGGAAACTTTAGAATAACTTTGCAGCAAACTCATTTTTATGCATACAAGAACTGTTTTCAATTTCCTGGCCATTTTCTTATACTGTTTGTTTTCTGCACAGACCTATGAAATTCAGTATACCAGCTCATATAACGGAAAAACTACTGCTGACCAGCCCTCCACTATCGTTTGGGTTAATGAGAAAGAAAATTTCATCCTCAACAGTACCATCAAAGAACAAAAAAGCAGCTTCCCTTATGAAATCACTAAGGTAGAAAAACCATCAAATACTATTGTTTCATACGCCTTTTTAAAACCGGAATCCATTATTTCAACATCAGATAATGAGTCTGTAGGAAAACAGGATTTTGAACTTACCCATGAAACTAAAAAGATTTTAGGATACAACTGTAAAAAAGCAGTTACCAAAGTCAATTCAAATACCATTGAGATCTGGTATACGAATGATTTAAAGCTAAAAGGAGGGCCTTCTGTATTAGGACAGAATTTAGGTCTGGTTCTGGAAGTGGAGAGAAATAAGAACTCTTTAATTACAGCCGGTTCGATCAAAAAAATAAAAAATACCGGAATTGAAAATATTGTAAAAGGAAACATACAGACAACAGATCAGCTGGGATACAAAGATTTACTTTGGAAAAGCAGATTTACCACTCTGAATGTTTTTGAAAATGAAACAATCAATTTCTCTGATGCTTCTAAATCAGATGATCAGATAAAAAGATACGCTAACGGGACAATCATTCTTAAAAAGATAAAATTTCCTGCTATTACAGAAGGAGAAAATATTTTTGTAGAACTGAAACAACAATCGAACGGTGATGCCTATGACAGAACCGGAACCGTATTTTTCATTCCTCAGGATAAAGAAAAATCCTTTTTTGATGGATTGGAAAAAGGGGCAAAAACACTTCCTGTCTACGAAAATGGAAACGGAAAGCAGTATTATGGGATAACAGCTACAGACAACTATAGTCCTGCTATGGAAATGATGAGATTCTTTACCGCTTTTGGAATCCAGAAATTCAATCATATCCAGCTTAAAGGAAAAAACTGGCAGACCCTCAGTCCTTACCGCCAGGATATTACAGATCTTAAACCTGCATTATCCGGAAAAGAACTTTGGGTAGGTACATTTATTGGCAACTATGACAAAGGCGGACATCAGGTGAGTCTTGATATCACCATTCACAAAAGCGATCAGACAGTTAATAAAAACAATACAGCGATACCATTATTCAATACTTTAAATATTATGGAAATGGCCGGACAGGATTACTCTACAATGTTCAATCAGGATAAAGGGCTCTTTGTTAATTTCACTTTAAATAAAGATTTGAAAAACGCACAGCTAAGATATACCACAACCGGACATGGAGGTTGGGAAAACGGCGATGAGTTTGTTCCTAAAGCCAATTCTATTTTCGTTGATGGAAATCAAATATTTTCATTCGTGCCATGGAGAACAGACTGTGGTTCGTACCGTTTGTACAATCCTGCATCAGGAAATTTTCAGGACGGTCTTTCGTCATCAGACCTCAGCAGATCAAACTGGTGCCCGGGAACGGTTACCAATCCTAACTTTATTCCTCTTGGAGATTTGAAAGCGGGTAAACATACAATCCAGGTAAAAATTCCTCAGGGAGCTTCCGAAGGTACAAGTTTCAGTTCATGGAATGTTTCGGGAACGTTACTTGGAGTACAATAAAAACAAAACCTTCTTGCATGAGAATTGCAAGAAGGTAAAAACACAAATGATGAAAAAAAATTATTTCGAGCCACAAAGTAAGGGTTAAAATTCATATAATTAATTACCATAGATTAATAAATATGTCATTTTTATTTTGTATGGAAATATTACAAATTTTAGCGTGACGAAAAAAATCAATCAAAAACACGCAAAATCGAACAAATAGTTAATATTTTTAACTTTAAAATACTAATTGGTTAAAAATATTCCGTTTCAAACATTTTTTATTGTTATTTATAAACATCAACTTTACTTTTGTCTCATAAATAATAGAAATTATGTGTGGAATTGTATGTTTATTTGACGCCAAACAAAAAACTGAAGTATTAAGACCTCAGGTTTTGGAAATGTCAAAAAAAATCCGTCACAGAGGACCGGATTGGAGCGGAGTTTTTCAGGATGAAAAAGTAATTTTCTCTCACGAAAGACTTGCTATTGTAGATCCTACCTCTGGAAAACAACCTTTATTTACAAAAGACGGAAAAGTAGTATTAGCTGTGAACGGCGAAATCTACAACCATAGAGAATTAAAAGAAGAATTTCCTGATTATGAGTTCCAAACTCAGTCTGACTGCGAGGTTATCCTTGCTCTTTACAGAAAATATGGAAAAAATTTCGTTGAAAAACTGAACGGAATTTTTGCCTTCGCATTATACGACACTGAAAATGATGTCTATCTTATTGCCCGTGACCATATGGGAATCTGCCCTCTTTATCAAGGCTGGGACAAAAACGGAAACTATTATGTAGCTTCTGAATTAAAAGCCCTTGAAGGAGTATGCAAAAAAATCGAAACTTTCTTACCGGGTCATTTTGTTTACAGTCCAGACGGCACAGAGCTTCAGCAATGGTATACAAGAGATTGGGACAGCTTTGATCATGTGAAAGAAAACGAAACAGATATCGCAAAATTGAGAAAAGGCCTTGAGGATGCTGTTCACAGACAACTGATGAGTGATGTTCCTTATGGAGTGCTTCTTTCCGGAGGTTTAGATTCTTCGGTTATATCAGCAATTACTGCAAAATTTGCCCGCCAGAGAGTTGAAAGTGGAGATACACAGGAAGCCTGGTATCCAAGACTTCACAGTTTTGCTGTAGGACTTGTAGGTTCTCCCGATCTGGCTGCTGCACAGACCGCTGCAAAACACATCGGATCTGTTCATCATGAAGTTAACTTTACCGTTCAGGAAGGGCTGGATGCTGTACGCGATGTAATTTATCACCTGGAAACCTATGATGTAACAACCATCAGGGCATCCACCCCGATGTATCTGCTGGCAAGAGTAATTAAGTCTATGGGGATAAAAATGGTACTTTCAGGAGAAGGTTCAGATGAATTATTCGGTGGATATTTATATTTCCATAAAGCTCCCAATGCAAGGGAATTCCATGATGAAACAGTAAGAAAACTGGGTAAACTTCACCTGTATGACTGCTTAAGAGCTAACAAGGCTTTAATGAGCTGGGGAATTGAAGGGAGAGTTCCTTTCCTTGATAAAGAATTTATGGATATTGCCATGACTCTTAACCCAAAAGATAAAATGATCAATACCGCTGAAGGAAAAATCGAAAAATGGGTACTGAGAAAAGCCTTTGAAGACATTCTTCCTGATTCTATTGTCTGGAGACAGAAAGAACAGTTCTCGGATGGTGTGGGCTATTCATGGATCGATACTTTAAAAGAAGTTGCTGAAAAAGAAGTAACGGATGAAATGATGGCAAACGCAAGATTCAGATTTCCACTAAACACACCACAGAACAAAGAAGAATACAGATACAGAACTATTTTTGAAGAACATTTCCCAAGTGAAACAGCAGCCGCTACCGTACCATCTGTTCCATCTGTCGCATGCTCCACTCCTATCGCCTTAGAATGGGATGAAGCCTTCAAAAAAATGAATGATCCAAGCGGAAGAGCGGTGAAAGTGCATGAAACTTCGTATTAGAGAGGTATGGTGATGAATAGTCAATCGTCAATCTGCTGCGCTGGTAAATTTGTTGCGTGTTTCTGGTTTCGGGATATTTTAACGCGGCGTACGCTAAGCTATTTCCATTAGTGTTTAAGAACGATCGCAAAGGCGTTTCACTTAGCAACAGACAAACTGATATCCTCGCTGAACGAAGTGCCCTTGCGAACGAAATATATGGGATTAAAATATAAACCTTGCGATCATAGCGTTTATTTAACCTTGCCAATAATATTAATTCACTAATTAAAATATATATTTTTTTCATTCAAACATATAACTCCCTCAGTTATAATTTATCAATCCTGTAGCAATACAGGATTTTCTTTTGAATTAACAATAACAATATGGCATAATTTAACTGACAATCCAAAATAATATCTAATAAATAATTATATTTGGAAAACGAAAATATCAATTATAAAAAAATGAGAAGAAACCTAACTGTTTTATTTGCCTTATTAGCCATAAGTTTTGCTTTTGGACAAGGAAAATATGGCAAATATCTGAATTCAAAGAAGCTTGCTTTGGCTTATAAGAGTGTAAAAGATCAGGATAAAGATGATTATTACCAACAATTCTACTGGCTTGTAAAAGCAGAGCAGCTAAAAACGTATCCTCACCTTAAAGATATAAAACCTGTTGTTTTATATGAATTTGTAAAATATGTAAATCCTCAGAATCCAACAAAAAAACTGGATGCCAGAGGTAAAGAACTCAGAGCCACTGCAGAATTATCTTTAAATCAATATTTTAAAAATAAAAAATTTGAAAACAATTCTGTTTTAATGTATAACCTTGAAACGTATGTAGATCCTTCAAAAGGGCAATACTACACAAAGGTTGATCCTGAAAAAATCAAGGAGCTTGTACCGAAAGAATTATTTGCTTTCAACTCATTCAACAGAAATATAGGAGAAGAAAAGACGTATTATCTTTGGATTGATAAGAAAAAAGACGATTTGAATATTGTAGATATCATTCCTAGCGAAAAAGAAGACAAAGCTTTCTACGCAAGACTGAAACAATATCTTCCAAGCTATAAGTTTTCGAAATATGTTCCTACTGTAAAAAAAGGAAACAAGTCTGATAAGACAGACATTGAATATTATTACATCATGCCGTTTGAGCAGAATACCGATAACATCGAATACAAAACAAAGGATTTCAAAACATTCACTTTAAGCCAGTACAGAAAAGCCGGTGATGAATGGAAAGGAGTAGAAAAACCTAGAAAATAAATCAAAAAGTCCTGTGAAATTTCACAGGACTTTTTTAATTTTATATGGATTTCTTTATCTAAGGATCAAACCGCTTAAAGAAGGCGGCTCTTCACATAAAACAAGTCTGGACATTTTTCACATTCCAGCCTATACAAAATGACAGAAGCAAACACACAACAGACGTCCATAAAGAAAATACTTCCCTTAATTCTGGCCACTGCTATTTTTATGCAGATGCTGGATTCCACGATCCTGAATACTTCTCTGCCCGCTATTGCAAAAGATCTGCATGAGTCTCCGCTTAATATGCAGAACGCCATTATCAGCTATGTTCTGACGTTAGCTGTTTTCATGCCTGCCAGCGGATTTCTGGCAGACCGATTCGGGACCAAAAAAGTATTTATTTTCTCGTTGGTATTGTTCAGCTTAGGTTCTTTGTTTTGTTCCTTGTCTCAGAATCTTACTCATTTGGTGATTTCAAGGGTTATCCAGGGAGTCGGAGGAAGTTTAATGACTCCTGTCGGGAAGCTGGCACTCATCAAAACGTTTGACAAAAGTGAACTGCTTAAAGCGATGAACTTTGCCATTATCCCAGCCCTTATTGGTCCTGTGCTCGGTCCATTAGTCGGGGGTTATATGGTAGATTACCTTTCATGGCACTGGATATTTCTGATCAATATCCCAATTGGCATTTTAGGAATTCTTTTAGGATTAAAATTCATGCCCAATTATAAGTCGGATGATGTTGATTTTGATTTAAAAGGGTTCTTAATATTTGCAGCAGCCTCCCTCCTGCTTTCGGTTTCACTGGAACTTTTCGGGGACATGCAGAATATCAGCCCTGTTTTACTTGTATTCATTATGGGCTTCCTGTTCCTGTATTATTATTACAAACATGCTAAAAGGGGAGGAAATCCTATCTTCCCGCTAAACCTTTTTCAGGTGAGAACATTCCGGGTAGGTATTGTAGGAAATCTGGCCACCAGATTAGGAATCAGTTCTGTTCCATTATTGCTTCCCCTGATGATTCAGATTGCATATAAACAATCAGCTGTAACTTCGGGCTGGATCATTGCTCCTATGGCTTTAACAGCCATATTCGGAAAATCGTCCGTGATTAAAATTCTGGATAAATACGGCTATCGTCAGACTTTAATGGTGAATACGTTCATCATCGGAACACTCATCTGTCTTCTTGCCATACCTGATATTCACACTTCTTTATATTGGTTTGTTCCCATTATTGCAGTATTAGGATTTTTCAACTCTATACAGTTCACCTCTATGAACACTATTTCTATTGCTGACCTTCGGAATTTCCAGACCAGCAGCGGAAACTCTTTAATTTCAGTGAATCAACAGCTCGCTATCGGTTTCGGGATTGCATTCGGATTGATTGTTTTAAAACTGTTTGAAAATACAAATTTGATTAATGGTGAAATCCACAATGCCTTTCGACTTACATTTCTTACGGTAGGAATATTAACGATTTTATCAGGATTTGTTTTCAGAAGACTGCACATTTCGGATGGAAAGAATATGAAGTCGAAGGAAGAGTAAAGAATAAAACTTTAAAGGGCCAATTTACAATTACACTCTTTCATTTTGCCATCTGCCCTTCCTACGAACTTAACACAGATCAATGCTTTTCGCACATAACTATGGTAACTTTGTTTACATAATCAACAATGCAATGGCAACTAAAAAAATAGAAATCGTAGTATCTCCAAGACCTGCGCACTTTGTAGGCGATGGATTCAGGGTTCACAATTTTATTCCGGGAGTATCCGGTTTAGATATGAAAAGAATGGACCCGTTTATTATGCTTGATTACAATTCAAAATTTCATTTCAATGGTTCCGACAGACCAAGAGGTGTGGGAGTTCATCCGCACAGAGGTTTTGAAACAGTAACAATAGCGTATAGTGGAAAAGTAGAACACCATGACAGCGCTGGCGGCGGCGGTGTTATAGGAGAAGGTGATGTTCAATGGATGACCGCTGCAAAAGGAGTTCTTCATAAAGAGTACCATGAAACAGCGTGGGCAAAAGAAGGAGGAATTTTTCAGATGGTTCAGCTTTGGGTAAATCTTCCGGCAAAGGATAAAATGAGCTGCCCGAAATACCAGGCTATTGAAAACTCTAAAATGGAAAGAGTAGATCTGGGTGAGAATGGTTTTGTGGAAGTAATTGCCGGCGAATATGACGGCCATAAAGGTCCTGCAAGCACTTTTACTCCGGTTCATATGATGAATGCCAAACTTAAGACAGGTGGAAAAGCTGATTTTAATTTTCCGGCTCATTTCAATACTGCAGCTTTGGTTATCGAAGGTAGTATTATCATCAATAGTGAAGAAACTGTGAAAACAGATCATCTTGCATTATTTAAAAACGAAGGTGAAGTTTTCACCATTGAAGCAAAAGAAGATGCTGTTGTTTTAATCATCAGTGGTGAACCGATCAACGAACCGATCTATCCACATGGCCCTTTTGTAATGAATTCCAGAGAGGAAATCATGCAGGCTTTTGAGGATTTCAACACCGGAAAGTTCGGATACCTTGAAGATTAAAAGAATTAAATTTATCTTAATCTTAGATAATTCCTTTTTTATTAACTTTATATAATGGCAAACCTTGTAGGTTTTGAAACCTATAAGGTTTAGCTATTTTAACAACTGAGTTCTGTTTATTCTATTGCAAAACAGACACTTTTAATACAAAATTATGAAACCAGAATTTGAAAATATACCTCTTGTAAAAGCAGAAAAAAGATTTGAAATAGAATTCAACGGGCATTATGCATTCATTGATTATCGTGAGACAACGCACCAGATCGCTTTGGTACATACTGAAGCAGACCCTGAATTGGCAGGAACAGGTGCCGCGGCTGCCGTAGTAGAAAAAACGCTGAATTATATTGAAGAAAGCGGAAAAAAGCTTCTTCCCTTCTGTCCTTTCGTTTTCGCTTTTATTAAGAAACATCCTGAATGGAAACGTATCGTGGATGAGAAATTTGAAGGATATGACAAACTTTAAATTTCCTGTAAGCCCACTCAATTTATTTAATTAACATTTTAAAAAGTATCACATCATCATGTCAAATATTGGACTTATCATTGAAGAAAAAGCTGCAGATATCGGAAATTTCCTGGTAGGAAGACTTCTTCCTTTCCGCGAAAAAAGAGCTGTTGGACCTTTTGTTTTTATTGATCATATGGGACCTTCGGAATTAAAGGATTATCAGAACCTTGATGTTCCCCCTCATCCGCATATCGGGTTATCTACATTAACGTATCTGCTGGAAGGGTCTATTTTCCACAGAGACAGTATTGGAAGTGCTCTTGAAATAAAACCGGGTGCAGTTAACTGGATGACTGCCGGAAAAGGAGTTGTACATTCAGAAAGAACCCCTGAATATTTAAGACACACCGATAAAAGACTTCATGGATTCCAGATCTGGGTAGGGCTTCCGAAGCACCTTGAGCAGTCTGAGCCTACATTTCATCATATTGAAGCAGATGAGATCCCTGTTTGGGAAGAAGATGGTATTCAGTATAAACTCATTGCTGGTGAAGCCTTTGGCAGAAAATCTCCGGTTCCTGTACACAGCAAGTTATTTTTCATCGAAATAAAAACAAAAGATGCTAAGAAAATAAGCATCGGAAAAGATCTTTACGGAGAAGCTGCAATGTATGTTCTGGACGGAACCGTTACTACAGAAGGAAATTCTTATGGTTCAAAACAGCTGATGATCGCTAAAGATACCAAGCTATGTGAATTTGACATGAGCGAAAACGGAACGGTATATCTTTTCGGTGGTGAGCCATTTGATGAAGAACGTTTTATATTCTGGAATTTCGTTAACTCTGATAAAGAATTAATTGATCAGGCAAAAGTAGACTGGAATGATCAGAATCATGATGCGTTTCCTTTGGTTCCGGGCGATGAAAATGAATACGTTCCGCTTCCTAAGGCTATTTTAAACAGAAAATAATTTCAGTTCAAACCATGAAAATATTAGCATTTGCAGGAAGTACGTCTTCCACTTCTATCAACAGGGAACTGGTAAAGTTTGTTCTGAAAGATTTTCAGGATGAAGAAATCAACCTGATTGACCTCAACGATTTCACTATGCCTGTTTTCTCTGTGGATCTTGAAAAGAAAGGATTTCCGGATGAAGCCCATGGGTTTTTAAAAGCCATTGAAGAATGTGATGTCATCATCTGCTCTCTTGCGGAGCACAACCGTTCTTACAGCTCAGCTTTTAAGAATGTCTTTGACTGGTCTTCCAGAATTAATGTAAAAGTATTTCAGAATAAACCCATGCTTCTGATGAGTACCTCTCCCGGAGGTTACGGCGGCGGAAATGTAATGAATACAGCAAAAACATTTTTCCCTCAGTTTGCAGCAGATATCAAGGATACTTTTTCACTGCCGAAGTTTTATGAAAATTTTGACATGGAAAGCGGAGTGATCAATCCGGATATGCTGAATGAGCTGAAAGGAAAAATACAAAACTTTAAAAATCAGGTTAAAGCAAATGACTAAAGGAAGATTAGAGGCATTCAGTGATGGTGTCCTTGCTATTATTATCACCATTATGGTACTTGAACTGAAAGTACCTGAAGGAGATAGCTGGGCCAGCCTCAAACCTCTTCTTCCCAAGTTCCTGGCTTATATTTTCAGTTTTATTTATGTAGGAATCTACTGGAACAACCATCATCATTTGTTTCAGACGGTAAAAAAAGTAAATGGCAGCATTCTTTGGGCCAATCTTCACCTTTTGTTCTGGCTTTCATTGATGCCTGTTGCCACGGAATGGATCGGAACTACCGGTTTCGCTAAAAATCCTGTTGCAGTGTATGGTATCGGGCTCATTATGGCGGCAATTGCCTATACCATTATGGAGCATGTCATTATCCGGTGTGAGGGAGAAGATTCAAAGCTGAAAGAGGCCATTCATTCGAAATATAAAGAGTATATCTCTATTATTTTTTATGTTCTTGGCATCGCTACTTCATTTTTTTATCCTTATATTGCCATAGGTTTTTATTATCTAGTGGCTCTTATATGGCTGATTCCGGACAGAAGAATCGAAAAATCATTAAAAGAAAATTGATATGGAAACACACGAATATCCCAACGGCAACATCACTGTCATCTGGCAGCCTAAAAAGTGTATCCACTCGGCTGTATGTGTAAAATTGCTCCCTAAAGTCTACAATCCAAAAGAAAGACCTTGGATAAAAGCAGAAAATGCAAGCCCGGAAGAACTTAGAACACAGATAGACCAATGCCCTTCAGGTGCATTAAGTTATAAATTCAATACAGAAAAATAATGGCGGTAACGGTAAAAGCAAGTTTAGGAAAAACAAAATATTATACAGAGGTAACAGCCGGTGAAAATAAGATCATCACTGATGAACCGATTGACAAAGGCGGACAAAACAAAGGTTTTAATCCTCTGGAAATTCTGGCAACGTCACTGGCAAGCTGTACAGCTGCTACCTTGAGAATGTATATTGAAAGAAAAGAATGGGATATAGAAAACATCAATGTGGAAGTAGAGCTTGAAAATTTTCCATTGACAAAAAGAGCGGTTTTCAAAAGAGATATCAGCTTTGAAGGTATTCTGGATGATGAGCAGCTAAAAAGACTTCACACTATTGCAGATGCATGCCCTGTTCATAAAATATTAACCAACGACATAGAAATATTAACTAAATTCTCGTAATATGATCGAAGTAAAACAAAACAACGACGATAAACACGGAAGTTTTGAAGCTTTCATAGATGGAAGTCGCGCAGGAATGATGACATACACCTGGGCGGGAGAAGAAAGATTTATTATAGACCACACCGAGGTGGAAGAAGCCTACAACGGAAAAGGTGTAGGCAAGGAAATGCTTCTGGCTGCAGTGGATTTTGCCAGAAAAAATGGGAAAAAGATCATTCCCCTCTGCCCTTTCGCTAAGGCAAGTTTCCAGAAAAGTGAGGAACTTCAGGATGTTTTAGTGAACTAGTCACGGTTTTCCACCCTTACAATACAAACCTTTCAGAGTATTTCTGGAAGGTTTTTTATTTTTTAACGCAGAATACGCAATTTTTTTATTCTAAGTACTGTTTAAAATGTTCGCAAAGGCGCTTCACTCAGCAAAAGATTCAGCTATCTATGAATATTGGGTTTTGTATTTTACTTTTTAATTTGAATTCAAAACAATATTCAAACATTTATAAAATTGACTGCTTTGTAAATTCATGATTCCCGACTGATCTTTTTTATATATTTGCTAAAATTTAAAAATCAAGCATGAATTCAGGAACTATCCTTTTGCTATTTGTTTTCATCTATTTTATCGGTCTTTTGGTGATCTCTTATTTCACCAGCCGGAATTCTGATAACCAGTCGTTTTTTATCGGTAATAAAAAGAGTAAATGGTGGCTCGTTGCATTCGGGATGATAGGAACCAGCTTAAGCGGGGTTACTTTTATTTCTGTTCCGGGAACTGTAGGAAAAATGACCGGCTCCGAATACATTTATGGCGGTTTTGAGTACTACATGATGGTGATCGGGTTTTTCATCGGGTATTTTATCGTTGCAGCAATACTGCTCCCGCTTTATTATAAGATGAACCTCACGTCTATCTATACGTATCTGGGGAAAAGATTCAATGTGGAGGCTCATAAAATAGGTTCTATCTTTTTTATTATTTCAAGGGCAATTGGCGCTACCGCAAGATTATATCTGGTGGTAAACGTTTTACAGATATTCTTGCTTGAAGGTTTGGGAGTTCCGTTTTGGGTAACTTCTCTTGTTCTCTTGCTGATGGTCCTTCTGTACACCTTTGAAGGCGGTGTAAAGACAATTGTCATTACAGACACATTACAGACTTCTTTTATGATTATCAGCCTTGTAGCATGTATTGTTTATATTTTATCCAACCTGAATTTATCATTTGGGGAAGCGTATACGATTCTGGAACAGAAAAACTACACCCATTTTATCAACTTTGATCCTAATTCCAAAACCTTTTTCCTGAAAACAATTTTAGGCGGAATTTTTATTACGATTGCGATGACGGGACTGGATCAGGAAATGATGCAGAAAAATATCTCTGTAGACAATCTTAAGAATTCAAAGAAAAACATGCTGACCTTTGCGGGAACGCTTCTTATCGTGAATCTTGCCTTCTTATTCCTGGGAGGATTATTATATCTTTTTGCCCTACAACATGGAGCAGAATATGGAACTATAAACGGTGAAACAGTCACGAATATTTTCGGATTTAAAGATAATGCTGGAAATATCAAAAATATAATGGGAGACGACCTTTTCCCGGCTTTATCACTTCAGGGGCATTTCCCAATGATGATTTCCGTTATTTTCATTATCGGATTGATCTCAGCATTATTTCCTTCTGCAGATGGTGCCTTAACGGCTGTAACCAGTTCGTATTGTGTAGATTTATTAAACCTTAATGAAGATAAAACCAAAACGGAAAAAGAAAAGAAACACCTTCGTATGAAAGTGCATTTGATTTTTACAGTAGTTTTCTTCATCCTGATTATGGTTTTCAAAGCAATGAATGACAAGTCTATTGTTTATCTGATCATGGAAATTGCAGGATATACTTACGGACCACTTTTAGGCCTTTTTGCGTTTGGAATTTTCACGAAGTTTCAGATTTCCAGAAAATACTCCATCCTTACAGTGACTATTTTAGCACCTGTGCTTACCTATCTGATCAACCTTGCCGTTACAACTTATACCGATTATAAAATTGGTGTGGAACTGATTGTTCTTAACGGATTGCTGACCTTTATTGGCCTGTGGCTGGTAAAAAACAAAAACTATTTAAGAGTCGTTTAATCTTTATAAAAAAATAAAAAGGCTGTACTCCATTGAAGGACAGCCTTTTTTATGTTGGTGAATGGATTCTTTATTCTTTAATCCACTTGATCGTTTTCTCCATAGTCTTGGATTTAACTTTAATCAGATAATTACCTTTAACCAATTGTGATAAATTAAAAGTGCCTGTTTTATCATGGCTCAGTTTATTATTAGCCTGAGTGAATACTAATTTTCCACTTACATCATATACGGTCATATCATACACTTCATTTGAATTGGTAAATTTAATATTCAGAAGCCCTTTACTCGGATTAGGATATACTACGAATACATCATTATTTGAAGCTGTTTCGTTCACTCCTAATGTCTGTGTGATCGTAAAGTTAATAGGGTTGATATTGTAAAATACATTTGTCTCTGCTGCCACCATAATTCTGGCCTGCGTAGTCGTTATATTAGGAATCGTTACGGTCTCGGAACCATCATTTGCCGTAGAACCTAAGATAAGTGTAGGATACGTAAGACCTCCATCTGTGGAAAGGAAAATGTTTACGGTAGCACAATTTACCGGGAAAGCGGTTGTATTTGCTACATCCCATGTTATGGTCTGTGTAGAATTACCCGCCCAGTTTACAGCTGTGGTAGGAGCAGTTACATTGAATGGCCCTGAATTTCCATCAACGGTAATGATGGCATCATCATTGGTAACTCCTGCACAACCTGCATTATTATCTCTTACCGTCAGTCTGAACTCCATGGTTCTGGCATAGGCTGGTCTTACTTCTCCTTTAGACACAGTTCCATTGATCACATCTGTAAGTTTCGGAAAGTATCTGTAAGGAACGGTTACGGGCACATATGACCTGAATATAGCCGCATTTCCTGTTGGGGCATTCCAGTCACCTGCCGGGCCTACATCATTCTGTTCCCAGCTGTAAGTAAGTGGATTGTTATCAATATCTGAAGCGGATCCTTCTAATCTAAACGGTGTACTCTTAGGGATAGTATAATCACCTCCGGCATTTACAGAAGGTGGAAAATTGTTAGAAGGAATTGTCACCTGACATGTGGTTGACTGAACTTTCGCTGTAATAGACTGGAATGATTTGGTATGGAAAGTAGGAATACTGTTAGGTGCTAAGTTATTGGTACTTCCACAAATTCCTGCGTATGCCATAATGGTAATTCCGCTTCCAGGTTCTACGGCATTGTTAGCACTGCGGTTACTCCCTCCACAGCTTCCTGTAGTTGCATTAAAAGTATGCGGACCTCCAAACTGATGTCCTACTTCGTGGGCTACATAATCAATATCGTAGGGGTCACCAACCGGGTTAGGAGAACCGGTGATCCCTCTTCCTTTATTGGTTGCATTACAGATCACTCCTAATCCGGCCAATCCGCCGCCACCTGTGCTGAAAGTATGCCCTATGTCATAATTGGCATTTCCAATCAACGCATCAATCTGAGTCTGGCTTTCATTAATTAATGTCCCGGCATTATCATTTCCGGTAAAAGGATCTGTGGCAGAATTTGTAAAGATGACATTCGTCTCACTATCCACTAACACCAATCTTGAGGCTACTTCCTGCTCATATACTCCATTTACTCTGTTTACAGAAGTTACAATCGCTGACAAAGTCTGGGCAACAGTAGGTGTTGCTGAGCCCGTTGCTGCCTTTGCATACTGATTGGTACAAGCCACAGCAAACCTAAAAACTCTAATTTGAGTTCCTACGCTTGGACTTACGGTTTTTTGAGCGTTTTTTTTTCCTAATGGAGAATCGTCCTCATCTTTTACTCCGCAGGATCTTGGATTTTTATCAATTAAGTCACTTTTTTTATAAATGATATAATTGTTAATATCCTGTTTTGCATAAGGATCAATGTAAGTATCGCCTGCTACCACAGATTTTATCTGTGCATGAAACCCCAACTCAGTAAAATCAAGTTTGATAGTAGCATACTTATCATCTACTCCCTGCCCTGTAAAAGTAACGATCTGAGGAAACTGGCTGGCTAACCCAGGAGCCATCACCGAAGATTTCCAGATTTTGAATTTTGCTTTCGTACCGTCCGGCATTGGCAAAACAATAATCGGAGCGTTATCTTTACGGTCACTGTCTTTTAACTCCGGAACGGAATTAAAATAACTTTTCATTCCAGCCACATCTAATGTGTAAGTTAATGACTTTTCCGGCTGTACGGTCCTGTTTTTAGGATCTGCTTTAATGGACCTTTCACTGATTACTGTAAAAAAGTCCTGGGCTTTCCCTGAAGAAATGGATATCACAAATATCCCCAGATAAAATAATTGTTTAATTTTCATATATAATGGTATGTAATTTTTATTAATTCAAATAACAAGACCATAAACTAAAAAATAACCAGTTAAAGGTTCATAATTCAAATAATCTTGAATTATAAAATTAATTAAATTTATTCAAATATTATATACTAAAATTCAAAAAAAAATAATATTCAGTAGTAAAAAATCAATAATCAAGCTACCACAAAGCATTCTACTCAATAAGTAAATTTCCTTTATTAAAATAACTAATTTTATAGACTTTTATATTTTAATTATCTTTGATCCGAATGATATAAATCCATTCAAAAATCCAACAAAATAAAAAGAAACAGAAATCAAAAAACTATGAAAAAAATTATCTCAATCTTCATGTTTTCATTAACATTCGCATTTATGAATGCTCAGGAAAATTTTGAGGTGTCAACATTAAGAATCGGACCTTTTAAAGTCTTTATGCCCAAGGTGGAGGCTGAAAAAATTGCTGGAACAAAACTTACGAACTCTGGTGGGGAGAAAAAAAATAATGTAAAGTATAATGGAGAAATCATCCAGATTGATCTTTTCGACAATTATATTAATGAAGCCAATCCGAGTGTTCCTTCTGTTACTTACATGACAACAAAGAGTAAAAAATTTAAAACCAAAAGCGGAATCGGGGTTGGAAGCACCAGAGATGACCTTATCAATGCTTACAGAAATTATCCCAACTTCAGTGTACGTCCGGATTGGGATGACAATAGCAAACCCATCAAAGATTCCGGTTATTTTAATATTGAAGACAGCCAGGCAGGAACGATGTTAAGCTTTAAATTCATTAATAATATAGTAACCGAAATCTCTGTTTACCTCAATGAAGGCTGTTAAAAGCGGAAAAAAATTCAAATTAATTAAAATCCGGGGTTTCAGATCCGGATTTTTGCATTTCCATAAGCCGGTAAAAAATTGTAAATTCGCGTTCAAATAAATCAGACATAATGAGTAAAAGTATTGAAGAGCTAAAATCTCTTACTACGCAGATCAGAAGAGACATTTTAAGAATGGTTCATGCTGTAAATTCAGGACACCCGGGCGGAAGTTTAGGTTGTACAGAATACTTCACAGCCCTTTATGGAAAGGTAATGAACTATAAACTTCCTTTCACAATGGAAGGCAAAAATGAAGATCATTTTTATCTATCAAACGGACATATTTCTCCGGTATTCTATTCTACTTTGGCAAGATTCGGGTTCTTCCCTGTTGAAGAGCTGAGTACTTTCAGAAAATTAGATTCAAGGTTACAGGGGCACCCGACTACTCATGAGGGACTTCCGGGAGTGAGAATTGCTTCAGGTTCTCTTGGACAAGGACTTTCTGTAGCGCTGGGTGTAGCTCAGGGTAAAAAATTAGATGGTGATCAATCTCTTGTTTACACTCTTCACGGAGATGGTGAACTTCAGGAAGGTCAGGTTTGGGAAGCATTGATGTATGCTTCTGCTAAAAAAGTAGATAATATCATCTCTACTATTGATTACAACGGACGTCAGATTGACGGGGATACAGATGATGTATTAAGCTTAGGAAATCTTCATGCTAAACTTGAAGCATTCGGATGGATTGTTTTGGAAGAAAAGAACGGTAATGATCTTGAAGCTGTGATTGCAATCCTTGAGAAAGCAAAAACAGAAACCGGAAAAGGGAAGCCGGTAGCCATCCTTCTTCATACAGAAATGGGTTACGGGGTTGATTACATGATGGGATCTCATGCATGGCATGGTAAAGCTCCTAATGATGAGCAGCTAGAAACAGCATTCAAGCAATTGTACCTAGAAGCTCCGGCTGATTACTAATATCTTAACATCTCGATTAATACAATAAAAATGAAATATACATATACAGAAAAAAAGGACACTCGTTCAGGATTCGGAGCAGGATTAGCAGAACTGGCGGACAAAAATCCTAATGTAGTAGCACTTTGTGCAGACCTTATCGGTTCTTTGAAAATGGAGAAATTCATTGAGAAGGCTCCGGAAAGATTCTTCCAGATAGGGATTGCAGAAGCAAACATGATGGGAATTGCTGCAGGTCTTAGCATTACAGGGAAAATTCCTTTCACAGGAACTTTTGCTAACTTTTCTACTTCAAGAGTATATGACCAGATCCGTCAGTCTATCGCTTATTCTAACAAGAATGTAAAAATCTGTGCATCTCACGCAGGTCTTACTTTAGGAGAAGATGGAGCTACCCACCAGGTTCTTGAAGATATCGGTATGATGAAAATGCTTCCTGGAATGACAGTGATCAATACTTGTGATTATAACCAGACTAAAGCTGCTACTCTGGCGATTGCAGATTTTGAAGGTCCTGTATATTTAAGATTCGGGAGACCGGTAGTTCCTGTATTCATTCCGGAAGATATGCCTTTCGAAATCGGAAAAGGAATTATGCTTCAGGAAGGTACTGATGTAACGATTGTTGCAACTGGGCACCTTGTATGGGAGTCTCTTGTAGCTGCAGATGAGCTTGAGAAAGAAGGTATTTCTTGTGAGGTAATCAACATCCACACGATTAAGCCTCTTGACGAAGAGATCATTCTGAAATCTGTTGAAAAAACAGGTAAAATTGTAACGGCTGAAGAGCATAATTATCTTGGTGGTTTAGGAGAATCTGTTGCAGGTATGCTTGCAAGAAAAAGACCTACAAAACAGGAATTTGTAGCGGTAAATGATACTTTCGGAGAGTCTGCAACACCAGCAGAATTGATGAAAAAGTATAAAATTGATGCTGCTGCAGTGAAAGAAGCTGTAAAGAGAATCTTAGCTTAAGAAGCTATTTTTATATAGAAAAACCCCGGCTGTTTCTTTGAAACCGCCGGGTTTTTGTTATTACGTTATAGACCACCCCGTCAAAAATTCAAAGAATTTTTGCCACCCCTCCGGAGGAGGGGAATGGTTATACACCCATTCTTCATTGTATTAGTTTTTATCCTTCATTATTATTGTTCTGATTGCTGGTTTAAAGGAATTCCAACGGCGTTCAAAATAGGACATAGTATTTTCTCAATATACTCTCCTTCTCTTCTGCCGGAAGCTTTTGACCCTGAAAAATAATTGCTGATTCTGTAGTTTTTTACAAACTGATTTCTTTTTTTCCCAATTGAATAATAGTATCCTCCTCTCTCATCATTGATAAAATAAGTCATTTCATCAAAGTTCATAAGCTTTTTAGACAGTAAAAGTTTTCTGTATATACACCTCTCTGATTTATCAAAAATATATTTCACAGGAACCCTGAAAAGCAGATCAAACAGGAAATAGATCATATAAATTGTCCATAGTCCCATTGCCATTTTAAACTGATCTCCGGAAGTTTTACCCTTAAAATAATATAGGATTACAGGAAGTGCAATGACACCCAATGCCAGCCACCATACCAAAGTACGCAGGAAGTTGTAGTTGGGCTTAAAGCTTATTTCACTTCCGTTTTCTTCAAACTTATAGCGGTCTCTGATATCCATTCTCAGGATTATTAATGTTCATAATATCTTCTGTTTCATTCACCATCTTTTGTATTCCTTTTTGGGTAAGAGCCTGGCCTATTGTAAGCTGTTTCTCTTTGCCATTCACTTCAAAATACATCGACAGCATTACATTTGTGGTGATAAAACCCATGTATTTTGTTGCCAGTACATGAAAATTTCTGAAGTTATCTATCGGATAGGTTCTTGCCGGAACAAAAATGGTGTGTTTTCCTGTAATTGTCATGCGATCCATATCAATGATGAATTTCTTGGTGAAAAAATTAACCAGAATAAGTGCTACCACAGCAATGATAACATAGCTAAGAGTTCTTACGCTGTTAAAGAGCAATGCTGCTACAATCAGGAAGATAATACAAAGCACAGATACAAATACCGGCTGGTTTTTAAAAATATATTGATTTCCTTCTTGTTTATAAAATTTGTAGTTGTTCATAATTAATATAATTGTTGTTTAATTTTTGGCTACTGATATGATTATTATGCTTTTAGAGACTGTGATTGATAAGAGGCTTCTGAGACAATTATTTTATCGGGCTTCATATGTATATATTTAAAGTGTTTTTTTAATTCGTCATTCTTTTAATTGCCCCAGGTAGCCATCCAGTTCAGATATTCACTTCTGTATTCATTATCATTAAGTCTTACAACAAGATTTTTCAGCTCTTCCATCTCAAACTCATAATCTAAGACCGTGAAAATCAAGAAAATATCTTTGCCTGTAATCTTTGTGAAAAAGTTCTCATTTTTAAGTTTTTCCAGCACTTCGATGCAAGCCGAATACAATTTAGCCTGGAAACCTTCAAACCATTGATCATCATCTTCATGTTGATCCAGTTCTGCTCTCAGCTGAGTACAGATTTCATTGAATTCTTCATCAGCTCCTTCCATTTCATAGGTCCACTCTGCCGGTTCATACTTATAATAAAGAGCATCCTCCTCATCTGCCGTTTCCATTACTTTTATGGTATTGGCTGCGGGGCATACCGTCATTGCACCTTCATCACTGTACAATGCAAAGCTGTAAACCCCTTCTGCTCCATGCTTTTCATACACTTCTAAAAAAGCTTTCTTAGCGGCATCTTCTATCTGCTGTTTCAAAATTTCAAAATCCATCCTTTCTTTTCTTTTTTAAAATGGGCGGTAAAATTACCTTTATCCTGTCAAATCAGCACCTTATATTCTTTATAAGTATAGCCAAATTCATGATTATAGCTATTCTAATTTATAGTTTCACATTGAGTATTTAGATTATTTCTGCAGATACCTTCTGTTTCTTTTGAGGCAAGAGTGGGAAAATATAGAATGACCAAATACCGATTAAAAAAGAAGTCCGGTATAAATTAAAATATGATTTCAGACTTTTTACAGGGTATTTAATTTGTAAACTGTAACTACATTTCACCGCTATACTTTAAATCACGAAAACATACCGGACTAAACTAAAAAAAGTCATTTTTATGACTGAACACAATTGCTTAGATGGTGAAAGGATATAAAAGCAATACGTTTTTCAGATTATTTTTCATTCAAAACAAGTACTTCTTCCACAAAAAACATCCTTAGAAACATACAAATTTCTTTCAAAATGAATGAATAATCATGTGATTTCTAATGTTAAATCCATTCATTCCACCGTATTGTACAATAGAATATCTTACTCTACAATAGGCTGTTATATTCCTAAGCTTTCATAACATTTCAGGCTTCACTTTATACTTTTCAATATTTGAAATATTTCACCCAACCTTCTGATATAGATACAATCTGAATATGCATGTTTGTACATAAAATAAGCAAATCACTTACATATTTTATCCCACTGAAGTGAACTGAATATTTATAGATTTGAAAACATCAACGTTGACGGAATACATTCCACGTATTGCATTGTATATGTACAGTACATGAAAATAGGTGAAGTATTCAATCCCAATGTCAGGGTTTATATGGCACAAATGATTCTTAATCTTAAAAATTATCACAATGAAAAAGTTAATCGGGATGAAGAGTAACTTCTCTTCTTTGGAAAACAAGAAAATGAAAAGTCTACAATCTATCAAAGGTGGTGGAGACACTGCCATCAACTATGTTTCTACAAACAAAGGGGAAGTGTATGATAAAGAAACCTGGGTAGACCACAAGCTTTCTTCAACTTTAGACGTCGGGTAAAATTTAGCCTGCAATCTATCATACATTGTAAGGGAGGGATTATTTCCTCCCTTTACAAAGAAAAACATCTTAATTGACTTTATAAAATCGATTATATAATGAAACGAAATTTGATTTTGAAATATATAGGGTCCTTTCTCATCATTAGCTTTATATTCTTATCCTGTAAAAGCAAAAATTATATAGTTTATTACAACAGAGTAAATGAAATTGACAGCATCTATAGAATTGCCAATAAGCCAGAAGAGGCCATAAAACAATACCGGAAATTATTCAAAAAATATAGTCCGAAAAATCAGGACCGTATTGAAGAGTATGAGACGTACATTAAACTGGCTGATCAATATCAAAAAGATTTCGGAGGAAAGAAAAGTCTTTACAAGCTTATCCCTCTGATTGCTCCTTATGAAGGGTCGGAAAAAAGTTATTTCGGTCTATTCCGAAAATACGGTGTCGACAGTACTGAAGTGAGACAGAAAATTGCAGACTGGAAAAAAGGTTTAAATAAAAGATTGGTAGATTCCTTCAGTATTGCTTTCACCCGTGATCAGGCTGAGGGACGGAAAAATCTTCAGCTTTTAGAAAAAAATGACAAAATAAATGCAGAACTATTAAAATGGACTTTTGAAAACTATGGTTATCCTTCTATACAGAAAATAGGACTTATTGGAAATGATGGTGTATTTATGCCGATGCATCCCCTGTTCAGTCATATGATAGAATCAAAAGAATATAATTATTTCAAAACGAAAATGCTTGAATATGTAAAATCCGGAGACTGTATTCCAAAAGATTACGCCAATATGGTGGACAGACACGATCTTCAAATCAATAAACAAGAGATGGCGTATGGTTCTTATCCAAGTTATTCATCTGTGATTGATACTTTAAAAGTAAACCGAAACAGGAAAACCATAGGATTACCTCCCTTAAGACGTTCATCTAAAATCAAAAACAAGTTGTGAAGTGATACTTATTATTTCTAACAACAATGAAAGGACCACCATGATGATCATAAAATGGCTCCTTGCAACGAAAAAGAAATTTATACGCATCCATGAAGATGAAGTTTTTGAAATTAAAACTGAAAACAAAAAGATCTTTTTAGAAAGTGACAGAAATTCTTTTTTTCTGGATGAAATCACAAGTGTGTGGTACAGGAGGGGCAGATTAAAAATCAAACGCTTAAGATATGAAAACTCTTCTGTAAATGCTCATATGAATGAAGTACAGCATTGGCTGGAAGATTATGTAAGAACAATACTGGAAACAAAAAAACATATCAATAAAGAAAGCAATAGTGACATTAATAAACTCCTGGTGCTGGAAGAGGCTAAAAAAATAGGGTTAGAAATTCCTGAATATTACCTGGCAGATAATACGGATCAGGTTTCTTTGGATAAAACTATTATAAAAACCATTGGTGGAAATCCTATTTTGGATAATATTGATAAAGATTTAAATGGTATCATGTATACTTCAACGATACAAAAAAGAGAAAAAGCAAAGTTCTTCATAACCTTTTTTCAAGATAAGATTGATAAGGAATTTGAAATTAGAACATTTTATCTTAATGGAAAATGTTACTCAATGGCTATTTTTTCTCAAAACGACGAGCAGACCAAGACAGATTTCAGAAAATATAATTTAGAAAAACCTAACAGAAATATTCCCTATACACTTAGCATTGACATTGAGGAAAAAATTCATCTTCTGATGCAGATACTAGATCTTAATTGCGGATCACTGGATTTTATCAAAGGAAAGGATGGAAAATTCTATTTTTTGGAAGTCAATACTATTGGGCAATTTCTGGGATTATCTCATACCTGCAACTATTCGTTGGATAAAGAAATAGCTAATTATTTATGAAAATCAAAGTTAAAGAAAAAAACAAGCTACCCCTTACCTTCAAACATATTGAATCCTTCAATGATCAAAAACTTAAAAAAAACAATGATGTCATTTATGTTTTAGACTGTGAAAAATATCAGACCAATTTCTATATCAGAGAAAGACCCATAAAATCATTAACTCGATTATTATGAAAGCATTTACTTTTATATTCTATTCATTTGTAATAATGATGATTTCATTTTCAAAAGCACAGAATTCCAGCTTTATATACGAATTAAATTATAAACCAAATTCGGATAGTTTAAAAACTGATAAAATTGTTTTCTATCTGGATATTAAGGATAAAAGCTCTGTATTTCGGTCAGATAAATTTCGACAGTCTGATTCCCTAAGAGCTAAAAAAGGTATAGGAAATGGATTTGATATGGAATATAATAATAAACAGCTTTATGTTTATAAGAAAAATGGAAACAGTGAAATTCTAAAATACGTTTTTGTCCCTTTAATCTATAATACGTACGCTATTTCCATTGATGAAGAATTTCATTGGAAAATTATTGAAGAAAAAAAGAAAATTGGCAATTACAATTGCCAAAAAGCAGAAGTAGAATATGGAGGAAGAAACTGGACTGCATGGTTTACAAATGAAATTCCTTTACAACAAGGTCCGTATGTTTTTTATGGATTGCCTGGACTAATTGTAAAAATTTCTGCTGAAAAATTTGATTATGATTTTGAACTCATTCAAATAAGAGATTTTAAATGGAAAGAGCTTTATACAGATAAATTTCAAAAAGAAAATTAGTTGGGAAGACTTTCAAAAACTTCAAAAAAACTACTACACCGAACCATTATCTATGATTAATAAATCTGATATAAGATCTTACGATGAAAGCGGAAATATAATAAAAACTAATTTCAAAGAAATGAAAGAAAACATTCAAAAAAGAATTCGAGATAAAAATAATCCTGTTGAGCTCAATCACAAAGTTGAATACAAATAATTATATAAAATGAATAAACTAAGTTTAATTTTTGTACTACTAACTTCCTTTTGCTTTGGTCAAAAAATGAGTTTTATTTATGAGGTAAATTACCGATTAAACCGTCAAATGTCTGATCAATTTACTACCAAAACAATGATTTTAGATTTTGTAGACAAAGAATCTATCTTCAGAGAAAGTATGGATCGAAAATCTGATTCATTGAGAATGAATAATGGCTCTCCAATGCTTTCTTCAGGTTTTGAAAATCAGTTTTACATAAAGAAAGACCTTTCAAATCATAAAATATCAAAAATAATTACAAACGGTCAATTTTGCTATCTTCTTCCTATTGACGACACTATAAATTGGGAAATTTCTTCAGACAAGAAAAAAATTGGAATTTACAATTCTCAAAAAGCTGTTACCACTTATGGAAATCGAGAATGGACAGTATGGTTTTCTAATGATATACCAATTAATGATGGTCCTTATATATTTAGTAATCTTCCCGGGTTGATTATTTCAATAACAGACAGCAGTGGAGATTATAAATTTGATCTTGTACAGGTTAAAAAATCGTCCAATTTATTTGATGCCAGAACAAAACCAATATTGATTAACTGGAATAAATACGATCAATTAGCAAAAGCATATTATGATAATCCTAACGCCGAAATAGAACAAAAAATCAGAAACGCAAAAAAGGTTATTATGCAGGATGCTCACGGAAATGTTATTGATTTTGATATCAGGCAAATGAATAAAGACGATCAAGAAAATATCAGAAAAAACAATAACCCAATTGAACTCAATCACAAAATCGAATATAAGTAATTTACTAATTCATGAACTATTTCAACCTATTCAGCAATATCCTCATCACCAAAGGAGCCACCAGAATTCTTATTTCGGATCTACAGAGAAATGTATCTGAACTATATCCCCTGGAATTGTACGAGATGATAGAAGATATGAAAAAAAATTCTCTTGAAGACATCCTGAAAGATTATGATGATGAATCCAGGCCAATTGTTCAGGAATACATTAATCTGCTGCTGGAAAAAGAATATGGATTTGTTACTGAAAACGACTGGGACAGGAACTTTCCCCCACTTTCTTATGAATATCATGAGCCCAGTGCTATAACAAATCTCTTTATCGAAATGGAAGATATAGAGCAGCTGAAAAAAATAAAACCTTCTGTGGAAAACCTTGGCATTAAACATTTGGTTATTTATAGTTTAAAACCGTTAACAATCAATGAATTCATAGAAATTGATGATACTTTTAAAACCTCAGTGCTGTCAGGAATAGAAGTCTTTTCACCATTTCATCAGGAAACCAATCTATCTTTTATACAGGCTCTTCACAAAAATACAGTCAGAATATACAGTCTCATTTTCTACAATTGTTCGAACACTCCTTTCAAAGCCAAAGATGAATACAGATTTTCGCTGAATTTTCTGAAAGATGACCTGAAAATATCTGCCTGTGGAAAAGTGGAACTGAAATATTTCAACACCAACCTTCCAAAAGTACTGGAAGCAATGAGTCATAATTCCTGCCTGTATAAAAAGATGGGTATTGACCGAAACGGCACCATTAAAAACTGCCCATTGATGGTTGAAAGCTTTGGAAACATCCATAATCACAGCCTTGAAGAAGCAATCGCCCAACCTGATTTCAAAAAATATTGGGATCTGACCAAAGACAATATAGAAGTCTGTAGAGACTGTGAGTTCCGTTATGTCTGCACAGACTGCAGGGCATACACCGAAAATACAGAAAAAAGCAAAGAAGGTCTGAATGTATCAAAACCTCTAAAATGTGGCTATAATCCCTATTCAGGAGCCTGGGAAGACTGGACAAAAAATCCTTTGAAGCAAAAAATTTTTCATTCATCAGAACTCATATAATGTTTCCCATTCCCTCTTATATTCAAGAACGGCTTTTAAATTGAATTTAAAAGCCGTTCGTCTTATTATAAAGTGATTATATTCTTATTTGAAAAACTTCCATTTCGGGATAATGGCCAGCATTCCGAATCCTGTAAACAGGAAAAGGTTGGTAACATCTGTGTACAGAAATGTAGACAGGTAATAATTGTGCATAAAGAAGTGCATCACCAGTAAAGCCGGGAACATGAAGATTCCTATTTTTCTGTAGAAGAACATCAGCACCAGCCCAATCATCATTAGTACATCAATTGAAAAAATAACATAGAAATACCACCTTGGAATCTCCAGGTATTCATGCTGCAGATATTCATCCACATCTATTCCAAGCCCCATGATGGTAAACAACATAAGAGCTGCAAATGCCAGTACAAATCCCCATCCTTTCTTCGGATCTTCATCAAAATAGCTGTATTCTTCCATACCTGCAAAAATAAAGAACTTATGAGAGATTTCATAAGTTCTTTTATAATTATTCGTTTAAAATTTGACTTATATAGAGATAGCGTTGATCAATCTATTTTTGTCACTTAAGAATTCTTCCATAGAGATCATACTTTCCGTTCTCATTACGTCCTGAATGTCATCTATCTGATAAATAATTCTTTTAGCATCATCGGTATTCTTAGCTCTTACTTTACAGAAAATATTATATTTTCCGGAAATAACGCTAGCTTCAATGACGTTAGGTAAAGTTGACAATTCTTTCAATACTTCCTGAGTACGGTTTGATTTTGTCAAAAGGATCCCTATGAAAGCTGTAAAATGATAGTCCAGCTTACCATAATCGATATTAAGAGATGATCCCAAAATAATACCTGCATCTTCCATCTTTTTCACTCTTACGTGAATTGTTCCAGCAGAAACATCCATCTGCTTTGCAATTTCAGTAAAAGGCATTCTTGTGTTTTCTACTAAGAAATCAAGAATCTTCTTGTCTATTTCGTCCAGTTGATAGTTCATATTAGTTAAATTACAATTTCTTTAAAAAATCTATGTATTTTTTGCAAATTTACGAAAAATAATTTAACTAAAAAATATATATCAAATATTAACAATAATTAACACAGATGATAAAAATCATTAAAATATTCTGATTATTTACTATTCGATTTTATAGAATCTGTTTTTATTTCACCTTTTGCATCTGAAGTTTTTTTGTCTTTTTTCTTCTTTTTAAACAAAGAATTGAAGCTTTTACTCCACACGACCCCGCCTCCATAGGCTTGATTTGCAGAACCGTTTGTGCTCACCATTCCCATCCCGATATTAGTGGGTTTAGAATATCCTCGAATGATTAAACTTCCATCATTCTTTTTTGAAAGGTCATATTCTACAGACCCTTCTCCGGAAAGATAGTTATTCTGTGTATTATCTGTTTTAGATAGAGGAATTCCCAATCCGGTCTTAATATTAATTCTGGGAGAAACCGCTACACTTACTCCTGCATTGGCTCTGTCTCCAACTGTTGAGTTCTGGTCTCCTTTCACATAATTAAGGTCAATCTGAAATTCATTACTCATTGTATTAAGAACAGATCCCAACTGTTTAAGAAGCATGTTATACCCTTGCGATTCCGCAACGTTACCTACGTTTACTTCCACTCCACCACTATTGGACACGTTAAAGGTGCTCAACAAAAGAACTGAACCGAATTGGAGTACTTTCTCTCCTTCCTGACTCATTTTAGCAGCCAGCGTTTCTCTTACCTGACTGGACACATCCATTGCCGTTACATTCAGATCGATCTGAGGATCTACTAAGGACTGGGTAATATGAGCCTGTAATAAAACACTGATAGGCTGTAGTTTTCCCATACTCAGATATTCCCCAACATTGGCCACCATCCTTATATAATTGGCGTTAATGTCTAATGCCGGCTTCATAGCGTCACCATCCCATCTGATACTACTGTTTTTTTCAATCTGGAAAGTCTTATTAAGAATTGCCTTAGAGACAAATGTTCCGTTATCTACTTTATAGGTACCACTCATCGCGATATTTCCCTGTCTGTTCATGTGGAATCTCAACGGATCTGCTGAACCTTTTACGGTAATATTTCCTACATCATCTCCTACCAGTACGTTTACAGTTGTTCCTTTATCTACGGCCAGATTGAAATCAATATTCATATTGGCTCCTGTTTTCTTCTTTTCTTCCAGCGTAATCAGGCCGTCTTTTCCTTCTTTCAGGAACCTCAGCATCTTGAATTCTTCAACATTGGATGTAGAGCTGGAATTAAAGGTAAAGGTACTTCCGTTAAGTGCCTTCATATTAGGAGTTGTAATACTTAATCCTGAGACAGGTCCGTCCACATAAAGATCTCCCTGCCCGTAAACTCTTCCCCAGAACAGGTCAAAATCTTTTTGGGTAGTATTAAGCATCAACAGATTATCTGCCCTCATTACGAGAGATACACCCATTGAAGAAAGGGTCTCAAACTGGATTGCCCCGGAAACATTTCCTTTGGAATTGGTTCTGCCGTCATGTACCTCAATATTGTTGAGGATGGCTAATCCTTTGGTCAGCTGAATCACAGTATCATCAAATGAATAATCTACCCCGGTAAACAAAAGCTTTAAGCCAAAATCTTTTAAAGCAATATCACCGCTATAATCCAGATTATTGAGCTTTCCGTTGATTTTAAGGTCTCCGGTTGCTTTTCCACGAAGGTTTGCGAAAACAGTCTGTACAAACTGCTGTGTAAATGACAGATCGAAATCACGCATTTCTGCCGTAAGATCGATGATCGGAGAAGAAGTATTATTGTTGACTGTTCCTGTTAAATTAAGACTGTTATTTCCAAGGACACCTGCAGAATGTACTTTTACATCTATATCATAAACGTTCAGTGAGAAGCCATTGGTGGCAGAAATAGAAATATCTCCCATATCATTGCCGTTCATCTTGATATCATCAATATTAAGATCTACCAGTGGCTGAAGTGTACTTTTATCCATCTTGATCTTGACACTTCCGTTGGCAAGACCCTTGATGTCCATTGTATTTCCTCCGGACTGCATTTCCAGAAGTTTTTCTATTGAAAAGTCGTTGATATCGGCATCTACATAAAAATCTTTTGCCGATTTAAACTGTGCTTCTTTAATAAACAAGGCACTTTTATCGGAATAAACCCTTAGATTTCTGATATCAAAATCTCCGGTCTTCCTTCTATAGGTAATGGAATGATTGAGCTCCGGACTTGTATCTATAGCCCAGGTCACTTCATTAAATTTCACTTCAGTAGGCTCAAACCTGAACACATAATCACCGGCTGCATCGGTAGACTGATCTACATTAATCGCGTATTCTTTAAGCTTTTCATTAATTTCATCATCAGGACTTCCATGCTTGAATACGGTAGCTAAATGAAGAGTATTTCCATTTTCATTATTCCCTTTCAGCTCAAAATCTTTGATCACATTTTTATTGTAAACTACCCTATTTATCTTAGCGTACAATTGCTGGTTAAGGTCAGCAGTATTAATTCTTACTTTAACACTGTCCACCATTGCACTGTCTCTGTTGATGTTCTTTCTGTCGTGAACTTTATAATCAGGATTGGAAGCTGCCAGCGCTTTATCAGCATCTGTAATCTCTTCTTCCTTCGTCATCATATATTTCAAAGAAGCAGCATCCAGGTTCAGAATCAGGTTGTTTGAATTTCCATCATATTCTCCCTCCACAATAGCTCCCTGAGGAATTTTAAGTTCCGGTAAAAAGTAATTGACTAATCCCTGCTGAACATCAAATTTCAGCGCAAAATTCTGTCCGCGATATAGTTTTCTCGGCGGTGGTCCCACCAATATTTTTCCGACTCCGTTTTCTACCATTCCTGCAAGATCTGCCAGGCTGTATCTTCCCGATATCTTGCCTGTTGCAGCTCCTGGAGCATCTACATCAATCACACGGCCCCCTGCTTCTACAAAAGTTTTTAATTTGGCATTCGGAATATTATATTTTTGAGTTGCTGTAGCAAAGTTCAGATTGTTGGCATTAACGTCCAATGTAAGGTCATTAATGGAAGACATGGCCATCTTTCCTTCAACCTGACCGCTTACCACCTGACTGCCAGGCTTATTGGTAAAATAGTTCATGTTCAGGTAAGTGACATCCGCGTTGACATCCATAGCCACTCTTGAAGTACTGAAATCTATTAATCCTTTGATTGTAGCTTTTGCCTGCTCATCATTTACGGTAATAAGTCCGTTGTATTTTTTATGATCCAATAATCCATCCAGATACAGATTATTGATCGTTTTATCCATAATTTCAACACTTGCAATCTGAGATTTAGTGGTCAGACGCATGGTATTCACATCAAAACTTTGCCCGTTAAGATCAAATTTACCGGAAATTAAGCCTACTGTTTTATTCTTTGTAATGACAGATGTATTCAGATCTTTCACATCAAGATAACCTGAATATTTAGGCATTGCGGTGCTGTAACCCGATAACGTAAGTTTGGAGATTTTAGCCTGTCCTATTCCTGTCATTAAATTCCCGCTATCCACATAGATCTGATCCGGATTTACTCTTGCTGTTCCGTTGTATTTTAATTTTCCGAAATCATCAGCAAAATTCTTCATCTTTTTAGAGATAAAAGAAGGCATCATCGCTTTTAAATCCTTGTATGTAAAATCTGTGGAAAGATCTTTTGTTTCAATGGCAAAATGTCCTTTCAGCAGGTTATCCACCTTCATGGTTTTGGTTGCAATATTAACATCAGGATTTCTGATCAGGAAATTCTCCAGATGGAACTTATTTAAAGGTCCCGTCATTGTCCCTGAAAGATTGAACGGTTTAATATTATCCCAGTTCGTCACAAAATAGCTAATGTCATAACCACTCACCTGGCTTCCCTGTTGAATGTTCATATCCCATCGTACTCTGTCAGCAAAATCAGACCATGACCCGTCATGAAGATTAAATTTAATATCTCCCTGAAGTAAGGTATGATCGGTATTTAATGTAAGGTCTTTCAATGACAAAAACTGTTTCGTTAAAGACAGTTCTGTTGAAAAAGTATCCACAATATGAGATTTTCCCCATCTTGAGGTTACAAAAGACATATTATTGATCAATGCAGAAACATTCGGTCCGTTGACTTTTACGTTTGGGGCTTTTAAGTTGAATTGTGTAGCTGTAAGCCATTTTCCCTGTTCTCCGGGAGAATTATCATTAATGATAGAAACTTTAGAGTCAATAATCTGTACTCTGGAATTCAGCTGAAAAGGAGGTTTGTTAGGATCTCTTTTCTTACCATTATCAAATAGTTCTGTAAATCTCACAAAGTTTGAGATGCTGTCTCCTTTGTAGGTAATCACTTTTATATCAGCATTGACAAGGGTCAAAGAATTAAAACTTAGAGAATTACTATTTCCTGAAATAGCATTTACCGCGAGAGAAATCCAGTCGGAATCCGCACGAAATTCCCGGGCTTTAATAAAATCAAATCCTTTATAATCTTTTACTTTTAAACCTTTGATGGTGACATCTCCAAAGTAGTTAACATCCACACTTTCTGTGGAAAATCCTGATTTAAAATCCTGATTTACAATCTGAAGAGCCTGATCTGCCGCCCATTGTTTTGTTACCGGAAGATTGATAATAACCAATACACTTCCTACCAGAAATAAACCAATCCAAAAGAGAATCAAAAGAAGTTTCGCCCACCATGTATAGCTAGTAACATCTTTCACCGCCTGCTTTCCAAACTCTTCAGCCGTTTCCACAGGATGATGTATGGCATCTGAAGCCAGCTCAGATGCTTCTTTTACTGTCTCCCGAACTTTTTCCTCAACATTTTCGACAGTTTTCTGTACCTGATCCCCTAGGTTTTCAGCTACCGATTTTTTATTCTCATTCTCGTTATTATTCTCTAACTTTGCCATTATTATGAGCGACTCTATAATTTTAGGTATTGAATCGTCCTGCGACGACACCTCAGCAGCTATCATCAAGGGAAATTCTATTCTTTCAAACATTGCCGCAAACCAGGCCATCCATAAAGAATATGGTGGTGTTGTCCCTGAATTGGCTTCACGGGCCCATCAGCAAAATATTATCCCCGTTGTTGAAAAATCTTTTTCTAAAGCAAATATACAACAAAATGCTATCTCTGCTATAGGATTTACTCGCGGACCGGGACTTTTAGGATCTCTTCTTGTAGGAACATCATTTGCTAAGTCTTTGGCTATGAGCCTGAACGTACCCTTAATTGAAGTAAATCACCTCCAAGCCCACATTCTGGCCCATTTCATCGAAGATGCAAATCCTGTGCCGCCCACTTTTCCATTTTTATGTCTTACGGTAAGTGGCGGACACACCATGATTGTACTGGTAAAAGACTATTTCGATATGGAAATTATCGGGAAAACCATTGATGATGCCGCAGGAGAAGCTTTTGATAAAATCGGAAAGATTTTTGACCTTGACTACCCTGCCGGACCTATCATTGACAGACTTGCCAGAGAAGGGAATCCTGATGCATTTAAATTCAACAAACCGAAGCTGGAAAATTATGATTATTCTTTCAGCGGTATTAAAACTTCAGTATTATATTTCATTCAGAAAGAAGTCAGAAAAAATCCGGATTTCATCAAAGAAAACCTAAATGATCTATGTGCATCTGTACAGAAATCAATCATTGAAATCCTGATGAATAAACTTGAAAAGGCAGCTCAGGATCTTAACGTCAATAAAGTTGCTATTGCGGGTGGTGTATCTGCCAATTCTGCACTGAGAAAAGCAATGGAAGACAACAAAGAAAAGCTGGGCTGGAGTATTTTCATTCCTAAGTTTGAATATACCACAGATAATGCTGCGATGATTGCCATGGTAGCAAAACTGAAGTTTGAGAGAGGTGAATTTACAGATTTAAGAACCTCGGCAACAGCAAAATACGATTTATGAAAATACTCTTAGAAGAAAAAGTACTGGGCACGCATTCTAAAAAGAATTCAAAATATTATTGGGTATTAGAAACGGTTACAGGAAAAAATGAAGACACAGAACATGCCTTAGATTACTTTCCATCAAGCTCTGAGACAGGATATATTCAGGATATAAAAGAGGAAATTATAAAAAAAATAAATTCTGAACATCTTTTCAGTTTTCCTTATACTCCAAAAGAAGGAGACTATTTATCGATCAAAAATAATTTGAGAAAACAGGAATATTTAAATCTGATTTTTATTAACAATATCTGGATTGAGGAAATATACATGTGTTCTTACCGTGAATGTGATACAGATATCTACACAACCATAAAAACAGGAGTTGCATTCTTAACTCAGGATATATGAAACTATTTTACGGAGAAATAACAGATCAGCAGGTCATCATCCATAACGAAGAACAGCAGCATATTGTAAAAGTGCTACGTATGAGAGATGGTGAAGATATTCATGTGACGGATGGAAAAGGGAAACTTGCTTCCGGAAAACTTGTTATAGAAGGTAAAAAAGCAGGTATTGATGTTTCTGAGATCAAAGAAAGTCTACCGGAATTCACTCCTAAACTTCATATTGCGATTGCTCCCACCAAGAATATTGACAGGATTGAGTTTTTTGTGGAGAAAGCTGTAGAAATGGGTATTTCAGAGATCAGTATTATCGTAACTGAGAAAACGGAACGTAAAAATATTAATATTGATAAAATCAGGAAGCAGGCTGTAGCGGCATCGAAACAAAGTCTGAGATTTCATTTTCCGGTCATCAATGATGCTGTAAAACTAATGGACTTCCTGAAAAATACTGATCCGGAACATACTTTTGTAGCACACTGTCATGAGAATCTGGAAAGAATTGATCTTAAAAATATTCCTCAACTGAAACAGCTTACCTTTTTAATAGGCCCTGAAGGTGATTTTTCTGAAAAGGAAATTGCATTTCTGGCAGAGAATAAAGTAAAGGCTGTCTCTCTCGGAAATCAAAGGCTCAGAACGGAAACGGCAGGAGTTTTTGTAGCCGCATGGAATTATTATAACATGATATAGATAACAAAAAGAGAAGGTACTGAACCTTCTCTTTTTATCTCTGATTCTATTTCCAGTCAATATTATTTTCTCTCAGATATTTCTCAAAAATCTGCTGTCCGCTTCTGATTGAATTTACGGTCCAGAGAATTTTCATCCTTAAAAGTTTTTCTTCATCCAGTTTATAATCAATATCAGATTTTATAAGCTTTTGTTTCAATTCATACATACAGATTGAAGCTGCTACAGAAACATTAAAGCTTCTCGTAAAACCATACATTGGAATTGCCAGTGTCTCATCTGCAAAGTCTAAAATTTCCTGAGACACCCCTTCCATTTCGGTTCCGAAAACCAATGCAATCGGTTCTGTAATTTCATATTCAGGCAGCATTTTAGCATTATTTTCCAATGAAACCACCACAATTTTATATCCTCTGTCTTTAATACTCTGAAAGGACTCCATATTCCGCGGAAGCTTTTCTACCTCAACCCAGGTATCTGCGCCTTTTGTTACCCGAAGATTAGGTTCAAAACTATATTCTTCCTGTAAAGCGACTACTTTATGAAAGCCACAAGCCTCCACAGAGCGTACAATTGCTGCTGCATTTCTAAACTGATAGACATCTTCTACAACAGGAAGCACAAAATCTGAACTTTCCTGCGAGAAATGTTCAATTTTTGCCAGCCTTTCTTCGGTTAAAAACTGTTTTAAATATTCATAAGTCTGTGCTAAATCACTCATCTGCATTTAGTTATTTTTTCAATAGCCTAATATAACGCCTGTGATCACCATCTTATTTTTATAAAATTTCGATCTAAGCGTTTCATTCATTTTCAAATCTTTGCAAATTAACGTAATTTTGACCTATGAACCCTAATCGGGCTCCAATTCTTAATTAAAAATAGTACATGAAGCGAAAAGTCCTGCTCATCTATACCGGTGGAACCATCGGGATGGAAAAAGATTATGAAACCGGAAGTCTCCGTGCCTTTGATTTTGGTAATATATTTGAAAAGATGCCTGAAATGAGGCTTATGGAATGTGAAGTCTTTGTCCACCCTTTCGCCAAACCACTGGATTCATCGGATATGGGACCTGAAGAATGGAGGATTATTGCCAATTATATTCTTAAAAACTATAATGACTACGACGGATTCCTGATTCTTCACGGGACAGATACTATGTCTTATACGGCATCAGCATTAAGCTTCATGTTAAAAGGATTAAGAAAACCCGTCATCATGACCGGTTCTCAGCTTCCGATTGGTGACCTGAGGACAGATGCCAAGGAAAATCTTCTCACCAGCCTTTATTATGCCAGCCTTTATGAAAATGATGAAGCGGTCATTCAGGAGGTTGCCATTTATTTTGAGTACAAGCTATTAAGAGGAAACAGAACGTTGAAATATTCTGCCGAGTATTTTGATGCATATGCAAGTCCGAATTACCCTATTCTGGGTCAGTCCGGAGTTCATTTGAATATTCTTAAAGATAACCTGTTCCGTTGTGATCCTGAAGTAGAATTCCATGTAGATGAACATATTTCCGAAGATATTTTATTCTGGAGGATTTTTCCAGGAATGCACTTAAGTCATTTCAGGGAAATTCCTAAAATGAAGGTACTTATTCTTCAGGTATTTGGTTCCGGAACCATTTTCAGCAGTGCAAAAACCCAGGAAACACTTCAGGAAATCAGAAATAACGGAACGGAAATCGTAGTGGTAAGCCAGTGTATATCAGGAGGTATCTCATTCGGAAAGTATGAAAACAGTAATATTTTCTCCAGAATCGGTGCCATCAGCGGAAGAGACATGACCGCTGAAACCGCTATTACGAAAGCAATGCACCTTATTGATAATCCAAGCTACACCGGAAGCTTTGCTGATAATTTCACCAGAAGCCTTTGTGGAGAAATTACGGATTAAATTGCAAGAATAATTTGGATATTAAAGAAATTACACTATTTTTGCAATCTCAAAAAGAGAGGTGTCCGAGTGGTTGAAGGAGCTACCCTGGAAAGGTAGTATACGGGTAACTGTATCGAGGGTTCGAATCCCTTCCTCTCTGCAAAAAAAATTAAAGCCTGTGCTAATGAAGCACAGGCTTATTTTTTGGTTAAAATTCCTGATTTATATTCAATTCTCTATTCCATAAGTATTTATACTCAAAAACATAATTGGTAATTTATACTATACAATATCATTTCTGTTCTTCGTTACTTTGAATTACAATCTAATCAACTAAAATCCAAATCAATATGACATCAACAAGTGTAAATGCAAATTCTTCAGGTCAACTCGTACTTGGAAACGGAGCACAGTTTTGGGTATACCTTTCACCTCAAAACGACACCGCCAGAATGATATCTACATGGCGCGTAACATTCTCACAGGGAAACTGGAGCGATACCATTTCCAGTGAAAATCCAACCAAACAAATTCAGACTCCCAATCTTTCAGGGATCTTTGAAATCAAAGTAGAATTGCTAAGCGGATCTACCGGTACATGGCGTCAGATTCCTCCTCAGAACGGAAGCCATAATGAAATAGGCTGTAATTCTAACTGTGCATCAATGGTAGGTATTGTTGCCGACAGCACCAATCCTCCTATCGGCGCTATCAATGCCCACTTTTGGACGACATGGGATGCCATGTGTAAAACAGGGCAAAATTAAAATATAAATAAAACCAGTCCATAAAACCAGATTGCCACAGTATTTTGCATACTGTGGCAATTTACTATTCTCTGTAAAACATTTTTCAAATGCTCATGACGAGAAAACTATTGAATCTAAAAATTTGTTTATTTCCTTTTTCACTAAATTCGCTTATTCAAACAGGACTTTTCAATATGTATACATTCAGGACAGTATTCTCATTGCTAATATTTTCAACGCTTTTTCTATTTCCGCAATTGGCGAAAGCCAGTGCCTACTGGATGGAAATTCACGGATCGGGAAAATTAAAAGATCCTGTAAAGGTTCAGGTTTTTTATGGTTTTATTGATGATCTTAGCGAGCGCCACCGGACCACCGGAACAGAATTTCATGAAATCAAAAATTTCCAATTCTTTATCCTGAATGCCAAAGGAGAAAAATCAAAGTTTGAATTACAAATGAAGGGAGACTATTGGGAAGGAACTTTCACCCCAGATCAGGAGGGAACTTACCGGATTTTAGGAATGAACGATCAGCAGCCTGTTCTTCTTCGTTCTAAAAATCCTGCTGAAAATGTAAGACCAATTGATTTTATGTGTAGTGCTTATCATGTCGGGAAACCTTCGGAATTGATATTGCCTGTCCAGTTCATGGATATTATTCTTAAGGAAAAAAAAGGCATTTATACTATTTTTCCGTACAGGAACATGAAACCTGTTGAAAAAGGAACTGCCGTCAGGATATTTAACCCCGAAAACTGGGAGAAAAACATTTCTATTGATGAAAACCATCAAGCTGTATTTAAGCCAACTCTTGCGGGGCTGTATGTAATCCGACAGGATTGGAATGACAATACTCCCGGAACTTTTCAGGGGAATTCCTATGGAAAAATACGTTACCGGAATAATTACTGCCTTTGGATCAACTGATCTTATCTTAATCATAAAAAATAAAAATCCCGAACATCAGTCCGGGATTTTTTCAATTATAATAATTATTTAAAACTTTAAAGAAACACTTCCAAGAAAACGTGCCGGAGCCTGTGGTGTCAGACGTACAGACCAAGCTTTTTCATTGGTTATATTATCGAATTTCAATCCTACTCTATATTTCGGCTGATCGTAGAAAATCCCAAGATCAAACATTTTATAAGATGGGATTATAACTTTCGCTGTTTGTGTATTGGTTTGATAAGAAGAGGAACCCATATTTCCTCCTCCACCTATTCCAAGGCCTTTTAATTTTCCTTCAGAGATCCGGTAGCTGATCCAGAAATTATACATATTGGCTGGGCCTGATAGTGCAGGTCTTAAACCGTCAACAGAAGGATTGGCATTGGTATATTTACTGTCGTTATAAGCATATCCCGCCACAATATTGAATCCATCAAAGGGATTGGCAGTAATTTCAGCTTCTATTCCTTTGCTTAGCTGTGTTCCGTCCTGTATTGAATAGTTGACATCATCAGGGTTGGTTCGTAAAATATTATCTACACGAATGTTATAATAGCTTAAGGTTCCTACCAGTCTGTGGTTGAAAATATCTGCCTTCACCCCAAATTCCAGCTGATTGGCATATTCCGGTCTGAATGTATTTCCATTGATATCAACACCGCTTACGTTATTGAAACCATTCATATAATTTCCAAACAAGGAAACCTTATTTTTCAATATTTCATATACGATTCCCATCTTAGGTGAAAAAGCGGTCTGTCCATAGGGACCTGACTGGGTTCCGCTATTGCTTAAGCCTCCTTTAATTTCCCCTGTGGTGATATCATAAACTCCTTTAAACTGAAACCTGTCTACCCTCAAACTAGCCATTACCATAAGCTGGTCTGTAATATTGAATACATCCGATACATACGCCGCATAGGTATTATCGCTATTGTTTTCTTTCCTGAAAGCGGAAGTTGCCGTAAGGGCATCAATGATATTCTGATTTACTCTGAAATCCGCTGAAGGGTGAACAAAGTTGAATACTTTGGTATTGGTATGATAACGGTCGAAATGATTGGAATTGTTATAATAATCCAATCCTACCACCATTCTGTTTCTGAAACGCCCGATATGGAAATCTCCGATGAAATTCTGCTGGATATTTGTGGCAATAAATGAAGTTGTTCCCACCATTACCTGAGCACTTGCTGTAGAGTCTGTTTTTCCGTTAATTGCAGAAATATACCCTTTGATGGTTGATCTTGCACGGGATAATATGGTCTGGGAAGTCCAGTTTTCTGAAACTTTATAGTTCAGCTGGGCAAAGATATTCATCATCTGTGTTTCATACGCCAGATCATCCCCTAAGAATTTTTTATAATACGGAAATTTCATATCTGCAATAGACTGCGTTTTGTTATTTCCCGTAAAAGGATTGAAACGAACAACAGATGTTCCTTTTGCCTGATTAAATTCCACATCAAGAAGAAGCGACATACGATCGTTGATCTGGTAAGAGAAACTAGGTGCAATCGCTAAGGAATTGGTAAACCCGAGATCCTGAAAACTCTTTTCAAAAGTTCCCGCTGCATTAAGACGGAAAAGAGCAGTTCTATCTTTGTTAACAGGAGTATTCACATCTACTGTTAACCTGTTATAGCTCCAGCTTCCACCCACATAGCCTACTTCACCGCCAAAATTATTATAGGGCTTTTTCGTTACCCTGTTGTAGACTCCACCATAGCTGCTGGCTACACTTTTCCCGAATAATGTAGCGGATGGTCCTTTAATAGCTTCTATACGTTCAAGGTTTACGGGATCAATCACTGAGAATGCTGCTCCTGCCACTCCATTCCTTGCATTAGGCTCTGTTTCGAATCCTCTTGAACGGAATGTTACTCTTCCCTGATTGGCAATCATGGGCACTCCTGCTCCCGGTACATTTTTAGAAATACTTCCCAGATCTACAGCAACCTGTTCCTGGAAAAGTTCTTTTGTCACCGTATTGTATACTTGTGGATTTTCTAAATTTTTTAAGGGTAATCTTGCTACAAATCCGCTTTCTTTCTTGGAAAACCTGTTGGTATTTTTCATGATAACCACCTCCTGTATCGCCTGAATATTTTCTTTGGTAAGCTGATAGTCAAGTTTTGTGTCTTCCCCTGTTTTAACCTCCACAGGAAGACGGATTTCCTTACTTCCCAGAATTTGTAATTTTAGGGTATAAGAACCCGCATTAAGATTTTCAAAATGATAATTCCCTTCATCATCTGTAAGGGTTTGTCGATCTGTTTCAAGTAATGAGACTGATATTGCCCTCAGAGGCTGTCCGTCTACCATACTCACTTTCCCGGTTATTCCCCCATGTAAATCCTGTGCATATAGAGTTACAAAGCTCAGAAACGAAAAGAAAAGGATGAGCAGCTGCTTAGACCATTGTATGTTGTGATGGGTAGGTATATCATTCTGAGGAATAGTTCCGGAATGATTCATATGCCCTGATGAGAGCATATATTCATTTGATTGTATCATTTTTCAGCCTTATTTAAAATAATTATAAATAAAGGTGCAAAATAACGGAATAGCAAATTCTCTCACAATATTAATTTGAATTATTCTAAATAAATTTTAACAAATATTATATTCTTTCTGTAAATAGAAAGAGTAAAACAATTGCATACGCCAATTGTAAAAACTGATTCATGATTAGTTATCCACTTTTCCACAAGTTATTAACATTTTATCCACAATCGTTATTTTGATTCAGAAAACTCTATTCCTAAATCTATCCTAAATCATCTCTTTATTTTGTCATGTTTTTAAACAGTATTAAAAGTTTTTGAATAAACATTCTATGAACAAAGCCTCTAATTTTGACATCTTAAAGTATTCCCTCTGCGTATCAATGGTATTTTTGCCCACTCATGGTTTCGCAGTCATTTAAAACTAACAATAAAGCAGTTATCCATGATGTTGAGCATAAAGAAACTTTTTGCCGGATTATTTTTATTGGGCTTTATCGGTTCAACCTTACAAGCACAGATCAGTCCACCCGGTTTGGGAGATGCCAATACTGCATTCTGGGGAGCCTTTGGAGTAAAACGGCAGCTGGATTCTTTGGGAAAGAAACAGGCGTTGAGCTATATTGCCATCGGACGAAAAAGCAGTCCGGATAATCATAATCTATTTTCAAAACAGGCTATCATTGTCCTCAATCACGAAGTGTATCATTCTTTTGCACCCCATCAGCAGTACAGCTACGCCATCAGTTACCGCCGGCAGCCTCAGTACGAAAACACCACTCCTTATGATAAAGAAAATACGGAACAGGAATTCAGAATTTACGGAAGATATGCCTACACTTTTGACCTTGGAAAGAAATGGAAACTAAAAAATACAGTGCGACAGGAATTCAGAAAATTTTTTGATGCAGACTTTCATCAAGTAGAGGAAGATTTTCAATTCAGAACGCGTATCAAGAGTCAATTAACCTATAATTTATCTCCTAAAAACAATCAAAAGCTGGCATTGAGTGCAGAAGCCCTGTTCTCCATCAGTCACCTCAATGAACCTGGCCCGCAGTGGGGTTCTTTCGGGTATCGTGAAATGCGAATTGCAGCTTACTATATGTTTACAATCCCCAATTCTCCTTTTACAGTAGATGTAGGATATATGGATGATCTGATCAGAGACAGCAAAAGTATTCATCATGGAGGCGTTCATTATCTGGCAGCGGACCTGATCTGGAATATTCCTTACAAAAGGAGATAATAAAAAGAATAATACTATAACACCACAACAAAATCCCAGTCGTTGCTGACCGGGATTTTTGTTTGAAACATAAGTTTCTCTGCAATATAATTAAGTATGAATGTTGGTGTAAAATATTAGTTGCACAACGTCAGAAACTGGCGGCTCAACTGCACATTGAATTTGGCTTCAGCTTTTGAACGGGCATAGATAGTCTGTTTAAATGCATGTACTGTCTTGAGTTTCTGATCTATGAATTCGGCAATCTGCACCACAGAGAAAAGAAAGTCTCTGTATACCGCCATACTCACCGTCTGACCATAGTATGGAAGATAAGCTTTCAAAAAAGGAATGGCTTTCTGATGGCGGTTGTAGCTGATACAATACCCTACTCCTTCCATAGAGGTAATAATAGCATAGTGATTAAGATAATCCTGAATGTTTTTGGTACCGTCCAAAGCACTTGGATTTTTTGAACAAAACTTATTAATCTTATCCAGAATATGCTGGGCATACTCCATCATGGAAATATTTTTAAATTCAAAAACCTGGTTCATTCCATTGGATGGAGAGGTTCCGTTTTCACAATCAATACAGAAAGAAATCCCTATTTTTTCATGATAAGGAAAAAAGCAGTCTTTCACTTCAATGGAAGTATCCGGCTTTAGCATGTCATCTGTAAAATTATAATAGACATACGGACGGTAAAGTTCAGCAAGAGCATTCAGATAATCTGTTTCGCTGGTATTATGATATTCTTCAAACCATTTTTCAAGGTTGTCGTAATAATTACTGTCAAAGTCGTTAAAGTTTAAGTAAAATGGCAATTCCATAGCTCTGTAATTTTGATATGACAAAGCTATATGCGTAATGCGACAAAACTTGACGTAATATATTTTTCGTAAAATATTTTTTGGTCAAAGATCAATTTTTGTTTCGCAAAGTCAATCCTCAATGATATTAACGCTGATGTTCGCAAAGTTTATTAATATACATAGCTTATTTGTTCGCAAAGGCATTTCATTTAGCAGAGAGACATACTTTTTCTTTGCTGAGTGGAACGCCTTTGCGATCGAAAAAAATAATAAGATAGTATAGAAAACTTCGCGAACTCTGCGTTTAATAGTATGCATTATCCCTAGATCCCGTACCCCGAACTACTTATCATAATTCTTCATCACAAACTCAAAGTAGTGAATCATTTTCAGGTAGTTTTCGATACTGAGATATTCATTGGTACTGTGTATGCTCTGCTGTTCTGCGCTATTGATCTTGATAGGCATGAATCTGTACACATTTTTGCTCACAATCTCATATTTCCCGGCATCCGTTCCTGCCATGGTAAGATATGGGGTAACAATTGCTCCGGGATGAATTTCTTTTACGCCCGCTTCTATGATTTTAAAAGCTTTCGTATTGGTTGGGGAAATAGCAGAAGCTTCTCTTGTATTGTCAATTTCTTCTACTTCAACATCGAAACCTTCAGTTGATTTAGCTATATGATCCCGTACATCTTTTACTGAATTTCCGGGAAGTAATCTGAAATTAACCACAAATTCAACTTCAGGAGAAAGTACATTGGTACCATCACTTCCTTTCATCATCGTCAGGGCTGTCGTTGTTCTTACCAATGCGTTGGTTGTATTATTTTTAGTGAGTTGTGAAATCAAAACAGGTTTTAAAAGCCATTGATTCGCCAGTGCCATTCTAGTTGTAAAAGGCATTTCACCTCCGATATTATTAAAAAACTCTTTAATTAACGGGGTGATCACAGGCTTCATCTGATGATCTTCCAGACGCTGCATAATAACAGCTGCTTTTCCTATAGCACTTTCCATTGGAGGCATAGAAGAATGCCCGCCGAGTCCTTTCACTTTAATTTTTGCGGAAAGAAAACCTTTTTCAGCACATCCTACAACAGCAACATCTGTATCTATCCCTGCCACATTTCCCTTTCTCATAATCAATCCGCCTTCGTCATACACGGCATCGAACTTCAATCCTTTTTTCTTAAAATAATCAGCAATCTGAATAGCACCTTTTTGCCCGCCAACTTCTTCATCAAAACCAAAGGCAAGATAAATATCACGTTGTGGAATCTGTTTATTTTTAATCATAGAATTCATAGATTCCATTAAAGAAAATAACATTCCTTTCATGTCTATTGCACCTCTTCCATAGATCCTTCCGTTGGCTACAGCTCCGGAAAAAGGGGCAAAATCCCAGTCTTCCGCTACTTTTGCAACAGGTTCTGCCGGTTTATCATCCGGACGGAATACATTTTCTTCATTATTTTTGATATCGGCATCTCCCGGTGGAACAACATCCATATGGGAAAGAAATAAAATGGGCTCCAGGGCAGGATTGCTTCCTTTGAGCCTGAACACCAACCCATATTGGTTCACTTCAACGTTTTCTGTATTCTGATACACGAATGGATAAGATGTTTTTAAATAAGTTTTGAACTGATCAAACGGCGCATAATTGAATTCGCCTAAACTTCCTGTAGAAACGGTTGGAACCTTTATTCCGCCCGACAGCCTTATGACTGCAGAATCATTTTTTATGGGTTTCCATCCTTCGCCTGCTCCAATATCATTTTTCTTAAACGGATAGGTATAAGTTTTAATCAATACTACAGCGGCCAGAATGACAATGATTCCCAGAAGGATTAAAAGAACTTTTTTCATAGCAGATAAGTTTTGTGAGGTGGTTTGATCCTATAAATATAGCAAAGTATTTATTGTTTAACAATTTAAAACCGGGCTTTCTCAATCGTAAAATCTCTTGAATACTACTTTTTAAGTTTTAGATTGATAAAAAGTACACATATCTGTCCCCATTATGAATATCAGATCGTCATAAGAACAAAAATTAAAAGTATGAAGAATATTCTGCATATTATTTCCAGCGCGAGAGGAGAACTGTCTTATAGCAATAAATTGAGTGATTCGATCTTAGAAAAGATTTTACAACAGGGCAATATCAATAAAATTACAGTCCGGGATCTGGTTAAAGACCCTGCGCCACATGCTAATGAAATGTCTATTCATGAGTTTTATAAGCATCCGGGATTGTATGATGAACAAAGTCAAAAGCTTCTTTTCTATGCCAATACAATTGTAGATGAAGTGCTTGAGGCAGATATTATTGTCATTGGAACTCCCCTATTTAATCTGGGAATTTCCACTCCTTTGAAAGCATGGCTGGATCAGTTAATCCGGGCGGGAGTGACTTATGTTTTTGATGAACAGTGGAACCGCGTAGGACAATTTAAAGGTAAAAAAGTATATCTAGCAGTTGCTTCCGGAGGCAGGAGTGCTGAAGGTGCTCCGGATTATGTTTCCGCTTATATCAAAGATATTTTCAGGAGTTATACGGGAATTACGGATGTAGAAACCTATCGTATTGAAGGGACTATGGAGCATGGGTTTACAGCAGATTATGAAAGTATTCTGAAAGATTTTAATTCTACGAATGAAGTATTTTGAAAGCAGATTTTATTGTAAACGCAAAGTTTTCTATTCTTGATCCTGAATATAAGGGGATCGAAGAAGGAATCAACAAGTTGATTGGATGAAGCTTTGTAATTAAATAATACTTATTGTTTTGTTTTTAACGCAAAGTCGCTAAAGGATTTTATTCTGATGTATATTTAAGGCGCAAGAAAATCAAAGATTTTCAGCAGGGAATTACAATAATATTCTTGTGCCTTAAAAAATGATTATGATTGTTTTCGCACCGTCGTGGTTTCTTTAATTCAGGATTTCGTTCATTTCGGTGAGAATGATAGGTTTTCCATCGGTGATTACAATGGTATGTTCGTGCTGAGCCATATAGCCGCCTTTATTTCCTACCATTGTCCATCCGTCTTTCAATTCTACTGCAAGATTAGAATCAGTGGAAATAAAAGTTTCAATAGCCACCACAGAGTTTTTCTTAAAACGTCTGGAATCATAGCGATTTCTGTAGTTCAGCAATTCGTCAGGCTGTTCGTGTAAGCTTCTGCCTACTCCATGTCCGGCAAGATTTTTAATAACCTTAAGGCCTCTTTTCTTCGCTTCTGTTTCCATTAAATGCCCAATGTCAGCAATTTTCACTCCACCTTTTATATTGTCAATAGCTTTCTTTAAAATCTCTTTAGATGCTTCCACCAATTTCTGATGTCCATGAATATCTTTTCCGATGACAAATGAGCCACCGTTATCGGCCCAATATCCGTCCAGTTCGGCAGAAACATCAATATTGATCAGATCACCTTCTTTCAAAATCCTCTGATCCGTCGGAATACCGTGGCAGAATTCATTATCCACGCTAATACAAGTCCAGCCAGGAAATCCATACGTCAGATAAGGCGCTGATTTTGCTCCGAAATCTTCCAGTATTTTGGCTCCGTATTCATCAAGATCTTTTGTGGTCATACCTGGTTCAGCATACTCCATCATCTTTTTCAAGGTATAGGCAACAGCTTCACTTACTTTTTGCATTCCGGTCATCTGATCTTCGTTGGTGATTGACATAGTTTTATTTTGATTGTTATTGAGAACTACAAAGTTAGGAAATTAAAATATTCTGATACGACTTGTTTTAATTACTAAAATTCGTGTATTGAAAAATGAAATTATCAGGTACCTTAATATCCTTCTCCCCTTGGGTAAGTGGGTAAAGGGACTTATAGAACGGTCTGGGGGCCGTTAATGAAGTAGTTGGAGGCTGTTCCGAAGGAGCCCAAACACTTGATGAAGAGGCTGGAGGGACTTACTATAGATGGTTAGAGTTACTTTCTAGGTGGTTGGAGGTTGTTTATAAAGTGATTCACAGTATTTTGATAAGGATGTACAAGCGCTTTTATAAAAATAAGACCACTGCACAAGCAGTGGTTTTTGTTTTATTTATTGACTAAGAGTAATACGCTCACGCCAGCGGACAAGAAAAAATTATTTTACTAAAGATTAATAATAGTATTAAAATTGCAGCATATAAAGTTAAAGTAATTCTATGAATTAAATATAAAGCCAACTTTAAAGCTAGCTTTATTTACTTAACTCTTTACACTTACATGGTGGTGGAGCACCTTTAAAATTAATGCTATCAAAATGTAGATAACTTTTTTTATTATCTCTTTCAATTAATAATGTCAAACTGCCCTTTTTTTTAGAAACATAATCCCCTAACTCAATTTTGTTTTTCCATTGATCAAGCATAGGCAAACAAATCTCACCAAAACTCATATGTCTTGTCCTGAAAAAGGTTGACTATTAATACAAAAAAAAATAGTCATTATTATGGATTTTAAGAAAAAGGCTTCCCCTACACAGGAATACAGCGAAGCATTTAAAAGACAAGTTGTCTCCGAATACGAACGGGGATTATTTACAAAAGCACAATTACAATCTCGATACAATATTCGAGGAAATTCCTGCATTTCGAAATGGTTAAT